>B570J29032_109959610_pt1 | contig 38940 bp, 51 predicted proteins | sample LakMenEpi16Nov12_FD_29032 | JGI IMG/M metagenome (IMG submission 29032) | reverse complement strand
CCGTTTGCCAATTCACCGGGCTCGTCTGCGTATTATGGGGGGCAAACAAGTCTTTCGTCCACGGGGGGGGGCATTATTTATGGCGGCGAAGGTGGATCATTTATATATTTTATTAACTACCTTACTAGTAACATATTTGCATCCAATGCCCTCTCCTCAACTGATTTATCAGTCACAAACACAATTTACTACAATGAAGACCTGACGAAACGTTCACTTTATTTGCAGCCAAACTCCCTAAACGCACCGGCAATTCAATCAGCCATATCAGCCACATGTAATGCAGTTTCAAAATCATATTGGTGCACGAGTCCCTCACCGGCCTATGGAAACGTTCTTTCGGTTTCTGTAACCTCCAACGCGTATTCGGGTGGCGTTTACTTGCCCGATGGTCGTGTGGTATTTGTCACGTCAAACTGTACGAACATAGGCATTTTCAATCCCAGCACTTCGGCTTTCGCATCCGTCGCTGGCGTGCCCCCTGGGTATAATGGAGGCGTTCTCTTGCCAAACGGAAACGTCTTTTTCGCGCCTCAAACTTCAAATATAGGCCTGTTTAATCCAGTCACTTCAAAATTTTCAAACGTCGGGCCACTTTCTGGGCAGTCATATAACGGCGTTTTAGCACCTGAAGGTGTTTGGCTAACACCTAGCAAGTATTCTTCAAGTTTAGGAGCTTCACAAATAGCTTTGTACAATAACCAAGTTTCATATACAATACCAACAGAGCAGCTACCTAGACCATTTTCAGTAACGGCCGGGACGCTGATGGCAACGGGTGCGTCAATAGCATGGTCATCGGGAATAGGCAAATTCGTGAGTATCATAAACTCCGGCCAAAGTTATTATAGTTCTGATGGTCAAACATGGAGTTTCTCATTCGGAACTACACTTGCTTCAGTTGATCCTACGTGCATTTGGCAGGCCGTCGCGGCTAGTCCAACTCGGTTTGTCGCGACTGGAGGAAACGGTAATTATAATTCAGCATATAGCACTGATGGAATAAATTGGAATGCGCCGTCAGCATTCCAGAACCTTTATAGTATAAATTCAACAATGACATGGCAAGCCTTGGCGTATAACTCTTTTGATAATACATTTGTAGCTTTGGGTGTTGGTAATGTATTTGTGGGAACAGATTACGCTCTAACTCCGGATGGCGTCACCTGGTACGCCCAACCACCCACGGGAGAATCAATTGCACAGTACACATCATTGACTACAGATTCTTTTGGGAATCAACTCGCCGTTACAACTTCCGCAGGTGGGGCGTGGTATTACAGTGGAGGTTCTTGGGCACGGTTCCCCCTTCCAGGGTTTGGTCTAACAACCTTACAGAGTTTAGGGTCTACATGGAATTCAGTTGCATATTCAAGTACTTTAAACATATTTGTTGCCGTAGGGAGCACCGGCGGCGGTTCTAACCCCGGATCGGCGTGGGTTCCGGCGCCACCCGGGGCGCCAAGTTGGAGTGCGGCGTCACCTTCTTTATCAAGTGTAGAAGTCGCATCTGAATGGACCAGCGTCTCGTGGTCTCCAGAAGCAAACATGTTCATAGCCGTTGGTTACGTCAATGGATCTAGTGCAGGTGTGGGGGCTTACTCAAGAGATGGCAAGTCATGGTACACAATGAATCCACCTATTAGTTCATTATTTGGGAGTAAATATATAACCTGGTCATCTTCGCTCGGACTTTGGGCAATTGTATCCGCTCCCGGTGGCAGTGCCGGTACGGCGTACGTTATCTTGGCAGCCGATGGGTACAACACGGGCTCGGTTCTATTACCTTCAGGTGCCATAATGTTCAGTCCAATAGGGTCAGCAAATGTCATGTCGTTTCAACAAGCATTTACTTATTTAGTTTCAAATATAGTAGTCGGAACGGACGTGTTCAATGGTATGGTTCTCGCACCCAATGGAAACGTCATCACAGTACCAAGTGGTTCAAATATATATGTAATCAACCCTACTACCGGAACTTCAACCAATGTAGGACCTATAGCAGGTTCTGTAACGAATTTCTTCAGAGGAGGGGCACTTCTACCTTCGGGTAACGTTGTGTTCGCTCCAGGAACCTCTGCAAACGTGGGTATGTTTGATCCAGTAGCCTTGACATATTCAAACTCGGTGGCCGCGGAAACGTCGGGAATAGCATTTTCAGGCGCGACCCTGTTGCCAAACGGTCAGGTGGTTTTCACACCCTATGACTCGGCGAATGTGGGTGTCATTGATACCTTTTCTCCAGTTTCACAAGAGTTTTGCCTTTCACCTTATTTCAACAAGTTCTGAGGACCCGTAAATAATTGCTCTGCAAAGGGATCCTCCGGATCCCGCCCGTAAATAATTGCTCCGCAATTACTAGATATGCCCATCATCACCAACTTTGGTGATTCTAACACGACGGGCAATACGACGCTTCAGGGTAATCTCATCGTTCAGGGGGCGTTTTCCCAATTTTATGGGAACATCTTAGCCAGCTCCTCAACGGCCGGAATAGGAAATGTAACGGTTCCATTTTCAAATATATTTGCTACAAATGCAAACATCACTTCTGTGAACATAACGTCTCTGGTCGGCACCACCGCGCAAGCAGGGAACGTGACCGCCTCCAACGCACTCACGACTACTAACGTCGTTTCCACAAACTCTAACGTTTCGGGTGTCCAAAACGTGTTTTCACTTGTGGTGACATCAAATGTGGGAATCGGTATGAATCCATCCGCCAACGCCCTAAGCGTCAACGGAAACGCGTATGTATCAAATACCGTGACGGCTCAGAATGTGTTCACAGTAACGGCTAATATTGTGCAAACATGTAACACATATGTTTTAAATGCCAGTAACATTGGAATAGGTACGGACCCTTTCGGAAACGCTCTCAGCGTTCAAGGAAATGTGTACGTGTCTAATTCTATAGTAACCCCTAATATAACTTCACTCAATTATATAAACGCCACCACGACCAATACAACTACCCTCATAATCACATCAGCATTCAATATTGGTGGCGCAAGCGGAGCCAACTTGACTGTCACGGGGAACATATGGGTCTCCAACGCGCTGACAGCTACCAACGTTTTCACGACGAATATTAATGCGACAAGTATTAATACAACAAGCGCCAACATAACTACACTCAATACTGTCAGTTTGAATTTTGGCACACTGAACGTCACTACACTCAATACAACTTCAATTTATGGTCAATCGGGCTCCGTTGGTATCAACACGTCTACGAATCTCGGTGCTACCCTCCAGGTTCAAGGCAACGTATATGCCTCAAACGCACTCACAAGTACAAACTTGATAGTATCTGGAACGATTTACTACAATGAAGATCTTTTCAAGAGAGGTCCTTACCTCACGCCAAACGTTGCAAACGCCGTCACAATTCAGGCCTGGATTTCAGCCACGTGTAACGCGGCCTCGCAGCCGAGCAAGTCGTGGTGGGCCACGTCTTCAAATCCCGTCTACGGAAACATAGTGGCGGGACCAAGCGGTTCGTCGGCGTTCGCTGGGTCTGTTTTATTGCCCGACGGTCGCGTTCTCTTCGTTCCGCAGAACGCCTCAAATGTGGGATTCTTCACACCCGCAACTGGAGCGTATTCAAATGTGGTGGTACCAGGAATATCTGCGGCGACCAACAAGTTCAGAGGTGGTGTGCTCGTGCCGAACGGTAACGTCGTTTTCATACCCTGGAATAACTCTAACGTAGGACTTTATAATCCAGTGGCTAACGTCTATTCTAATATACAGGTTGGCGCGGCCGCAGCGGGTAGCGGCTTCCGATTCCAGGGGGGCGTGCTAAGCCCAACTGGAAACGTCGTCATGGTTCCTAGAGATTCTGCAAATATAGGAATTTTCAACCCCACGACGCTCGCCATGACGAACGTCGGGCCGATAGCCGGACAGGGCCTCTCTCTTTTCGGGTCGGGTGTTCTGTTGCCCAGCGGAAACGTGGTCATGAGTCCGATGGGTGCATCAGGTAATATAGGAATGTACAATACGGCTCTTCTGACTACGGCAGCATTTACAAACGTCGGCCCTATCACATCAACACTCACGTGGGAATCATCGGTGTTGTCTCCTAATGGAAACGTCATATTCCCACCTTCTACGTCAACAAACGTAGTGGTTTATAACCCAACGTTCGTATCAAGTCCTATAGCAGCAGGGGGGTATTCAAATATTCAACTGGGTGCAATTGGCGGTACAAACTATTTCCAGGGCGGGACTCTTTTGCCATCAGGAAACGTGATATTCGCCCCCGCAGACGCATCAAACGTGGGTATGTTTGATCCAGGGACCCTCACATATTCAAACTGTGCCTTGGTGTCTACAGCTACGGGCAAGTTTTTTGGATGCACGCTGGTTCCAGATGGGCGAGTCGTGTTTTGTCCTGCGAGCTCGGCGAACGTAGGCGTGCTCAACACCATGGTACCGGCTGGTAAAGAGTTTTGCATGAGCCCTTTTTTTAATAAGTTGTAAAAATAGAATGAATTACACGGGTGAGGACGCCTCGGAGCGTCTTCTGTTCGCAGACGCCGCGAACCGTGATGTTGCCTTGTACCCTCAAGGAAACAGTTATGTACTTCATCTGACAAGACCCATCAGAAATATAGAACGGGTGGATCTTGTCAGTGCTCGCGTACCCAACACGATATACAACTTGACAAATGGTTCAAACGTTTTTTCAGTGAATTCCAGCAACGTCTCTTTAAACCCAGGGTTCTATTCAGCGTATAACCTTGCACAGGCCGTCACCGCCAACGCCTTTGTAACCCTTGATTACCTTCCACAGGAGGGTCATTTCATTTTTTCATCCACAACCCCATCGTTTATAATCAATATTCAGTCTGATGAGTTTGGAACTATGGTGGGGTTACCGGTGGGTGCGTACACGGCCACTGCAGCCACTGCCCTTGATCCCGCATATGCGGGCAAATTTATACTTAAATCATCAACCCTTGTTGATTTTTCACTCAATGAATATGTATTTTTAGACATTGATGAACTCAGAACGCCATTTAACGTTGATACTGGATCTCTTCAGGGGACTACAGGTACAATTTCAGGATCAAATGCGAACAGGGCATTCGCTCCCGTCATCATGGATGTGGGCTCGGCGTGTATTAAGAATTTTCATGAAAATAAGGATTATAGAGTTTCGGTAGATTATCCGGAGCCCATCAACAGTTTGCAGCGCCTGACGGTGAGGTGGATTGACAAGTCCGGAAACCTTCTTGACTTTAGAGGCTGGAACACCAACGCATTCGTACTGCGTCTTCATGTGACACCCGACCCAGAGCCCACCCTGCCACCCCCTATACCCCTTGAAGAAATACAAATAAAGCGAATCGTGGAGGCTATGAAAGTAGCACCGCCTCCACCACCCGAACCCAAAAAACGGATCCCGTGGGTCTTGATAATTTTAGGTTTAATTGCAGCTATTGTCGTGTGGAAAAGTTGGCCAAAAGCCCCCGTCCCGCAGATTGTTTAGCGGGTCACCGCGAACATGGGCTGGCTGGGCTCCTTGATCTCCACGTTGGTGATGAACGTCTTGAGGATCATGTACACGAGGACGGCGAGCAGGGTGGTCACCAGTGCCGCGATGACGGCGCCCTGGGTGCTGCCGTTGGACTTGGCGACGCGGTCCACAACCTTCTTCACAACCTCGTACCATGCAAGCGCGGCGGCGAAGGAGAACCCACCGATGACGGTGTTCAAAGCCTGGGACTCGACGGAGGTTGCGATACTCATCACAGTAGACGCCATGTTTTACTATATAATATTAAAAAAATTTTCACTCGGGTCCCATGGTCTGACGTGCGACCTGTCGTCCTGCCCCGGCTCCAACTCGGAGCCCTTTTCTGTACCATCAAAAGCTTCTGGTGTGTCGGCGTCACTTTCTTCAAACGCCTCCAGGTCAACAAAGCTTGAGTACCGTGTTTCTTCTTCTGAATCTTCATCAAAAATTGTATAATTGATGAAACTCATCCTCTACCAAAAACTGAATTTTTGTCCACCGCGTTTTTCAACGCGTTTTCTGCAAAGTTGGACGGCTCCCACGCCTCCCATGTGTCGGCGCACTCATTCATCTTGAGGGAGAGGTCGTCGTCGCCTGAGTAACGGGTCCACTCTGGATCGTCCTCGTCATCTGACACCAAATCAGGAACCGAGTCGGAGTCGGTGTCCTCTTCCTCGTAAACTTCAGGGTACAGGGTGCCAACGTGCTTCCCAAGCACGTTCCTGGCGGCGAACATGAGCCCGTAACTCATGTCCTCTGCGAGAACAACATCACGGCCACACGCCTTGGCGTAGTGACCTGCGAGCACCGTAGCCGACTCTAGTACCGGGAGCAAAAGATCGGTCGCCGTCTGTTCAAAAGCTTCGGTATTCATTACGTTACTTGGCCTCGTATGTTTTAACTAAAAGAAGTTGGAAAAAATCACCTTGGCCGAATTGTTGGATATTTCTAGGAAATTATAGGACGCTGCGTAGACCCTAATATTTACGTTGGTAGGTGTAGGGTTGAGGTACAGATACAAATTTTGATTCTGAATTCGTGACAGGTTCACGGAACCTGTTGGAGAATCGTCCTGTGGATCCAAGCTGAATGAGTACATGTAGAATATGCGGTCCGGTACCCTCGTGTGAAACTCTAGGGGCTGGATGATCCGCAGGAATTGGGGCGACCCGACGTCCTTTGAGATGCGCTCTGTAGTGTTAAAGTCAAACTGAAGCTGGGCGAGGATATCACCCGTTCCTATGGTCCCCGAAGCGGAGGCAGCGGTCGCCACGTTACTGTAATCGTACCCACGTGCAGAATCTTGTTGCAAAACAAAGTAGAGTTCTTTTACTGGATTGTAAAAATTGAGATCGCAGTGGACGAAGCTGGTCCCATATGGTGCGAAAAATTGATTGAGCTGAATTTGTTCAAAAATTTGTATATGGGATTTACGAATAAAATCAATTTCATTTTGAGCCAAGTAAGTGTATTCTATATTCAATTGAGCGGTGAAGGGGGTGGTGATGAGTGTAGGAGGGGATGTAAAGTATGTTGATGGGTTCCATACGATTCTGATTGTCACATCCTCCTTGAAGGCGCACAGTGGAAGACCCTTTTTGAATACGGAAAAGGGGAGTGGAACAGTATATGCGAGCTGAGGCGCTGAAATGTATTGGAGATTCTTACCGTCTAGAAAGGACAGACCGGGCTGTTTTCCCTTTGGAATTGTTAAATCAAACATCATCTCAATGTACTCGCCGTAAAGGCGTTCTATGAGCTCAGACCCTATGTATAGTTCAATGTACTGAAACATGAGGGTACCTACAGAGTCAAGGACGTTCACACCTGGTGGGGGGCTAGGGAATGCGGTAAAGAGCGTCATGTTTGTGATGAGGTCGCCGTTGCGCGGAAGGATCCTGTGATTTTGGGACCCGAACGACACCCCCTGCTCGTCAAAGATGACACGATCCACACGGGAAGAAAAGGGAGTTTGGCCCTGGTATTTTTCTATAAAATATGTGACTTCTGGATCGCCACTCAGTGAAATGTCCTCTTGACCAAGAAAGGACAAACTGGCACGACCGGCCATCTCTAGTAAATACTAAGCATTTATTTTACGCCTAAAATCTCACTAGTGGAACATCACGCCCGCGATACCGTTTTCAATACGCAGGACGTTTTGAGACAGGGCTATAACTTCTAAAGTTTTTGAAGGATAGTTACCGGCCGTGTTGGTGATGTTGAGTTCAAGAAGCGTCTGACGGATCCTACTAAAGTTTATTTGACCGGACGAAGTCGTAGCGAACGGATCTGTAGAAAATGCATACATGTAAAATTGACGCCCATAGGTATTTGGTTGATCAATTGTGATGACGGTTGGTTTTGAAAAGAAGTTGACGTGTTTATTAAAGGGCTCTATGGATCCTATATAAAGTGTGTTGGTTGTTGAACTTAAAAACGCATCTTCGCCGTTGAACGTCATTCCGAGATTGACGGCGTCCGTCCCGCTCCCAGGGGTTGTGTAATTATATGGTAAATTAGTGTCAGGGTGTATGAGGAAAAACAGTTCCTTGACGGGGTTTTTGAATTTTAGATCAAAAATAGAAGATCTGAAATTTTGTCCAAGAAGAAAGGTTTCGTATTGACACTGTGAAATGACATAGTCAAGTTGGTGCCTTTGGAACCAGTCAATTTCGGGGTTGGAAAGATATGCGTATTCTGTAATGATCGTGGCTTGAAGTGTTGGATTTGTAACTGAAATTGATGTCAAGTTTGAAAAGTTATTGAAGGTGATCCAGACCTCCACATCCTGTCTCCCGAGAGCGGCGATGGGCAGCGCCAGCTCCGGCTTATCGTAAAAGTAGTATGGTAGGTTTATATAGTAGGTCCGACCGGGGGGTGGGACGTTCGTTTGTGTGTCGTACTTGCCCGTCAAGAGCTGGAGACCCGGTTGATTTTCATATGGAATATTCAATTCGTTCCAAACTTCTATATAATCTCCTGTAAGACTTTGAACAGTCTGTCCACCTATCTTGAGATCGGCTCGTGTAATGGCTATCGTACCTACAGAGTCATAATAGTTATACCTTTGATTCAAATAGTCGTATGCCTGTGTACTGATAGGAGATAAGGCAATATATGTACCGCTATTCACATTTGATACGGGATCCTGTGTTGTGATTGAAACTGTATATGTACCTGCAGTGTTTGATACAACAAACGGTACTGAAATTGTATAGGGCGGTGACCCGCTCGTCCCAAGTGTATAGTTAAAAAATGCATTTGAATTTGTAGAAGTATTTGTAATAATTACGTTTGTTACTGGGCTTGTCGTGTAAAAAACACCCGTTAACATATATGATGCGGTGTTGGCGAACGCGAGAGTTCCAGATGGAGTTACTGAAATAAGTGATGAATTTGAATAAAGATTGAAATTTGTTGACAAATTGAGGGGGTTTGTAAGAGTGTTTGATGATGAATTCAACAAAATGCCGTTGTATGGAAGAATATTTTCCGGATTTGTGCCTGGAAGAACGCCCACCTGATTTATAGTGAAAAAAGAGTTGGCTGATATATTTGAAAATGATTCAGTTGACGAGACGTTGAGATAGTATGAAAGATTTGAGTCTGCTACGAGGGGAATGGAAAACCCATATGTGGGATTGCGCCCCTGTGACGACATGTCATAGACGTAAACGATGTTCGCCCGTTCTCCTATGGCTATATTTGACACGTACGATTCTGTGGCTGTGTTTGAAAGTGACAGAACACCCGAAATCAGGTACGAGCCACTGACGGCAAACTTCATCATAGAATTTGTGTCCAAAGTGACCGTAGAGTTGAGAATAGGCCCAATGTTTCCGGTAAGGGGAACTGGAGCCAAAGACGTGCTAGAAAGCGTGACGTCATTTGAAAACTGGTATGTGTCATCGGCGTATGTAGCACTAAAGTAACTTCCCTTGAGGGCGGTGCATGGCATGTTCGTCTGTACGTAAAAGTAGTAATAGGTCCCCCCATTTGTTTCATATATTGGGATGATGGCTGGAGATGTGGGATTTGGTGAAACGGTATACGTGTAGGTGTACAAAAACGTAGGGGTCAAGGGGATGGTTCCAGTCGTATTCGTGCCATAACTTATGGAAACCACCGCGCCTGCGCTCAGGTTAAACCCCGCCCGAAGTGTATAGTATCCCGGAAGTGCAAACTGGACAAGACCAGCGGCTGATATGATAAAACTCGTGGCAACCAGGTAGGGAGATGCCCAATATGGGAAGTTGGTACTTGGTGTCAACGCGTTAAAGTTTATAAGCTGTGGTGAACTTGTGGTGAATGAGACGGGTTGCGCTAGGGATAGGTAGAGACCGAAAAATGAATTTTCTGCAGTTGGCGTTGTTTGAAACCACCCTGCTTCTTGAAGGGTGAAATCGGGCGTCAATGTTGATATATACGTATTTGATTGAGTATTTATAGTGGAATTTGCACTTAAATTAGAAAGTGATGACACCGTTGCGTTGTAGACGAGATTTCCAGTGGCATCCAAAGTTGAATAGTTTATTGGATCAAGTCCCCAGAAAACTGATGAACCAACATTCGTTTCAGAAAATCCGTATTGAACGATGACGTTTGCAACGTTACTGAATATAAACTTGTTTGTTGAAGAGGAATAACTGACATACTGCGTGAATGGAATGAACCAAGTTGTTAATACATTAACATTTGTTGAATAGAAACTTACATCAAAAGATGCCGAGACGAGGTCGGACACGGTACCGTTTGAAAATCCAAACTGGAGGGCCGGAAAACTTGCCGAAGATGGGAGGGTCGGCCATATCCAATCGTTTGTTGGATTGAAAAGAGGAGGCAAGGTCATTTTAAGTGTGAGCCCGCGTATGAGATCACCCTTGGGTGGAATCCTACATATACTTGTTTTGCCGTAGCCGACATCCTGACCGTTGAAAGGGATGTCGTACGCCTCTAGAACGAACGGTGTATGGCGCTTATACACGCCTGAAAAGTACGTCACCTGAGGCTCTCCTGTGAGGTACGCGTCTTGCTGCCCAAGAGCCGCGAGTTGAATATATCCGGCCGACATTGAAGTCTCCTCTAGTACCTGTCAACATCTTTTTATGATAAATGCTTCCCGCGCTCCAGGCCACCGTCAAATTTGTTTTTAAATTGTAGGAAGGAGATGGCTCTCCAATTGCGAAAATTTGATCCTTCAAAAATGTCGGATGACAAGGTGTGCGTTTTCATAGGCAAAAGAGGCACTGGCAAGAGTACGCTGGTTACAGACATCCTGTGGCACAAGCGCCATCTTCAAGCAGGCATAGCCATGTCAGGGACGGAGGAGGGCAACGGGTACTACAAACAATTTATTCCAGACTTGTTTGTTTTTGGAGATTATAACCGTGATGCGCTTGAAAGGCTTATTGAACGCCAAAAGAAGCTCTTGGCCGTTGGGCGGTGCAATCCAGTTTTCATACTCATGGACGACTGTATGTACGATAGGGCATTCATGCGCGACATTGCGATTCGGCAGCTTTTTATGAACGGACGGCACTGGAAAATCTTTTTTATGATGACGACCCAGTACTGTATGGACATGACCCCTATGATTCGCACCAATGTTGACTACGTCTTTGCCCTTCGTGACAACGTCCGACAGAACCGTGAGAACCTCTACAAGGCGTTCTTTGGGGTGTTTCCAAATTTTGACCAGTTTTGTCAGGTTATGGACGCCTGTACAGAAAACTACGAGTGTTTAGTGCTTGATAACACGTCCAAGTCTAATAAAATAACAGATTGCGTGTTCTGGTACAAGGCGCCTATCCGCCGCAACTTCCATGTCGGTGGTCCTGCGTTTTGGCAGTATCACCAGCGTCACTACAACCCCAGGGCCGTGGTGAGGCAGGCGGCGGAGCCCGTCGTGAAGCGCAAAGGGGGCGTGGTAACCGTCGTCAAGAAGAAGTAGCGCGCCCTTGGCTCCTTTATTTTTTACCCGAAAACAACAGATGTTGACTTATGATCCTAGTGTAGACACCATGTCTTCTCCTATTCAGCAGGCCCCTGAAATGACGGTTGACGAAGAGCTCGCCCGGGCGGCCCTCAACAAGGACCCAAACAACAAGTCAGTCCCGACCGGTTTGTTGAAGAATTTTCCGCCAGAAAAAAACGTTGACGAATCTCAAATGGCGGACTTTTCTACTCCAATTGAGGAAGTCATGGCAGGTCCAGGTCAGATGCTTCAGAACGAGATGATGGGTTCGCCCTACGCTCAGCCACAGCAGGCGCCATCGGCCGCGCGCAAGCGGAATGGCGAAGATGGGTCCGAGTCCGGGGGCCGCGTATCAAAGAATCCGTTCGGTCTCACCGACGAGCAGTTCCAGGCGGCGCTGGCTGGCGTGGCGGCGATCATCGCCTTCTCCAAGCCCGTGCAGTCACGTATGCGCACCATGGTGCCCAAGTTCGTCGGCGAGTCTGGTGACGTCTCGCTGACGGGCCTGGTTGTGACGGCGCTCGTGGCTGCCATCGTGTTTTACTTCGCCAAGAAGTTCATTGCCGACAAGGTTTAATGATCATCTTTGATGACGTCACCACAGTAGGTGCGAACGCTGGAGGCTGTATAGAACCCGTTGTCAATGCATAGTTTCTTGAGTTTTGAAAAATTTGTCCAATATTTAGTCGTGTGATCGTATTCTGGAACGGACATGTGTGCCAGTTCATGGATCATCACATACATTGCAGAATTTACATCGTTTCCATCCAGGCAGATGTAAATTTCATACCCCTTGTTCACGTTTGACCCAATAGGTCCCTTATTCTTTGACCAATCTTTCATACCAGTGATAATTGATGGTCTGAGGACCCCCTTCCACATCGGGTCGCCTGTTTGGCGAAGCATATCCAGTATGGCCCGGTATTTTTGCTTGATTTCCGTAAGCATAGGTGGTTCCTGATTATTGGTGAAAATTATGAAAAATACGATGACCATGGTCACTAGTAAAGTGATCCACGCCCACATCCTGATATTACTCAATTTTTTTAAAAACGAATTTTGAGTATAAATCCGAAATCATCCCGTTGGGTCGGCTTATCATCGGCTCCCACTGCACGAGATCAAGGCCCACCTCTTGAAGGTCCTGAATGAGTTGGATAGGAGAGAGGGTCGGCTCTTCACGACCACCGTCTGTATAGAAGGGGCCGTCAATCAGACGCACCATCAATCTCCGCCCTCCACGAAGCCATGCAATTTCATTTCCTAATTGATCCTTGAAGTGACCAAACTCGTCAACCATGGACTCTGCACGGTCCTTGTCGGGTGTGATGCCTATCAACAAACCTCCGGGTTTCACAGAGAGACCCAAAGCCTTGATTGAATTTTTGTAGGTTAATTCATTTTCAAAAATGTAGTGGAGCGAAAAGTTGTAACAGACCACGTCATATGGCCCAGCGAACGCCGCTTGGATGATGGTCCCTGTTCCCAAAAAATACACATCCGCGTCAACGGTACCGGCACGACTCTCCGCCTCATCTAGGGAATCGGCATCAGGGTCTATGGCGGCCACGCGCACCTTGGCGTCCTTCCACTTCCATAGGTCTCCTCCACGTCCACAACCACAGTCAAGGACGAAGGAGCCAGGCTTGACCCATTTCTGAATCAATTGGCGTTTGCAATTGTTGTGAAGTTTGCGTAGATCCAAGTTCATTGCGTTTCAGGGCTTAAAAAATAAGCTCCTGTTCCTTTTATATGGCTACCCTCGAGCAGGATTACCTGACCGTTCCAGGACAGCTTTTCGCGTGCATTTCGTTTGTTGGCCCAGACCTCCCTCAGAAGAATGAGAAGCTGGGTATGAAGATCCGCGGCTGCTTTGCGTCGCGGGACGAGGCGGCATCTCACGCCAAGCGCCTCCAGAAGGAGGATGCCATCGTTGACATTTACGTCGTTGACATGTACAAGTGGCTGCTTATCCCCCCAGACCGCGATCAGATTGAGGACGTGCACTATCAGAACGAGAAGCTGGAGGAGATCATGGTCAAGTATCGTCAGAATCAGGCGGCTGCGTCGTCCATGTTTGAGAAGCGCAAGCGCGACATGATCGCCAAGCCACAGGACGGCCCCTTTCCCTATATTGACCCATCCGACGAGAACTCCAAGTTCTACACCAAGCCGGACGTCCCCCCCATTCCTCACCCAGCTGAGATTGTGGAGGAGCTGCGCAAGGAGTTCCCAGACAAGACGTTCGCGGAACTGGTCAACATGGCTGATGAGCGCGTGAACAAGATTATTGAGGAGCGCCGCCTCCCTGCAGTTGAGATCACGTCCATCACCGAGGCTGAGAACGAGGGTGAGGATGAGGTCCCCGACGCCCCGAACTAAAACCTAAATAAATAATAGATGGACACGCCTCAATATATTTTTGTGGCGGCTACAGGTTCTTTAACAATATTAAGTAGCGTGTATCTTTTGAGCAGGGGGTACGTAATGCCAATAGCCGCAGTAGTGGCTATTGGGTTTATTGTGTGGCTTTCGTGGCAGCGCGTCAAGCCGTCTGTGGTTTCCCAGCCTCCTCCACCAGATGAATCACCCTCACAATTTACTGTTTTCAGAGATATGGAACCTGCTGATCAAACTCGTGTAAACCCCTGGATAGGGTTTTTACAGGAGGATGTGTATGCATACCGTACAGGTCCAATTGGGACTTTTGTAGGCAACAATGACTATGTTAAAAATGCACCTTTGTATCCTTTTACTTAGGATTTACAATAATAGGTCTCATATTCATAATAATAACCCCAATAACTATCCCAAGAAGAACCAATGCCATCTGGTTGTCCTTGAGAGAGTCAAAAACGTTTTTCTTTGGGGGTTCATACATGGGGACAAAGCGCCGCTGCTGAGGCTCTTCAAACTCGTGAGTAGGCGTCCATACTTCGCGCGGCAGTTCACTTTCTTGGAGCGGGGCGCTTCGTGACGACGGTTCGTTGCTTTTTGACAGGAACGGCAGGTTCTCCATCCTCACTGTCTGAATCACCACTCTCGCTTTTATCTGGCACTACAAATCCGTCCAAATTTCCATCTTCATCTGCGTCATCTTCCTCGTCCTCCTCATCCTCATCCTCAAAAGAATCGTCCGATGGAATATCAGACTCGTCGTCATCGTAGTCATCAGGGCCGTAGTCGTCCTCAACCTGCTCAACGGGCTCGTAACGCTCCGGTGCCTTGGTGACGCGACCAGATCGCGTGCGGGTAGGCTCACTGGCCGTGGCTTTTGACGCGTCCTGGGTCTCGCGTGTCGACATATTCTGGATATTCCGCAAGCGATTCGTTTAAGTAACGTGGAAAGAAGTAAAGACCCTTTGAAAGTGCATATTGATTCAAAATGACTTCACCTTCGTATCCAAGTTGTGATGCGATGACAGCCAGCTTTTCCTGAATATCAGAGTCATCCGCACGTCCGACGCCAAGTCCCAAGTCCCTTATGTTTTCCGTCGCGGCGTAGAGTGCACTAGAAGCCTCATCCAACCGGGTTGAAGCCAACCGTTCGAACTCGTGGAGGTTCTCTAGAAACCGTGACCAATTCGTCGGATCCAGACCCGAGTATGGATGAACCATGTGCTCGTACTTTTTGAAAGTTTTCCGAGGTCCCATTGGGAAAAATATCCATAAGAAAGCAATTAGAAGGACTACCCACAATAGCAACATCTTTGAGTTGCTCTACTATAGATGGAGGAAGAATATGTTCTTGACCCCTAAACTCACCGCACTCCTCGTCAAAACACCTCTGGGAAATTCGCCTGACTCCTATATGAAACCACACGTGATTGCTCTTATGGTCCTTGTGAATTCTTTCACAATATTTAGAGTCAGTCTGGACATACCAACCATCATGCTCGTGACGCTGCACCTTTTTAACATTTGACCGCGACTGACCCTCTAGATACTTTTGAATAAATTCCTCAAGATGGCTGATGTTGTGCAGGGACTCGCGCACCACTTCCCGTTCTTCTGTACGAACTGCGAAAAGCTCCAAGGTTGCAGCGTCGGGTGTCTTCGGGAACTCACGGTCGCCGTTCAGACTGCGCCATGGGGTGTACGGGTCACCTGTAGGTTTCTTGTGAGACCAGAGCATGCGAAGACCAGACCCACTATACACGGAAGCATCAATGATCTTGTCCCAATCAAACGCGAAATCATTTGTCAAACTCAAAACTATTTTTGATCTTAAATTAAGAGCCTGAGTCCTGGTGACGATCAGATCTGGCCAGTGAATATGGACCCCTGATTTTATAAGGCCATCTGCAATAGCTCTGGGTCTAGCACGAGCGATCAGACACGCTGACGACGTTCCTAGGGCTTGATGAATTACTGAACAAAATTGAATAAGATCTTCATCCTTCAATTTTTCTGGAGCTTTGTAATCCAAGTCTACGAAAAACTTGAAAAGTTCCGTCTTTTGCTCAACCACATACAATTTTGTTCCAGAATTCACAACTGCTATGTACTCTCTGTAGAATTCTTGGGTTTCTTCAGGGGGGACAAATAAGATACCACCGGACATGAGGACATGGGTCCCCGGGCCCTTTGGGACCCTCCAGCGATCAATTGAGTTATTCATTAACTTATAAGGGTGTCTAGTCTTTAGTCCTCATCACTTGACGAGTCCAAAAGCCACGACAATATATGCTTGTGACGCTGCTTGGTGGTGGCCTCTGCTGGCGCCTTGAGCTCCTCCACAATTTCCTCCTCCTTTTTGGTCAATGGAACTTCCGCCTTGGGCTCCTCTGCCTTGGTCTCGTTGGACAGGGCTTCTAGTTCCTTCTCCTCTTCAATCTTCTGAATTTCGTAGCACAATTTGAGAAGGGACATATCCTTGGCGACCACGGCGGGGTCTGAGTCGTCGCCACGGAGCTTGACGAGGATCGTCGCGAGCTCTAGCTTGGATCGCGTCATTTTCTATTATGTTCTGCGAACTTATTAGGCACGTCACGGACGCGCCTAGTCTCTCAAATTAAATGGCGTCCAATGGGTCGTTGAGATGGCCTGTGTAAACTCGGGATTCGTGATGACGTGAGCACGAATCATGGGCCAAAGATTCTGACATTTTGTAATTGAATCAAGCGTCTCAAAGCGACAATCATCATTTTCATCATAATTTTTGCGGAATGGGACTTCGGCCCCTTCCATCTTTTTCTTTTCTTCTATGAATCTTTTAATAGTGTGTTTATGCTCTATTGAAGTCATTGGTAAGTTGAATACGTACACGTGGTAGTGATTTATGACATCCACGCCATCTTCTAGGTCTCTAGGTTCCGGTGTGTTTGTAGTAAATTTAAAATAGGAGTATGACCCCCTTTTTAAATTTATAAGTCCTCGTGTTTCTTCTTCGAGTTCCCGAACCGCACACCGTAGTGGGTTGTAGACCTCGCGTCGGCGACACCCGCCTGTGACAAACGTCCATTCACGGTACCTCCTATCGTGCACGATGAGGAAGTGCTGGGCGTCGTTCACTTTGCTCATTGGTATCGCTATCGCTTTGTGCCTCTCTCGAGCCATTATGCTCTACTGATGTTTCGGGAGCAAAATATTTGGTCAAATTTCCCGTACGCGGATTGTACGAAGCCAAAAACACGAGACACGCAACAAGAGCCAAGAAGATCCAGTGCATTACTTGAATGTATCAAAGAAAAGATGCTCTACTGTTATTTCACGGTCGGGTTGGGTGTTGAGCCAAAAATCAACACGTTTATGAAGAATATCTGTGCGTATTTTCCATTCTTTTCCATTCCCTGAGAGTTGACCGTCTTTCTTGAAACAGCCGGGTATTGAATCATACCGGTCTGGGTTGAAACGAATCATAATCATCGGCCTGGATCCTAGACCTTGAAATATACTCGCAAGCCGTTTGTTATCACATGAAGTGTCATACCTCTTGTGTTGGTTCTCATCCAATTCAATCACGACTGTGTGACTTCCCATGTCAAACACGAAATCAGGACGGTACAGATGGCATTCAACTCGTTTGTCATGTATGATTGTCTTGTCTGTATACTCCGTTTGTAAAAAATCCTTCAACTTCATTTCACGGGTCTTGAAGTATCCATGCTTTTCGTCTGGAAACATATAGGCATAACAACGAACACAGTAGTCTTTACCATAATTAAGAATTATGTCGCACATATGCGTCCTGCATCTCTTATTCTTCACATCCTCCATCCCTGGTTCTTTGTGTTTGAAACAGTAACGACCTTTTTTGTTCCCCGCGATATTGAAAACTGGAACTATCATACACTGATCATATTCACAACGAGTTGTCTTAACGTCAATCATTCCATTCTCTTTGTGAGTTGAACAAAACTTCGCTTTCTGTCCAGGATGATTGAAAGTTGCCCTTTTGTTACAGTCTTCGTGACGACATGAATCACTCAGAATATCAATCATATTATCTTCCTTGTGTTCTTTGCAGAAACGCCCCTTGGTTTCCGAAGATAAATTGTAAAAAGGCTTCTTCGTACATTCTTCATATTCACACCGTCGTTCACGGACATTCACCATATCATCTTTTTTATGTGTTGCACAGAATTTACCAAAGTGTTCAGTTGGTAAATTGTAGCAAGGTTGCTTTACGCATCCCTCGTGTTCACAGTTCTTCTGCATCACATTTGTCATTCCCGGTTCTTTGTGTTCAACGCATCTAATTCCAGGAGTTTGTCCTGGAAAGTTGAACGATGAAGTCTTTGGACACATCCCACATGGGCGACCCGACGCTACACGCGGTTTGCGATTTCTGTTCGTGTTCAAACGGCACTTTAAACAAGTAGAACATGGACGACCAAATTTATCTAAAAAATTATCAAACGTCTGGGGGCCCCTTTCACAAGACCCACATTTTTTAGTCTCCATTTTATTTTCCTAGGGTGTATTCTTTATGCAGAAAAAAAATCTAATTGGCATAAAGTAACGAGCCGAGCCCGTTCTGGATTCTCAGAATGTTGTAGTTCACCGCGTACAGGTATGGAGTTGGGTAGGCGCTGGTGAGGTTGGTGTTGTACAGACCGAGCACGCCGTTGGGAAGGGTGGGGGGCACGATCAGACGGAAGTTGTCCAGACGGGAGAAGTTGAGGGAGCCGGTTGGCTGCAGCTTGGACGTGTCCAGGCAGTAGCTGATGATCGCCACGTTGGCGGTGGTGTTGTTGTGATTGTAGCCGAAGGGCGTGTTGTAGTACTGGGGCACGTCCACCCAGTGGATCAGGGGCCGCGAGTCGCCAACGTCCACACCGTTCACCTGGGTCTTAAGCTCGTAGTTGGCGGCGCGGACTGCACCCACACCGTTGGCGTAAATCTGGGCGTAGTTCACCGATGGGAATGCCAGGAACTTCACAGGCTGAGCGAGCGCCAGCTCCTGGATGGGGTTGTTGCCCAGCACCACACGCTGCACCTGGGTGACCAGCAGATCCTGGGGCGTCTTGGCGAACCAATCGCGCTCACCCTGATCCAGGTACACGAAGTTGGTCCAGCACTGGTACTGAAGGGAGCTGTAGGTGGTGGAGGTGACTGCCGTTCCAGTGAAGAAAGAGATCGTCAGACCCGCTGCAATTGGTGCAGTGGTCTGGGATGGGAAAGCCACGGTGACGCTTGTGGCGCTGTTCACGTTAGACACGTACACGGGGCCGGTGAAAGGCAGACCGGCCACGAACTGACCGACCTGGACGCCACCTTGACTCAGAGGGCTCGTGACCTGGCCGATGGATAGGGTCGCGGTGGTGCGAGCACCTGTACCCGCTGCCACAGCCAGAGGAATCTGGGTGGACGCAACTGGAGCGTACAGGTTCGCCGTCCGACCCAGGCTGAACACGGAGTCCAGGAAAGCGGCGGATGTGTTGGAGAATGATAGCACAACGTTGGAAAATCCAGCGCCTGTACCCGTGGTCACGGCGTTAGAGAATGACTGGACGACTGCTGTGTTCGTCTGCAGATTGCTCGTGGACGTCACCACAAGCATACCTGGGAACAGAGGGCCGGTTATCTGGGAAACCACAACGTTCGCCAAGTTGGAAGAAAGAACCACGTCAGACACAAGATTGGCAGTGGCCTGGGGGAACGCCGTCAGGACTGGAGTGGTCGTGTTGCCGATGGTGATGGTCTGGCTCAGGTAGGTGGACCAGGTGATACGCACCTCCACATCGTGGAACTGCAGACCGATCAGGGGCAGGCACACTGACCAGTCCTTGCAGAAGAAGAACTTGAGGGGCAGGAAGGAGTTCTTCTGGTTATTGAAGGTGGTGCTGTCGTTGTTGAGGTAACGCTGGGAGTAGTTTTGGGCGCCGGTGATTGGCTCGATGTCAGTCATGTACTCGATGTCCTGGGTGTCCACAATCTGGCCGCCGATCATGAGCTCCACCTTGTCAATGATGCGAGTCCAGTCTGGATTCACCAGGATGCCGCCGGTGGAATCACGGACGGTCAGATACACATAGCTGAGCAGATCACCCTTCTTCTCAAAACGAATGGTGGAGATGCCACCCGCAATCGCGGTTCCCTGAATCACCTGGCGCTCCACGGAGTTGGCGTAGTGGGTATAACGCTTGTAGTTTGACCGGTAGAAAGAAACCTCTGGCTTGCCGGTCAGCCAAGCGTCCTGAGGTCCGACGGCGACGAGCTGAACAACACCACCGCTCATTTTAGAATAAACCTATATTTTTTTATAATCAAGAAACCGTGACGAAAGGTGTGGTCATCATGGCCGCGTCTGGCGCCTTGGGCGTCGCCAGGGAATATGCCAATGGATTTTTCTCCAGTTGTTGAATGGCGATGTCCAAAAAGTCGCTCTGGGCCCGCGGGTTGGGCTGCGACTTGAATTCGTTGAGAGGATCGTCAAATTCTGGAGGCAAAACACCACGGCCCTGGTTGGAGCCTGTGACCGCCATAGGGCCGGGTTGAACGGGCTTTGACTCGGCGCGGTAATGAGTTCCTGAACCCACCTGGTTCACAGGATCTGAGCGAACGTTCATCCGCTCTCCGTTTGCCCCCCGATCGTGCTTCTCGCGGTAACCACTGGAACGTGTGAGTGCCGTGTCCGTGTAAGAATCCTTGGCTGCCGCGTAAGGTTGAGACACGTTGTACTGTGGGGGGCCGTCTGACAGGGTGTCCGTACGCAAGCCCGTCTCGCTGCGAATAGTCATTTTCTTCGTCTTGAGAAAGTTGGGGCGGCCTTCTGGGGCCACGAGAGCGCTCTGCGCGCCGCCGCCGCCATAGGCGCCTGGATTACGGAAAGCCGTCTTGGACTGGGCAGCCTCGTGTGTGATGTCACCGATATATGCGGCGCCACCGCTCTTTACGAAGGGGTTACGGGGACCAGTGCGACCCTCGAGCGTCGTGAGCTTCTCTTCATTCACGTTGATTGGTAGAGCACGGAAGTAGTCCTGGAAACCGCCTGCCGCGGGCACATCTGGTCCGACGCCCAGACCTGGTCCGACGTTCATGGGCTGCTCAAGTGGTGCGATGTTGTTCTGCTTATTCGTGATGTACTGACGGTTATACAAATCATAAACCGGCTGACCGTATGGCATCCGAGAATTCGTCGGCGTGATGTCCTGGAGGTTAGGAACCGCCTCCTTGGAACGGAGCCGCCAATCACCGATGCGGCGACCGAGATCGGGTGTGGTGTTTTTCAGATCAAAATAGTCGGCTGAATGATTAGCCGGTTCCACCATCATATCAATCTGACGGCGGGTAAGAGGAGCACGGGGTTTCGTGGTTGCAGGTGGGGGCGCCGAGTCATTATCGGACAACTTCTTTCCGGCAAACACAAGACCAACAACGGCGGCAAGCGCCAATGGGTCCATTATTAATTAATGTACATCTTTTTTTAGCGATTCCAGGTCTTTGCTGGTTTGCTGAAATAGCGCTGAGCAAAGCGGTTATTCTGATCATCAACAAATGTGCTGATTGGGTTCCACTCCAGCACACGGAGGGGAAGGGTTACGTAGCTGTTGGGGAAGTCATAGGTCTGTTCGGACCAGCCCTTCTTCCACGCCGTGGTTGGCTCCACGCGAAGGCTGCTCTCAACCTGAGTCTTGTCCTCAAGAACAACCTGTGCTGGACCGAACCACACACCCTTCTCAAGGGTTAATGGACTCACGTCAAGAGTTGGCATTATTACTTTAATATCATATTTATTTTTACCGTCCGTTTCCACCCTGCATCTGGACACGCTCTGGGAAGGCGGAGTAGAAACGATCTGGGTCGCAGGCCGCGCCACCTTGGTCGTGGCACTTGGGAGCGAATGGTTTGCCGTACGCCGCTTGAGCAAATCCAGTCTGATCATTTGGAATTGTTGACGCTGGCATCGTGTAGAAATTGCGCTCGGCGTCGCGCTGTCGCTCAAAAGGATGGATCTGGCTCCAAGCCTGCTGGACCTGTGTGCGCACGCTGGGGTACCACGCGGCGGCGGGACGATCTGGGTTGTCCACGTAGTCGGTCATCAGCACGTTGCCCATGGAATTCTCAACTGATGGAAGCGTCACATTAGAGCGGAAAACGGAAGAGAGTCGCGCATCTCCAATCGTGCTGCGCAGTTTACCGTCTTTAACCATGTTGGAAGTCCACATGTAGTACAAAATCGCAAGGGCGATGCCACCGAGCGCGAAAATGCGTGGATCACGGTTAATTATATAAACAATGCACATTGCATAAAGAACAAAACGGGTGGTGGCCGAGACGCGCTCATCAGCGGACTGTGTCGCGGTGGGCCAAAACTTTAGGATATCACTCGTCTTGAAAATTTCCTTTGGATCCATTCTTATATTTACTTAGAAGATTTCTTCTTGCGAGAACCTGGGCGGGGCTGGGCACGCTGCTGGTGTGGAGGAGGTACGGCACCCATGAGGGCGGCGAATGGGTTGCTCGCGCCGCCGCCGCCGCTCATCATCTGACTGAGCATACTGTTCACACCCGCCATCAGCGACTTCTCGTCAAGTTGGCCATCTGGACCCATCTTCATATTCTTGGCGCAATTCTCTGCAGCCGCCTCAATTGCGCTGAGCGTCTCGGGTGGAAACATGCTCATAGTCGTGCCGATCATGTACAGGGACTGGAGGTACTGCCAGATGGCCTGCTTCGTATTTTCCGTACAATCCTCACGCTTCCAAATGATGTGCAGATTGACGCTTTTAATAAACTCGTTATCCTCGCTGAAAAACGCCTCATCACGCGCCGTCATGCGTGGGATCCATGGGGCGATCTGCTTCATAAAAGTTGGACAGTCCACACCAGTCTTGGGGGGCTCGTCGGAGAACGTGCCTGTGAGCTCTCCGAGGAACTGACCCATCATGTCATCAAATGCTTTGATGGTCGTCATGTATTTTTTAAATGTTTTAATTCCTTATTTAAAATGGTTCCTTCATTATCGGACCAGAATCGCCCTGACCCTGACTCACTATGAAATACACGAGGATACCTACAAGAAAGGCGGGCTTGAAGTAATCTGAATTCTTCAACTTGCCTTCGTTGTTCATTTTAGCTTTGATAAACACATAGGCCATCACGGCCGCCGCTGCAATTACACCGGCGCTCATAGGTTCGCGGAAGTACTGATCCATTCTATTAATTTCTTAGAGTTTAATTCTTTTAGGAATGAGGCAGTTTCTGAATTCTGGTGGGCGCGTCTGGAAAGAGGGACTCGCCCTCCTCGTTCGGAGCCGGCGTGCCACCCGGGACTTCTGGAGGCGTGAGTGAATTATTCACCGTCACGGCATTGTCAACGCCGCCTGGCGTCTTGCCAAACTCCATGTTGCCCGTATTCTGAGGGAGGCCGTCAGCCACGCCCTCGCCTATGGGCTCCTCTTCTTCTATGTCTGGAATGTCCTCTTCCGCCTCGGGATCATCGTCATCGTGTTCCATGTCTAAATCTTGACCCATCGCTGGGAGGGGGAGATACGTATTGAGAATCTCAGCGGTTGGGATGAGATCCTCTATGACTACACAAATTCTCTTGTTAAATCGGGTGTTCAAATCATTGTTGCGCTCCTCCTCCGACTTGTTGTCCACGATGATACTCGGACTCTCGTAGAGATCCTTTGCACAGGCTTCGTAGCACCGCTGAACAAACACGTCATTGGCTGGGAGCTTGATACTGATTTTTCTAGACTTTTTATCAGTTCTGATTGCACTCAGAATTTTAACGTGAATAACAAACACTGCTGCGAGCAAGTTGGGGAAAAGAACCTGGTTTTTGATAATGGCCTCTGTATTTTTGAGGGAAATTGAAGAGTTCCAGGTTTTGACACCCCGGAGGAGCTCCTGGAACACACGTGTCGTATTTTTCCCCTGGGATTCCTTCTTGGCCTCTAGCCAAATTTCCCAAAAAGCCTCAATCATAACAGGAACCATGGCGTCACAGAGTTTCTTGGTGAATCGGCGTTCAGACTCGTTGAGGATGTCCATCCGTTAATAGATCCAAAGAATTATTAACAGCCTAATTAACGTACACCCCCTCAGAAGCCGTTTTCCAATATAAAATCTCTTCCTCAAGTTGGTTAATGCGGTTCAGAAGTGCCACCTCAACCGCCTCTTTGTGAGTCACGCGCCTCTTGAGTCTTTCAATTTCATTCTCAAATTCCTTTGACCGAATCTTGTCACTTTTATGAACCTGATTAGCTTCCCACGTTTGATGCAGCTTGGATTTTTTATGGGTGGTGATATTTTTATATGTAAATCCTGGTCGGCAGGGACACGTCAACTGTACAGATAATTCCATTAATTTTTTTGTGAATTTATTTCTTAATTACGCGCAGTTTCTGAGCCGTCTTTTTCAAGTTGGCGAGACTCGGGAGGTAGACGTCTGGTTGATGGACCTCCTTTTCCACCTCTGAATCTAAACTGGCCGCCTTGGACCACTGAACACGTATGTCAAGTGGCCCCACGAGATTGATTGTGTAGCCTAGGCGTATCAGCTGCCGACACATGTATCCCACCGTCGTCGGAAGATCATATATAGGATATCCTATAACGACGGGAGGGACCGTCACCACAGTGTCCCTGTGTCCCAGCTCTGAAGCCACCTTGATTTTTCTACAAAATTGCTCAAGAAGAGCCTTATAGTACTCTTTTTTAGCAAAGTCTCGCTTCTTTTCAGAAGCTGCAATTTGTTTAGCCGAAACAGCCATCTAATTTAATACACTAATTTAGTGCACTTGTTTACTCGCGAGTCTGGAGGTTCGTCTGAGTCATTATCATATTCTGTTCATAAGCAGCGTTGACGTTCTTGAGATTGGGCTGGGGGGGCTGATCTTTATAACCCTTCAGGGCACCCTTGAACTGTGAAGCCAGGTTGGCAGCCACTTCAGTCCACGGCATATACGTGTCTGATTTGTACCCAACAGACGGGTCAATAGTGGCCGAGTCCCCGATGTTCAGTATGTTCACCGACCCATCCGCATCCACCTTGGCGCTGACGTCGTACTGGATGCCAAAAAATTGCTTGGTGTTGTAAAACATGATGCGCGAGCGGTAGCTGCCGTCTGGCTGAATGTTCACAAACACGGTATCAATAGGAGCCATGTCGGGTTTCAGGGACTGCACCTTTTCAATGATGGCCTGTATGATGTTTGGTGGCACTGGTGCAGAGAGTTCCACGTCGCCTGCTGCATAGGACGCGGTCGTCCGTCCGTTCCACACCAAAAATGCTATGCCGAGTACGAGGACCAGTATGACGATATCCTTCATTACTATGAACAAACAAAAAAGAGCCGCGTTGCCCGTCCTCCCTAAAAAAACAGTCTTACAGTAGATGGCTCTACTGGTCTATTCAGACAAGTGCAAATTTTCACAGGAAATTATAGCGTTCATAAAAACCCAGCCGGCTCTCATTGAGATTATCCGGTTTCACAACGTGACGACAGCTGGTGTGCCCTCTAAAAAGATTACACGTGTACCGACGCTGGTGACGAACGAAGGACAGATGTGCGTTGGGGCCGAGGTCAAGTCCTGGCTCGTGTCAATGGTTCCAACGGATTTTGAGTCTTGGGACATGGGTGGCGGTTTATGTACAAATTTAGATGGAACTGAAAATCCTGGAATGTTTGACCTTGACAAATATGGCGAGTCCCTTCAGCCGATACTGACGCCTGAACTAGAGTCCCGAATCAGTATGAGTGTGACTGACGCATATCAGGCGCAGAGGAAGTGAAGACCTTTAAAGATTCTACGCGCGTGTGATGTAAGATGCATTTTCGCACAATACAGGCATCGGCGCTTAAATCGGTGTTTGAGGTTCTTAAAGATATCATCAACGATGTGAATGTCTATTTTTCAGCAAAAGGCATTCACATACTGACTCTTGATACAGCCCGCGTCACTCTCGTGCATATGGAACTTGGGTCCGAGAACTTTGAAGAGTATGAGTGCCCAGATGATATTATCGCCGGGCTGAACATGGCCAACGTTTACAAGCTCCTCAAGTCGGTGAGCGGTCAAGATACTCTCTTTGTTCGGATTGAGGGTCGTGACTATATGGAAATTTACATAGAAAATCCAGAGAAGAAGTCTGCAACCAACTTCAAGCTCAAGCTCCTGGATATCAATGAAGATATCCTGGAGTTCCCTGATATTAACATGAATGTCATCACCACCATGCCATCTGTGGACTTTCAGCGCATCACGCGCGACATGGGGAATCTTTCAAACGAGATGGACATCATACGCGACGGTAACAAGCTTGAGCTCAGCTGTCATGGCGACTTTGCCGATCAAAAGACGGTGATTGAATTCCCAGAGACGGTGAAACGGACCGGGAGCACCTTCAGTCTCAAGTATATCAACTTGTTCACAAAGGCTACCAATATGTGCTCCAGTGTACAGTTGATGCAAGACTCTGAAAATGAGAACATGCCAATCATCTTCAGATATACGATTGCAAATTTAGGAGATCTCAAGTTCTATTTGGCTCCAAAAATTGATTCTAGTTAAGAGATTAAACTATAGTAATTAAATATGGAAGCCAGGTACGACGAGCGAATAAAAGCGTGCACAACTGAATACGAGTTAGCCGAGTATCTTCTTTCGTGTGTTCCTATTATTAAAGAATACACGGCAGAAGTTTCCACAATTTCGGGGGCGACGAAAAAGGTGGCGAACATTGAGGTGGGATCTCGCAAGGGTGTTCAACGCAAAGATATTTATAAGAAATATCTTCAAGAGGTTGAGGGGGCTTTTATTGACGCGGGTAAGAATGAGATGCATGAAAAGCCGTGTCCAAAATGCGGGACCATGTACGGCCGTATATTTGACGAATCAGCCTCTGAGGAGATTTGCAGGAAGTGTGGGGCGGTTGAGTACATCCTCAGTGAAGAGGTGGGATTCAAGGAGGAGCAGGAAATAGAAAAACACATAGTATATTCTTACAAACGTGAAAATCATTTCAATGAATGGATAAGTCAGTTCCAAGCCAAAGAGTCTACACACGTCCCTGAAGACGTCATTGCTAAATTAAGAACAGAATTCAGAAAGCAAAAAGTGAAGGACCTGAACGAAATCACTCATGAAAAAGTCAAGACCCTTTTGAAAAAGCTAAATTACGCAAAGTATTATGAACATGTACCATATATAGCAAGTATAGTAAGCGGTATCACTCCTCCAACGATGCCTCAAGAGCTTGAGGATAAATTACGTATAATGTTTCACGCTATTCAGGCACCATTTGAGAAGCATAAACCAATAAATCGCAAAAACTTTTTATCATATTCATTTGTCTTGTACAAGATGTGCGAAATCCTCTCGGAGGATCAGTATCTCCCGTGCTTCCCGCTCCTCAAAAGCCGTGAGAAGCTTTACATTCAGGATCAGATTTGGGAGAAGATATGTAACGAGCTCAAGTGGGAGTTTATTCGTACGGTATAATTAAGAATTAAAGTTTTTATGTACTACTATAGTAATGGGTGGACTCGTAAAAGACTAATTAACAATCAATCATCTCAAGAGGCATAGGAGGTGGAGGGTTGAGGACAATCTCCTCAAATTCCAGGGGTCCATTTTTGTCTGGAAAATTGATCAGGTATCCCGTCTTGATCTCCAAGAGCGTCAGGTAATTTCGGGTCTGAATTCGGTAAACCTCGTTGAGCTTGCTTACCGACTTGAGCTCCACCACAACCTTGCGGTCAATGATGAGATCGGCCCGGACGTTGCCCACGTTCTGTCCTGAATAAAACACGGGGATGATGCGCTCAGTCTCGTAGTAGATGCCCTGGTTTCTCAGAGCCACCTCAAAGGCGGAGTGGTACACAGACTCCGAGTAACCAGGCCCGAGCGACTCCCAGATGTCATTGGAAATATTACGCAAAGTATACTCCATAACCCCTGCTTGAAAAGCAATGTTATCCTTTAGAAGGGATGTTCTGGATAGGACACTTGGTGACGTCACGACTTTACTTTGGAGAGTTAGGGTTGGAAGACGCGTTTTGGGCCATCGCCCCTGACCTGCCCATGGCACTTTTTTTGTCACCCGGGGGGGCGTTTGTGGACCCAAACACGCCTTGGCGGGAGATAAAAAACTGGTACTCCTATACATATTTTTACAAGCTACCACACTCTTTATGGTTTCTAATTTTTATTAGAAATTCAAATTTTAGAAAAATTTATGCTTTCCATATCCTCATGGATCTTTTGAGTCATACAGGTGAGTGGTCTATAGAACCGTTTTTCCCAATAGGTCCAGCGATCCATGGTATTTGGGACCCTGTTGAGTGGGTCTAGGCGGTGGCGAGGTTCAGTCGGCGGCTGGCGCCCCGGGACCTAGACCGGGACGTCGTATTTTTCCTGAGAGTGGCGGCTCGGAGGGCGAGGCTGGCCACCCCGGTGGCGACGATGGCCGTGGTCATCGGGTCGGCCTTGGCTGCGCGGTAGCCAAACTTGAGGCCATTCACCAGACTCCTTCCCACGGCACCCGAAGAATTTGCCGCAAAACCGGATGCAAACTTATTGGCCGAGACTCCGGAGATCGCGCCGCGGTAGGTCATGTAGGCATAGATGAAGTGTCCGAATATCTTCATAAACTGATACTTGAAGGAGGAACGAGCGGCCGAACCCTTGATGTGCTTCTCGACCGCCCGGCCAAAGAGGTTGCCGACTTTAGCAAATGCGCTCGAGTTCTGGGAGATGACGTACGATTGCATGATTCCGGACGCAGCCAGATAGGTGATGTACCAAGCGACCGTCACAGCGGGGACGGTGGACACAAGGGCGGCTCGGCCCGCCTTGATGTTCTGGTACGCCTGTGGGATGGCGAGCACGAGCTGAGCGGTCATGTGGGGCGCCAAGTACGAACCCGGGAGGAGGGTCTCCAACCCCTTGATGGCGGCGACCGTCACTAAGGACTTTCCGGCGAACTTGATCACCTTGCGCGTTCTCTGGAAACTGACGCGAGGCTTGACGACCTGCATATTTCCCGCGGCCGCGTTCGCCAGGATGTTCAGTCCTGACGTGTTTGGGCGCAAGGCGAGTGCCCTGCTGTTGTTTCTGTTGGCCGACCCCCTGAGTTCGCGCAGAGAGACCATCTTAATTTAGGCCGACATTTTCTTCTGCCCGAACGACTTGGCGTACTTGCTGCGGATCCACATGGCGTCCTGCTTGTAGATGCGGGACGCGCGGGGCAGGGTCCGCTTGGTCAGGGTGCTGATGGCGATGAGACGGCGCATCACGGAAACGGGCTTTTCACCCTTGGTGATACCCTTTGTGAGCGCCTTGTGACGGTTGGTCTTCGCCTCCACAGGGTGGTACCCGTACTTGGTGAGCATACCACCCTTGAGCTTACCGATAACCTTGGTGCTCTTGCCGGCCGCACCAACATCCTTGGCGGGGACAGCCGACACGCGGCTTGTCGCCGACTTGCGGACGTAAGAATAGCCGGTGCGACTCTTGGTTGACTTGACGCGAACAACGCGACGGGTCACACGACGGACGTGGCTAGAACGCAGTGCTGATTTCATTGTTATTCTCTACTGGGAAAAATTCTGAGAGTACCCTTTGAGAAACATCTTGAGCTTGCTATCATTTGACGCGTTAAAATCATACACGTCATCACCCTCTACACTGATGTCCAACACCGGCCACTCATATGAATGACGCAATTTCATAGTAGAATAGAGGATACTAATCGCGTACGTCTTGAGATCCTTGACCTTTTCCAATCTTGACCAAGCAAGTTTCATGGAAAAAACATCGTCTGGATTTTTACCCAAAAATGGAGCCCCGGGAGTCACCTCCGCTGACCCGCCATCTATATAGTTCCAGCCATCCTTCAATTTTACACTAGAAAACAGGAACGGTATGGCGATCGTAGCGCACACCGCGTCCAAAACGCTCATAGAGGGGGTCGCATCCACTGAAAAATAAACAGTCTTCATAAAGTCCACGCAGTAAGCTGATGTGTATAGCTTTATAGGGTGCCAGTCATAGAGTTCCTGAAACGTAACATCTTCTTTATCCATAAAGAGGCGGCACGCGTCAGAGAGCACCTTGCGTATTTTCAAGTGGGGTATTAGACCATAATCTTTGAGAAGCACCTTTATATTTGGTTTCATAATCTGTTTTAATGGAACATTAAGTGAAAAATCCAGAACCTTCGTGGGGTCGCCTTTCGCCAGACAATACATAAAGCCGAGAAGGCCTCCCGCCGACGCCCCCGAAATCGCCTCAAGATCATCAAGGTTTCCTTCCCTCTTGAGCTTGGAGATTACTCCAAGATAAAGGAAGAACCCCATCGCACCTGGACCTATGACGAGGTTTTTCATCTACTAGTAGAACTGAGGAAAGAAGCCCCGCAGTGACGCGAACGTGATGGAAAACACCACTGCGTGCACAATAACCTGCACGAGTCCCGTTTCCCCTGAAAAGAATGCGCCGCCTGAGGCGGGTGGAAGGGTGAGCAGCACACCTGGGGTCAACAACACAAACAGGATGGCTGGAACAATCAGGTCGGCTGTGGTCATGGTGAATTTAAAAACAAAATTGATGATGACCCATGAGAGGATGGCCATAATGAGCGCATGAAACAGAACCTGGGTCAAAAGTCCAGAGCCTGGGGGGAGACTCGTAATCAAACCTGGACTCAAGAGGGCGAACAGGAGCGTAGGCACCAACACTTTGGGGCCGGTGATGTCAATCATTTATATTAGCTGAGAATCAAACCACGAGTAAAAGTTCTCAGCCTGGACACGATCAGAAATAGCCGGTACATCCTTGATTTTGTTCCAAATTGCTTCACCGTAAAATGATCGTTGAATGGGGTTCCACTTGCTACAATCCATCACAAAATTGACAAAGTTTGGATAGTTGCAATTTCTGTCAAAAATAAGATAGTTGTCATGAGCGAACTCGTTGATTTTTTCCCATGAGAAAAGGAGCTCTTCAGAGTACAAATCTTGCCAACTCTCATCGTCAACGTACTGATCAAAATCATCAGAACCATCAGAGTCGTAAGCGTAGTGGTCGCCCAAATAGGCGTCGCGCGAGTATTCGTCGTTGATACCCATTTTTACTTAATGTTTATACGTTTCAGTCCTCTAAGCCAGCTCTTTGAGGCCTGACACGGAGACGCCTGATTTTTCTTGTACTGGAGCAGCGTCCAGAATCGCCTGGAAGGCCCCCTCCACCTGGGCCTCGTTTCCGCCGAAAAATGATGCTAGACCCCTTTTAATCACATCCTTGGTGATCCCACCACGTGTTTTTTTCGTCTTTAGATTCACCTTGACCTTGTCGTGAACCCGGACCGTGTCAATTTCGTTTTCCTTCATATGATGAGTCACAAACTGGCGAAGATCCTTTTCGCGTTTATTCAAAACACCGAGATCTTTGCGAGCTGCGGCCAACTGGGCTTTGAGACCAACCCACTCGGTCATGGCTGTTTTAAAGTCCATATTTAGTAAGTGCAAAGCACTTATTTACACCAAGCTTAACGCAAGGAATTTCTTTAGTCTAACTAGCTGTACTCGTAGTCGATCTCGAACTTGGGGCGCATCACGTCTGGGGGGATCGTGCTGAGGTTGAAGATGCTCACTGGGGTGCGGGGGTTGAGTGGCTCCGAGCGGATGTCCTGGTTGGCGTTACGCAGAACGCCGCCCAGGGTCTCGGGGTAACCAATCTGGCTGCGGGGATCCAGGTAGTTCTGGTTGCCCAGGATCTTGTCTGGGCTGAACTGACCAAAGTCCTCGGTCGCCACAACGTCACGGGGAATCAGGCTGGCGGACGACACGGTCTGACCGATGTTGTCGCCCATGGAGCCCGCTGGGGCGGGGCGCATGCCCTCGGCCGCCGCCATGCCATGATTGTTCACGCCGCCTGTGCCCAGGTTAAAGCCGCCCACCGCCTGGCTTGGGGCGGCACCGAAGTTGCTGCGACGGCCCCCGAACAGGAGGAAAAGAATGATCACCACGAGGACAACGATCGCTAGACCCTTGCGATTCATTTATATAAGGTTGCGATATTTTTTGTCTAGTCCAAAAAATCTGCTGGGTCCTCCTCGTCCTCGGGCTCGTCCGTGAACATATAGTCTTTGGGGAGGACCGCCTTGGGGGCGCCCCGGACGCGCACCTGGAGCACACGCCAAATTGGACCGAACGACTTTTTCAGAAACCACATGCCGGCCAGCTCAAACATGACGTCGCACTTGGTGTCCGACTTGACGTCCTGAAGCTCAACTGGATTCTTCTGGGTGTCAAAGACAGTCGTGGTCACCTGACCCTTCACGGTGGCGAGCGATGCGCCGAGCAGACCGTCGGTCACGCTCTCCTGGAAGGCGTTCGTGATCGTCTCGTCAGAGAGCTCCTTGCCGAACCAGGCAACCTTGGAAGCCTTGGCCTGGGTTAGCAGCTCCTCGTCAATCTTGGTAAACAACTCCAGACCATCTGGAATCTTGAAGTTCACAGTCTTGGACTCTAGGGAATCCTGGAGAACAAGACCGTTCACCTGATGATGAGCACCTGAAATGCGCAAAAAATACCGACCGTCTGGAAGCTTCTGAGGGGCCCCGTACTCCATCTGTATTAGTTATACAAAAATATTCTTTAACTTTAGTAGGAGATGTCTTCACCGGCGTCGGCAAATTCGTGCAACGCTCGGTACGTACTGAATGACTGTCAGTGCTTGGCTGACCCTATGGATGTGTATTCCACCGCCTGTGTTTACGTCAGTAAATTTAGTGGCTCAGTGTACCCATGTGATCCTGGGTGCTGTGGTAACAAATGCGACAACAAAAATACAAACATCACGAGGACTGAAGTCCGCCCCTCTGCTGGTGTTTCCCTGCCACCTGGGTACGGCCTGAATCTTCTTCAAAATGAAGAGCCGAGTGATATACCAGGCGCGAGTACATTCACACCACTCAAGCCTTATGACTCGGGCTACAAAGTTTGGCAAATTTTGCTCATCGCCTTTTTACCTTTGATTTTGGTGTTGGTGTTGTCACTTTTCCTGACTTAAAGAGACTCGGCATGTGTATTGTATAATGGCAACCATTGAGTCTCTGTCTGTCGCTCTTGAGGCCCTCGCAAAGGAGCAGCGCGCTCTGCGCAAGGATGTTCGCAAGATCCGCCAGCACCTGGAGGATCCCAACGGTGAGAAGCAGGCGGCTCGCGCTCAGAACAACGGCTTCAACAAGCCCCTGGGTGTGTCCGACAAGCTGCGCTCCTTCCTGAACCTGGCAGTTGATGAGAAGATCTCTCGCTCCCAGGTTACCCGCAAGATGAACGAGTACGTGGAGGCTAAGGGTCTGAAGGCTGGTCAGAACATCTCTCTGGACGAGACCATGAAGGACCTGCTGCAGGTGCCCGAGGGTGTCCAGGTGACCTTTCTGAACATCCAGAAGTACATCAACCCGCACTACGTGAAGGAGATCAAGCCGGAGGGTGAGAAGAAGCCCCGCGCCAAGAAGGTGGTGGAGCCGGGGGAGACTTCAACCGAAGTCTCCCCCCCAAAGGAGAAGAAGGTCCGCCCGAAGGTTGCGAAGGCTTAAAACTAAACCTCATGTAACATAACAATGGAGACCAGTTCGGGAAGTGAAAATTCCCTCGCCCCCCCTCCAGAACTTTCACGTGAAACACTGAATGCTCTGGCCGGGACAAAAGTCAAAGATATTAACTTGTATCGTCGCGCATTTACTCACAAGTCAGCCCTGAAGCGCTATTCAGGGCTGACTGGTTCATACGAAACTCTTGAATTCATGGGTGACAGTGTTCTTGGATTTATTATTACAAAGCATTTATTTGATTTACATGAAAAGGAACAGGAGGGTTTCCTTACCAAGGCTCGCACCAAGATGGTGAGGGGCAAGACGTTGTGCGAAATATCAAAGGTGATGGGTCTTGACAAGTTGATCCTTATGGATGAAAAGGGTGAGCGCAATGGCTGGAATACCAACGAACACATCATGGAGGATGTTTTTGAGGCTTTCGTCGGTGCCGTGTATCTGGATCTAGGTATGGTTCACGCCAAGAGATTCGTGCTTGATTCCTTTACAAAGGTGCAGACCTCACTCGTGGATGACAATTGGAAGGATCAGCTCATGAGGTGGTGCCAGGCGCTCAAGTACCCCCTACCCGAATATCGCCTAAACGGTCAGACGAACGGTCAATTTTTGATCACGGTTGTCGTAGATGGAATGGACTGTGGATCTGGATTTGCATCAACCAAAAAACAGGCTGAGCAAAACGCGGCTGAAATTGTACTTAAGACGGATCCTCGTTTTAAGAACAAGACGATACCGAACAATGGAGCAAGATATTCCAAAGACGGTCCTCCGAGCCCGCGAGCTCCTTGCGGCTGAATACGCAGAACAAAGAAGTCAGGAATGGTTAGAGCTCCGTGAAAATATGATCACGGCTAGCGACGTGGCGAGCGCACTCGGTGAGAACCGTTATGAAAGTATAAATTCTTTTATAAAAAAGAAGGTTCTCAAGACAAAGTGGGCGGGCAACGCCGCAACGGCTCATGGCACCCTTCTTGAGCCCCTCGTACGAGATCTTTACGACCAACGGTACGGCCGCAAGTCCCATGAGATTGGACTCGTGCAGCACGCCAAGTACCCGTGGCTCGGCGCGTCGCCCGACGGCGTCACGGAGGATGGACTCTTGATTGAAATTAAGTGCCCTCTGACGCGCAAGATTGAGTCAAAGGTGCCAACCCACTATCTGCCCCAAGTTCAACTTCAACTGGAAATCACAGACCTGGAGGAGTGTGATTTTATTCAGTATAGACCGGCGAATACTGAAAGTATTCCCCCTCGCCCCGAAGAGTTTGTGGTTGTCCGAGTGCACAGGGACCGCGCGTGGTTCGCAAAAAACTTGCCCGTCATGGAGGCGGTATGGAAGCGCATCCTCGTGGGCAAGGAGAAGGGACTGTGCGAAATAATGGACGACCCAACAGCATGGGATCCAGACTTTAAGAATGAAATTGTATGTGAAATAGTAGATGAGTAAGGAGGCATGGACTTCAATTGATGAAATTTTTGCCAAGAAACCAACCTGTATACACAAGAACAGGATTCTCAAGTGCCGCGAATGTGCGGGTTCATTTTGCGCCAAGTGCATTCAATTGGAGGTGCATTTTTGCCCAAAATTGGATGAACGGATTAAAATTGAAAAAGAGAATTTATCAAGTAAATTAGTAAAAGTTGTTGCTCCCAAAATACACGCCATCTAGTTCTTGATACGTGAGAACATATAAGCAATTATAGCAAGAACTATTAAAATAATCAAAATATTACTAGCATTCTTGGACACCTTGAAACCGAATGGGCTACTGCCACCCATCCAGCTCCATGGCAACTCTGGGCGGAACCACGTGACGGTACCGTCGGAGTACTCAAATTTGCGCGTTGGAAACTCACCATGTGGCGCATAATTGGGGCTGATGGTCTTTAAATGCACGTTACCGGACAGGTCACGGGGCTTGAGGTTCATGTCCAGATCATCTGTATAATCGGTTGGGGTTTCATCGATGGCTCGTGTGTAAGAGCCGTCAATAAAGACATCCTTGCGAAAACCGTCTTTGTTGATGCCAAAGTCACCCGTCCATGTGGTCGGGTTGAACCTGTCAATCTGCAGACGGTCATCTATCATAAGACCAGATGCCATATTAGCATACACTCACATTATTTTTTACAGCGTACATTTTCGTTTTGACTTTTTGCTGGTGGAGATTCCACATCTCGTCTAGGTCCACTTCCAACATGTGAGCAAGCTGAAAGAGGTAACTGAACACGTCACCCATTTCCATCACCACATCAGTTCCCCGATCCTTCTTCAGCCCCGTCTTGCGGTAAATCTGCTTCTTCTGCCTGATACTTGACGCAAGCTCCCCCATCTCTTCGTTGAGTAGCATCCACACGATGCTGATTGGCGCCTTGTCCCACCCTTTCTGCTGGCACATCGCTGCAGTTTCGTCACGAAACTTATTCATTGTTCAATATACACCCAATCCTTTTAAGTCACAAGGTGAGCGAGTGGTTTTCTGAATTTGTACACGGTTATACACGCAACCATGAGGAACACAATCTCAGCACCGAGCTTCCAATTTTCAACTACATTTGCGTCATCGGTGCGCTTTTGAGCCCACGGCTCAATGACTGCGTTGCTAATCAGTCTGACGGACCTCTCTATTATGAAAAATATGAGAAATCCAAAAAGGATATCGTCCAGTGATTTCATATATATATTTTACACTTTTAAAAAATTCCAAATTTGAAGTTACTTGGGATCTTGTTTCCGTATGTGCTGGTGCTAATAGGAATCTCAAGGGGCACGGGATTTTCAGAGATATCGCGCATGTACACGAGCTGCTGGAGCATACCCGTTGAAATAGTCGCAGTGGCGCGCTTAACAACCTCGTAGTTCATACGCGACACTTGGGCGCGCACGTCCGTATTGGGATCCACTGCCAGGTCCGTGTATACGACGCGCATAAGCGCCTGCAAATCACCGTCACTTTGGCGGTCCAGCTGGTACCCCGTCTGGGCCTTGATATTGTCCAAAATTAGAGAGTGTATATTTTCCTTGTTGAATTCGGAAAAGAAGGCATTTCCCAGGGGCGTAAAGACGCTCAGGCGGGTGGGTTTACGATCATATGTCTCCATTGAAATACATGGCGAAAAAAACCTGGGTTAAAAAAACCGGACGTGTATTTAGAAATGAAGGTCGTCAAGAGGTCTGGGGATGTCGTTGAGATGTTGTTCGACAAGGTGACCCGGCGCATCAGCAAGCTGAATGCACCCCCCGAGTTTGAGGTGCTCAATGTCCAACCTGACAAGGTGGCTCAGAAGGTTTTTCAAAGTATGTACGACGGTATTTCCACTTCAGAAATTGACAACCTGACGGCCGAGGTGGCTGTTGCCATGATCACCGAGAATCCAGACTATGAGACACTGGCTATGCGCGTGACGGTTTCAAATCTTCAGAAGAATTGTCCCAAAACTTTTAGTGACGCTATGGTCGCCCTGCACGTCAAGGGTATCGTGTCTGACCACTTCATGAAGTGTGTGGCTCTAGAGCTAGATGGCGTGATTCAGTCAAAACGTGATTACTACTTTGGATATTTTGGAATCAAGACGCTTCAGAGGGGGTACCTGAACGTAGGCGAGACGCCCCAGTACCTCTTCATGCGCGTAGCGGTGGGTATTCACGGAGACGACCTCCCGCGCGTCAAGGAGACGTACGACCTAATGTCCCAGAAGTTCTTCACGCACGCCACGCCCACCCTGTTCAATGCCGGTACAAACAACCCGCAGATGTCCAGCTGCTTCCTGGTGGCTATGAAGGAGGATTCCATCGAGGGCATCTACGAGACGCTCAAGGAGTGCGCGCACATTTCCAAGTGGTCTGGGGGTATCGGCATCCACTGTTCGAACATCCGAGCGAGCGGCTCCCGAATCAACGGTACGAACGGGGTCGCCGACGGCATCGTGCCCATGCTTCGCGTCTTCAACAACACAGCCCGGTACGTCAATCAGGGTGGCGGGAAGCGCAAGGGCTCTTTCGCCATCTACCTGGAGCCGTGGCACGCTGACGTCATGGAGTTTCTTGAGCTGCGCCTGAACCAGGGTGACGAGGAGATGCGGTGCCGCGACCTTTTCACAGCCATGTGGATTCCCGACCTTTTCATGGAAAAGGTGGAGAAGGACGAAGAGTGGCACCTGATGTGCCCACACGAGTGCCCCGGCCTGCCAGACGTGTACGGTGAACAGTTCAACGAGCTGTACCGCATGTACGTCGCACAGGGGCGGTTCAAAAAGAAGGTTCGGGCTCGTGAGGTTTGGGACGCCGTCCTCAAGAGCCAGGTGGAGACGGGGACGCCCTATATGTGCTACAAGGATTCCACTAACGAAAAGAGCAACCAGAAGAACATCGGGACGATCAAGTCTAGCAACCTGTGCACCGAGATTATGGAGGTGTCGGCCCCTGACGAGACGGCGGTGTGCAATCTGGCAAGCATATGTCTACCGACATTTTTGAGGGAAAACAAGAATATGACCGCACCGGACGGGTCCCATCCATTCATATTTGACTTTGACAAGTTGCAAGAGGTGACGCGAGTTGTCACGCGCAACCTGAACCGCGTCATAGACCGCAATTTCTACCCCACGGAGGCGGCGCGCAAGAGCAACATGCGCCACCGGCCCATCGCGATCGGTGTTCAGGGTCTGGCCGACGTGTTCCAAATGATGGGTTATTCGTTTGACGAGCCTGCAGCTCGCGAACTGAACAAGCACATCTTCCGGAGCATCTATTTTGCGGCCCTTCAAGAGTCGTGCGAGTTGGCTATGAGCGAGGGGACGTACGAGACGTTCCGCGACTCCCCGGCCGACAAGGGTCAGCTTCAGTTTGACCTATGGGGCGAGACCGACCATATTTTCGGCAAGTTGAAGCAGGATATCGCCACTTGGGGCCTGCGCAACTCGCTGCTCGTAGCACCCATGCCCACCGCAAGCACCGCCCAGATCATGGGCAACAACGAGGCCTTTGAGCCCTACACGACCAACATCTACCTGCGTCGCACCCTGGCTGGCGAGTTCGTCATGATCAACAAGCACCTAGTCAAGGACCTGCAGAAGATTGGAATGTGGACTCCAGAAATTAAGAATGAAATTGTGAGAGCCGGTGGGTCGGTTCAGCAACTGGCCATCCCGGAAGAGCTGAAGGCCGTGTACCGGACAGTGTGGGAGATTCCCCAGAAGTCCATCATCGACATGAGCGCTGACCGGGGTGCCTACATTGATCAGTCTCAGTCGCTCAACATCTTCATTGAGAACCCGAGCCTGGCCAAGCTGTCCTCAATGCACTTATACGGCTGGAAGAAGGGGCTCAAGACGGGCATGTACTATCTCCGGACCCGAGCCAAGGCCCGGGCGCAGCAGGTCACCGTGCCAGTGGGGCCAACGGCTCCACTGCCC
>B570J29032_109959611_pt1 | contig 39194 bp, 44 predicted proteins | sample LakMenEpi16Nov12_FD_29032 | JGI IMG/M metagenome (IMG submission 29032) | reverse complement strand
ATCGCTTTTCAGAACAAAAATCCAGTTTCTATTCTCTGGTTGACCGACTTTGTGTATCATATCCTCGAGGCGTCACTTACTTAGAAAACTAAACCCTTAAATTTATAAGATGGTCCCTTTCCAAGCAATCGCTTGGGAGGGGCAAGACCAGGACGACCAATTTGCCATCAGGATTTTTGGTCGGGCTGAAGATGGGCGGTCGGTGTGTTTGGGAACTCCATTCCAACCGTTTTTCTATATCAAACCCCGAAAATTGACCAAGGAAATCTTGGATTTTGTAAAGACCAAGTGCTCAAAGGCTGAAGCGAAGCGCGCCAAGGATCTGTGGGGCTTCCAGAACGAAGCACTTTCTGATTTTATTCAAGTGACTTTCAAGTCGCATCGCGCGCTCCGTGGACTCGCGTGGGCCATAGAGAATGCGAAGTGGCCAGAACTTGCAGGGTGCCGTGTGTACGAGTCAAATATTGACCCGGTACTCCGTTTCATGCACGTGTCCGGCTGCACTTCTACTGGATGGATCAGTCCTGGTCTGTGCGAGCCTGATACAGAGACGACGTGCGATGTGAATCTGTGGGCGCCAAACTGGCGATTCATCACACCGCTGGAACGTGACGACATCGCACCACTGAAGATCATGTCCTTTGACATTGAGTGCTACTCTAGCACTGGGGCCTTCCCCGACCCGCGCAACCCTCATGACGTCGTGTTTCAGATTGGCATGACGACCAAGGCGTTTGGTAAATCCGGCTTCATTGACAGAAAGTGCCTGTGCCTCAAAGAGACGGAGAGCGAGGATGTGGAGTCGTTCAAGACTGAGAAGGAGCTCCTTGATGCTTTTCAGAAATATCTCGTCAAAACAGATCCCGATATCTTGACTGGGTGGAACATCTTTGGGTTTGATTTGGAGTTTCTGCATTTTAGGGCCGTGCTCACCGGTGCGAGTACGATATGGGGTCGCGTGAAGGACTCTCCGATTGAGAAGGTGACTGAAAAGAACCTGAGCTCAAGCGCACTCGGTAACAACCTCCTCAAGATGACGCCCATGAAGGGCCGGTACGTGTTTGATCTATTCCAGGATGTGAAGCGTGAGCACAAGCTTGAGAGCTACTCGCTAAACAACGTGTCCAAGCACTTTCTGAAAGATCAGAAAAACGACATGCCGGTCAAAGAGATTTTCTCGCGTTTTGCAGGCGGTGACCCCAAACTCTTGGGTGAGGTGGCGGCGTACTGTATCAAGGATACTGAGCTGCCGCACGCGCTCATGGAGAAGCTCTGCCAAATCCAGAACGTCATAGAGATGGCCAAGGCGTGTTGGGTCCCCCTTGCGTTTCTGAGCGAGCGGGGACAGCAAATCAAGGTGTTTTCGCAGATGGCCAAGAAGGCCCGAGAGCTCAACTTCATCATTCCGACGTTTAAACAACCGCCGATGGTTGCAGGCGCCTCTGATGGTTACCAGGGTGCGACGGTGCTTGACGCACAGACCGGAGCCTACTATGGACCAATCACAGCCCTTGATTTTGCGAGTCTGTACCCGAGCATCATGTGCGCTCACAACTTGTGTTATTCTACGCTAGTGATGGACCCCAAGTACGACAACCTGCCTGGGGTTGAGTACGAGCAGTACGGGCCGCATCGTTTCGCACAGGGTGTGGTTTCCCTTCTCCCAACCATCCTCATGGACCTCAAGGCGTTCCGCAAAAAGGCAAAGAAGTTGATGGCCCAAAATGAAGGAACGCCTATGGAGGCTATTTACAACGGTCAACAGTTGGCCTATAAAATTAGCATGAACTCAATTTATGGGTTTACTGGTGCTTCTAAGGGCATGCTTCCGTGCGTCGCCATCGCATCAACCGTCACAATGCGAGGACGACAGATGATTGATGAAACGAAGAACTATGTGGAGGCGAACTTCCCGGGAGCAAAGGTTCGCTACGGTGACTCTGTGATGCCCGAGACGCCAGTGCTCATACGACGACGTGACGTGGTATCGGTCCAGAAAATTGAGAACCTTGCAGAATCGTGGAGTGATTATCCAGGCTTCCTCAAAGAAGGAACGGACAAGGAGCAGTGCAACCTCTCGGACTTGGATGCGTGGACGCACCTCGGCTGGCAGCCGATCAAGCGTGTTATCAGGCACAAGTGTCAAAAGAAGATCTGGCGAGTCCTGACCCACACCGGGCTGGTCGACGTGACGGAAGATCATTCACTCTTGAGCCCCGCGTGTGAATTACTCAAGCCTGTTGATGTTGCTCAGGGTCAAGAGCTGTTTCATTCATTTCCATCTAGTTCTAATGGGTCGTCATTCTCCGACGAGTTCTTGTTTGTACTCGGAATGTTCGTCGGTGATGGTTCATGTGGTCATTATCAGTGTCCTTCGGGATCCAAGGCGACGTGGGCAATCAACAATCAGAATATTGACTTACTAAACAATTGCAAAGATATCCTCGAGGTGCTCTACCCTGACTACAAGTTTGTTATAATGGACACCCTTGAGAGTTCCGGAGTCTATAAACTTTCGCCACGCGGTGACATTGTCAAACTCGTCAAAACTTGGCGCACACTGTGCTACGACGGTCAAGCAAAGAAGGTGCCACTCGAGGCCATGGGTCATGATTCCTTCTTTCAAGGTCTGTGGGCGAGCGACGGGTGCCGTCGTGATAACGAGGTTGGTGGGTGCCTTCGGATAGACACCAAGAATCAGGTTACGGCTCAGTGGTACTTCATGTTTCTGACGTCGCTAGGGTTCAAGGTCTCTCTGAATACGCGTTTAGACAAGAGTAATGTTTTCAGACTCACATTTACCAAATCATCCTTCCGGAAGAATCCTTACGCAATCAAGAAGATAGATATCCTTCACGACTCATGGGACGGTTACGTCTACGACCTCGAGACGGAGGCCGGGACCTTTCAGGCCGGTGTCGGGTGTATGATCGTGAAGAACACGGACTCTGTGATGGTGGAGTTTGATGTGCAGGGTCGCAAAGGCCAAGATGCGATAGACTACTCTTGGAAACTCGGTAATGAGGCTGCTGAGCAATGCACGAAACTCTTCAAAGCGCCTAACGATCTGGAACTTGAGAAGGTTTATTGCCCTTATTTCCTGTACTCAAAAAAGCGTTACGCAGCAAAGATGTATGAAGGAAAGACCAGTCCCGACGGGACTGTGACGGTGAGTTTCAAAAAGATTGACGTCAAGGGTCTGCAAGTGGTCCGCCGTGACAGCTGTCCTTTCGTGCGAGAGACGCTCAAAAAGCTCTTGGGTATGATTCTAGAGTCAAGCGACCCGACGCCGGTTATTCAAGAGGCGCGGGACGCGGCAAAGAAGCTCATGCACGGTCAGGTGCCCATGGATTCCCTTTTGATGAGCAAGCAGCTCGCGTCGGCGTACAAGGTGCCTATGGCTCACGTGGCGGTGCGTGACAAGATCAAGGCGCGTGCTCCCGGTTCAGAGCCGCAGCAAGGTGACCGAGTGCCGTTTGTCATCGTGAAGGGTGAAGGCAGGATGTTTGAAAAGGCTGAGGACCCCACATGGGTCCGTGACAAGAATGTCCCGATTGATTACCAGTACTACTTCACGAACCAGTTCAAGAAACCCGTACAGGACCTTCTAGAGCCGCTCGTCAGCGCCGACTTGATTTTTGACAAAAAGTTCATGGCCAAGACGGAGTGCACCGAAGAGCTCAAGGCGCGCAAGGCGTTCCTGACGAGGTTTGCTGGTGGCATAAAAGCTGCGCCTTTAGAGTAGGTATGGCTGCGTTGCAGCACCAAATTATACAACTCATAGAGGAGGAGGTGGAGAGGCGCACGAGCCTCAAGACTCGGGCTATTTTAGACGTCGTTTCGCGCCTCTACGACATCCCTATTGAACGTCTCATAAAAGATACATTGAGTATTGAATGCAATTTTTGCAAAGGAATTCTCAGAAGTAAACAGCGCTGTCTCAAAATGCCGAAAGAGAATGGCTATTGTGGGTTTCATCAAGGCCAATCTCCTCAGGGGAAGCCGCAGGTAGAAGTCCAGGTGACGGAAGAAAAGGCTCCTTGGGACACTTAGAGATTTTGAAACTAAAGTAGTTAATGTCCAAGTCTGATCTACTTCTCGCGAGTCTGACTAAATTTTTTGAGATTCCCGAGAATCGTGAACAACTTCATAGCATAATTGGTAATGGCAAGGGCCCGTCCCTTCGCAAACTGGAGTGGTTCGTGACAAACTACTCCAAGAATAACCACGTGACGTTCACGGCTCCGAGTGGCAAGGTGTTTACGGTACACGTGGCTTACAAGTCCAGTCTGGACGGGTACAGTAAAAAGCTTTTTGATCCGTTTTGCAGAACAGAGCGGACAGAGTTCCAAGGGTTGACGACCACGTGCGCACAGCTCAACTTTCTGAGATGGGCAATTTCTAACGGAATTATCAAGGTTCTTAGAGGAATGGAAGAGAAGCAAAGCCTCCCTGAAACTGTAGAAGAGTGTACCCATAGTAAAATAGGTACAAATTGTATCCAGTAATAATTTGACTAGTATAAGCTTGATTGAAGTTAATTTGAAGACTGGTAGTTTGTGAATTTAATTTTGAAAAATTAAGATACCCTCCCTGATTGTATTCTTTCGGAGTTAACCCAAAAGAATACATGTAGATGTTTTTTGATGGAATTGAGAGTCCATGTTCCATGGGCTGTTTAAAAGAATAGTAGAGAGAACCCTGGAACGTACTCAGAATATCAACGTTATTGAGAGTAATCTTGGCGTTATTGATCACGTCCACATAGTTTGAATTTCCCGATGGAAATTGGAGCCCTATACCTGTTTGAATATATTGAGTCGTATACCCGTAGCTGTAACGCGAGTTGTAATATTTACCACTCGTCACGTCCTCATAATTTTTGTTTCTAAAAAACCATGAAATGACTTGGACGGGAAAGCTGGCTGTCAATTGTAGAATAGGATTTGCGCTGTTAAAGAACAGTGAAGACTCTTTCTGAACTCTGTTAACTATATACTTGAGAGGAGTGTGTTGATAGTACAACTTTTCCGGATTTTCAAGTAAAATTTCCTCTGTAATAATCTTTGGCCATGAGGTTGTACCCGGGGGGTATATATCTACGGAGGTGTTTGATGGTAGACTCGCCCACCACGTGTTGGGGTTGAAAGTAAATCGGATATAAAGACGCTGATTCCACATGGAGCACAATGGGAAATAAGGTTTGCGGAGGCGTTCACGTCCTTTGTTATTGTGCGAGTAACGCCGGCAGAAGAAAAACTCCAAAGGAATGGTGACTGTTCCGCCAACCTGGGCGTTTGAGACGTTGAGCGCCGTCTGTAGCCCAAGTTGCTCGTCTGCATCTAAAAACATCTGATCGCGAATGATGTACCAGTCGTCGTAAAGCGTTTCAACTATGGTTTCGTTCACCAAGAAGTCAACCTGTTTGATTAGAGCGCGACCAACATTGTTCGTGTAACTGTTGGAACCAGCCAGAGGTGGCAAAGTCACCGAGAGATACATGTTTGATAGCAGGTGGCCCATCTCTGTTGGCCGAAGCTCAATCTGAACACTTTGTCCCTGATAATACGGGCTTGGTGGCGGGAAAGGGTACACCTTTTGGTACATCACAAAATTTGAGTAGTGCTTGTACGCTGGATTCCACGGCGACTTGGTCATATCGTCGGTCAGGAGGTACTTTTCCTGTGGGCCCACCGCCTGTAACGCGAGAAGAGATCCAGAACTGAATCCTTGACCCTTTGTTTCAAAGTACTTGCTTTCGGGGAACAACCTGCCCGGTGGCTGCACGTCCTGCCACACCACGTCCGTGTTCAGATCACGCTGGCTTGCGTAATTTCCAAGTGAAATGTTTTGATTTAGTTCAACTGGAATATCTGGGATGTCCACATCAGGAGACGCGTAGGCCGTGAATCTACCCAGCGTGAATGTATTTGTGAATAGGGGCTCCTGAATCATAGCCGGTACACCATTGACGTAGACGTCGACTGGACTGTATGGGGCTGCACTTCCATCTATAGCTTCTAAAGTGGCGTATGTACCTTGTGAGAAGGATGTGATCTTCATATCAACCTTGAAAGTGGGTAGCCCGGTGATAATCCATCCTATAGTCGTTTGGGTTGGCGGGGGTGAAGTGAAATAAAACACCACCTTGTTGAGTTCTGAGGTGTAGTAACCGTAAACAGGAACTTTGACTCTTTTGCTCAGGTACTTGAACTGGGACGGTGGATAAAGAATCGCGCCCGTCGCCATTTGTGTGCCTTGTATATTCTGATCGGTGTCGGTCTGTAAAGTAAAAGACCAATTGTATCCTTCACCCTTTTTCATAGTCGCACCTGTAATCTGGATTTGGCCCATAATTCCTGTGAACCCATCACCGGTCCATCCCTCACCGACGGGAATCAAAGGCTGGTCGCTCGTGACGTAAAATGTCACCTCGTACGGTCCTGTGGCGCGATAAAATCCGTTCACGTCCAAGGGGTACAGTGAGACGGGCTTGACCTCAGGCTGAGGGGATGCGACTGTAGGGAGGGGTGTGGGTGCGCTTAGGGGAGGGGACGAGTTTCCTACAGTTTTGGTGAACGCGTCTTGTATATTTCTTTCCAAAAGGAGCACATTTTTGAATAAATTAAACACTGAAGCTTGCGCCTGTTGTTCAAGGCGGAGCGCTTGCGCCATCTACAACTCACTCAGATTATTCTTCCATAACTGCACCACACTCGTCGCCTTCAGAGTGTCCCGGTCCTGCGTGCGCTTGGTGATGAGCGCCATCAGCTTGTCCACCTCCTCCTTCGTGTACTGGTACGTCTTGATGTCTAGGAGCTTTGACCAAAGTTCGTCTGCAAACTTGGCCGCCTTGAGTTGCTTCTGAATCTCAAGCAGAGGTGTGTTCAGGACCTTCAATGTACCGCTGATCACCCCCTTGATGAATCGCGCCTTTTCAGATAGCCACTGAATTTCAGACTCAAATTCCTTGAGGAGCCACGCCTTGCGCTTCTTATAAGTCCCTAGGCGAATATCAATATAGTCTACAAGAATCTCCTCAGGACTTGCGTACTTCTTCACCGCTCCGTTGGGGCCGATCAGATACATGTTGCTCGTGTGAATCGTCTTGGTCAGGCCCAGCTCCTTGACGGGGTCTTCCCACGCGCCCGAGATCCCACCCCAGATGAAAAAGTCAGGGCTGGTCTCAGTCGAGTGATTCTCGTACTTTTGGATCGTGCCCTTTTCCAAGAGATCGTCCAGGTGCTCCTTGAAGTCCTGGATCCACTTGCCCGGGGGCAGCTCCGTCACGTGCCACCGACACCCCTCCTCACCTTGAACCACCCCCTCCATGACCCATGTATGATCCTTGGTTTTCTTCACCGTACCCCTGAACCCCTTGAAGTGTGGGACCATGGGTACCATCGCCACTTGATTGAGGGCGCATAGGATATTGTGCTTGATAATCTCCAAATCATACGGAGGCACGTAGCAGCTGAAACCCGTGCCGATGCCCTCCGCACCGTTCACAAGGATCATGGGCACAACGGGCGCGTAAAACTCGGGCTCCACCAGCTGGCCATCATCCTTGACGTATTTTAGAACAGAATTATCAGCAGGGTGGAAAATGCACTTCGTGAGTATATTCAGACGTGTGAAGATGTAACGGGAGCTGGCTGCATCCTTGCCACCCGCCAAGCGCGTGCCAAACTGCCCAGATGGCTCTAGCAAGTTGAGATTGTTGGCGCCTACGAAATTCTGAGCCAAGTTGACTATGGTGCCTTGAAGACTCGCCTCACCGTGGTGGTACGCCGTCTGCTCAGCCACATAACCCGCCAGTTGAGCAACCTTCATATCGGCCACGAGGTTTCGCTTGAGGCACGCGTAAATCACCTTGCGCTGACTAGGCTTGAGCCCGTCCGCAACGTGGGGAATGCTGCGCTTGATGTCTTCGGCGCTGAAATTGGCCATATCACGGTGGATGAATTCAGTGACCGGGAGATCCTTTACGGCCCCGTACGCGATCCCAGCTGGAGGGGACGCCATGTGATTTGTCATCCAATTCTTCCGGTCGTCGGCTTGCGCCTTGGAAAACGCGAGCATCATTGACTCATTCATTTTTGGATCGGAATTGAAGGCGACTGTGAGTTTCTCAATTTGCTTGAAATATTCCCTTGCCTCTGTACTTGTGGAGGTACCCAGACCCTTGTAGTACTTGACTGGACCGGGCATGGCACCAGACCGCTGAGACGCAGCTTCCCGGAAGGCTTCCTCTGTGAAGAACCAGGTCTTCCCCGCCTTGATCACAGGGGTCACCATGCTCACAACAAACCCTAGATCAATCAGCTTTGGCCAGTATACGTGGAACATGTTGAGGACGAGGCCCTTGATGTGGCTACCGTCCAGGTCAGCATCGGTCATGATCATGATGCGACCGTACCGCAAATCTCTCAGTGAACTATAGATTTTGCCATGTTGGAGCCCGAGGATTTTCTTCAAATTGCTAAATTCCTCGTTGTCAGTCACTTGCTTTACAGAAGCGTCCCGTACATTGCGAGGTTTACCCCGGAGTGGAAACACGCCGAATGCATTGCGGCCTACAACACTCAGACCAGCAATGGCCAGGGCTTTCGCGGAGTCTCCCTCGGTCACAATAAGCGTGCACTCGTGAGACCGGTGAGTTCCAGCCCAGTTGGCGTCGTCGAGCTTCGGAACACCCGTAATGCGCGACTTCTTGGACCCATCAGTCTTCTTGAGCTCTTTGTCCACCTTTGCGAGGCCGAGAGCGAGGAGATCGTCCAGGATTCCCGTCGCCAAGACGTCCTTGACGAATTTTGGTTTCAAATCAATGGCATCCGTAATTTTTGAAGTGCATTCCGCCTTGGTCTGACTGCTGAAGGTGGGGTTGACCACGACCGCCCGGACAAACACAAAGAGCGCCGCCTTGATCTGTGCAGGTTTCACCGTCACGCGCTTGTCAGCGGCGATCGCATCGCACAGCGCCTTGGTCACCTTGTCCACGTGTGCACCACCCTTGGTAGTGGAGATGCCGTTGACCCACGAGCACTGCTGGAACGCCCCGCTCGTTGAGTGGGCCACAACGATGTCCAGAGAAGTCCCATCGGACTTCTCGCCGGTGTGCATCTTGGCGATCGGCACATCACCGACGTGCATACGGGCATACTCCTCCAGGCTCGGGACCTTGAGCAACTCCTTGTTGAAACAGACCTGAGCCTTTGAGCACCACATGGCCGTGTCCCATGCGCGTTTCTCCGCGAGCTTCTCAAAGTCGCCCGCACCACCGAAGCGCTTCCAGTCTGGATAGAATGTGATGGAAACGTACGGAGAGATCTTGTCGGTCGAAGTGACGATTGTTGGCGGCTCAACCTTGCTCATGTTGTCGGTCCAAGTTTGCATGTAGATCTTCTTACCGTCACTAATTTTTATATTAAATTTAGAACTGAATACATTGGCCAACTTGGCACCGTACCCATTACGTCCACCCGTCACGCGTTGCTCCTCGTCGTTGTAGTTGGAGCTGGTCAAAAGGTGGCCAAATATGAGCTCGGGGATCCAGAGCGGGACTCCGGTGGCGTCCCGCTCCGTCTCATGTTTCTTGATCGGAATAGATACTCCGTAGTTTCTAACAAAAACGAAGTCCTTGCCCGTAACAATTTCAATCTTGGAAACCTTCTTTGGGTGTAGAGAGTGTTGATCTATGGCGTTGACCAGAACCTCGTCAAAGATCTTCACCAACCCAGGTGAAGCAGAAAGCTCAGAAAGCTTGAAACGCTCCCCGTCGCGAATCCAATAGGAGGCAGATTCGCGAGGGAGGGATCCAACATAAGTGTCGGGTCGTTTAAGAATGTGCTCAACGTGGCTGAGACGTTCATACTGCATTTACTATAAAAGTTGTCTTGCCTTTAGACCAAAGGGGGGACCCTTGGGCAGGACGGCACATGTTTTCACTTGAGGAGCATGTAACCTGTACCGGCCGCAATTGCCGTCCAAAATACGATGTGGTCAAGTTTATTCATGGCTTGAATTTGTTCTGGGGGCATTTTGTTGAATTCATCTTTGTACCCCTGGGGTTTGAACGGAAGCCATATGTAACGGCCAAATGGCACAAGAGTTGGCTTGAGCTTATCTTGGCAGTCATACGCGTAGTCATACCACGCGAGCGCTATATAAGGGAACCATAAGAGGAACGCGAGGACCCAGAGATTCTTGTGAGGGGCGAACCAGTATCCGGCCGCAAGAATCGCTGAAAATATAACACACTTAATATTGAGGGCAAACGGTTGACCTGGGAAGATACCACCCGCCATTTATATAAACATTTATAAAAGTTTTGATAACGCGAATAAAAGCAAAAAGACGAAAAGAACTATAATTATCATATTAAATTGCGAAGATGGCTGGCCCGACCACCGTTGAAGAGCTTGCTCCACCGTGAAAATCGGCTTTCCTATACGGGCGTTGACTTTATTATGGATGTTTACAGACCACTGGAATAAAGTGGCCGCGTCGCCGCCATCTGGGAAGGGGAACTCCATGAGGAGTTGGCTAAAGTGAGTACCACATGATGGGCAAGGAATCACGTCGGCAATTGCGTTCATAAATTCTGCAGTTGCTGTACCTGTGAGGCACGCCATGTGGATCGCACCCCATAGGGCCGGTCCCCAAATTTCAGGTTTAACACCCATTCTAATTTATCTAGAGAGTTTTTTCTTCACAATCACAGTCCTCACACTCGCAGTCCGCGCCACACTTGCACCCGCACTCCTTGGTGGCGTTCAGCGCCTCCTCAATCAGCGCCGCGCCGCGCGTGACTGGCACGTCCTCCTCCTCTTCAATCGGAGCGGCCGCGCCGCCCACCTTGACCCACTTTGTGTCCTCTCCATCCATAACATGCAGAAAGCCGCCGGCAGTGACAGTCTTGCCCTGGGTGCTGATGACGCCATCGTCGCCGAAAACAAACTCGTCTGGCACGCCACCCTCGTGAAGGAGGTCGGACACGTGGTTCACATAGTTTCCAGAATTCACATTCTTGATGTAGGAGCCCTCAAGAGTGTAAACGTTAGGGGTGGTGCCCAGCTGGACGCGGCCAAAAATACCAGACGTCCAGAAAAGACCCGACTCGGGGTCCTGGATGGTGAAAGACATTTATATTTACAGTGAAATTAGTTCAGGCGTATTTCCACACAAAACCCCCTGATGTTTTTATACGCCCTTTTAAACAGAAACATATGCCTGACCTTTGACACCCCAGTTCGTTTGCTGCATCTGCTATAGATCCAAATTCTTTCATAAAAATACCATCCTTACCAAACTGGTGAATAGGTACAGCCTTATTTGAGTCCTTTCCTTTTGGCATTTTATGGCCTTTTTGAGCTTCCGCCATCTTTCTTCTCGTTTCATCACTTTTAGGAACGCCTCTCATAGTAAGACTTGTTTTCTTACGCGTTTCTTCGGATATTACACGGCCTTTCAAAGATGCTCTTAGTTTTTCTTTGGTCTCGTCTGATAATGGTTTTCCGTAGTTGGGGTTGTTTTCACCGCTCATAAGTCGCTTGAAGTTTTCACGTCGTTCCGCCGTCCATTGAACTCCTGTATGACCGAGCCCTCCTGGCGCTTCGTTGTAAGGTGGCTTGAGTGTTGAAATGTAATATATCTCGCGGTCATTCAGAAGTCGCACAAGTTCCTCTTTCGTCAAGGCTTGAATAATTTCCACATCTTCAATTGTAAACATATCATTTCCATATTTTCGTATGGCGTTATATAAAGTTACTCTGACCTTGCCCCGCCTGGCTTCGGATTTATGATCAGTGAACCTTTTTGATAAAGTCATACGAGTTTGCCCTATGTAAAAATTGGAGTTTTCAAGGTTGTCAATTCTATAAATTCTCCCTCTGTATACCATTTAATAAGACACTATATTATTTTTTAACTCACAAGCGTTCCTCCCCTGAGTCTCAGTACCAAATGTAAAGTCGCCTCCTTAGACACGTTGTAGTCTGCAAGTGTCCTGTCATCCTCCAGTTGCTTTCCAGCGAAAATTAGGCGCTGCTGGTCCGGTGGGATGCCTTCCTTATCGGAGATTTTAGCCTTCAAATTAGCGATGGAGTCACTAGAATCAACCTCTAGCGTGATGGTCTTACCAGTCAGGGTCTTCACGAAGATCTGCATTAGATAATATTAGGCGGCAATTTTTAAGTGCGTCTCGCAAGCGAAAAAGAGCCATTTGGCTGACGCACGAGCTTGTGCGTCCGACGGGCCTCGTAGTTGGCGATCTCTTTGAGCATCTTCTTGACACGGGCGTGATTGCGCCGTAAGACGGCGGCGTTGTAATTCTTGAGGGTGGCCACGGTACGCATCCCCCGATTGCGGAGGCGCATGAGGGACGCCGAGGTCTTCGGCGACTTGTGGCTGCCTGAAGAGGGGCTCGTACGCTTCTTGTAGTGGCGGACGGCACGACCTGCATTGGAGCGCCTCCACGTGCTAAAGTTCAGGCCAGATACGGAAGGGCGCCGGGGTGACATCTTACTTCAAGGGCACAAAAAAAACGTGTCCTGTGCAGGATAGGGTCGGTGTGGATCATTGGATCCACACCCCCAAAACAACCATGGATCTGAACAAGCTCCGCCCGACCTACAGCCAGTGGCGCGCACCCCTCACAACCTCCGCGGAAGGGAGGGTGAGAGGGGTCACCCCACCCACGGCCTCGGCCGCAAAGCATATCTCGCACCCTCCCAAGGGCAAGGGTGGACCCCTATGGCAGCAGTTCTACAATGACGCGGTGGCGCGCAACCACCCTTACCCTGAAAAGCTGGCCGACACCCTTCTGCGCTCGCGCGAGCACGCCCAAGAGCTGGAGGCCAAGCGGCACACTACCAAGGAGTACACGGGCGCTCCTAAGATGCAGGAGACGGCCGTAGTAAACAAGGGTACTGTGAAAAAGGGCAAGGTGGTCCTACACGACGCGCTCCGCTGCAAGGCGCTGACACTAGAGGGCCGGCGCTGCGGCTTCAAGGCGACTTGCGGCGAGTTCTGCAAGAAGCACTCGGTGGCGGAAAAAATGTAGGCACTTGATAGAATGGAGTTTAATTGGAACTATATATGGGCAGCTCTTGCCGTCAACTTTCTCATAGTCTATATCGTCCCTCGTCTTATAAAGAAGCCCACTGGCATCCAGGTCGTGGATGATGTGGTCCTGTTCCTCAACTCCCAGAAGGGATTCCTGCTTGCGTCGTCAATAGTCGTCGCTCTCGTGACGTACCTGTCCATTTACTGGGTAAATTCTCAGGGTGCTGAAAGCCCGAGCTCCCCAGCGCGCACAGAGTTTTAATATTTCCATTTATTAATGGCCACTACCAATGCTGCTATCATGCAGACGAATAACGCCATGAAAAAACTGAACACCGCGGCAGTCGCGCAAGCTAACGCCGAGGCTGGTATGAATGTGTCCCAGAACCTCGCAAAGATGAATCAGAGCAGCAGTCAGGCGGCGCGTGGATTCGCCAATGCCGCCAACCAGATGATTAAACTAAACTTCCCGGCTATTGCAAACAAGTTAAAAAATGCATCCAAGGCTGCGGAAGCTGCGGCCACTGCCCGCGCAGCGCAGAACGCAACTCAGGGCCTCAATATGCTGCGGGCACAGATGGTCAAGAACCTGAACCTCGTCAATGCTGGCAAGCCTCCAGCAAATGCGGCAGGCATTGTTTAACTTGCTCGCTCGTATGCGCGTGGTCCCAAAACGCGACGCGCTTTTCAAAGCAGTTCTTGAGACAATCGGCAAGATCTTTCTGGTCAGGATGACCCCACTCAAGGTCTTTTGTGAATAGAAAATCGTCAAACCCAATAGGCCCCGTCGTGCACTTCACGACCCATGGCGTATCTACATACTCTTTGAGGCCCCCGTAGTCTGATATAATGACGGGCTTGGACCTCATAGCCGCCTCAACGGCCCCCATTCCGACACCCTCGGAGTGCGAGCAATTGACGTAACAATGACAACTGTTATGAATCTTATCTATGTCCTCGTCACTCAGTAGACCGTTTATGACAACTATTCCGGGCAACTTGATCTCTATAGGCTGCATGCACGTCGCCTTGAGTACGAGGCGCGCTTCCTGTCCGAAGCCGCAGCTTAGAAAAGCGTTCACGAGACCTTGGATATTTTTGCGGGGGTCGGCTATATTTCCGATTGTGTAAAATGTGTATGGCGTGGTTTCCTTCGGCGCCTTATGCGGGCTCTCGTAGGCTAAGAGCCGCATGACCTTCCACGTCACTTGAGGGAATTGTCTTTCAAAAACAGTCTTGCAGAAATCAGACGCGACATAGAGCGTCTTATATTTTGTCAAAATTCCATATACAGGATTTACAGTCTCAGTTTCACAAATAGTCATATACATCATATCATTGCACATAGTAGCATATTGATCAACTATATCCAACTGGGCCTGAATAGGTAGTACGAATGCAAACCCCCTGTCGTATCTGGGTTGTTTAGGGGCCTGTCCAAACTCCACGTACTCGGCCTCCATTCCATTTTTCCTCAAAAATTCAGCATACCTATTCGTCACCTGCCCTATTCCCGCTAGAAGACTGGGACCGACGAAGAGCCAAGTAGTTGGCATTACAATCACTATAGATCATTCTTTTAACAAGTTCACGAAACGTAACCTTGGGTGCCCACCCAAGCACTTTGCGCGCCTTGGATGCATCAGCGATAAGAACATCAACCTCTGCTGGACGATAGAATTCCGGGTTGACCTTGACGATAACGTCTCCACTTGTCGTAGTGCCAACCTCATCAACACCCTCACCTGACCATTGAATTTTAGTTCCTAATTTCTCACAGGCCAGTTCAATGAATTCACGGATTGAATGCGTCTCACCCGTTCCAATGACAAAGTCCTCTGGTATATCCTGCTGAATCATAAGCCACATGGCCTCTACATAATCTGCAGCATGCCCCCAGTCGCGCTTGGCTTCCAGGTTTCCAAGCTCTATGGGCTTGCCCGTGCGTCTCCATTCATCCAAACCGAGAGTGATTTTTCTGGTCACGAACTCGGCACCGCGGCGTTCGGACTCGTGGTTGAATAAGATGCCTGTACAGGCAAACATGCCGTAGGACTCTCTGTAGTTTTTGGTCATCCAGTACCCAAAGAGCTTTGAGACGCCGTATGGACTCCTTGGGTAAAATGGTGTCGTCTCACTTTGAGTCGCCTCCTGAATTTTGCCAAACATTTCACTCGTGCCAGCCTGGTAAAACTTGAATTTAGAAGTAAATTTAGTCTGTCGGATCGCCTCAAGAATGCGAAGCGTCCCTAGAGCATCTACGTTTGCAGTGAACTCTGGTTGGTCAAAAGAAATCTTTACGTGAGACTGTGCACCTAGGTTGTACACCTCGGTGACGTCATATTTGTCCATAAAAGAACTTATAATTGCATTTATACGAGCAGTGTCTGTGAGGTCCCCTTCCACGAGATGGAACCTGGGGTTGGGCTTGAGGTGCTCAATGCGTTCATGCTTTTTCTCCGAGCAGTACCGAGCTATTCCATAAACATCGTACTCCTTGGACAGTAGAAACTCTGCTAGATAGGACCCGTCCTGTCCTGTGACTCCTGTAATGAGAGCCGCCTTCATATGTATTTTAGCATTATCTGTTTTATTTGATAATTTAACACAGCTAATCGCAATTCAAGTGGATTTTCAAATAAAATTCTTAGAATAACTTCACGACCATATCTTGACAAAGGGCACCTTACCCATACCATGGACACCCAAGATGCTACTTTTGCCAACATTCTAATGATGTGCTAGGAAATTATAGTCTAAAATAAGCGTGCAAAATAAAGTAATAAATAACTATATAATCACATGTCCATCTGCGTTCTAGGAGCTGATGGGTTTATAGGCAGAAACCTCGTGAAGGATCTTGGTGCACGAGGTTTCGGTCGTAAAGATCTTGATTTAGTGAACACTGAAGCAGTTGACCAATTTTTCAATTTAAATTCATTTGAAGTCGTCATTCATTGCGCCGCGGTTGGTGGTAGCCGTCTCAAAGTAGATGAATCTGATGTGTTTTATAAAAATGTAAAAATGTTTGAAAACGTTGCACGACATGCCGACAAGTTCAAGCGTCTCGTATGGTTTTCTAGTGGGGCTGCACTTCACGCACCGGACACACCCTATGGTTTTTCAAAGGCTGTATGTGAAAAGCTAGCCCGTCTTGTACCCAATTGTCAGGTGTTTCGTCTCTTTGGGTGTTACGGAATAGATGAGCCTCCTACGCGATTCATCTCGTCGTGTTTACGTGGTCCTACCCACATTCAGGAAAATAGATATTTTGACTTTTTTTGGGTTGGCGATATTCACAAGGTAATTAACAACTTCACTACATGCGACGGTAAGGTTCATGACCTTGTCTACAAAACAAAGTGGAAGTTATATGACGTTGCTAAAATGAACAAGGCGAAGGTCATCAGTCTTTCATACGACGGCGGCCCCACGTACATTGGCGAATTCAATGAGGAGATCGGCAACGCGATCGGCATCTTCGACCGTCATCCCGTGATGAGCCCCGAGGAGGAACCCGTCACTCATGATCTCGTCTGAAACTGTAAACGCCTTCAGATACTTGTCCCTATACACAGGGTGACGTGTGATGTTACCAGCAAAACACACGCGCGTCTGGACGCCGTTATTCTCAAGGAACGTGAGTAGTTCTAGGCGGTCACCCTTTTTGCACATTAACGGAATCGCAAGCCAATTGGGCTTGAACGAATCATTCGGAAGCGTATAGTATGAGCAGTCCTTCAATCTCTCCATGTACCGCTCAAACACCGTGCGGCGACGCGCAAGGAGGTCATCAAGTTTCTTCCATTGTGTTAGACCAAACGCGGCATTCATTTCACACGCCTTGAGGTGATAGCCTATAGCTCCATACAAAAACTTCCAGTCGTACGGAATGCCATCAACCGAATAGTTGAAGCGCTCAGAGGGCTCCTCAATGTTGTCACCAATACGACCCCAATCTCTGAACATAATTGCGCGCTTCAAGTAATCGTCAGAGTTGAACATCACCATCCCCCCAACCCCACCGGCGGTGATCACGTGACTGGCGTAAAAGCTGGTTGTGGCTATATCGGACCACTGGGTTGTTGTGATCGTGTCTGCCGAGTCCTCAAAGAGGATGAGATCTGGGAAAGCCTCTCGGATGGCCTTCCAGTCTGGGGTGTTACCGATGAGATTTGGGATAAGCAAGACTTTCGTCTTGGGCGTCAGCACCTCACGGATGTTATCAACACTCGGTACATAGTAACCACCGCTCTGAACATCACAGAAAACGGGTGTGGCCCCAACCTGAATAATGGGCGCGACAGTCGTTGCGAAACCGCACGCAGGTGTGATCACCTCATCACCAGGCTGAAGGTCAAGAGCGCACAAACCAAGGAGGATAGCACTAGACCCCGAGTTTACGAACAGACCGTGTTTCTTTCCGAAGCGCTCTGAAACCTTCTGCTCAAACTCAATTGTGCGAGGGCCGAACCCAGCCAACCACCCGGCGCGCAGCGACTCCTCTACAGCCTTGATCTCATCCTCACCATATGCCTCAAATTGGTTTGGAGCGTACCAAATCTTCTTGGACATTATGTGTTATAAAAGGACACAACTTTTATCTACACATAGAAATGCGCGCCCTTGTGACTGGCGGCTTGGGATTTATAGGATCAAATTTTGTTAAGCATATTTTGAACACAAACGACTATGAAGTTATAAATGTTGACAAGTGTGACTACATGGCCCGAGAGCACAACGTTCCCGCCAATCCACGGTACACGTACATACGTGGCGACATCACTGAGCAGTATCATATGACCCATATTTTCCGGGAGCACCAGCCCGACATTGTGGTGCATTTTGCAGCCCAGTCCTGCGTTACTAAAAGCTTTGATCTCGCTTTTGAGTACACACGGGACAACGTGCTCGGGACGCATGTCCTCTTGGAGACGGCCAAAGAGTACGGCAAACTCAAGAGATTTATTCACATCAGTACAGATGAGGTATACGGGGAAGTCGGGCCTTTGACCACTTCATGTGAGTCGGCCCCTCTCAACCCGAGCAACCCGTACTCGGCAAGCAAAGCTGCCGCCGAGCTCTACGTCCTTGCATATTCAAACGCCTTCAAGCTCCCATGCATCATCACTCGTGGCAACAATGTGTTCGGTCCTCAGCAGTACCCAGAAAAGGTGGTCCCACTTTTCATCACTCAAATTTTGGATCAAAAACCGGTGACTATTCATGGGGACGGCGAGACCCGCCGCAACTTCATTCACGTTGATGATGTATCCCGTGCTATTGAGATGATTCTAATGAAGGGTGAGGTTGGAAAAACCTACAACATAGGGAGTCAACATGAATACTCGGTTAACGAAATTTATGATAGACTGAAAAATATAATAGGGCGTGGAACGGCCGAATACGTCAAGGATCCCCGGGCGTTTAACGACTCGCGTTACTGCATTGACAGTTCTGAACTCAGAAAGCTCGGATGGTCAGAGACTCTTGATTTTGATTCAAAATTGAGAGAGACGGTTCAGTGGTACAAAGACCACCCAGACTGGTACAAATAATTTCCACATGTAAAACAAATGACGATGCTAAATATCCTCATGATGACCCTTGCGGAGCTGTTTGGAAACGCGCACCTCAAGTGGTTTGCCGAGAACGGTAAGCATCATCATCTAGGGCTCGGTGTGGTGGCGTGGTTAGCCGTCCTCTTTTTCCTCGTCAAGGCCCTCTCTCAGCAGAGCATGATGTGGACATGCATCATGTGGGAAGCGATGATAGTGCTAGGTGGCGCTATTTCAGCTTGGCTCGTGTTCGGTGAAAAGTTCACGCACTGGATTCAGTGGCTCGGCGTCCTCTTTGCACTCGGTGCCGCCATTTGCATAAACTATAATTGTGCAGACAAATAAACAAAGAACCTGTACTAACAGTATGGATGAGTTTCACAAGCACGTCTTTCAGAGACTAGACAATTTAGAGGCGGAATTGTCTGAACTCCGGGAAGCGACGTGGCCCGTGTGTCAAGGGCTCAAGGACCAGAGGAGTCAATTTGTCAACATAAAAGAAAAGCGACGGTTTTTCAAGTTTTTGGATATTGATGTGGTCAAAACGCTCTTGAGGCTCAAAGGGAGTTTCATGGGAAAGTACCCAAGTTTAGACGTTGAAGAACTGAGACAGGTGCTGGTAGAGGAGCCTCGGGTGGCCGCCTCACCAACTCTGTTTTCCCGTCAATGAACTTCCCCTCTTGAATCCACATCTTGATATTTTCTTCCGTTTGTAGATGCTTGTGGTTATTGTTATCCAAAGCATGTGCAAAAGTCCTCATCTTATTTAGGACGTGTTTCTCGTCACCGAAGCTACTCAGATGCCAGCCAGCGTACTGTACGCATGGGAACTTCCAGCGGTCGTCCCGCAGCCTGTTTGGTCCCACCCGGCGCAGCATATCAGCCGTCGTCAGAACCGTTCCGTACCACGGCTCACCCGTGAACAGGTAGTCAAACGAATAGTGATACATCCACATATGTACTGACGTGAAAACGTGTTCCAATTTTTCAAAAGGCACTATACTAAGGTCTGGAATTTCATCCACGTCACTGATCATCACGATGGCCGAATCCGGGACGCCATCCAAGCCCCTCAGAATGCACTCGCGTTGGTGCTTTTCACGCGACCACGGGTTGGTGTCCTTTGGGGCCTCGTCCGCCTTTACGATGACGTGTTCAATTTTTGGGAGCCACTTGGCGAAGCGGTCGCGGTTGTTCTGAAAAAACAGCTCCTTTGGCCCGCCTACATGGTTCACCTCCGCCTCTACGAGCACGAAGCGATCAACGAAGCGATCAAGGGTAGCGAGACGGAGCTCAAGGACATCAAGTTCATTGTAGAACATAAACCCATCCACGAGCATTACTTATTAAGAAACTACTTTCTCTAAATATTGTTTGGCTATTTCAATTCTCTGATCTACGGTCTTTTTGTAACGGGCGCTACCACCCACTATGTGTAGGATAAAATCACCCTCTTTCCACTGTCCATCAACACCAAGTGCATCCTTCGGGGGCAGGTCCGGGTACATCGTGTAGTCGTACGCGTTCATGATGCGTTGAGGGACTATCTTGATCCATTTAGACCAATATGTCGCTGTAGCCATCTCCTGGATCCACTGGTTCTCAGCCATCACGTTGTCGCGATAGGCGGCACGAGCGGCTATCATAGACTCGCAAAACCCCCTTCCAATCTCGGAATTTCGGATCAAAATATTACCACAATTTGTTCCGTTACAGTCGGCGGGTAGAATCACGTGAAAGCGGTTATCCACCACTCGGTCAAGAGCTATAGTTTTATTTGTTATCATCGCGTCGCAGTCAGAGAACAGGACCCACTCGCACTCCGGGTACTTGGCAAACATATCAAGAAACCTGTACCCACGCTCAAATCCCCAGTCGCCCATTATCCCCAGTTCAATCCGTGTGTGCCATGGACCATCACTTTTGGTTTCAAAAGCGTATCCGTGGCGCATACAGTACTCCTCCTTATTTTTGTCCGTCACATCAGCGAATTTCTGCCAGTCAGGTGTGTGTAGCGTAGTCACTACAAACCGCATATTTTAAAAGCATATTAGATCTTTATTAGACGACCAGCTTTCTGAAACCAATCTGATAACGTTTGAAGATAATTTCAACCTTGTTCTTGTTCTCGTTGAACAGACGGTCCACACAGTCACGGATGGTGACGCCGTCACCCCACAGATAGTCATCCATCCACATGATGCCACCCGGCTCCAGAATCTCAAGACACTTCACAAAGTCGTGTGCAATGTCCTCAACGAGGTGGCTTCCATCAATATAAATGAAGTTGAACGTCTTGTCGTTTGTCTTGTAAAAATCATTGGAGTAAAGTTCCACCAACTTAATCTTGTCATGGTTTTTGCTCTTGGAGATGTTCTCAAGGAACAGACGCTTTGTGTAGTCTCCACCCTTTTCCTGGGGTGTTGTGGGATTATCCGCATCAAAGGGGTCAACACACGTCATAGAAGACTCTGGGTGATTCAGAACCACGTCTGAAAAGAATGTGGTTGCGGACCCCTCCAAACATCCAATTTCCAGCACTCGGTATGGCTTGGTGACATCAAGTAGACCACGCGTCAGGGCGATATGCAAGTCGGAAGTGTAGAACCAATTCTCTGAAAATTTATAACCAGACATATATCTATTTTAAGGTTACACTCTTTAAATATTAAATGAAAACTGTTCTAGTGACGGGAGCACGAGGGTTCATAGGGCACGCGATAGTGTCTCATTTACTTGAAAAAACCGACTTGCTAATTGTATGCCCCATTCGTGGACCCAAAACTCCCGACCGCTTACTAGAGCTCGGACCAAATGATAGGATAGTCTACGAATTTAATGGCAAAATTGACATAATCATTCATGCTGCCGCCGAGCCGAGTACGCTAGCGTGCATTGAAGACCCTGTTGGTGCGGTCAATTCAAATGTTACAGAAACCCTGAAAATACTAGAGTTTGCTAGGACTCAATCCCTTGATCATTTTATTTTCATAAGTTCAACGGGCGTGTATAATGATATGAATGGTGAACCCAGACTAGAGGATGCGTTGTGTACATCTATGAACATGTACGCTGCTACGAAACTTGCGTGTGAGCAGATGTGCATGGCCTACTTCAACTCGTATGGTGTACCGTGTTCCATTGCACGTTTGAGTGACGTGTTTGGCCCGCGATCTCAAAAGACCCGCTTACCAACGGTTGCGATAAGAAAACTACTCAATGACGAGAAGTTTGTTATTCATTGTTTAAATGGTAAAATAGCGAAGAGGAATTGGTGTTCATCTATTGACGTTGCAGACATGGTACTTTTTATAATTCATCAGGAACCAGGTAGGATATATAACGTGAGCGGCCCGGTATGCATGGGCAATCTTGAATTTATATCTGAAATTGCAAAGTGTCTTGGAAAAACGGTCAAATATGGACTAGGATACGAAAATATCCAAGGGCGCAACGTGGCGCATAACGCGCCTCCAGACCGTATATGGGCTCTTGGTTGGCGCCCGGAAAAAACATTTGAAACCAGAGTCAAGGAGTTTGTTGATTGGACACTCGCGCATCCCGAATGGTATTAAAAAAATAATTTACTTTTACATATTATGTTAGGTTCATGGACTAGAGACATAGACCGGTTGGCGCGTGAATACACGACCGCTCAACCATATGAACACATTGTAATTCCAAATTTCTTCACAGACGAGTACGCCGAGATGCTTGGTGATAGCATACCCGATCCTGATGATACTTGGTACAAATATGACAACCCGTTTGAAGGTAAATATCTCTTTAACAAGTTCAATGACGCAGACCCTGTTAAAAAAACGATAGACTTGTTGTACTCGGATGAAGTTATGGACTATATGTGCAAAATATCCAAAATTTCCAACTTGGAGCCAGATCCTCATCTCAACGCAGGTGGCCTACACGCTTATCCACGTAATGGTATATCAGGAATTCATCTTGACTACAATATTCACCCTATATCCAAAAAAGAGCGACGTGTAAGTATACTCGTGTACATGTCAAAGAACTGGCGGACGGAGTGGGGTGGTCAGTTGAAAATTTGGGACAGTGGTCTCACAACGTGTAAAACTATAGATCACGATTTATGGAACACGGCTGTTATTTTCAAGACGAATGGGCTCACGTATCATGGGTTCCCCGAACCCATCAAGTGCCCAGAGGGCGTGTATCGCAAAGCTGTAGGTATATACTACATGTCAGACCCAACACCCGAGTCTCTCGCTAACATTAGGCACAACGCCGTGTACTTCCCCACACCTGGTGAAAAGGTTAACGACAAGATGGCCAAGTTGTATGAAATTCGCAAGACGAGGCGTATTACGAATGAAGACCTTCTAGACTGGCCAAACTGGCGAGAGGAGTGCGGGCGTTCGGAATAGTTAAAAATGAATACATATTAAAGTATAATGAGAGTGGCGATCATAGGTACAGGGAACATAGGTACAGATTTGCTTCTTAAAATCTTGAAAACAAAAGATGTTAAACTTGTCGCGTTCGTGGGCCGCAGGGCCGCCACGAAGCCATTGCCCCCAGGTGTCAACTATTATGAAAATGGAATTGACTATTTTATAGAAAATCCCAACTGTTGTGATCTAGTATTTGATTGTACGGATGCGCTTACAGCGTCTATAAACGCTTCTATTTTTGAACATCAGAATATCAGAGTTATAGACATGACGCCATCAAAGAAGGGGCAGATGTGCGTTCCTAACATCAACTGTTGCTGTCTGTCAAACGTGAAGAACGTTAATATGATCACATGTGGAGGACAAGTCTCAATTCCTATGCTTAATTATCTAGCATCATTTGGGAAAATTTCATATGCGGAAGTTGTTACCCAAATTTCATCACATAGTGCAGGTATGGCTACACGGATTAATGTTGACAAGTACATTGAAACCACGGAGAACGCAATCAAGAATTTGGTCAATGTTCCTAACTGCAAAGTTATTTTAACCGTAAATCCAGCTAAAATATTCATGCAAACAACCATATTCATAAAAACTTACGCGGTTGAGTTTACGGGGTTTGAAGAGTTTTTGACGAATGTAAGGTCTTATATACCAAACTATAACGTAGCGTCTCATCCAAAGTTCATATCACCGGGTGTGGCTATGGTGTCTGTTAAAATAGCAAGTTCAGGTGATTACTTTTCAGACTACGCCGGTAACCTGGATGTCATAAACTGTGCGGCAATGGAGATTATGGCCAAAATAAATAAAGAATTTTTCACTGTAAATACCAATGAGCGTGTGTGATGCAATTGCAACGTTTCTTTTATCAAAAAATATTGATGTGGTTTTTGGTATCACGGGTGGCGGAAACTCGCGTTTGTATCATTCGTTCACAAAGGCTGGACTAAAAATTTACAACGTGCATAACGAGCAAGCAGCTGCGCAGGCTGCAGGTGCGTACTACCAGACGTGTGGAAAGGTTGCGGCCGTGACCATTACTTCAGGGGGTGGCGTCACAAACACCATAACCGGTGTGACGAGTCTATGGGCTGATTCCATTCCGGCCATTATTTTTTCAGGTCAAGAGGCGTCTCATTGCGTTCATGCCCATAATCGCCGACGAATGTATGGGGTTCAGGGGTTTGACGTGGTTGCGATGGTTTCTAAAATAACCAAGTATGCAAAACTTCTGTTAAATATTGATACTCTTCAGACTGACCTTGAGGAGGCGTACTTCACATGCATGGACCGGCGCAAGGGGCCTGTATGGCTTGATATACCTGTTGATATACAGGGCAAGGCATTTACTCCTGGGCCGTGGCAGACTTATGCTCCACAGAGTGTTTCATCTGATGTTTCACACGTCATTGATATGATCCAGGAAGCAAAGCGCCCTATAATTCTGGCGGGTCACGGAGTCAAGCTTTCAAATTCCGTGGGCGCGTTCAAGTCCTTATTAGAGCGTGTGCAAGTACCTGTCCTCGTATCGTGGTCTGGAATAGACATTCTGGGTCACGATCACCCCCTGTTTTTCGGTTCTCCGGGAATTTATGGTCAGAGGAGCGCCAACTTCATCTTCCAGAAGGCGGACCTCATCATCATCATCGGCAGTCGGGTAGCGACGCCGCAGAGCGGGTACGACACGAAAGAAATTGCACGTGGTGCTAAAATTGTGATGGTTGATATTGATGAGACTGAATTCAAAAACTTTGCGCACGTCCATGTGCTGTCTGACTGTGGTAAGTTTATAGAGAACCTCAGGGATGTTCGTTGCGAGCGCCAAGAGTGGGTCGCGGAGTGCAGAAGTATTCGGCAGGAGTTTCCACTCGTTGAAGAGGCTCATGTTGATGGAGATTTCCCCAACTCTTACAAGATTATAGACAAGATGTCAGATTATCTGACGGGCGATCATGTAGTCGTCACTGACATGGGAACGGCGCTCCTGTGCGGTCACAACACAATTCGCCTCAAGGAGGGGGCTGTTATGTTCTCGTCATATGGTCTCGGTGAAATGGGATACGGTCTCCCGGCTGCATTTGGTGCAGCAGTTGCCGCCCCTACACGTCAGGTCCTGTGTTTGAATTGTGACGGTGGTATGATGATGAACTTGCAGGAGCTTCAAACTATTATTCAGCATAAATTGAATGTAAAAATAGTTATTTTCAACAACGATGGCTACCTGATGATGAAACATACACAGAAGCTTCTGTTCAACGGTGTAATGACCGCAGCTAACAGCGAAACTGGTATAGTACTACCTGACTATATGAAAGTCGCCGAAGCATTTGGTTACGAAAAGTTTAGAATCAAGTCTTGGGATGAGTTTAACAGTCATTTCAAGACGTTTATGGATTCCGACCAACCGGCCATTTGCGAGATTTTCATGCCACCCGAACAGGACTTTGTTCCAAAGGTCAAAGGTGTCCTGCTTGAAGACGGCTCAATTTTCGCACCCCCATTAGAAGAGATGTCGCCTCTCCTCCCCTACGACACCATCCGTCGCGTGATGGGTGACTGTATTTCTAAAAAATCTGAAATAATTAAGCGGCCAGACGCGACGCAATGACGTGGATGATATCTTCTTGACCCGCAACAAGACTGTGTTTGGCAATTTCATCCACAAGCGTCTTTGTTGACAAATTGTATTTTTCACACGCACTTAATATACACTTTTCAAACCCTGAGAAAAGTTTATATTTTGCCGTAAATATGTTAACTAGTTTTATTGTCGGGCGATCATATTGAAATGTCTCAACGTACTTGTAGACCGACTCAATATCCAGATGAGTTGGGTGGATCGCCTCCATTATTTCTAAAGGCGTGTTCCCTGCCCCCGCTCCAAAACCTTTAACAGTAACGTCAATAATAGTTGCTCCACTTTTTACCGCAGCGAGTGAATTGGCAACAGCGAGGTGCATATTATCGTGTCCGTGAAACCCAATTGGTATATTTAGTACCTGTAATGCTTTTACTATCTTAGACACGTCCTCTGGAAAGAACGAACCAGTTGAGTCCATAATAATTATAGCCGAGGCTCCATACGTTTTCATTTTAAGAGCCTCCTCTACAAGGACCGTAGGTGAGCAGTGTGCAGCCATCATGAGAACTCCATATACAGTCTTACCTTTACTTGACAGGTATTCAATATGACTCATAGTCATTGTAGCCTCTGTACAGTGAGACGCGACTCTGAAAATATCAACAAGGTCCAAAATAGGGTCTATATCACGTTTTATAGTAGCCACACCTGGAATAATATGGATGGATAGTTTTGTATTTTTGAGATGACTGCGCGCCGTGCGAATCATCTCAAAATCTGATAAGTTTGATTCACCAATAAGAATTGACGACGCCCCCATACCGTTGCCGTGACCCACCTCAACTACAGCAACACCGGATTTCTCGGCAAATTTACAGTGGTTTTCTATGTCATATTTCGTCAACTTGTGTGAAATCGCATGGCTTCCGTCTCGTAGAGTCAGGTCGTGGTACTCCATTTTTTTTAAAAACACGTTTTTCCTTATTTAAATGCGATGAGCCATGGACCTGGTCATGACGTATTCCCAGTTGATAATTTTAATTTTCACATCAAAATAGTTGTAAAACTCCTCCTCGAGTAGGGTTCTATATTTCAATATTTCTGGTACAGATTCCGGATCATTAGGAAATTGGTCGGGGAGGTCAAGAGTCGTCCCGAGTAAGGCCACTTTCATTCCACAACTCTTCATAGCACACGCCCGTTGGCTTAAAGTTGTTTACAAATATATGCCAATGTTGAAAAGGTGTGAAATCATTGTCGTAAGAAGTTGAAGCCTTGCCGGTCAAAAGAGACGTTTGTTGCGCAACTGGAATGCATATAGTTTTCAACCCTAGATGTCTCATCATACCGAAATATACATGATCCATACCCGCACGCGCATCTATGTTTTGAAGTACGTATCTGCAAAATTCCTTTGACTTCCACATGGTGTCACAGCCACCATTGTTAAATGTAATTTCACGAGGGATGGCGTCTGGTAAGAAATGAAAGTTCACGCCGACTGACAAGTTAATATAAGGAAAATTCGGGGGAATTTTGTCTATAGCCTCTTGCCAATTTTTAACAAATAACGAGTCATCGTCACAGAAAATAGCGCCATCAGGTGAATTTGGGTCGTCTATGAACATACGCATCGCCTCTAAATGTTTCACGAGACCCGAAATACTGCCATAGTTGAGATGACCGCCAAGACGTTTCTGCAACCATTTTACAAACGGATGACTGGCGGGATATCCCGTAACCCAGACAATATCCTTGAACCCACGTGAAATTAAATTGTTTTCAATAATAGGCCGCCTCTCCGGACAGTATGCCGGACAATGTATGACATATATACGCGTCATTAGCTATTAAGAAACTACTTTCTCTAAATGTTGTTTGACAACGCACAGACCTTTAATTCTTTGATGATATTCATAACATAGTCTATCATATCAAATGTTACAAACTGACTGTTGCCTATATACACGCCATTATCATTTAGAATATCGGCGTTAGGGAGATGAGAACCCTTGAATTTCTCAAGAAAAGGTTGATTAAGAAGGTTCCCACTTACAATGGGTCTGTTTTCAATAAATTTTTTCTCAAATTCATTCTTGAGCTTGACCATCATAGAAGGATCCTTGCATATAAGAGGGAACACAAAGCAGCTATTTGTTCCAGATTTACTTGGAATGTAAAAGTCGTCTCCAAACTTTTCCAGCTGTTCAACGAAATATGCATAGTTTTTCTTGCGTATTTCAATAGATGCGTCAAGACGCTTGAGCTGAGATATACCCAAAACCGCCCCAATTTCAGTGTTCCTAAAGTTGTAACCATCGGTTAGAAACAGAAATCGCCCATCTACATTGGGGTACTTGGCCTTGGCGGCGATGAATTCCGTGGGCGAAAGCTCGCGGGCGAGTCCGTGACTTCTCTTGATTCGCATGAGCTCGTAAAGCTCCTTGTTATTAGTTGAAACCATACCACCCTCAATAGTCGTCATATGGTGACCGTAATAAAAACTAAAGGTGGAGCCCTCCGATGACGTGGATCCGCGTCTAACACCATGGTCATCGGTGACGCCATGAGACTCGCATATATCCTCTATGAATATCGCATTGGGATAAAACTCCTTCAGTTTTTCAATAGGCGCGTTTAACCCAAGTAAATGTGTAACGAAAACAATCTTGATATCCTTTTCTTTAGGGAGATTATTAGTGTCAAAACTGAAGTGATCAAGTGATATGTCGCAGAAAACGGGCTCTAGACCTAGTTGCATAATCGGACCAACGTTAGTGACCCATGTGCATGCCGGAACTAGAACTTTAGATCCGTTTGGAATGTTGTACAATTCTTTGATTGACGCTACGAGTAGAAAGTTCGCTGTACTGCCAGATGAAACAAAAAGTGAATACTTGCATCCGAGCCATTTTGACCAAGCATCTTCAAATTCACGCACTTTGACACCGTTTGTGAAACGATCTGAAAACAATATAAATTTAAGGAGTTCGTATTTGTCTCTCCAATTTATAGTACTACTCATTAACGGCCAGTACATTATATACTTATGTGATATAAACTTTAACTTAGAACTTTATTCTCAAGCCTGCATTCAAAAAATTTTTGAGATTGTTACCGTCCCGTGAGAGTGAATGCGTCTGCGAGTTTTCGTTCTGCGTCCATACGGTGGACCAGTCGTCACCATGGCGGCCCGCCCATGGGTAACACACAACCTTCTTGGCAAGACCCTTGTGTTCAAAATATTTTGGGAACAAATAATCGTCTGAAAGATACTCGGGTTGCACGGGCAGCGACATGGGTTCAAGGCGTGGAAATCCCTCAACAGCAGAACGTGGAAACAAATAACCAAACGCACTCTCAAATATCTCGGCGTCAGTTCCATGTCCTAGACAAATTGCGTATCCGAGCCGCCCCCACATACGCATAGTAGTCTCGGGGTACGCAAGTCCCGAGTATCCTACAGGGCACTTGAACTCTTCGTACCCTTTCAACAGACCTTCTAGAAAACGAGGCTGATAGTTGGCGTCATCGTTTATAAAAACAATGAGGGTATCAGGATCCGTCTCAATATCCATAATAGCAAGTACTGATGTCAAAACTCCATAATCTTTCGTCTTATTCACGGTGACGCCCGCGTCAATTAACTTCTGTTCCAAAGTGGGATCTGGTGCGCGGTTGAATCGCGGATACCAGTCTGGAAGATTCACATAAATCGCGTCTGGTTTGCAGGTCCCTGTTTGAATAGACTGAATAGTCTTGAACAAGGAATCTTCCCTCGTGGGAATAGTTGACATTGTTGTTACGACGCGCATTTACTTTTACGTTACTAATCTATTTAAGTGATAGCATGTAGAGCGTCTGACGAATCAGCGCCACAATTTCATCCTGAATATTCTTCAAGTACGCGTCGCCCCGAGGGAGCTTGATGCCGCGAACACGCGCTAGCAGCGTCTTGAAGTACGGACGAGCCTTCTTGGGGTCCTGGATGTACCGCTTGTTCATGGTGATTCTGCGGAGGCGACCGTACTTGCCCATGTAAGCCTCAGCCCACGAGTCGAGTAGAGGGACTATGCCTTCATAGTACGCCTGGAGAGCCTTGTGTTGAGCGAAGGAGTTGGTCGTGAGGTGGAACACGTGAGCTTGTTCCCGGGAGTTTAAGAGGGCGCCAACGTACCTGTTTGCCGCCATCTTATTATAGAAAAAGATTTTCTTGTTCAAAATTAGATGAGTTTCTCTGAAACTATTTTCCCCAAGGGGAAGGTGTTTTTTAAGGGACTCGAGAACCTTTCATGCAAGGTGCTCCTCCGAGACACGCGCTTTTTTTACCTGACGGAAATTTACCACACCGCCAAGAACTACGGAAACGTGTGCAAGTACAGTGCGAAGAAGACGATCCGCCTGTTTGACTTGACGCACGCCAACATTGAGAAGCTTATAAAAAGCAAGTACCCATTGTCCAAGGATACGCGCGGCTTGCTCCGCATAGTGCTCGGCACGGGTGTGACGGTCGGTGAACAGTCTGCAGCGGTCAAGCTCCTCGTCGGTGAAAAGAATGCGGGTAAACTCCCCAACATTTCCAATACGCGCAAGGGTCAGCGTCTGAGTTATAAGAAACTTAATCACATGGTGTTTGGTAAACTTAGCCGCGAGTTCCTTGTACCTGAGGGATATGATGGATACTATGCACCCAAGAAGCCCTCTATATTCCATGGGGGCTCATTTCACTCTGAAATTATGTTGGTCAACGCCTATCAGAATATTGAGAATATCACCGGTCCCGCCCCGGTCGTGTCGCATCACAATTTTAAATGGGCGCTCCCCAAACTCTTTATGCAGTACAGCAAGGGAAAGACTCGTCTCGTCCGGCCGTATGGCGGTGACTTGACCATTTTCTGCACCGGTGGAATGGCAGTCCGTTTGTACCTTCAACAAAAGAAGAGGAATTTACCTCCAAAAATCAGAAGGACTTCAGATTTTGACTTTACATTTGCAGTTCCCAAAAAACTCCCGTCTGAAAAGGCGGTATCCACCTATGTGTACACCATGCAAAAGATAATGACGAGTCACCTGAACGGATTCATTCGGTGGCTCAACCGCGAGTATCAGGGCATAAACGCTCGGCTCAAGGTGAACAAATTCACACGGTCCCGCTTTTCCACGCCACGTGTTCAGGTTCCAGGAACGGGTCGCAAGGTTTATCAGGTGATTACTTATCAAATTATTATGGGCAAGAATGAGACCACGGACCTGGTGGACACGGCTCTCGCAGTGTACCCGCGCTCCGACCGCTCCATGCTCCACCTCCCATTTTCATACAAAATTGGGATCCCCATCCAGAGGCTCAAGTATCAACTCAAAGACTCTCTAGCTATTTTGTCAGGGTCGTTTATTCACAAGGGTCTTATTTCTCACAGAAATCCACTGACGGGTACAGTCAAGGAAAAGGGTCAAAAAAACGCCGAGCGTGTACTAGAGCTCCTCAAGGTGGCCAAACGCAACAAGGGGTTGAAAAACGCACGGATAGCCGCAGGGCCGTTACTGCAGAATATCGTGCTCAAAAACTTGAGTCGTGCCCGGAAGAATGCCGTCAAGGTGAATCGCGCTATGAAAAAAATAGTTTAATTTAATATGAAGGAGGTGTTCCTTATAGGGGCACTTCTTGTGGTGCTCTGTGTTTTATTGTGGTTTTTTAGTCCAAAATTGGAAAGAGGGTTTACAGGCGCAGAGAGTTCATGGGACCCACCCCAAGTCGTAAATGATATATTGACACCTGACGAGTGTAAATATATAATTGAAAAGGCTACACCAGATTTCTCTAGAAGTGCCGTTGTAGGAACGGGGGTGCCCGACGCGTCACGCACGAGTGAAACGGCGTGGATTTCAAAAGACGATCCAGTGGCGCGCAAAATTTTCGCCAAGGCGCTTGAGCTCACTGGTAAAACAATAGACGAGTGTGAAGACTTGCAAGTGGTGAGATACGAACCCGGGACGTTCTATCGTGCCCATCACGACGCGTGCTGTGACGGGACTCAGGGGTGTATTGATTTTGAAAAGGATGGGGGTCAGCGTGTAGGTACCCTTCTCGTCTATTTAAATTCTGAATTCACAGATGGTGAAACTCACTTCCCAGATTGTGACGGAGGGATCAAACTCAAGGCTGATCCTGGTTCGGCAATTTTCTTCAGACCTCTCGGGACAGACGAACCCAAGTGCCACCCCAAAGCGTTACACGCGGGACTACCTATATCTTCAGGTGTGAAATATGTATGCAATGCTTGGATCCGTGAAAATAAATTCCGTCCTTAATTTAAAATGAAATTGAATGTCTGGATAATTCTTGTGGCACTTATTGCCGCCGCATTTCTGCTCGCTCCCCGCGCGTCAGGGTTTTTGTACGACAGCGGGGGGGACTATAATGTCGTATGGCCAAGAGCCTATAACAATTGGATGGGTCTTGATGGGTACATTGATGTGCCGACCGGTGCCAAATGCTAAAAAACGTGTTCTGTCCAGGTCAGGGTTTAGGACCTGACTGGCTAGTCACCAAACAAACGAGTCCCGACTCCTCCACGCCACGCAAAAATCGTGTCGTGCACGAGCCAGCCAACTCCCAACAACAACCAAAACACCAAACAAACACAAATGGCCAACTTCACTGCCGCTATCAACGCCCTGGTTGCCGAGCGCGACCGTGTGTTCCTGGAGCGCGTCTCTCAGGACTACAACCTGCCTATTGAGGAGCTCCAGAAGAAGTACCTGGAGACTGCCGAGCAGGCTATCAAGGTGCCGCGCCAGTACAAGAAGCGCGAGCCCAAGTCGGTCTCTGTGGTGGCGGTGACCGAGGGTGGTGAGGCTGCCAAGCCGGCACCCAAGGCCAAGGCTGAGAAGCAGTGCTGCACCTCTCAGACCAGCAAGAAGGAGCCTTGCAAGTTCGCCGCCCTGAAGGGTGAGGTGTTCTGCAAGCGCCACCTCAAGCAGCAGCTGGGTGAGGCCTCTCCCGAGGCACCCAAACCCGCAAAGAAGGCGGCAAAGAAGGCTGAGCAGCCGGTGCACACGCACGACCTGACGGAGAATGCAAACGGCGAGTGCGACCTGTGCGAGTCGCACGGCAACCCCTTGGAGGCCAAGGAGTCGGCCTTTGAGGTGGTGCGCGCTCCGGTTGCCGGTCCGGTCAAGCAGCTCACCACCGAGCAGCGCCTGGCTGCCCTCCTTAATGATGCTGACGTGGAGGAGGAGGCCTTTGAGGAGGAGTCGGACGAGGAGGTGGCGGTTGAAGATGACAAGGATGAGGACGCCTTTGAAGATGATGTGGAGGAGGAGGTCTTTGAGGAGGACGACTAGATGCGGAGCGAGCTGCGCAGAGTAGCAAGATCCTGACGGAGTCGGTGGAATCCAGTGGGGTACAGTCGCAATAGTGTAATGATCCAAAGCAATATTAAACCAATCCAAACGGCCCTTTTCTCTTCGTCCTCGTCTTTGAATGTGTGAAATGGCGCCGCAAGTCTGCCAATAAACGACTCGCTCTTATAAATAGGCGTCATGAGTTGGCCAAAAAAGGTGCCTTCGTCACTCGCCTCTCCCCGAACCATCTTCTCAATTTCTGTCAACGCGCACACCGTCTGATTTGTGAGCCAGTGTAGCATTATGAATGGAATTATCACCATGTGTAGAGTGAGCATATATTCGCTCTCAAAAAGTGGAGTCAAAAATATGAATAAAATTACGAGAATATGTATGATCTGTATAAGAAGAGTGCCAATCATTATTATAGAGGTCATATAAAAAACGTGTTCTGTGGGCGCCACGTCCGCTTGCACGCCGTGTCATTCAGACAAACAAAATGTTCAAGCGCCCTACCATCCGTCACCGCTATGAGAGCACGCGTTTCGTTACAGAGACGCTCGCAAACGGCACTCGGGTTTCTCAGTGGGCCCCAGTCGTGACCCGCCGGCGCGTCCCCACAGGCACTCCAGGTGTGGTGGGTTCTCTAGTAGACAAGATGCACGCTGGCAACGACACTATTCGTCATGTAGTCGGTCCTAAATGGACACCTCCGAGTGAGTATGAATTCATAGCCGAGAGGCTACCTGTGGGTGAGCAGGCGGCATACAGGGCTCGCTGCGAGGCGTGGTTCGCTGAAAACCCCCCGCGAGTGTCGGCGGTGCGCCCCGAGGTGGCCGCCTTGGACTATGAGGCGGTTGCGCGGGTCTTTGTCAAACACGCGACGCAGCTCCCGCCCCTTGAGGAGAGGCTCGCCGTCTACCGGAAGGCTGGGTACCCCGAAGAGTACATTGAACGCGCCAAGGTGCGAGCGGCGACGCTAGTGGCAACGTCCGAAGAGCGCCAGAAGGCTCTAGACCTCATATTCGCCAGGTGGCCCGCGGCATCCAAGCCCGCTCCCAAGAAGGGCAAGGTGATCAAGGCGGTGAAGAAGCGCCTGCCGGGTCAAGACGCATAAAAGAATGCGGGCTCATATCAATAATGGATAAAGTTCGCTGGGCGGACATGAACGACGATGACCCCATACCTGCATTTGAAGTTGAAGAGCCTACTGTAATTTCCAAGCACGGAATTCGTATAAAAACCGCACCTCCGTCCCAAAAGTACGTCCCTCCATATCGCCAAGATAAAACCACTGCACCTGTAAAGGGTAAGTGATGTGCGACGTGTGTTGCGAACCCTTCAACAAGTCAACACATCTACAAATTAAATGCCCATATTGCCCCTTCTCGGCGTGCGCGGCGTGTCACATTCGCTACCTGTGCGACACCTCAGCTGATGCCCACTGCATGTCGTGCCGCAAGGGTTGGTCCCGTGAGATCCTTGTGAACAATTTTACTCAGAAATTCGTCACCACAACGTACAAGAGGCGGCGTGAAAACCTATTGTACGAACGGGAAAAGAGCCTCATGCCAGCTACTCAGCCATATGTTGAAATAGAAAAGAACATCCGCGAACTTACCAAAGAAGCGACACTTGTGGAAGTTGCACAAGCCCAAGCAACTGCGCTTATGAATAAAATACACGGCCGCACCTTGGCAGTTATCGCCGTTGAAAATAACTTGACGTCTGAATTTGAAGCCTCAATTATCAGGCAAAAGCAAGTCAATGAGCAGCGCAAGGTGGTTTCGCACTTCGCAATTGATTTACAACACATAGATTGGCACAAGAACTTTCTCATCAATCACATGAACGGTGGTCATCATCTGGAGCGCCGTCAGTTTGTGCGCGCATGCCCAGTCACAGACTGTCGTGGGTTTCTGAGCACTGCATGGAAGTGCGGTATGTGCGACAATTGGGCCTGTCCCGAGTGTCACGAGGTCAAGGGCAAGGACAAGGATGCCGACCATACGTGCGATCCGAACAATGTGGCGACGGCTCAGCTCCTCGCTCGGGACTCGCGCAACTGCCCCAAATGCGCTGCGGGTATTTTCAAGATTGACGGTTGCGATCAGATGTGGTGCACGCAGTGTCACACGGCGTTTAGCTGGCGCACTGGGCGCGTTGAGACGCACACAGTACATAACCCCCATTATTACGAGTATATGAGAGCGCGCGGAACCCTTGCGCGCAATCCAGGTGACGTGCCGTGCGGTGGATTTCCCGACTTGACGGCGATCATGCGCATAGTGGCCCGCAACAGCCACGTCTGGACCATTATATCAGCAGCCCATAGATCGCGTGCACACTGCCAATGGGTCCTCATGCCACGATACGACGTCAACATCCGCGAGGATAATAGGGATCTTCGTATCAAGTTTATGATTGGGGATTTCAGCGAGGATGATTTTAAGAAGAAAATTCAGCAGCGTGAGAAGGCTCGGCAGCGCAAGACTGACATCCGGCAGGTTGTCGCCATGTACGTGGAGGTTTTGAACGACCTGTTTCAAGCTCTTGTTCAAACGAAAGACGTGGGTGCGTTGGCAGACTCTCTCCAAGAGCTCAAGACGCACGTGAACACCACGTTGGATGCGGTGTCAAAGCGGTACACCAAGTGCTCAGTTCCGCGCATCACAGAAAATTATGATTTCGTATAGTAGTATGGAGTGGATGTGGGTGGTGCTAGCAGGTCTCCTCATCGTCCTTTTATTTTTTTTGAAAAATAGATCCAACTTTGAAGAAGGCGTGCCTAAGATCATCCATCAAACGGCCCCAGCTGACGAGTCCAAGTGGCATCCCGTATGGAAAGAGTGTCAAAAGACGTGGAAGGAAAAGTTCCCAGATTATGAATACAGAATGTGGACAGATGAAGATCTGGATGAATTAATAAGAACAAAATACAGTTGGTTTTATGATACTTACAAGGGGTACGACTTGAAAATAAAAAGGATAGATGCGGCTCGGTACTTTATGTTGAACGAATATGGGGGTATATACGCGGACATGGACTTTGAGTGCCTCAATAACTTTGAACACATTTTAGACAAGGACAAAGTGTCCATAGCCGAGTCTCCGTGGAAAAACGGTCCAAGTGGAGAAACCCATCAAAACGCACTTATGATAAGCCCCAAAGGGCATCCCTTCTGGGAAAAGGTTTTTGAGCTCTTGGACAAACACAAGAACAACCGTGATGTTTTATTCACAACTGGCCCTCGTATAATAATGGAGGCTATGAATTCAGTAAACGAAGGTTCCGTCGCGTCTCTCCCTTATCAGAAGTTTGCACCGCAGCATGATAAAGAATTCACAAGTTCTTATGAAGCTGGTAGGAAAACTATAACTCCACCTAACGACCCCAGTATATTCACTAGGCATCATTCAACATCCGTGTGGAATAACTATTAATTTCTAAACTAAAATTAGATGTGGGCCCTTGTGGTGCCCCTTATAGTTCTTGTTCTCTGCCTCGTGTGGCTCAGACAACAGGAACCCTTTACACACCAAGAAATACCAAAAACTATATGGACCTATTGGGACAGCGAGGACCTCCCTGAATTTATACAGAAATCCATAGACAAGTGGCAGCGTCTGAACCCCACGTGGGATATCAGAGTCCTCAATCCTAAAAACCTGAAACAGTACCTCCCGGACGTTGATATTTTTAGTTTTAAATTCGCAGACACTAAACCACGCCAGTCTGATTTTGTGAGGCTTCATGTTCTTTCAAAATATGGAGGGGTATGGTGTGACGCTTCTATTGTCCCTCAAAAATCGTTTGATTGGTTGAGGGAAGAGCAGAGGACGCGTGGTGTGGAATTTATAGGGTACTATCGTGAAGGTGCAACGACTAAACCGGAGTACCCGGTTCTGGAAAGTTGGCTCTTTGCATGCGTGCCAGGGTCTGAGTTCGTCACAAAATGGCGGGACGAACTCAATATCATGAACACGTTGGAAAAGGAAACGGACTATAAGGAGCACGTCAAGTCACGTGGAGTTGATATCCAAAAAACACCTCAACCTGACTATCTGAACGTATATTTGGCTGCTCAAGCCGTTATGCAGACTCTGATGTCACCTGATGAAATCAAGAGCAAAATTCACGTCATCAAAGCTGAAGACGGGCCTTTCAAACACTCCGTCACAAACGACTGGGACCCACCAAAGTCCATGAAGTGGTTGTGTGATCAAGAAAAAAGTGATCTTCCAGATGTCATAAAGATTTACGGAAACGAGCGCCGAGCTGTGGATGCTGACGAGGCACTAAAATGCTCGTACAAGATATTTGACTAAAGACTGGCGCCGCTAAAAACACAGGATGGAACGCGCGCTCGTGAAGCTTCTTAGGAAGCGCTGGCTGGTGGGTAACAAGCCCGCTGTGGCCATGTATACTTTCAGGTGTGTTGTAGACGAGATTCGCAAGTGCGTCTCTAATGAACTAGCCAACTTCAATTTGTTTCCAAAATTGAAACGTATCCGCAGGTCTCATTCATGTCCTAGATTTCTGTAGTTACTTGCACACAGGTCTGCCGAAGATGTTCAGCTTCTTGAACGCGCACGACGACCCCGACCGTCTTGAAAGGTTGGGGCGACGGATCAGGTTCACACGCGGTGGAGGAGGACGGCGGGCCAGGTTCACCCGTAGAGGAGGTGGGCGTCTTGCCAGGTTTGGCCCGGTGATTGGCCGCCCGAACGATGGCCGACGCGTGTTGACCCGGGGCTTGCCCGCGAGGACGTTTAGAAAGCCATTGCTGTACCCCTTGTTTTTCCTATTGAAATAGGACCGCATCTGGTATGGGTCGTTTGCTATTTTGCGTGCAAAGCTTGAAATCGCCCTATTGTTCACAACGTTTGCAAATTTACCATATTGCCGTCTGAAGTTCTCTTTCTGCTCGAACCGTATGTTACCCTTATTCACCTTGGGCTTCATCATACTCACAAGTAGGGTCGCCGCGGCGTTATAATTCTTTTTATGGCTATTGTGACGCATGGAAGAGAGGATGATGTACTCAAGTTTTTGCAAATTTTTATTGAAATTCTTGTTACGAGAGTTTCCTGAAAACAATCTATTCATATATTTTTATGTATATTTTTTTCAAGAAATGCACCTAGTGTGCTGACCGGGGTCTCATAACGGACCGGGGTCTTCTAGGGACGACGACCGAGCGCGGCCTCTTAAGGGTCGGGCGCTTCGGAATTCCCACGACGAACGCGTAGTTATAGGCGCCACGCTTATTTTCGGCGCGGCACGGGGGTGCGTAATTGATCTGGGTCGCTCCCAGTGCCTTCATAATTTTACCTGAAACCGGGAGGTTCCCAGCCTTCACGAGACGTTCTATGTTCTGTGAAACCTGCCAAAGAGGAATTCCCGACTGTCGCGAGGCGTTCACCGCCGCCTTGCGTAATCTGAACCCTATCTTCTGGCCTCTAAATTTCTTATTAGTCACGCCGTAGTGTACATAAACCCCCCTGTTAAAGTTGTTCGAGCAAACGGGTTCCAATTGAATATAGCCCTTATTACCGACGCTCAGAGACACGTAGGGGCCTCCACTCGCAATTGGTAACATGAACCTACGCAGGGACATATTGGAGTTCTTAATACTACTGAGTGTATTGACGTATTTATTAAATGCCGACGAGGTGTTGTACTTGGCCACTAGGTTGGCTATTCTTTCGTTGTTATAGTTGCGCCTGTTGCGTAACCACCTTTTTATCCACTCTTTTCTGTTCGTGCCGTTCTTCATAAAGTTGTTTCTCTCTTCAGTATTGAGATGTAATATGAATTTTGATATTAAATTCTTACTATTCGTGGCCAAGATACCGATGGCTGTGTTCACGTTGTTCATATAATTTTACATCAGAAATAAAAACTTGATATAGAGTAATGAACGTAGGCGTGGGCCAGACGGGGTTCACGTGTTGGTTCTTTTCGTCGCTCAACATGTTTCTGACGTCGGACAACGGGCTAAAGATCCTGTGGCAGAAGCTTCAGGAAACCTTACCCACGTTGTCTAACAGACAACGGGCCTATTTCAATTCAAATATCAACGCGCCGTGCCCATACAAGGGTGCGGTCAAGAAGACGAGCGCTATTTATTTCTGGAAATTTCTGAACCAGTACATCTGCGCCGTGGGCGGTCCCGGTCGGCTCATTCCCAAGTCGGGTCTCAACGC
>B570J29032_109959612_pt1 | contig 39574 bp, 31 predicted proteins | sample LakMenEpi16Nov12_FD_29032 | JGI IMG/M metagenome (IMG submission 29032) | reverse complement strand
GCTCTAAATGCAGCCAAGGAAAAAGCCAATGACGTAAGAAAGAAAATCATTGCAGGCGAAATATCATTTAAAGATGCGGCTAAAATGTATTCCGATGAAAAGGAAACCAGAGCAAATGGGGGCTTGTTAATCAACCCACAAACGCAAGATTCTAAATTTGAGCTAACCAAAATGGATCCCGCTTTGTATAGCCAATTACAAGATTTAAAAGAAAATGAAATATCTAAGGTTACTTTAGACGAAGATCGTCAAGGGGCCAAAAGATATAAAATCATTTCACCTTTGCATAAAATTGAGCCTCACGTAGCCGATTATGGTACAGACTATGTTAAAATTAAAGATTTAGCACTAAAAGAAAAACAAGTTTCAGCCATTATCAAATGGATTGAAGATAAAATTAAGGAAACCTTTATCAGTCTCAATAATGAATATAAAAGATGCGACTTTGAATACAATTGGTTAAATAATTAATTTTTTCAATAGCAATATCAATAACAATATCAATAACAATATCAATAACAATATCAATAACAATAACAATAACAATAACCAATTTCAATAACAAAAATACAAAATAGAAAAATACAACATACAATTTACAGTATACAATATTCAACATACAATATACAACCAAAGATGTCAGACGTAACAGCTATCAATCAACTCGTTGAAAAATATCATATTTTAAAACAAGAAATATCCAAAATAATTGTGGGTCAAGACGATGTGGTTGACCAAGTTTTAATTTGTATTTTTTCAGGCGGTCACGCCCTGCTCGTTGGTGTACCTGGCTTAGCAAAAACCCTGATGATTAACACGGTTTCTAGTGCCATTGGTCTCAACTTCAAAAGAATTCAATTTACACCAGATTTAATGCCTTCTGATATTTTAGGTAGTGAAATTTTAGATGAAAATAGGAGTTTTAAATTCATCAAAGGGCCAATTTTTTCCAACATCATTTTGGCAGATGAGATCAATAGAACGCCACCTAAAACACAAGCAGCACTTTTGGAAGCGATGCAAGAACGCACAGTAACCATAGCTGGCCATAATTATAAACTTGATGCGCCCTACTTTGTTTTGGCCACACAAAATCCTATAGAGCAGGAGGGAACTTACCCTTTGCCAGAGGCTCAATTAGACCGATTCATGTTTTCTATCAACTTAGGTTATCCTTCTTTTGAAGAAGAGGTGCAAGTGGTTAAACTCACAACAACAGATGTAAAAGTTCAAGTTAATCCGCTATTTTCTGCCCAAGAGATTCTTGATTATCAAAACCTGATTAAGCGTATGCCTGTAGCAGATAATGTGATTGAATACGCTGTTCGATTGGTTACCAAAACGAGACCAGCTGAGCCAAATGCGCCAGCATTGATTAAACAATTCATTGATTGGGGAGCTGGACCTAGAGCTTCTCAAAACTTAATCATTGCAGCCAAAACCCATGCGGCCTTTAATGGTAAATTTTCACCTGATATAGAAAATGTTAAAGCTGTTGCTTACAGTGTGCTTCGCCACCGTTTGGTAAAAAACTATAAAGCTGATGCCGAAAATCTATCAATAGAAGATATCATTAAAGAGATTCTTTAATTTTATTTGGAGCGAAGGGCTTAGTCTTTGTTTATTTTACCCCATAACTATTTTAAGTAGTCTTTTATTTTATATAGTGAAATATCAGAAAAAATGATGACTTGGATGAAGGTTATAACAATTTATTTATTTTAGATGCCATTTATAGGTTGACTTCTTAAAATTATAAAGTAATCTCAAGCCATATTTTTTACTTGTAAATTTATTCAAACATGAACAATTATCATATTCATTAGCACATTACTATAAATGGCCAATAATTTGCCAGTTTTTGCACATAAATCTTTTTTTATAATTGGGTACTGGTCTTCCAAAAAATCCTCAAGTAACTAAACCATATGTAGTTTATGAATAAACCCCAAAAAAACAACAATTAAAATTCTTAACACTCCTTCTAAAGTAATGCAGATTTTTTGCTAAAAAGAATTTAAAAGTTTTACTTTTGTGCAAAATAAATCACATCAAAAGCCATTGATATGAATTCAGAATCTTTATTAGCAATCAAACAACAGTTAGTTGACCTTGAAAAAAGAATGTTAGACGAAGTGAAGAAAAGATCAATGGAGCTTGAAAACATTCATCCTATCCAAATGCTTGCAGCGCGTAATCTTTTGCATTATATTGTTTTGCGCAATGAAGATATCCGTGGCTTACAATATTTACTGCATATAAATGGCCTGTCCTCTTTAGCAAGTTCGGAAAGTCATATTCAAAGCCAATTGCAAGCTATATTGCAGCGATTAGGTCAGCATTATGCAGACAATCAATTATCTAAATGTACGTTCGATTATAATCAACAGCAAATAGTGGAAAAAAGCCATGCGATGTTTGGCGAAAAAAAAGATACAGACATTCCTTTCATCATGGTAACTTTCGATGTTTCTTTTGCAGGGAATTATTCATTAATAAAAAATTTGTTGTTGAACGGCATGAATGTTGCACGAATTAATTGTGCACATGATGATGAAGCTACTTGGTCAAGAATGATTCATCACCTCAAAAGAGCTTGCAGACATACTGGTCTTAATTGTAAAATTTATATGGATCTTGCGGGTCCAAAAATTAGAACAAAACTACTTAAAAAAGGAAAAGATAAAGGAAAAGTTAAAGTTAATGAAGGGGATATTATTTGGCTTGCGGATCATGATAAAGGCTTTAAAGAGCATGAGGTTGTTATTAGTCCCAATGAAGTTGGTCTCATTAAGAAAATAAAAAAAGGCGATCGCGTTTATATAGATGACGGTATTATCAAAGGTATAATAGAAAAGGCTGGAAAAAACAAGGCTTCGCTACGAATTATTAGAATTTCATCCGCTAAACAACAAATCAAAGCAGGAAAAGGCATAAATTTTCCTGACTCTGAAATCGCCATTTCTTCTCTTACTGATTTTGATAAGTCATGTTTGCCATTTATTTGCCAACACGCAGATATGGTTGGTTATTCTTTCGTAAGGGTTCCTACAGACGTTTTAGGTTTACAAACCATATTGAAAAATATTTCTAGTAAACAACCACATATTATTTTAAAAATTGAAACATTAGAAGCTGTAAATAATTTGCCAGCGCTTTTATTGTGCGGCATGCGTCAAAATATTTTTGGAATCATGATTGCTAGGGGAGACCTGGCCGTTGAGATTGGCTTTGAAAGAATGGGTGAAATACAAGAAGAAATTTTATGGTTATGTGAATCAGCACATGTGCCAGTTGTTTGGGCAACTCAGGTACTAGAATCTCTCAATAAATTAGGTATGGCAACCCGCTCTGAAATTACCGATGCAACGCATGCTGCCATGGCCGAATGTGTGATGATTAATAAAGGAGAGCATACCATTGAGGTAATGGAATCATTATTGGATATTTTGAAACGCACTGGGGGACATCGTCTCAAAAAAAGCTACACCTTTCGACCATTGCGTATTGCACAAAATTATATTAATCATCAAAATGACCTACCTATTGGATCAAAAATAATAGCAAATACTCTTTAAATCTTTTTATAGATCGTATTTAGGAAATTATTTTATATCAAAACTAATTAACAAGCGCATCATAAATCACCTGTTGAATTTTTTCACGCACTTGATTTTTGCTCAGCGCATTTTTTGTATGATCTGGAAAGGTGCGATTGGAAAGAAAGATGTAAACCAGCTCCTTTTCAGGGTCAGCCCACGCAATAGCACCTGTAAAGCCCGTATGTCCAAAACTAGTTTTTGAAGCACAACCACAAGTAGGGTTCATACCCCCATTAGGCTGAGGTTTGTCAAAGCCCAAGCCACGTCTATTGCCAACATCGCAACCATAGCAGGTATTGAATTGATTAAAAGTTTCAGCCTTAAAAAATTGATAGCCACCATATTGACCTTCATTAAGGTACATTTGCATAATTTTCGCAATATCTAAAGCATTGGAAAACAAACCAGCATGTCCTGCCACGCCACCTTGCATGGCTGCAGCCATATCATGCACATAGCCGTGTACGCGCTGATACCTAAAATAAGTATCATCCTCAGTGGGAACAATCTGCGACGTATCAAATTTATCAAGCGGATTGTAGGTCGTGAATTGACAGCCTAGCTTTTTATAGAACCTCTCATGAACCAACTGGTCGAGGGGTTTTTTATATTTCTTTTCTAAATATTCTTTAAAAATGATAAAGGCAAAATCACTATAAACATATTTTTTAGATGGTAATAAATCGGAGTCTGCTATTTGCTGCATGATACTGTCCTGAAAATCATGTCGTAAATAAATATTTTCTGCAACTTTTACTGAAAAATCTTGATTCCAACTGTCACAATAATATTTAGAAGATGGTCTTTTAAGACTGTCTAAAGTGCTTTTATAAAAAGGTATCCATGCTTTTAGTCGCGCTTGATGCAATAAGATATCTTGCACATTAAGGTTGGCCTTATTGGTATTTTTAAAAAATGGTAAGATGTTGCCTAATTTACTCGTGTCAGACAATATTTTTTTGTCATATTCTTGAATGATTAGCGGCAAAGTTGACGATATTTTCGTCAAAGAGGCAATGTCATATAGGTCAGTTAGTGTTACAGCTTTTTTAGTGTCATATACGTGCTGACCAAAAGCTTTATGATACACCACTTTGCCTTTTCTGCCTACTAAAATTTGCATGCCAGGTGCAATTTTATTCTTAATGGTTTCGTTAGCAATGCTGTCAATGCGTGCAAGTAATTTTGAATTGATACCCACATTCTCAGGCATGGTGAAGCCTAAACGTTTGATAGGTAAAGTTTCTATGCCATGATTCGCTTTAAATTCCTCATTAATGCTTACAGGCAAAGACCCTCTGATGCCAATAGCGCCAAAAATACACTCGGCAGCCGCTTGATGCGCGAAAGGAACATTTTGATGAGCAATAACAATGGATTCGAAATTAGAAGTAACCGCAAGTTCATTTAATAAATAAGGCTTGGCAAACGAAACAAAAATTACTTTGTTTTCTCTTGCAATTTCATATAGCCAGGTTAATTCTTTTTCAGTAAAATTGTGCTTTTTCCAAGCGCCATTTGGTTTGTGATAACCAATAATCACGGTATTATATGCTTTAAGTTCTAAATTCAAATCAGCTAGATTGTCTTTTTCTACTTTTTCAACCAACGCATATTGATTTAAATTTTCTAAAAATTGACCTTCACTATCATCACCAAGCTTTACGTAAGCGATTTTCGCTGTGTCAATGGCTTGAATAGGCAAAATATTCATATCGTTTTTTAAAGCAACAAGCGATTGATCAAAAAGTTCTTTTGTTAACGCTTGATAATTAGGATGATTTAAATCTTGGCCTAAATTTTTTAAATCAACATTTTTATTTAGGTGTAGGTTGGCTTTAAATTTTGCAGCCAGTATTTTTTTTACAGATTCTTCAAGGCGTTCATTTAGAGCGGGATCTTTTTCAATAGCTTCCTTAATTTTAGCAACCGCCAGTGGCACATTTTCAGGAAAAAGCAAAACGTCATTCCCAGCCTTAAAGGCTTCTAAGTCAATTTCTCCAGGCGATTTAAAGTTGCTAGCACCCTTCATATTGAGTGCATCGGTAAAAATTAAGCCTTTAAAGTTTAGTTCCTTTTTTAAAAGTGTTGTGACGATATCATAGGAAATAGATGACGGATAGTTTTGTCTATTTTCTAAGCTGGGCACATTGAGATGCGCAACCATCACACTAGCTAAATCTTTTTCAATGAGTTTGATGTATGGAAATAACTCAGTTTCATAAATGCGCTCCTTTGAAAAATTAACGGTCGGCAAGGAATGATGCGAATCTTTATCCGTATCACCATGACCCGGAAAATGTTTGGCAGTGGCAAAAACGCCCTCTTTTTGTAGGCCAATTATATAGGCTACTGCTTTTTCGGCCACATTAAATTTATCTTCACCAAACGATCGATTGCCAATAATTGGATTTTTTGGATTGGTATTGATATCCACAACTGGTCCAAAGGTATAATGTACGCCTAACCGCTTGCATTGCTGACCCATTTGTTGGCCAAATTTTTCAATAAGTTTGTTGTCTTTAATGGCGCCTAAGGTCATATTCCACGGGTAAACATGTGTAGAATCTAAGCGCATGCTTAAACCCCATTCGGCATCAATACCAATAAGCAAAGGCACTTTAGCTTTATTTTGAAAGCGGTTTGTAAGCCTAGCTTGCCGATACGGGCCACCTTGAAAGAAAATTAAACCACCAATATGATGTTTTGTTATCAGTTCATCAATCTTTTGCTGTTCATTTTCACCTTTGTTAGAATAAGCCGAAACCATAAACAATTGGCCTATTTTTTCCTCAATGGTTAAACTTTGATAGATACTATCCACCCATTTTTGTTGAAAAGATAAATTATCATTAAAGCCATTTTTCTTTAGTTTGATATTGGCCGCTATATTTTTTTTCTCTTCTTTTTTAGCTTTGCCCTCTAAATCAGTTAAGTTTTGAACTTCTGTTAAGCTCAGCAAAACTTGACTAATAAATATGAACATCACTAAAACGATGATTTGAAAATATCTTCTATTGATCATGGTAATTATCTAAAAAATCGGTTATGCCAACTATCTTTGGCTTCTACTTCCCAATAATCATTCCATTCACCGATGGTGTTGACTAAATTATTGAAAACGATGGTATTTTCATTAACCGATTTGTCTTTAACTAATTTTTTAAAATCTGTTAATGTTTTAAAAGCAATAAAATCACCTGTTTTGAATGTTACATTCATCTTGTCTAACAATTCAATGCCATATTGTTGTTCAATTTTTTGAATAACAGCGACTGAAGCGTCGATTGAGCAACCTGTTGGCGCATGCTTTTGATCGTTTACTGCCAATATAATAAATCGATTGTATTTGATGATAAATGAAGCTTCTAACGGCTGTCCGTGCGCAGACCATGCCATTAAAAAGCTTTCTAAACTTGACGCTATGTCCGCTACTTCATTGTCTGCAAGTTTTCTATTGGATTGATAAATCCAAATGCGAGATTCTTCAGGTAGTTCATCAAATGGTACGTACATTTTTTATGGTAAATTATGTTATTCTAAATTAAAAAAATTGTAATGATAATTGCCTTAGAGGTGATAACTTCCCCCTTCGGGGGTTACAGTGTCTCGGCAATAGACGAGAGGGGGCCTATATTTCTGCAGCTTGCGCGATTAATTCAGCAATATCCATCACTTTAACTTGACCTTCTTTTTCTTTGTTTTTAACGCCATCGGTCATCATGGTGTTACAAAATGGACAACCTGCAGCAATTATATTTGGGTTGGTCTCCAAAGCATCTTCCGTTCGTTCAATGTTGATGTCTTTATCACCATTTTCCGGTTCTTTAAACATTTGTGCACCGCCAGCACCACAGCAAAGGCCATTTTTACGTGAACGTTTCATTTCAACCAATTCGGCGTCTAATTTCTGAACAAGTTCTCTTGGGGCTTCATAAACATTATTAGCTCTTCCTAAGTAGCAAGGGTCATGAAAGGTTATTTTCTTACCTTTAAATTCGCCCCCAGCTACTTTTAATCGACCATCATCAAATAAAGATTTTAAAAATTGTGTATGATGTAAAACTTCATAATTGCCGCCTAATTCGGGATATTCATTTTTTATTGTATTAAAGCAATGTGGACAAGCAGTAACTATTTTTTTTACCTCGTAGCCATTCAGCACTTCAATGTTCATCATAGCTTGCATCTGAAATAAAAACTCGTTGCCAGCGCGTTTGGCTGGATCGCCTGTGCAACTTTCTTCAGTGCCCAAAACGGCAAATGATACATTGGCTTTGTTTAACAATTTAACAAAAGCTTTTGTGATGCGTTTGGCTCGCTCATCAAAACTGCCAGCGCAACCTACCCAAAACAAAACTTCTGGTGATTGCCCTTGGGCTAATAATTCTGCCATGGTTGGCACTTTTATATTTTCTGCCATGTTATTTAGCTATAATAATTAATTTTCATCTTTCCAATTCAATCGATCCATTTGGTTAAATGGCCATGGGGCACCATTATTTTCAATATTGCTCATCATGGCATTCACAGGTTGAGGCGCCGCACTTTGTTCCATCACCAGATAACGGCGCATATCCATGATAATAGATAAAGGGCTTATGCTTATTGGGCATTCTTCAACGCATGCATTACATGAGGTGCAAGCCCAAAGTTCTTCAGCTGTAATGTAATGATTTAACAACATTTTGCCATCATCTACAAAAACACCTTTATTCATTTCCATATTTTTACCTACTTCTTCCAAACGGTCACGGGTGTCCATCATGATTTTTCTAGGCGATAATTTTTTCCCCGTTTGATTAGCTGGGCAAGATGAGGTACAACGTCCGCATTCTGTGCATGTATAGGCATTTAATAGTTGCACCCAATTCAAATCCATCACATCTGAAGCTCCAAATTTGGCAGGAGTCGCATCCGAAGCAGGGGCAGCAAAGGGATCAGCAGAAGGGTCAAGCATGAGCTTCACTTCATTTGTTACACTAGCTAAGTTATCAAATTGCCCATGAGGATTAAGATCTGCAAAGTAAGTATTTGGAAAAGCTAATATGATATGTAAATGTTTGGAGTAATAAAGGTAATTTAGAAATATTAAAATACCAATAATATGCAACCACCAAAAAGTACGTTCAAAAATCTGTACCACATGACCTTCAAATCCATTAAAAATAGGGGAGAGGTATTGACTGATAGGAAATGAACCAACCGATTTATAATCAGCAACATCATGTTGTTGTAACCAATAATCACTGGCGTTCATTAGAAGAAATAACGACATCAGCACGATTTCAAAATATAAAATATAATTGGCGTCATTTTTTGACCATTCCGTCATCTCGGCATTTGTAAACCGTTTTATTTTAGTGACATTTCGTCTAATCCAAAAAATGACAACGGCAACAATCACAAGAAATGCTAATATCTCAAAGGAGGCAATCAGCACATCGTAAAAAACGCCCATAAAAGACAGGATGCGATGCGTGCCAAAGATGCCATCAATAATTATTTCTAAAAGTTCAAGGTTGATGATAACAAAACCAACATAAACAATACCATGCAGTATGGCAGGAATTGGTCTGGCGACCATTTTAGACTGACCAAAAGCCACACGAAGCATATTTTGCCACCTTTTATTTGGTTGGTCGGTTCTATTAACCTCTCTGCCCAATTTGATGCGACGAATGATTTTTTTTACATTTTGTGCAAAATAAAAGATGCCAAATGAAAAAATGATTAAAAAAAGAATATTAGATAAGTATCCCATAATTTATTTATCAATTTTAATTTTTATAGAATCACGTGTTTTAGGTGGTAGGTTTTCCTTTCTGCCGATTAAAGAAAAATTAACATAACGCTTGGGTTGCGCTTTAAAATCAGCGAGCAACAATTCTAGTTCTCTGCTGGCACCAGATAAATTATTATAGAGTCTATCATCCTTCAAAAGTTTCCCCATACTGCCTTTACCTTGTTCTAAATCTTTCATCAATTGATCAACTGTTGCCAAGGTTGTTTGCAGATTGTCAGCTATTTTTTTTAGCTCCAATTCCGTTAAATTTTTTGAAAAAGTCTTAAAATTTCCAGTGGTAGATTCTAGATTTTGAATTGAATTATTTAATGACGTCTTGTTGTTTGCAAGCAAGCCTTTCGCATCTTTGGCTACAACTGAAAAATCTTCTAATGTCTTATTTAAATTAGATAAACTACTTTGAATATTTTGTTTGGCATTGGCATCTAAAATACCATTAACATTAACAACCAATTCATTGGCATTTGTAATTAGTTTTTCTATTTGTTTTTCTAATGGTTCTAAGGAATTGATGACCTTTGAAATGGCGCCAACTTCTAATTCACCTTTAATTATATCACCACTAACAACTTGTGTCGGATCTTCAAAATTAGGGACAATCATCAATTGTTTACCACCAATAAAACCTGGCTCATAAATTTTTGCTACTGAGGTTTTTGAAATTGGATAACCCTTATTGACTTTCATCTCAACCAAATGTTTATTCTTTACAGCATCATAAGTTATCGACCTTACTTGACCAATTGGTAGACCATTGAATGTTACTTGAGATGCTTGAGAAAGCCCTTCAACATTATCAAAATAAGCAAGAATTTTAAATTCTTTAGTAAATAAATCGCGCCCTTTTAAAAAATTAAATCCCCAAATAAATAATATCATTGAGGTAATTACTAAAATGGCTGTCTTAATTTCTCTGGATAGTTTCAAAATATAAAAATTTTCACAAAAGTACAGAAATTCTTTAAACTACAAAACTATCTCATGATGCTTTGGGCTTGTTGAAGGGTTATTTTTTTACCTTGGTGAAAAGTAATGATAAAAGCGTCTTTAAATCCAGCTTTTTTGGCTTCTTTTAAAAAATCTTGCGCTTCCTCAAGACTATGCGTTGATTTGTAGGTGTATTTATAAACATTACCTTCCTTATAGAAATCAATTGATCTTAACCCTTTAAAATTAGCTGGTCTCAGAGCCATTAATTTTTGATCGGCCGAAACCTGTACTTTAAAAAGTGGCTTATTATGTTCTGATGTATTTTTTGACACCGTTTCCTCTTGACCTAAATTCTCGTTTTTGCCGCTTGAAATTTCAGCCTCAGGGCTTTGTGCTGTTTCCTTTGTCTCTGCACGTCCAGCTTCAAAATTTGCTTTAATAGAACCTCCAAAATAAGTGTTTTTATAGAGAATAATGGCTTCGTAAAGCGATTTGATAACTTCATTTTGACCAGCATTTGAATTCAAATAGTCGCTTTCTGTTTTATTTGAAATAAATCCAATTTCTGTCAATATACTTGGCATAGACACTTGATTGAGGACTAAAAAAGGACCTTGTTTAACACCTCTATTTTTTAAATCCATATTTTTCGTATAATTTTTTTGAATCATGCTTGATAAAAAAACACTTTGATCAATGTATTCTTCTTGTAGCAAGTTGATGCCAATAAATGTTTCTGGCGAATTTGGATTATAACCTTTATATTTTTCCTGATAATTGTCTTCAAGTAAAATCACCGCATTCTCTTTTTTTACCACTTCAAGATTGGCAGCCTCTTTGCTATGTCCTAACAACCAAGTTTCTGTACCAGTAGCAGACTTATTTTCGGCCGCATTACAGTGAATTGATAAAAACAGATTAGCTTTTGCCTTGTTTGCTATTTGTGCACGCTCATATAAACCCACATTGATGTCCTTTTTTCTAGTATAAATAACTTCTATGTCATCGTGTTTTAATAACTGCTCACCTAGGGCTATACCAACTTTTAAAACGATATCTTTTTCGCTAACGCCATAATAGCGGGCGCCCGGCAATTCGCCACCATGTCCGGGATCAATCACAATTTTAAATTTCTGACTTTTTTGTGCTTGACAGTCAAAATTAATAAAAAACAAAACACCAAATGTAAATATAGCTAAGTAATTGATTTTTATGGTTTTGATTGATTTTAACATGGTTTTGATTGGATTTTTCTGTTAATTTATTTCAAATTATGATTTAAACTTTTTTATATAAATTATTTTTGGCCACAAATTGCTATTTTTGCAAACTCAAAAAGCAAGCCATATTTACAAAAATAAATCAAGAAGTTTGGGTTTTAACAGATTTTACAACGTTTTATTCACTTTTTTGTCAACATTGTTGTTGGTGACTTTAAACGCTCAGACCGTTGATAATCAGCAATTAAAAAAAATGCCGGCCACCAAGGACGCCAGAAAAGAAGTTAAAAAAGAAGTAATTAACCCAGTAGATAAAACCAAAAATACTGCCAAGACAGCAATTGATACGATAAAAATAGATTCTTTGAAGCCAAAGTCTGGCAGTGCACTTGAAGATATTGTTAAATATAAGGCAAAAAGATATGTAAAAATGAACAACAAAAAAAAGTTGGTCACTTTATATGATGAAGCTGAAGTTTATTATCAAGATATCGAATTAAAGTCGGGTAAAATTGTTATTAATTTTGGGAAGGATGAAGTTTATGCGGGCAGAATTCCCGATTCTATTGGAAAATTGACACAATATCCCTATTTTAAACAAGGTGAAAATGTGGTTGAACCTGATAGTATTAGATTTAATATAAAAACCAAGAAGGCTTTAACGTGGAATTCATTAACTAAGCAAGGAGAGTTTATTGTTATAGGAGAAAAAGCAAAACGAGAAAATGATTCATTGTATTTCTTAAAAAATGCAAGATTTACAACAGCCGAAGATTATGAAGACCCAGAGTATGTGTTTAGAGCACGAAAAATAAAAATGGTGCCTCAAAAGAAAGTAGTTACGGGTGTTGTAAATATGGAAATTTATAATGTCCCAACGCCAATTGGTTTACCTTTTTCATTTTTCCCGATGACTGAAACGAGTCAATCAGGAATTATAATGCCCGCACCAGTGGAAACTGAAAGACAAGGTTTTTCACTTCAAAATGGGGGTTTATATTTAGCATTAAGCGATAGGTATGATTTAACTTTAACAGGGGATTATTATACCAATGGTAGTTATGCCATTCGCGCGCAATCTGATTATGCCTTTAGATATAAATTTAGAGGGACTTTAAATTTTAGATTTGAAAATTTAATCAATGGTGAGAAAGGGTTTCCGGGCTATTCTAGATCAAAAATATATAATTTGCAATGGTCGCATAGTCAAGATGCTAAGAGCAGTCCAAATTCCAGATTGTCGGCTTCAGTTAACTTGGGTAGTAGTACATTTTTTCAGCAATCACTTAATCAAATCAATGTAGGTGCTGCATTAAACAATAACTTAAGTTCCTCTGTTTCGTATTCTCGAACTTTTCAAACTGTTCCTCAGGTCAATTTGACCGTGACAGCAACCCACAATCAGAATTCTCAAACGAGACAAATTAACATGACTTTACCAACTTTGCAGGTAAACGTTGATCGTATATTTCCGTTTGCACCGAAAGATGGCGCTAAAAAAGGATTTATTAAAAACATAAATTTACAATATTCAGTAAGAGGTGAAAATCGTTTTCAAACCACTGATTCTTTGTTTTTTACTTCTGCAATGTTTAGAGATGCTAAAACTGGCTTTCAGCATACCATTCCATTGAGTACCAATTTTAAAATATTTAAACATTTGAGTGCGAGCGCAAGTGCCAATTATGAGGAAACTTGGGTTTTTAAAACCATTAGAAAAACATTCAATGAAAATAGCTCTCGTGTTGAAAATGTTGAAGTTAACGGTTTTGATTCTTTTCGAACTTATAATTTCAGCACAAGTTTAGGAACAACCATCTATGGTACGTTTGACTTCGGAAAAGATAAAAAGATACAATCCTTGCGTCATGTGATGCGACCAAATGTCAGCTTTAATTACGCACCAAGTTTTGACAACTATTATGATGAATATATTGTTGATCCCATTGCAAATCCGACAAGAATAGATAGATATTCAAGATTTGCTGAGGGTTTGTATGGTGCGCCTGGTTTGGGGGTGTCAAAAAATGTTGGAATAAATTTGTCAAACACTTTTGAAGCTAAAGTAAGAGATAAAGAAAAGCCAGACGGTGATCCAAAAAAGATCATGTTGCTCAATCAATTAAATTTTTCAACAGCTTATAACATGGCTGCTGATTCCCTGCGCTTTAGTCCGGTTTCAGTTACTGCTGGTACAACCATTTTAGATAATAAAATGAACCTAAATTTTGGTGCTACCTTAGATCCTTATGCTTTAAATCAATTAAACGAAAGAATTAATAAATTTAACATTAATAATGGGGGCAGTTTATTTAGACTAACTTCAGCTAATTTTAATACGAGTTATACCATAACCAACAGAAATAAAAAAGATAAAGCCAATAAAAACAACCAACAAGGTGTTCAAAATGGCGGTCGTGAAGATGATTTATTTGGTCGTAGTACCGATTTGAGTGATCGACGCAATACCCAATTTGATCAAAACAAGGAGAATGAAAATGAAATAGATGAATTTTATAATGCGAAACTGCCTTTTGACATCAATTTGGCTTATACCATTACTTATGGCAACGCCAGACGGGAAGATGCCATTGTTGGTCATTCATTGATGATTTCAGCCAATATGGATTTAACCCCCAAATGGCGAATTGGTGGATCAAGTGGCTATGATTTTGTTAACAATGGTGTGACCTTTACACAATTGCGATTTGAAAGAGATTTATTGAGCTGGCGCCTAGATTTTAACTGGTCTCCCTTCGGTCAGAATAAGTTTTGGGGCTTTTTCATTGGTATCAAATCAGGCGCATTGAGCGACATTAAATGGGAGAAAAGGACTGTTCCAGATAGAAGTATTAGGTAAAGCCACTTTACTCCCAAAGGGTAATTTAATGTAAAGGCCAGTAAAAAGATTTGATTAAACTAGCAATTTTAGAGTTTTCGATAGAGGATTTCTGAAATTTACTTTTTTTTAATTATTTTTGACAATAATTTATTTATAACTAAAACCCTACTCCCCTTGTAGGAATTCTCCCTTCGGGGGTAAAGGGGCTCACATATGAAAGTAGCCATCATCATGGGGTCAAAATCTGACCTACCCGTTATGCAAGAAGCCATCGACATTCTTCAAGGTTTTGACATAGAAACCGAAGTAGATATAGTTTCTGCCCATCGCACACCAGAGAAACTATTTGATTTTAGTCAAAATGCACACAAAAGAGGTATTGCAGTAATTATTGCTGGTGCTGGTGGTGCAGCCCATTTGCCAGGTATGGTAGCCAGTCTGTCGCCATTACCTGTAATAGGTGTACCTGTAAAATCGAGTAATTCTATAGATGGTTGGGATTCTATATTGTCTATTTTGCAAATGCCAGGCGGTGTGCCTGTGGCAACAGTTGCTTTAAATGGTGCAAAAAATGCAGGCATTCTTGCGGCTCAAATTATTGGGAGTCATGATAATTGTGTTTTGGACAAAATCATTTTATATAAAGAAAGTCTAAAAATGGCAGTAGAAAAATCTTCTGAAGAATTAACAACTAAAGACCCAATCAAATGAATAAAATAGTCTTAATGTTGTTATCCACAACCTTACTGGTCAATTCTCAAAAACTGTCAACTCCCAAAGATTCAAAATCAATGAATATTTTAACACAACCTTTTCAAACTAAGCATAACACTGCGCCTTTTAGCAAAATTAAAATTGAAGATTACAAGCCTGCTATTGAAGCAAATATTAAAACAGCAAAAGCCGAAATCGAAGCGATTGTTAATAATAAAAATCAACCAACTTTTGAAAATACCATTGAAGCCCTAGAAAACAGTGGAGATATGTTAGATAGGTCATCCAATATCTTTTTTAACTTAAATGGTGCCGAAACAAATGATGACATGCAGAAATTAGCGCAAGAATTATCGCCGCTATTAACTGCACATGGTAATGACATTATTTTAAATGAAGAATTATTTTTACGTGTGAAAAAGGTTTATGACCAACGTCAAAGTTTGAAATTATCAGTCGAACAAATGATGTTGCTCGATAAAACTTATAAGTCTTTTGCTAGAAATGGTGCCTTATTGTCTGCTAATGATAAACTAAAATTAAGAAAATTGGACGAAGAAATGAGTCTATTAACTTTAAAATTTAGTGAAAACGTATTGGCTGAAACTAACAATTACCAACTGCATATCACTGATAAAAAGCGCTTAGCAGGTATTCCTGACAATGCCTTAGACGTGGCAGAAAAATTGGCCAAGTCCAAAAATCTTGAAGGCTGGATCTTCACCTTGCAATACCCAAGTTATCAGCCAGTTGTTACCTATGCCAAAGACCGTGAGTTGAGAAGAGAACTATCAATAGCTTTTGGTAGTAAAGGGTTTCAAAAGAATGAATTTAACAATCTTGAAAACATCAAGCGCATTGTTGCTCTTAGACACGAACGGGCCAAATTATTGGGTTACAAAGCGCATGGCTATTTTGTTTTGGAGGAGCGTATGGCACAAAATCCAACAAAAGTCATTGAATTTTTAAATACTTTATTGGTCAAAGCCAAACCCGCTGCAGAAAGAGAATTTGCACAATTGTCAGCTTTTGCTAAAGAAACCGATGGTATAGACCAATTACAGAAATGGGATGCTGCATATTATTCAGAAAAATTAAAACAAAAACTATTTGATTTTGATTCAGAAGCGTTGAGGCCTTATTTTAAACTAGATAATGTTTTAGAAGGGGCTTTTACAATTGCTAAAAAACTATGGGGTATTACTTTTAAAAAGGTTAAAGACATTGATACTTATCATCCAGAAGTTGAAACTTATGAAGTTTATGACAAAGACGGTCGTTTTTTATCCGTTTTTTATACAGATTTCCACCCAAGGGCTGGTAAAAGACAAGGCGCTTGGATGACATCTTTTAAAGATCAATATAGACAGAATGGTGTAGATGAACGTCCGCATGTAGCCAATATTTGTAATTTCACACCACCATCAGACAGTAAGCCAGCCCTTTTGACTTTTGATGAAGTAACGACTTTGTTTCATGAATTTGGACATGGATTACACGGTATCTTGGCTGACACCAATTATTCAAGCCTTTCTGGCACTTCTGTTTATTGGGATTTTGTAGAATTACCAAGTCAAATTATGGAAAATTGGTGCTATGAACCAGAGGCTTTGAAATTATTTGCCAAGCATTATGAAACAGGGGAAGTAATTCCACAACATTATATTGATAAGCTATCTGAAAGCAAGAAATTTATGGAAGGCTTATTTACGATGCGTCAATTAAGTTTAGGCTTGCTTGATATGGCTTACCACGGAAATGATGTAATAATTGAAGATGTTAAAGCCTTTGAAATGAAAGCCATGAATGCTACAAATCTTTATCCAGATGTAGCAGAGAACATGATGAGTAGCTCATTTAGCCATATTTTTGCAGGTGGTTATTCATCGGGTTATTATAGCTACAAATGGGCTGAAGTGCTTGATGCTGATGCTTTTGAGTACTTTAAAGCAAATGGTATCTTTAATGAAAAAATTGGACAAAAATTCAGAGAATTTGTTTTATCCAAAGGTGGTACAGAACACCCGATGGAACTTTATAAAAAATTTAGAGGCCAAGAACCAACTGTTGACGCCTTGCTCAAGCGCGCAGGGTTAAATTAAAGCTTGTCATGAAAATTCTGCCATCGGATTTATTGAAGATTTGGGACCATAAGACTATGGAAATCCAGAATCTTACTTCGATAGATTTGATGAATCGTGCAGCAAATTTATTAACTCAAAAATTTCTAAATTACACAAAATTAGAGAATAATCAAAAAGTGGCGATTCTTTGTGGGGTTGGCAATAATGGCGGTGATGGTTTGGTGATGGCAAATAATCTCTCACAATTAGGTTTTCAGGTTGAGGTTTTTATTATTTATTTTTCTGAAAATTTTTCTGAAGATTTTAAAGTAAATTTAGAAAAATGTAAGGTTCAAAACTTGAAGATTCACCTGATTAATGATAAGTCTGTTTGGCCAAACTTTAAAAATTTTTATTGGGTGATTGATGCTGTTTTTGGCTATGGTTTATCAAAGCCATTGCCAAATTGGTTAAAAGAGGCTTTTTATTTTTGGAATAATCAACAATTAAAAATCATTGCTATTGATGTGCCTAGTGGTCTATTCTTAAACCAAGAAACAGAGGTTGCTTTGAAAGCTAGTCACGTTTTGACTATTCAGCAACCAAAACTTAATTTTTTCTTTCCGAAAAATTATCAGTATGTGCCAAGTTTTGAAATAGTAGATATTGGATCAGATGAAAATTATCTAGCAGCAGTAGACAGCCAGATTTATTTGATAACGGATCAGATGATTGACGAAATTTATGCACCCAAAAGTCCTTTTTCACACAAGGGTACAAATGGTCATTTATTAATTATTGGGGGTAGTTTAGGTAAAATTGGCGCAGTTCATTTAGCCTCCAAAGCTGCCTTTAAGTCAGGTTGTGGTTTGGTCACGGCTTGGGTGCCAAAATGTGGTGTTTTACCACTTCAATCCAATTTCCCAGAATTGATGATATTACCAAATAAGGGTGAAAATTATTTTGAAACTGAGGAATTAGCTTTTGAACCAAATGCTATGGTTATTGGCCCAGGTTGGTCTAAATCTCAAGTTACAAGTGATGCCTTAAATGAACTTCTTCCAAATGTAAAAGTCCCTGTCGTTTTTGATGCTGATGCTTTAAATATACTTGCAGAGAATAAAGAATGGTATGAAAATTTGCCAAACAGAAGCATTTTAACCCCACATCCGAAAGAACTTGAGCGATTAATTGGCATATATGAAAATGATGGTGAAAGATTGGAAGCCACTAAGCTTTTTTCTAAAAGGTATGATGTAGTGATTGTTTTAAAAAATGCGCGAACCATAATCGTAGATGCAGATTTGGTTTATTTATATCCTGAAGCCAATCCAAAATTAGCAAAAGCGGGAAGCGGTGATGTTTTATCGGGCATTATAGGTAGCCTGCTTGCACAAGGTTATCAACCATTACAAGCTGCAGTTTTTGGGGTCTATTTGCATGCACAAAGTGCCAAATTACAAAATAGTTTAAGTGTTGAATCATTTTTTGCAACTGATTTATTAAGCGGTTTAAACGATGTTTTTGTTTTATTAAATAAAAAAGCACAGCGATAAAACTGTGCTTGATTGTTGATGTTAGATTTTCTTAATTAAATTGAAAACTCTGAGGGGCTTCTCCAATTTTTATTTTTCGCGCATTAACTAAAGTTCTATTAGCATTTGTTACAAAAGCAACAACCTCTAAATTTGAACTGTTATAATTTGCAGGAATCGTAAAATTATAGTCGTTTAGACGCTCCGTATTTGCAACGGCACTAATGGCATCTCCCAACATATCTGGCGATGAACAAAGTCTTAAAGTATGGTCATGCTTAAAATTGACTAATGGACTTAAAGCAACTGGCGGATTAGATCCAGGTACAGGATAAAGCGTTGAATAGTTGACTTGGTCATGAATTAACCCATTTTCTAAGACATAAACCACCAATTTTGCGCCGGGGATATTTTCTGCAAAGAATGATTTTACTTTTACATTTAAAGTAGTGCCAGTTAAATTAGTTTCTAGGGCTAAACCAGCACGCTTAATGTCTTGCAGTTGTTGAATAACCATATTAATGTTTGATTGTGGGGCAGTCCATCTAATGGTTCTGTTGATGGCTGCTTTTGGATAAGCACCCGAAAAATAACTTTCTTCATAAGCATCAGAATCAAAATTAAATGGATCATAATTTGCAGCAGCTGGATTGGTTGGATTTCCTCTGTGAATTGCTACCTTAATTAACTGATCTTTACTATAGTCTGGATTGACCTCTAAACTTTCCTCAATTTGATTTAAACGAAACACCACTCTTGGACAGTTACCGCACCAAGTGCCAGTAAAATCTTCAACCATCACATGCGGTTTAAAGGTTATAAATGCCCCATTTGTGTACCTCACAGTAACAGTATTTTCAGCATCAAGCGTTGTGTATTTTGCGGTAACTACATATGAACCTTCTTCATTTCTGATAAAGGTATTACCACTAATCAATGCGCCATTGACATAAAATTTGGCTTCATTAGTCAACGAAGCTCCAGTATTATCAATTAAATTCAAGGTTGTTGTTTCACCTAATTGTTTAACATTACTATCAGCAACAATTGATATACCTTCAATATTTTTTAGAATCTCATAATCTTTAGTACATTTCACAAAGACTTGTGAAATAATTAGTAAAAAAAATAGTTTGATAATTTTCATCTTTATTTTTTAATAATTTTTTGTGAAGCTTTTCTATTTGAAGCGGTTTCAAAACTTAAAAAATAAACACCAGCATGAAGAAAGTCTGCATTGATGGCATGCGTTCCCTCATTAATAGATGCGCTATATAATACTTTACCAGTCATGTCAATAATGGACAATTGTGTTTTTTCTTGAGTAGAGATATTAATTTCATTTTTGACTAAAGTGCTTTGCAACTGAATACCTATATTTTCTAGATTTTGCTGCGAAGTACTTAAATTTGGATTAAACCTAAAAGTTAAAGTGAATGCATTGCCAACTTGTTGATTTGTTGTTGGATTTTCTGCATAAAATCTAATCACAAATTCCTTGATGGCATTGGCATTACTGCCAACACTTGTATTTTGAAATTTACAATCATTTTCCCCAACGGTGTTCATGTTTTCACCTGGTTGCATTAAAAATGGCTCCTCAACCCCTGGGTAGATTTGGTTCAAAACAACACTAAACTCGCAAAAAGCAGCATAGCAAAAGGCCAAATCTTGGCCACTGGTGTAATTGGTTAAACCCATTATTTGGGTTTTGAAATTTAGTGGCTGGTTGGAAGAATTAGTAATGTTATACTTAAATTGACTGCCTTGACCACTAAGCTGGTTTGTTTCAAAGACATATGAGGTATTATTATTGGCTGTATAATTAACACCGCCAGAAACTAAGTTAAATGGAACCTGCGCATGAAGGACAAAACCAAATAAGAATGCAATAAATAATTGTGATAATTTTTTCATGAAAAGTAAAGTAAAGTAGTGAAAATTTTAAATAAATCACAAAAGTAAAAAAAATATTGAAAAATAATAAATATTAATTTTTTTTTTTCATATTTGCAGCCATCTAACTAATTAATCTTTTTAATCCTTCATTTACATGAAAAAAACTATCTTACTTTTTTTTGTTTTGGCATCATTTTTTGCACAAGCGCAATTGGCTGTGGGTGCTGCAGCACCGAACTTTACTATGACTGACATCAATGGTGTTACGCATAATTTGTATGATTATACTTCGGCAGGTAAAACCGTGGTTATTAAGTTGTCGGCTACATGGTGTGGTCCATGTTGGACACATCACCAAGCAGGTCATTGGTCTGATTTGCACTATTCTTATGGCCCTCAGGCTTCAAATCAAGTAGTTGTTTTATATTTTGAAGTTGATAATTCAACTGGAATGAATCACCTTAATGGTACAGCACCATCAAATACTTTAGGCAATTGGATTGCAGGCACATCTTATCCTATTATAGATAATTCGGCGATAACATCTCTATATCCTACAGGCGGTGGCATCCCACGTTTTTATACCATTTGCCCTAATAATACTATTGCAAGTAATTCGGCCTCAACTGCAACTGCTGTTAGAACAGCAATCCAATCTACTTCTGCAACAGGATGCAATACCATGTTGAGCACTGCTATCCAAAATCATGCTAGTTTGAAAACTAATAATTCAATATCATGTTCAAATAATGGTATTGGTGTGTCAGCTGTTTTAAGAAATCAAGGCGCAAATACCATTACGACAGCTAATGCATCAATTGTATCTGGTGGTAATGTGATTGCAACACAAGATTTTACAATGTCTAGAAACAGATGGCAGAGTCAAACTTTAACTTTTAACCCAGTAAATATTCCAAATCCTGCCTTACCAACATCTGTTGTGATCAATACTATTAATGGTGCTGCTCCGCATCATGCGCCTTACGTTAATAAACCATTTAATTTAACAGTAAGTGATATAGCTACCGAATCTTCAAACATTACCATTAAAATTAATTTAGATCAATATGGCTCTGAAACATCATGGTTTTTAAGAAACTCTGCAGGAGCAGTCGTTGCGCAAAATCCAACTTATGCTAATGCATCTGGAGCTGGTGTTTATCCGCAACCAGATATTAATTTAAATTTACCTAATGATTGTTATACCTTCGATATAAGAGATTCTTTTGGCGATGGTATGTGTTGTGCTTATGGTGCAGGTGGATATGAAATACATGCTAATGGTGTTTTAATTCCTGGATTAAGCGGCGGTGCTTTTGGTGGTGGTCACGTTAAAGCTTACCAAGTGAATGCACTTTCTGCAAACGAATTTCAAACCAATGAAATAACATTGTATCCAAATCCAGCGACAGACAATTTTACCATCAATTCAGCAAAGCTAGTTAATGTGGAAATTCTAAATATGCTTGGTAAAGTAGTAAAGTCTGTTAATAATGTTGACAATTCAACAGCCATTGATGTATCAAATTTAGAGGCGGGTGTTTATTTTGTTAAAGTTTTAGGCGAAAATTCTACTGAAACCATCAAATTAATCAAAAAATAAATTCATACAATATCAATAAAAAGCTGATTGAAAAATCAGCTTTTTTTGTTTTGGCATAGAACTTGAATATTATTAAAAATCTTGTTTACATTAACCATGAAAAAAAATCTTTCAGCTTTTTTTTTAATTATTGCTAGCTTAACTTTCGCTCAAAAACAAATGCCTAATGTTGAAGTACAAGACATCAACAATAAAGCCATAAATATTACTGAAAAATTTAATGAGCCTGACAAAATTTATATTTTTGCTTTTTGGGCAACTTGGTGTGCACCGTGCATCAACGAGTTGGATGCCATTAAAGAAAAGTATGAACAATGGCAATCTGAAATGAAAGTAGAAGTAGTGGCCGTTTCCATTGATGATACCCGCACACAAAAACGTGTAAAGCCGCTTTTAAAAGGTAAGGGTTGGAAATATGAAATTCTTTTAGATACTAATCAAGATATGAAGCGAGCCTTATCTATCGTTAATGTACCCTATACAGTTGCCGTAAAAAATGGCAAAATAGTTTATGTAAATAATGGTTACACAGAAGGGGCTGAAGATGAAATGTTTGAGAAACTTAAGTCTTTGTAGTTTTTTTAACTCCTAAAGAGTTTAAATCGCTTTAAGAGTTATTCAACAAAATGCCTTTACCAACTCCTAAAGCTTTTAAATCGCCTTAGGAGTTTTTTTACCTATTTTTCTCTATCACGCACAAATTTTTGATTTCTTTTCCCTGAACTTCGAATTTGAGCATGGTTCGTACTTGGTGAAAGCCTGAAACACCAATGGCGCCAGGATTCATATGTAAGAATTGATAATCATGGTCATACATCACTTTTAAAATATGTGAATGGCCACAAATAAATAAATCAATTTTTTCACCTTTAAAAATTTGATGCAAACGCGCCGGATATTTTTTTGGATAACCTCCAATATGTGTTATGAATACTTTGATTTCTTCGCAACTGAAAAATAAGTTTTCTGGGTAAATGGTTCTCATTTTTGCATCATCAATATTGCCATAAACCGCTTGTAATGGCTTGATTTTTTGCACAGTATCTATCCAGTCTACATGACCAATATCACCAGCGTGCCATATTTCATCGGCCTCGTTGATGTGCTTAAGCATAAAATCATCCAAATGACCATGTGTATCTGACAACAATAAAATTTTTTTCATTTATTTAAGCTATATTTGCAAAGGTAAAAAACTTACCCTTTCATGCCGAGATATTTTATTCATTTTGCTTATAACGGTACTAATTTTCATGGCTGGCAGCGTCAACCGCATGACGTTAGTGTTCAGCAGGTGTTGGAAGAAAGTTTATCTACAATTTTGCGCCAACAGGTTGATTTAGTTGGTGCTGGTCGAACTGATGCGGGCGTGCATGCGAAGCAAATGTATGCACATTTTGATTTAGATGCTATTCAACCAAAAGACTTGATAAAAAAAATGAATAGTTTTTTACCCCCAACTATTGCTATTTATGATTTTATAGCAGTGAGTGAGCAAGCGCATGCAAGATTTGACGCCACTTCACGGACTTATAACTATCATATTCATACCCAAAAAGATCCCTTTCTGTCTGATAGTAGTTTTTATTTTTCTCAAACTTTAAATATTGAAAAAATGAATGAAGCAGCAAAGATCATGCTTGAATATGAGGATTTTGAGTGTTTTTCAAAAACACATACCGACGTACACACTTTTTTATGTAACATCACTGAGGCTTTTTGGCAAAAAAATGGTCATGGCTTAATTTTTACCATCACTGCCAATAGATTTTTGCGAAATATGGTAAGAGCCATCGTTGGAACCCTATTGGATATCGGTTTAGAAAAAATTCCGGTAGAAAAAATGCATGAAATTATATCAAGCAAAAATAGAGCCCAAGCTGGTTTCTCAGTGCCTGCACATGGTTTATACTTAACGCAAATTAAATACCCTTTTTTATAGATTTTGAAAGCTTTTGATTTATTAATATTTAAGAAAATACTTGGTTTTGTTAAGCCATATAAAAAGTTGTTGTATACCATTGTATTGATTTCAATTATCTTGTCAGTTTTTACAGCTTTAAGGCCCTATTTACTGAAACAAACGGTTGATTTATATATCAACAATAAAGACCAATCAGGCTTGCAATTTTACGTTTTATTGATGGCTTTGGCTTTGTTTGTGGAAGTTTTATCACAGTATTTTTTCACTTATTTATCAAATGTCTTGGGTCAAAAGACAGTTTTTGATATGCGTCAAAAAATGTATCATATTTTGTCTTCAAAGACCATGACTTTTTATGATCAAAACCCAGTAGGGCAGATGGTGACTCGTCTTGTATCAGATACAGAATCAATTGCCCGCATCTTTAGCCAAGGTTTATTTATGATTATAAAAGACCTTTTAGTGATGGTGGTTGTGGTCATTTTTATGTTTTATATGAATTGGAAGTTATCATGGATAGTCTTGCTGTCAATGCCATTTTTACTTTATGCGACAAGAATTTTTCAAATAAAAATGAAATCTGCCTTTGAAAATGTTCGTACCTATGTCTCCAATCTTAATACTTTTATTCAAGAAAGACTTTCAGGTATGAAAATCGTCCAAGTGTTTACACGTGAACAGATTGAATATGATAATTTTGTTGAAATAAATCGTCAGCATCGTGATGCTTGGATTAAAACCATTTGGTATAATTCTATTTTCTTTCCAGTGGCTGATTTTTTGTCGACCATTACGTTGGCCAGCATTATTTGGTACGGTGGCGTTTTGATACTTAATCAATCTCAAGTAACTTCAATTGGTGATTTATTTGCCTATACGATGCTAATCAGTATGCTTTTTAATCCCTTGAGACAAATTGCGGATAAGTTCAATGAATTACAAATGGGAGTTGTAGCAGGTAAAAGAGTGTTTAAAATTATTGAAGAACCAGATGAAATTGAACAAAGTGGTCAAAAAATTATTAGTCAATTAAAAGGTGAAATTGAATTTAAAGATGTTTGGTTTGCCTACAAAGAGGAGCAGTGGATTTTGAAAGATTTTAGTTTAAAAATTCCATCAAAGAAAACAACAGCCATTGTCGGGTCAACAGGTTCTGGTAAATCTACCATAGTACAATTAATTACAAAATTTTATGCGATTCAAAAAGGCGCCATACTTTTGGATGATGTTTCAATTCAAACCATAAATAACCAAAGTTTAAGAAACCATATCGGTTTAGTTTTGCAAGATGTATACTTGTTTTCTGACACCATCTACAATAATGTGGTCTTTTTTGATCAAACCATTTCTAGAGAAAAAGTAATTGAAGCGGCGCAGACTATTGGCATTCATGATTTTATTATGTCCTTACCTGATCAATACGATTATTTTGTAAGTGAAAGAGGGGTTTTATTGTCAACAGGTCAACGACAATTGATTGCCTTTTTGCGCATTTATTTGACCAATCCAGAAATTTTAATTCTTGATGAAGCCACATCATCTATTGATACTTATGCTGAAGAAATGATTCAGCACGCCACTAAAATTATTACCCAAAATCGAACGTCTATTATTATTGCACATAGGTTGTCTACCATTATTAATGCAGATTATATTTTATATCTAGAAAATGGTGAAATCAGTGAAAGTGGAAACCATCATGAGTTATTGGAAAAAGACGGTAAGTATAAAAAATTATTTGAGTCACAATTCGTTGAATTATAATTTTTTATATATTTACAACAGTTTAGATAAAAAATATCGGTTGATGCAATTTAGAAAATAGTTTTGTTAAAAATTATGTTTTTTAGTTGTTGAATTCGTGGGAATATGACCGGTTAGCCATGGCCTATATGAACTATTTTGCAAAACTAACCACTTAAATGCCAAATAGACTTTATCACATATTATTTTTCACTGTTAGCATTTTTCAGTTGATTCATGCACAGCTAATTGTGCCTTTTACCCAGAGACCCGCTCAGGCGACCCCAAGCCAGTTGATTTATCAAGTGCGGGGTGATTTTCAAATGATTGGAAACACAAATAGCACCTTGTTGACTTATAGTGAAAATGGCTCTAATAATAATACGATAGCCTACGTTGATGTTGATAATGATGCAACAACGTGGAATTCATCCATGTCAAATTTGCAATTCACTTTAGAAAATAATGCCAGTCCAAATTGCACAAACATTATTTATGCAGGTTTATATTGGTCTGCTAGAGTACATCTTAATGACGACCCAAGCCCATTGGTTTTTAGTTTAACAAATGCCAACGGCCAGACCAAAACCTTTGATAAGCGACAAGTCAAACTAAAAGGACCTAATAGTCCCAACTATTCGACCATAACCGCCAATGACGATGATATATATTATCCAACAGCTTTACATGGTAAAATGTATAGTGCTTATGCCGAAATTACAGACTATGTGAAACAAAATGGATTGGGTGAATATTTTGTGGCAGATTTAGCGGCAAATTTTGGGACTAGCGATCCCACGGGTTTATATGCCGGTTGGAGTATGGTAGTTATTTATGAAAACCCACAAATGAACTGGCGCGATATTACCGTATTTGATGGCCATTCCTATGTGGCGGGTAGTATTACGGCTGAATTTGAAATACCAATTTCTGGTTTTCAAACCAGTTTATCAGGACCTATTGCCATGAAATTAGGCATCATAGCAGGCGAAGGTGATAGAAACATTCAAGGTGATTTTTTAGAGATTAGGAATTATCAAGATACAGATTGGATTAGACTTAATCATGGAAATAATTCTACATCTAATTTTTTTAATTCTTCTGTGTTTGTTGGAAATATTTATCGCAATCCCAATTTAGTAAATAATACGGGATTAGATGTGAGCATGTTTCAAATTCCTAATGCAAACAACTCGGTAATTACCAATAACCAAACGCAAACAAGGTTTAAGTATGGCACAACCCAAGATACTTTTGTTATTTTTAATTTAACCATGTCCGTAAATTCCTATGTTTCTCAAATTCAAGAAGTAGTAGAAGTTTCAGAAATTAATGGCATGGCAGCCCCACCTTTTAATCAAATAGCCATCTCACCAGGCGATGAAATTACATATAAAGTTAATATTTACAATACTGGTAATGAAGCGATTGATAATTACAATTTTCAAACCTTGATCCCTAATTATACTGATTTTGTGGCAAATAGCATTCAAACGGTTGTTTATCATAATCAATTACCTGCTCCAAATACCATAAATTTTGATGCCTCATTGGGGACAAATGGAGGCATCACTTGGCAATATGGACAATTGTATTTGTCTACTAATCCTGAAGATATTATTGCTACTTTAATATTTAAAGTCAAGGTAAAATCTGGTTGTTTTATCCTGCCAAATGCCAATTGCTTGGATCAAATTATTTTAACTGGCAGTTCATCTGGTATAGGTTCTGTTTCTCAGACCAATCTTCAAAACCAAAATTTGATAATAGGATTCAATACCACTAACACTTGTTTGGTTAGTCCAATTGAAGGCCAATTTGTTTTGCCAATTAATCTCAATTATAATTTGCCTCAATGCGCTACTACTGTAAATTTGTGCAACAATCAAACCATCGATTTATTAACTTTGATTCCGAGCACATGGTTAACCTCAGGAGTTTTTACCGACCCAAATAATACCGGTGGATTAAATGGCTCAATTTTTAATACAACTGGTTTAGAAACAAATTTTTATGAAGTTCATTATGAAGTAGGCAACGGTTGCAGTGAACGCTTTACAATTATTATTAATTTATATTCAGATCTTCCCGTAATCTCCATTATAGAAGGTAATTGTAGAATGCCGTTTGAGGCGTTTATTGATAATTATAATTCTAATTTTACTTATTCTTTTACACCTAGTGGTCCAGCGGTGCAATCAAATGGACAAATAGTTAATGCCGCTCCTGGCGTTAGTTATATAGTATATTCTTCAAATGGTATTTGTACTTCTCTAGGTTCAAGTGCAACTATTTTGTTGCCCATCATTTCTATTTTTGATTTAGAATTTTACAATTATCTTTCACCAAATGCTGATGGGAAAAATGATAGTTTTAATATTAAAAATTATGATCCTTATTGCTATATTTCTAATGTTTTGCAAATATATAATCGCTGGGGAACTTTAGTTTTTGAAAAAGAAAATTATCTACATGATGCAGATAGGTTTACTGGCTATGCGAATGTTAAAAATGCCATATCTCAAAATGATCAATTACCAGAAGGGACTTATTTTTACATTTTTAGATATTTGAAGTTAGATAACAGCTGGCAAGAAAAAAATGGTTGGCTTTATATTAATAAACAATAGATGCAATTAAATTTTGGCTTTTATAAAACTATTTTTCTGCTAGGCGTGTTTTGCTACACTAATTTTTTTATGGCGCAGCAAGATGCACAGTTTAGTCAATACATGTATCAAACGCAGGTTTTCAATCCAGCTTATGCAGGCACAAGAGGTTTGTTGAGCATGACGGGTTTACATCGCACCCAATGGGTTGGGTTTTCTGGTGCACCAACCACCTACGCTATTGGTGGTCATTCACCGATCAGCAACGGTATAATGGGCGTTGGCTTAATGTTTACGCATGATGAAATTGGACCAACTAGAAACAGTAATATTTCAGGGCAATATGCGTATAATATTGATTTAAATGAGCGCTACAAATTGTCTTTTGGTGTTAGCATACAGGCAAGAATATTTGGGATTAATAGACAACTTTTAAATCCTGAAGATATCACGGATTTTACCTTAAATGATTTAACGAATTCTACCGTTTTTAATTTTGGCAGCGGCGTCTACCTTTTTTCAGATAAATTTTATGCTGGTGTTTCTGTGCCAAATTTTCTTCAAACGCAATCATGGCAAGCTGATCAAAACGCTTATGCGCTTTACAACGAAAGGATGCATTTTTACGTCATGAGTGGTTATGTTTTTGATTTGAGTGAATCTGTTAAATTTAAACCTGCCTTTTTAGCAAAATTTTTGTCAGGGGCGCCTTTTCAACTTGATGCCTCTGCTAATTTTTTATTTTATGATAGGTTTACCCTTGGTGCTGCTTATCGTTATGATGCGGCTTTAAGTGGTTTAATGGCCATTCAATTAACAGATCAAATCATGTTGGGCTATGCTTATGATAGAGAAACAACAAATTGGGGCAGATTTAATGATGGTTCACATGAGTTCTTCCTTCGATTTGAGCTAAAATCAAAGCATAATCGAACAATTTCACCTAGATTTTTTTGATCATGAAGAAATGTCTATTTTTTATTTTGGTTGTTACTACACAGTGGCTCTGCGCTCAAAAGCAAGTCATGCAAAAGGGCGGCCAACAGTATGAAAAAATGGCCTACTTTGATGTGGTTAAAACCTATGAACGATTAGTAAATAAAGGTTTTGAAGATCAGGAATTATTTCAAAAATTAGGAGATGCTTATTACTTTAATGCCGACTATTTAAAAGCATTAACCTATTATGAAAAATTTCACGAAAAATTTAAGACTAATTTAACCAAGGAAAATTACTTTAGATATGCGCTCTGCCTAAAAACAGCAAACCAACTAGTAAAAAGTGAAAAGATTTTAAGTGAAATGAAAGCACTGTTTCCTGAAGATAGTAGGCCAAACAAGCGGATGAATATTGAAAATGCGGTTTCTTTTAAGATTAAAAATTTAAATATAAATAGTGCTTATTCAGATTTTGGTGGTCAAGCTTTTGGCAATCAATTTATTTTTTATTCAAATAGGCCACAAAATAAACTTTTTGAACGAAAGCACAGTTGGACAAATGAGGCTTTTATTAAAATTTATTCTGGAAAATTAGAAGAACCAGCACAAATATCTGACAGTAAATTAATCAGCTTTGATTCAAAATTTTCTTTTAATGAAAGTAACGCTTGTTTGTCAAAAGATGGACAAACGATGTACTTTACGAGAAATATAAAACGAAATGATTCCAAAGACCAATCGACTAATTATCTAAAAATTTATCAAGCTGTGAACAAGGAGGGGCGTTGGACAGATGTAAAGGAATTGTCTTTCAATGCTGAAAACTGCAATACAGCGCACCCAACTTTAAGTGCAGACGAAAATATTTTGTATTTTGCCTCAGATAGAGCAGGCGGTTTTGGCGATTCTGATATTTATTATGTTAAAAAAGATGCGTTTGGCCAATTTGGTGAAGCAGTTAACCTTGGCTCGGTGATCAATACAGAAGGAAAAGAAAATTTTCCATTTATTTCAGCAGAGAACTTATTGTATTTTGCTTCTAATGGCCATGCGGGCTATGGTGGTCTCGACGTTTTTGTTGCGCATTTAAACCATCAGGAAGAAATTAAAGTACAAAATTTAGGACCGACCCTTAATGGTCCATTTGATGATTTTTCATTTAACATCAATAATAAAAAAGGCTACTATTCTTCAAACAAGCCAACAGATTTTAAAGGGAAAGATGACATTTATGCATTTACCATGCAGGGCGATTTTGTGTGGAAAAATACCAAGCAAAATATTTTTATTCGTGATATAGAAACCAAACTTCCCATTATAGGAGCAGATTTAAAATTTATTAGTTCCAAATTAGAAGTTTTGAGGCAAGGAAAAACAAATCAAGATGGCGACTTTATTTTTGAAGGATTAAGTGATAACGACAAAATTATAGGCCAAGTCACTCATCCAGATTATGATGTTTTTACTTTTGATGTTCAACCTGATTTAAATGAAATGACGATTTTATTATCAAAAAAGAAAAAGCAGCTTGCAACAGGCGATGATTTAGCCAAGTTATTTGCATTTAAAAATATATTTTTTGATTTAAATAAGTGGTTCATTAGAGATGATGCTTTAATTGACATGCACAAAATATTGGATATTTTAGAAGAGTTTCCAGAAATAGATTTAGAAATTCGTTCACATACAGATTGTCGAAATACAAAAGCCTACAACCTAGATTTATCTAATAAACGTGCTCTAGCAACTAAAAATTGGCTCATTGAAAATGGCATTCGTCACACGCGACTTCACGCAAAAGGCTTTGGCGAAGAAGATTTGGTTAATGACTGTGCATGCGAGCCCAAGAATGATTCCAAATGCAGCGAGGCTGAACATCAAGCCAATAGGCGATCTGAATTCATTGTAGTCAAAAAATAATACCAAAAAGACGATTAGATTGGTGTATTTTATAAATGTGTTTGGTATATATGACCAAAGGATATCATAAAAAACAAAAAAAAGGGGAAATCTCCCCTTTTCAAAATAATAATTAAACAACGAGAAACAATTAACTAACTTCAGATAAGCATTTGCTAAGATGTGGTTTGTCATTAATATAACTTTTTAACCAATCTTTTAATAGATCCAACTCATGGGGATAAAGCGCTTTGTAGGCTTTTTTTAATTCCCTAAGAAATAATTCTGTGTTAAAACTAACACTTTCTAGTACTTTTTTAGTGTAAATAAAAGCGGGTCGAAGTTTAGCCATAATACTTTAAATTAACAGTGAATATTAACTACAACGTTGTAGTTTGCCTATTATTTTGTTGGCTCCTATTATTTATGAATATTTTAACAACTTGTAGCAAACACAAATATAAAATGTGTTTGGTATTAATAAAAAAAGAGGTCATAAAGACCTCTCTGTTTTTTGATAGCTAGTATAAATTACTTAATATTTACCATCTCTGTATCAAATATTAAAGTTGCTTTTGCAGGGATTACTGGCGCACGTCCTGCTTCGCCATAAGCTAACCAATAAGGTATGATTAATTTAACTTTAGCACCTTTGTTTAATAAAGCAATGCCTTCATCCCAACCTTTAATCACACGACCTTGTCCTAAAGGAAATTCAATCGGTTGATTTCTATCATAGGAACTGTCAAATGGCGATCCATCAGCCAATGTACCTTTATAATGAACCGAAACAGTTTGACCCGCTTTGGCATTTTCACCTTCACCTGTTTTTTCCATAATATAAGCTAAACCTGAAGGCAGTCGGGTTGCATTTGGATAGGTTGCATTAAGAAATTCTTGAAATTTAACCTTTTCAACCTCTAAAGTTTTGAGACGTTCAGCTTCTGCTAATTTAGCCTTTTCTGCTTTTTGGGCATCTTCAATTTTCATTTTTTCAACCTCACCTTTCATGGCATCTTCAAATACTTTTGCTGCATCAAAGGCTGTTGCTGCTTTTCCAAAACGTTTAATCACAATTTGATCAATCACATCATTTTGTGCAATGGCATCAACAACTTCTTGACCTTTTACAACTTGGCCGAAGACCGTGTGTTTACCGTCTAAATGTGGCGTCGCTTTATGTGTAATAAAAAACTGACTACCATTGGTTGTTGGACCTGCATTGGCCATAGACAAAATACCTGCTTTATCGTGTTTTAAATCTGGAACTATCTCATCTTTAAATCTGTAACCTGGTCCACCAGAACCTGTACCACTAGGATCACCACCTTGAATCATGAAATCTTTTATTACCCGATGAAATTTAATCCCATCATAATATTTTTTACCTTTTAATTTGTCCTCTACCAAAGTGTTTGTGCCTTCTGCCAACGAAACAAAGTTGGCCACAGTAAGAGGTGTTTTGGCATAAAATAGCTCGAGTTCTATTGTACCTTTAATCGTTTTGATCTCAGCAAAAAGACCCACTTTTTGTTGAGCAACTGCAGCAGCTGGTTTTTTTGCCACTGGCTTTTTTATTGTTTTTTTTGTTTGTGCTGTAGCTATAATAGCTATGAAACAAATCAATGTCAGGCATATTTTTTTCATTATTTTGAATTTAAATTAGTTTACAAAAGTATAATTTGAAGTTAGACAAAGACTTAAAAAAATCTTAATTTTTTGGTGCCAGCATTTCCATTTCAAATACTAGGTCTGTATTTGGTTTAATTGGTCCAACACCTGCTTCACCATAAGCCAAATGCGCAGGAATGAAAACCAAAATTTTATCACCATAGCCCATTAGCTCAATACTTTCTATAAAGCCAGGAATCATGCCTTGTTTTGTGCCAAACATGAATGGAATAGGCTGGTAGCCGTTCTGTGCTGCACGATTTTGATCAAATGTGCCAAAGGCTTTTGACACATCTTCATATGACGAATCAAATAACTTGCCATTTTGAAAATAACCTGCATAGTGGATTTGTACTTGTTCATTGAGGTTTGGCTTTTTGCCATTTCCTTTTTTAAGATAGGTATATTCTAAACCAGAAGCTGTTTTTGTTGTTTTAGCTTTTGCCGCTTCAAAAGATGCTTTTTTAGGATTAACCACAGCACCATATTGAAGTAAGTATGCTTCAAATTCTGCTTTTTCAATTTCTTCTCTCTTGGCCTTGGCTTCTGCTTCTTTAACTAAACGGTTGTTGAATACATTGACGGCGTCAAATTTCTTTGCTTTCTCACCTTTTCTAATGATAATAACTTTTAATATCTCATCACCAGCAACAATCTGATTTACAATATCCATGCCTGTCACAACTTCGCCAAAAATAGTGTGCTTACCATCTAGCCAAGGTGTTTCATTGTGTGTGATAAAAAATTGGCTGCCATTGGTTCCTGGACCAGCATTGGCCATGGATAAAATGCCTCCTTTAGTATGTTTATCAGTAGTTGGTTCATCAAAAAATTGATAACCTGGGCCACCACTACCATCACCAACTGGGCAACCGCCTTGAATCATGAAATTGCTTTCAACACGGTGAAATTTCAGACCATTATAAAAAGGTTTACCTTTTCGGTCTTCAATAGTTATTTGTTCGTTTTTACCTTCCGCTAAGGTCACAAAATTTGCCACCGTAATAGGCACTTTGTCATAAAACAACTCTAAAATAATATCTCCTTTGTTTGTTTCAACGATGGCATAAAGACCATCTTTTAAATCAGCTGTTTTATCTTGACAGCTAAAAAAAAGTAGACTTGCAGTAAATAAATAAAATAGATTTTTCATGTTTGATAGGGGTAATTTATAAGCGTACAAATATATTAAAATTTAAGATTTATAAGATGGTTTTACTATGGTTTTTGTTTTTCAACTTTTTCCACAAATACTTCTATTTTTAGGGGATAGTTTGTGCCAATCTTTTGATCATCACCTTTATAACCGTAGCATAAATGCGAGGGAAAATAAAAAATGGCTTCATCACCAGCCTTTAAGCGTTTAATACCATCTTGAAGGCCAATGAGAAGGTCTTGCTTATCAACCTTGTAAACAACTGGTCCTAGTTGTTGTCTTGTATAAATAATTTCATCATAGATGGTTGATATTTGATAGTCAAAGGTAACAACGTCGCCTACTTGCGGCAAATAAGAGAAATTTGGATTACTTTTTGTAATTTTATACTGATAGCCTTTTTGTGATTTTTTAAAAAGACTATCTGGTCTGCTTTTTATAACTGAGTCAATAGCAGCTTCTTCAATAGCAATTAGGTCTTTGTTCCTGCTAACAGATTCTTTCAAAAAAGTACCAGTTTTTCTTGAAACAGGCATTCTTGCAGGGTTTTCTTTACAGGCAGAAACGACTAAAAGAAAAGAAATAAAAGAAATAAAATGGTAAAGTTTCATGATAAAAGATTAAAATAAGTTTTTGTAAAAGGGTGCGCATAGCCCAGTTGCAGAAAATAAATGTCTGAATGAAAGCACTTTGTCGTTTCCATTGCAGCGATAGCCAGTAAAATAAAAATTGTGTTTTTTTGGTTGTTTGAAAGCGACCTAAAAAGCTTGAAAAACAAGCTATAAAAAACCACTTTATTGTTGCGGACTAAAGCGAAAAGCTGGAAATAGCTATTTAATAAAATCATCTAATTTTTCAAGAAAAAAGGTTATGCTTTCTGTCATGTTTAATGAAGACTTGCCACCAGCAGCATTTTTGTGTCCACCGCCATTAAAATATGTTCTGGCAAAGGTATTGACATCAATATCTCCTTTTGAGCGCAACGACATTTTGATGATGTTTTCATCTCTGTTTTCAATAAAAATGACAGCAAAATTGATGTTTTTGATTGTTAAGCCGTAGTTAACAAGTCCTTCGGTATCTCCTTTTTTGTAGTGAAATTGATCAAGCTCAGCTTGGGTTAGCGAGATATAGCAGGTTTGCTTTTCTGGTATACAAACCATATTTTGCAATGCTCGACCTAAAAGTCCAATGCTATTGAGACTATTTTGATTAAAAATTTGATCATAAATATCGGTATTGTCAATGCCATAGGTTAAGAGATTCGCTACAATATGGTGAGTATTACTAGTTGTTTTGGGAAATCTAAACCCACCAGAATCTGTTAGAATACCTGTATAAATGGCCGTTGCAATGTCTTGATCTACTAAGTTTAACCATTCATTATATTTTATGAACTCATAGACCATTTCACAAGTTGAGCCGTATTTGGTATCTGAAAACAGATATTTGGCTAAAGCGCTTGGCTCTTCATGGTGGTCAATCATCAACATTGGTTTAAGGATTCTTTCAATAAAAGCATGCATTTGGTCACCAAGTCTATTTAAATGATTAAAATCTACACAAACAATTAAATCTGCTTGAACGATTAATTTTTTAGATTTTTCAGCATCTTTGTCAAAAAAGCTCAACTGTTGCGCCAGCGGCAACCACATGAAGTTATCAGGCAATGCATTTGGCAAAACGATATTGGCCTTTTTGCCCAATTTTAAAAAAAGTTGAGCCATGGCAGAAGCTGAACCAATAGCATCCCCGTCAGGGTTTTTATGACTCACCACAACGATGTTGTTATAAAGATTTAAATCTATTTTAAAATTTTGCATTGAAATGATTAAACGGCAGATTTAGCCCTGCATGATTTAAAAAGCATCAAAAATAATCAAATTTTTGACTAATTTTATTAATTATCAAAAAACTTGTTATTCTCAATGGTAGTTGCCAAAGCTTGCAATTGTATTTTGTTTAAAGGCAGTTCTCTGGATAAGCTGTCGACATGATTTTGATGATGCACATCAGTGCCAACAAAGGTAATCATATTTTGTTCTAATAAATCAAAGGCTACCTTTTGCGTAGATTTGCCATAATAACCAAAAATTGAATTTAGATTTAATTGAAATTTGCAGCCATTTTCTAAAAGTTTTTTATAATCTGAAAACGATTTGCTATAATAAAAAGGATAACGTTCTGGATGGGCTAAAATTATTTTATAGCCTGCTAGTCTGAGTTCAAATAAAATATCATACAATTGAATAGGCGGATTGATGTATGACATTTCAATTAAAACGTAGTTATCCTTTAGGGTCAATAAATTTTCATGTTTAAGACTATCATAAAAGTAATTATCCATCATGTATTCTGCCGCCGCTCTAAAATTTTCTCCTAGCGTTGCATTAACTTCATCTCTCTTTTTTTCAATGATTTCGTGATTGTTATCATGTAAATTTTTGATAATATGCGGTGTTGTAATGAATTGCTTGATACCTATTTTTCGTAAACCTTCCATGAGTGTTTTGGTATCATCCATGTCTTTTGCGCCGTCATCTATACCTGGTAAGAGGTGCGAGTGGATATCCGTAAAGTCCCCTTTAAAATAATCGGCGAGATACTTGGTTTCCTTTTTTTTGAAAATTCTAAACATAGTTGTTGAATTATATGTTGAAAATAATGTATAGCTGGAAGAATGATCAACCTTTAGTTAATAATCTCCTCAGAAGTAAAAAATAATTTCACCGATTGATATTTGCTTTGCGTCATTTGTATGGTAAAATCAGAATCTGCTAAAAAGACCAATTGACCATATTTATCGGTAGCCAAAAATTTTTGTTTAATGCGTTTAAATTCTTTGAATTCTTCATTTTTCTCATCTTCTGGTCGAACCCAACAAGCTTTAAAGGCGGGAAAATTTTCATAGGTACATTTTGCACCATATTCATGTTCTAATCGATATTGGATCACTTCATATTGCAGTGCGCCAACCGTTCCAATAATCTTTCTATTATTCATTTCTAGGGTAAACAATTGCGCAACCCCTTCATCCATTAATTGGTCAACGCCTTTGTCAAGCTGTTTGGCCTTTAATGGGTCAGCATTGTTGATGTATCTAAAATGTTCAGGTGAAAAGCTTGGTATACCTTTAAAGCTCATTTTTTCGCCTTCCGTGAGTGTATCACCAATTTTGAAATTGCCAGTATCGTGTAGACCAACAATATCGCCTGGATATGAGATATCAACTATTTCTTTTTTTTCGGCAAAAAAAGCATTTGGACTCGAGAATTTTAAATTCTTGCCTTGGCGCACGTGAAAATAGTTTTTGTTTTTTTCGAAGGTGCCTGAAACAATTTTCAAAAAAGCCAATCTATCTCTATGTTTTGGATCCATGTTGGCGTGAATTTTGAAGACAAATCCTGACATTTTAGCTTCATAGGCATCCACATGCCTCGTGTCTGAATCTTTTCCGCGCGGCGTTGGCGCAATGTCAACGAAGCAATCAAGTAGTTCTCTCACCCCAAAATTATTCAAAGCTGAACCAAAAAATACAGGTTGTAAATGCCCATCCAAATAAGCTTTTTGGTCAAAACTTGGATAAACTTCTTCCACTAATTCAAGTTCTTCTCTGAGCTTAATCGTGGCTTTTTTGCCAATTAATTGATTAACCTCTGGGCTTTTTAAATCTTTTATTTCAATAACATCTGTGATGTTTTTTTTAGCATCGCCGGCAAAAAGGTTAATATTCTTTTCCCAAATATTGTAAATACCTTGAAAATCATAACCCATACCAATCGGGAAGCTCAGTGGGGTGACTTTTAATTTTAATTTTTGTTCTACTTCATCTAATAGGTCAAAAGCATCTTTACCTTCGCGATCTAGCTTATTGATAAAAACGATCATCGGAATGTTTCTCATCCGACAGACTTCAACTAGTTTTTCTGTTTGCTCTTCAACGCCTTTGGCAACATCGATAACCACAATAACGCTGTCTACCGCTGTAAGTGTTCTAAAGGTATCTTCGGCAAAATCTTTGTGACCTGGCGTATCAAGAATATTGATTTTTTTATCTTTATAATTAAATGCTAAAACGGATGTGGCCACAGATATACCACGCTGACGTTCAATTTCCATAAAGTCAGACGTCGCACCTTTTTTTATTTTATTACTTTTTACTGCACCAGCTTCTTGAATGGCGCCACCAAAAAGTAGTAATTTTTCCGTTAAGGTTGTTTTACCAGCATCGGGGTGAGAAATGATACCAAAAGTTCTTCTTCTTTCTATTTCGTGCTTAAAGCTCATGAACAAATAATTAGGGATGCAAAATTAATCAAAAAAAAATGAATTTTTAGGTTAATTAATAACCAAAACACCAAATATTTCTGGGTGAAGAAATGGTCCGCCTGGGTATTTAGCTGTGTAATCTAGGTTGAGCCAGATATCTCCTCTTTCATCTTCATGATAATAAATACCTTTATGGCCTATTTCGTTTTTAAACAGGACATTTCTTATCAAATAATTAGCTGTTTCTAAATCTTTCTTTTTGCCTAACAGCAACTCCGGATAGATATGACCATTGGTATGTACCAAACGCGAAGTGCCACCGATAGCTCTGATGCAAGAAACCATCAGAATAGAGTGGTCATCACAATCTCCTGAAAAATGAACAAGGGATTCAGTGGCTTTTGCTATGTATTGCTTTGATTTGGGGTCGCTAACGTAGTTCCAACGTTGATGAATTTCTTTAAAAATCGCAAAATATTGAATCATTTTTCTGTGCTGTCTGTAGGTTAAAACATCCTCTCTAAAGTTTTTTGTTGTAGCAAAAACTGCAAAGTTTCTTACCCGACTATCCTGATATTCAATAGCTTTTAAAATTTCACTTTTATTAGGGAAGGGTATTATTTTTGCTAAAATGATTTCTTCAGGATAAGGGTTTTCGGCCATCGCATGAAGCATAAAAGTATAGTCCTGAAAGACTCTTTCAAAAGTCATATTAGTTTTTTGTGTACCGTAAAGCAAAACGATGAGATAAATAATGGCAGAAAGGATAACAAATTTTCTAATCTTTAAAAAAATGAATTGAATAAATGTGACTAGTCCTAGAAAGATTAAAATCCGATCTATGTTTAATGCCCACTCAAAATCTACCAAGTTGTGATGAATAATCAAGAACAGAGGTAGCACAATCAAAATGTTAATAATCAACAAAATGATAAAATCCCAAGGTTTTGGAATTTGATATTGGATGACTTTTTTAATGTAATAGATTGCTTTTTGAATCATCAGCTATTAACAATTATGTCTTCATAGGCAGACAAGCGATCGATCACCTGAAAACGCAATAAGTCCTTTTGAATTTTAGCAAACTCATCTTTAGAAAAATTTATTTGCGACCATTCCGTTTGCTTTAACCAGAGGTCTACATCTTTTTG
>B570J29032_109959614_pt1 | contig 40103 bp, 35 predicted proteins | sample LakMenEpi16Nov12_FD_29032 | JGI IMG/M metagenome (IMG submission 29032) | reverse complement strand
ACCCAAAAAGGCGCCGGCGAACTAACCGTTTATGCCAACGATTTAAGTGCAGGCATTTACCAATATAGCCTTGTGGTTGATGGCAAAACCATTGAAACTAAGAAAATGATTAAACAGTAATCAATAATTAAGCAAAAACAAAAAAACCGAACTAATCAGTTCGGTTTTTTTTATGTTGTATGAAGTCTTTTATACTCTGATTCCGATGACACACACGTCATCCACCTGCTCCAGATTACCTCTCCATTTTTCAAATGCATCAGTTAGTTTTTCTTTTTGTTCGTCTAAACTTAAATGGCTGGTGCTTAACAATAATTCTTCTAATTGTTTGTATTTGAATTTTTTTCCTTTTGGTCCGCCAAACTGATCGGCAAAACCATCTGTAAACGTATAAATTGTATCGCCTTTTTGTAAATCTATTTTGTGCAATGTAAATGGCTTTAACTCTTCACTGTATTTGCCAACCGGCATTTTATCCGGTTTGTATTCGGTAATTTGTCCGTTACGCACCAACCACAATGGGTTGTTTGCCGCAGCAAATTCCAACTTGTAATTTTTAAAATCATAAGCGCATAAAACACAATCCATCCCGTCTTTACTTTCTTCTTCACTGCCTTCAGGATTCAACGAGTCGATGATACCTCTTCTTACATTATCCAAAATTAAATTAGGGTGAATCAAATTTTTTTCGATGATACTTTCGTTTAAACGAGAAATTCCTACCATACTCATAAGCGCACCCGGTACCCCGTGTCCGGTGCAATCTGCCGTACACATATAAAATAATTCATGATTATAACCGGGAGGTTGATGTGCTTGCGCATAATAAAAATCACCACTTACAATGTCCTTAGGTTTGTAAAGGATAAAAAAATTACGTGTGCTTGTTTCTGTTATACTCATGTTATAAAATTAAACATTTTTTTGTTCATTCAAAATTATAGCCAAAAAGAATTAAAAATATGAATTTCCTCAATTTATAATTCAAGATTTTACCAAAAATAAGCGCTTTTGCGTATTTTTAGCTAATGATTTTACGCGGCGAAAATTTAGTGAAGCGATATAAAACCCGCACAGTGGCCAATAATGTGTCTATTCAGGTGGAGCAGGGCGAGATTGTGGGTTTACTTGGACCAAATGGTGCGGGCAAAACCACCTCTTTTTACATGATAGTAGGAATGGTAAAACCAAATAGCGGCAGAATTTATTTAGACGATAGGGATATTACCAAAGAACCAATGTTCAGACGTGCTCAGTTGGGTGTTGGTTATTTGCCTCAGGAGGCTTCTGTTTTCAGGAAATTGAGCATAGAAGATAACATCAGGGCGGTTTTGGAAATGACAAAATTAACAGGAAAAGAGCAGGAACTTAAATTAGAAAGTTTGTTGGATGAGTTTGCACTGCATCATGTAAGGAAAAATTTAGGTGACCAGTTGAGCGGAGGTGAGCGTAGAAGAACAGAAATAGCCAGGGCATTAGCCACCAATCCAAAATTTATTTTATTAGACGAACCTTTTGCGGGTGTTGATCCAATTGCAGTTGAGGATATTCAAACAGTTGTTAGAAAGCTAAAAGAAAAAAACATAGGTATTTTAATAACAGACCACAACGTTCATGAAACTTTAAGTATAACCGATAGAGCTTATTTATTGTATTCAGGAAGTGTAATTAAAAGTGGCACTGCTGAGGATTTAGCCAACGATGAGCAAGTACGTAAAGTATACTTGGGTCAAAATTTTGAATTGAGAAAGTAGTTTTTATTTTCTCTTATACAAAGGTACTGTGCTGCAAGGTTCGCCATACATGATGCTTTTAGCATGTGGTTGTAAAAGTGCAGTTAATTGTACATAAGCATTTTTTGGTAAATCAATATCACCACAACCTTTGATTACAATACGCGCATCTTTGTAATCTTTTACATTTAATTTTTCCAGTTGTTCTGCAAACAAAAGGGTATCCAATGTTTGTAAATCACCAAAAACAACTTTTTTAGCGAATGGTTGTAAAGCCAGTGTTAGCAACATGTAAGCCCAAGTTGGCACAATTGCATCGGCAGTGCAGGTGAGTGCAATAAATTTATTTTGATATTGACTCCAATCGTTATTTTTAATAAACTCTCTAAAATCTTTTTCCTTTAAAATTAATTCTTGAAATAACAAAGGTTTAATATCAAATAATACACGTTCTCCTTTGATGTAAAAGTCTTCCAGGTTAATGGTAACAATACCGCTGGTGCTAACTTTATTTACAATTTCATTATCCATTTACATAAAACCAAGTTCTAATTGAGCCACTTCACTCATCATCTCTTTTGTCCAAGTTGGTTCAAAAGTTAAAGTCAATTCAGTGCCGGTAATGCCTTGCAATAATTTACATTTACTTTCAACTTCGGCAGGCAGGGTTTCAGCAGCCGGACAGTTGGGAGAGGTAAGGGTCATTACAATTTTTAAATGGTTTTCTTTGTTAAGATGTAATTCATAAATTAATCCGAGTTCCCATACATCAACAGGAATTTCAGGATCAAAGCACGTTTTAATTTCATCTATTACGCGCTGCATTAACTCCGTATTTTCAGTTACAATAATGGCTGCCATTTGAACCACAAAATTAAGTTATTTTTTAGAATTAATCTAAATAAAAAACTATAAACCGCCTTCTTTTAATCTTTCGGCATTTTCTGCGAATTGCAGTTTGTCTATCATTTCCTGTATATCACCGTTCACAAAATTTTCCAAATCGTACAAAGTTTCGTTGATGCGATGGTCTGTTATTCGGTTTTGCGGGTAATTGTAAGTTCTAATTTTGGCACTGCGGTCGCCGGTGGTTACCATTGTTTTGCGGCGTTTACTTGTTTCTTCCAGTCTTTTCTGATATTCAATATCGTATAATTTGCTTCGTAACATTTGCATGGCTTTTTCGCGGTTACCAAGCTGGTTACGCTCTGTTTGGCACATCACAACCATTCCCGAAGGTTTATGTGTTAATATAACTTTACTTTCTACTTTGTTAACATTTTGTCCTCCCGCTCCACCGCTTCGGGCAGTTTGCATTTCAATGTCGCTTTCTTTTAGTTCAACATCAAACTCTTCGGCTTCAGGCAATACCACAACAGTTGCAGCACTGGTATGAACTCTGCCCTGAGTTTCTGTTGCAGGTACACGCTGCACACGATGTACGCCACTTTCAAATTTTAAAACACCATAAGCACCCGGTGCAATTACGTTAAAAATAATTTCTTTGTAACCTCCCATCGTACCGGGGTTACTATCCACCACTTCAATTTTAAATCCTTTGGTTTCACAAAAGCGGCTATACATTTCAAAAAGGTTACCGGCAAAAATACTGGCTTCATCACCACCGGTGCCTGCTCTTAGTTCCATTACACAGTTTTTAATGTCTTCCGGGTCTTTTGGAATCAGCATCAAACGAATTTCTTCGGTAAGTTTGGTTTCCTTTTCTCGATTTTCTTCCAACTCAAGTTTAGCCATCTCCAAAAAATCTTTATCTTTTTCGTTGGCTAATACTTCTTTGGCACTTTCAATGTTATTTAGTGTTTTTTTATACTCGTCTATTAATTCAACAACCTGTCCTAATTCTTTATATTCAATATTTAATTTTTTAAACAGTTTCATATCCGAAACAGTTGAAGGATCTGATAATTTCAGTTCCACTTCTTGATACCTTCTCTTAATTTCTTCTAACTTATCTAACATCTTTTGTTTTACTAAAATAGCCTGTAAAGATAGGTTAATTTATTTAGCCAGTAAAATCAAAAAATTTGTTATATTTGGTGATTAACCAAACAAAAACCTATGAAAAATAAATTACTTTTTTTATGTTTAATAGTTATTGCTAAGTTATCCGCGCAGGATTATTTAGGTTTACAAAGTAGTAATTATGCGGGCGTAGCTGGCATTTATTCAAATCCGGCTAACATTGTTGATAATAGAATGAAGTTTGATTTGGTTTTAGGAGGTTTAAATTTTATTGCAGAGAATAATTATGTTTCAGTTAGAAGATCAGCACTAAAATATACAGGGAAATTAACTGATCCTGAAAATTTAAAATTCCCTGATTCTTGGGAAAACACTAATAAAAACTCACCGGACTATTGGAAAAATAATTTTCGGATTGTTAATTCAGACCGCAACAAAAGCGTTTATTCTAAAGCGCGTATTACAATGCCTTCATTTATGGTTAACATCAATAATAAAAATTCTATTGCCTTTACTTGGAGTATTAGAAATTATTTAAACATTGATGGTATTTCACCCGATTTAGCGCGATTAGCATTTGAGGAGTTTAATTATCCAACGCTTTTTGTACAAAAGTTAGAAAATAAACGTTTAAGTATTCAACAAATGACTTGGGCCGAGTATGGCTTAACGTATGGTAGAGTATTAAAACAAGAAGGCGCTCATTTTTTAAAAGCTGCTGCAACTGTAAAACTTTTGCAAGGCCTTGGTGCTGCATATTTTTTTGTTGATAATTTAAAGTATGAGTTTATTGCTGATACAACCTTATCCTTGTTTCAATCCAATATTCAATATGGGCATAGTGATAATGTAGATTTTACGAATCAAAATAACATTAAATATGAGTTTAAATCTTATCCGGGAGTAGGCTTTGATATTGGTGCTGTTTACGAATGGCGTCCTGATTTCGAAAAATATAAATATGATATGGATGGCGAAAAAGGTTTATGGCGAAATGATAAAAATAAATATAAACTGAAGGCAAGCTTCGCTATAAACGATATTGGCAGTATTCGCTATAATTTAGGGACTTTAGCTAACAACTTTCAGGCGGATATTGGTTATTGGAATATAAAAGACGTACAGGTTAATTCTGTTGGTGGTTTTGATACACTTATGCTAAACATGTTTCCAAGCAAACGTGATGGTGATGACTTCAGAATGATGTTGCCAACTACAATTAATGCTAATGTAGATTATCATATTTGGAAGCCGTTTTACGCCAATTTAATGGTTAACGCCGGTAATTTTTATAAAAACAGACCAACAAAAGTATCTGAGTACACCTTAATTAGTTTAACTCCAAGGTTTGATCATAAGTGGTTCGGTGTTTCAGTACCAATAAGTTGGGGTTCTATTGCATCTGTTCGAAGAGAAGATTTGATGCTTGGATCAATGGTTAGACTTGGTCCATTGGTATTTGGTGTAAATAATATGCTTGGCCTATTAACCAAAGATATGTATGGAGTTGATTTTTATACCATGGTTAAAGTACCAATTCCATATGGTAAACCAAAAGACAGGGATAAAGATGGTATTAGCAATAAGAAAGATCAATGCGTTGATGTGCCAGGGGTTTGGGAATTTATGGGCTGTCCTGATAAGGATGGCGATCATATTCAGGATAAAGATGATAAGTGTCCGGATGTGGCAGGCGTTAAAGAATTACAAGGTTGTCCTGATAAAGATGGTGATGGCATCACAGATGCTGAAGATGCTTGTGTAGATGTGCCTGGATTAAAAGAATTTAAAGGTTGCCCGGATAAAGACGGTGATAAAATTATTGATAAAGATGATGAATGTCCGGATGATGCTGGTTTAGCTGAATTTATGGGTTGCCCTGATAAAGATGGTGATGGCACACCTGATAAATTGGATGCTTGCCCAGATGTATTTGGGCCAAAAGAATTTAAAGGTTGTCCTGATAAAGATGGAGACACCGTGTTAGATAAAGATGATGGTTGCCCGGATGTGAAAGGACCTGTTGAAAACAAGGGTTGTCCTTACCCTGATACGGATAAAGATGGTGTTTTTGATAAGGATGATGCTTGTCCTACAACTCCAGGGTTAGTTGAATTGAAGGGTTGTCCTCCGCCACCGCCAATGAAAGAGGCTGAACTTAGAATTTTAGAAAAAGCATTTGAAAGTTTAGAGTTTGCTACCGGTAAAGACATCATTAAGCCGGTATCTTTCCCATCATTGAAAGATTTGGCAAAATTAATGAAAGAACATAAGCTTGACTGGAAATTGAAATTAAGTGGACATACCGATAACCAAGGTGATGCTGCTAAGAATATGTTATTATCTGAAAAGCGTAGTAAAGCAGTGAAGGCTTATTTGGTTAAAAATGGCGTTCCGGCAGAAAATATTACTGCGGAATGGTTTGGTTCAACTCAGCCAATTGCAGATAATAATACCGCAGCAGGCAGACAGAAAAACAGAAGGGTTGAAATGAAGGTAAACTTTAGAGAAAGTACAGAGAAACTCGAAAAGAAGTTTTAGACTTAAAAAAACCGCAGTAGAATTTACTGCGGTTTTTTTGTTAGTTACTCTTTTACTTTTTAATTTTTTGCGCCTGATTAAGTTTTACTTTTACCCAAAACTTGGCTCGTTTACACATATTTTTTTATTTTTTCCCGGTTCTCTTCGGATTTTGTTTACCATTTGGTGGATACGTATTATCCTATATCATTGTTGCTTGGTTATTATTTTCGTTGTTTGCTATTAATAAAACTAAATGGTTAAGTGGGTTAAAACAACTACCGTTTGTTTTTAGCGTTTTATTTTTTGTTGTAACCGTTATATCAGCAATTTGGAAAGGTGGACCGGAAAGATGGAGTAGTATAGAAATAAAATTGAGTTTTATTATTTTTCCTTATTTGTTCTACTGTTTTAATTATCCTGTTTCTATTGTAAAACGGATGTTGGTGGCATTTGTTTCTGGTAATTTTTTTGCAGGCTTATTATTACTAATTAGAGGTACTTATTATGCACTTCAAAATCAACCTGAGTATTTAACCTATTCCGGTTTTTCGAATTTTATTCATACTGCATACTTTGCTTTATATTTAACATTAGCGGGAATTATTATAGTTGTTTATTATCCTGCTTGGTTTAAGTCTAATCCTCAATTACTCAATTTTTCTTGGTTTATGTTAGCTTTTTTTATGATCTGCATTTTTTTGTGCGCTTCTAAAATAGGAATACTTGGCATGTTTGTTGCTTTTATAGGCTTGAGTTTACACAAAATGAAATCTATGTTAACTATTAAGAAGGTTTTGGTATTAATCGGTGGCGTTTTTGTCGTCCTCTTTTTTTTAGTTCAGTTGTTTCCTGCCATTTACTATCGTTTTGACAACTTATTGCATTTAGACATTAGTCATCTTAATAAAAGTTCTAGTGAAAGTTCTGAAGTTCGGCTACTTATTTGGAATGAATGCCTTGCTATTTTAAAATCTAATTTTATTGGCGGAGTAGGAGTTGGAAATGCTAATCAAACGCTTTACGATTTTTATAAAATTAATGGGTTAATTGGTGCTTTGGATCATAAATTAAACGCGCACAATCAGTTTTTTCAAACTGCAATTGGTCTAGGCTTATTTGGGCTACTACCTCTAAGTTTATTGTTTTTTAAAGGCTGGCAGAAAACAATCAAAACTAATTTTATTTTGTTTTTGTTAACTTCATTATTGTTTTTAAATTTTTTAACCGAAAGTATGTTGCAGGCTGCAGCAGGTGTTTTATTCTTTAGTTTTTTTACAAATTTGTTTTTCAATTATAATTATGAATCGCTTACAAAACAAGGTTCTTAAGCTAATTATTTGTCTTTCGTTACTAACGGGATCTTTATATGCGCAAACATATGCATGGCCGTTGGATAGTCCACTAATAATCACTGGTAATTATGGCGAGTTGCGTCCGAATCATTTTCATGCAGGCTTGGATTTTTCTACAGGAGGTAAACTAAACCAGTCTGTTTATGCAACTGCTTCCGGGTACATATCCAGAATTAAAATTAGTTCAGTTGGATATGGCAAAAGCATTTATGTTACACATCCAAATGGCGTTACAAGTGTATATGCACATTTGAATAGTTTTGTTAAAAAGATAGCAGATTTGGTAGTAAATACACAATATCAAAATAAAAGTTTTGAAATTGATATTAATTTAAAGCCAACTGACCTTATTGTTTCACAAAAGGAATTGCTGGGATTTTCAGGTAATACAGGTAATTCTACGGCCCCACATTTGCATTTTGAATTAAGAGATGAGAAAACAGAGATACCTTTTAATGTGCTTAAAATTTTGAAAGTGAGAGATACTATTAAACCTAAATTGAATAGAATTGCGATTTATAATTTGGCAGATACCACTATGCCCCAGGTTTTATTGACCTTGCCTGTTAAATTAAATAAAAAGAATAAATTAGGTTTACCAAAGGATACGGTGGTTCTAAAGAATAATATTTTAGGCGTGGGTTTTAATGGTTTTGATCTTTTATCGCAGCAAGGTAATCCAAATAATGTTTTTAGTGCTACTTTGATACTTGACAATAAATTAATTTACAGTCATCAATTGCAAAACATTTCTTTTGCAGATCAACGTTACGTGAACGAATTTAGTGAAGTAATTGAAAAACAAAAATACCAACGTTGCTTTTTACCAACTCTCTTTCCAAAAGAAATGTATCCATCCTATAGTAGAAAGGGTCGAATTATTCTCACAGATACTTTACCACATGAGGTAATGATTACTTTAAGCGATGAGGTTAATAATCAAACCGTTCTTAAGTTTTATATTAAAGCAAACAAGTTGGCTTTGTATAGCCCACCTAAAATTAAAAGTGATGTATTTGTGAATTGCACACAAGATTTTCTGATTTTAAGAAACAATCTTCAAATTTTTATTCCGGCATTTACCTTGTATAATAGCACCAATTTGATTTTTGAAAACACAATCGAGCGGAGTGGGAAGCTGATAATTCTGCCTAGCGAAGCAAACTTAAAATCAACTAGTATTGTTGGTTTTGAGGTGCCAAAAAAGTACTTATCTGTTAAGAATAAATTAATTTTAAAAAGTGGTTCAAATACCTTTGTTCCCATTAATGTTAATGATTCAGTTTTTTATTCGGTTAAAAATTTTGGTTGGTTTCAATTAACGGTAGATACAATGAAGCCTAAATTGAAGTCATTGTTTAGAGTGACCAAAACATCATCACAAAAAAATATAAATAGCATTGACTTTAGTATTGTTGATGATGATAGCGGGATAGGCGCTTATAATTTGTTTGTTAATGATACTTGGGTGCTCGTGGAGTATGATGCAAAAAACAACTTGTTGACTTATAAACCAGACAGTTCTTCACCGACCGGTAATGTTAAGTTTAGGTTGGAGGTTGAAGATAAAGTTAAAAATAAAAGTATACTCCAGTTCGAACTGAATTTAAAATAGGATTCGGTATTGAGGTAGAATGAAAAATTTTAACTGATAATTAGTTTTAATTCTTTGGTTAGTAATATCATAAACCTGTTGAAATACATTATCGTTTTGTGTTAGGTTTTGAATATCAACACTAAATTCATGAGTGGTTTTTTTAAAGTTTAGCCTAAAGCCAGGCTTAAGATCTAGTCGGAAATAATTAGGGTATTTGTTTTCGAAGGCGCGTGTGCCATCCCTTATTTCATCTTTGGCTAATTTGCTGGCCTCTAAATCTATCGGAACAAATCGTTTTCCGCCTGCATAGGTTGCTCGTGCATCTATGATAAGAACGAATTTTTGGTTGACTTTAAATTCTTTTCCTCCTAATAAATTAAAAACATAGTTACCATTGAAAGCCGTATTTCTTAAAATATTGTCACTTCCTCTGTATTTACTTTCAAATAAACTTGAGGTAAATAAAAAATAATAACCTTTGCTATAGAACTTCTCCAGAGTTATTTCTAAGCCATAGTTATAACCAGTGCCTTTACTAACTAAATTGGTGATATTGGGGCTGGTGAAGTCAGCGCCAAGATTGAGAACCGAAAAATAATTAGGAGTGCTCTTTACCGGAGCATTAAAAATATATTGGTAATAAACTTCTGTTTTTATTCTAAGATTTTGTGAGAAGTTGAGATCATATGCTCCAATAACATGCACAGCTCTTGTAAAATCGAGTGCTCTATTGGTTTCAACTCGTTGATTGTTGACACTATCACTCGCAAAATAAACATAAATAGGTTGTAGCTGTGAATGCATGCCGGCTCCAATACTTATACTTTGTTTTTCATTTATATTGTACTTTAATCCTAGTCTTGGTTCGATTGCATTACTATTATTGAGCATAAAGAATTGATTGGAAATGCCTGAGTTCAAAACTAATTTATCAGTGAATTTATGCTGCCACTGAATAAATCCCCTAAGTAATGAGGTAATACCTTTATAATTACGGAGTGTTACAAAAGTGTTATAGCCAAAATAATTATCAATACTATCAACAAAAAGAGTATTAAAAACATCTGCATAAATACCTGCATTTAGAAAGTTACGCGAATTGTATTTTTTATTGTAAGTGGTATTGATGGAATACTTAATGGTTTGTGTTTTCTGCCGATACTCAGGCTTTAAATTTTTTGGTGTTTTAAATGACGTATCAATTCTGTCTGCTAAAATATGATTATAAGTGCCACTGATGCCAATATTGGTTTTTAAGTATGCATTATTTTTCATTAAAAATGTGTGGGTTAAGCCACTTGCACCAACGTTGGATTGAAAGTAAGTGTCGCGCGCACTAAACCCAAACAAATCATTTTCACCTGATTTATTGCTTTCTAATAAAGCAATATAACTAATCCCACCAATTCCCCAAAAGGAGAATTTACCAAATTTATTTGTAGCAAAATCTGTTTTAAAGGTAATGTCTTGATATTGTGGAATGGCATCGCCGGTACCAAAGTCCATGTTTAACGCATTAAAAACAGATAGAGTTGAGTATCGGTAGTTAAGTAAAAAGGACGCATTTTTCTTTTTATTCAATGGTCCTTCTGCACCAAGTTCAAACCCATTAAATCCTACCTGCCCTAAAAATTCAAATTTTTCTGTGTTGCCTTGTCTCATTTTTAAGTCAAACACACCTGAAGTTGCATTGCCATAATCCGCAGCAAATGCACCACTCATAAAATCGCTATTATCTAATGTATTATTGTTTAATATACTTATAGGACCACCTGTGCTGCCAGCGTTGCCAAAGTGATTTGGGTTTGGAATATCCAAACCATTTAAACGCCATAAAATACCTAGAGGCGAATTTCCTCTGATTATTATATCATTTCTACTATCATTGGCACCACTAACTCCTGCAAAATTAGCTGCCATTCTTGCGGGATCATTTCTGCTACCTGCGTACCTTGCTGCTTCTTCTGCGCTAAAAACTCTTGAGCTAACGGTACTCATTTTATTGTTGGTTTTGGTTTTATCTTGCTCAGCAATCACTTCTACTTCTTCGCCTTGAATAACATGTTCCTCCAACTCAACAACACTAATACTTTCTTTACCTGAATTTAAAATTACAGTGATGTATTTTTCTTTGTATCCAATTAATTGAATTTTAATTTGCCAGCGTCCTATTGGGACATTGGAGATTTTGAATTCACCTTTTTCGTTAGAGGTTGCGTTTAAAACGGGATTGGTGTTTAGCACTTGAACTACCACACCAGGTAAAGGTACCTGACTCTGTTTGTCATAGATAGTTCCTTTAATGGTTTGTGTGATAACTTGCGCTAAAAGTGAATTTGAAATAAAAATGACGAATAACGAAATCTTCCAAACGGTTTTCATTGTTTCATTGGCGCTTGATCAGTTTTGGTAAGTGCCTTACTTTTAAGCAAGCTAGTTGGTTTGAGCATCTACTTGCGCTGATCTCATAATAATCTAAAGTAAAATCATCTTCTTTTATGGTTAACTTATAATTTGGTTTAGCCCATTCTTTTACAAGACAGGCCTTATGGAAATCCGTTATTGGTGATGCATCAGGTGTTTTTTTAAGAATTTTCCATGGTTCAAATAGGTAGTAAGTGCCAGGCAAGTATTTAATTACGACTTTGCCACTATCGTTCGTAAGCAAGGTATCAACACATTTGTTATCTAAGTACACATAGAAGGTTTGTTTGTCCAGAGGACGTTCAGTGTCAGCTGCAGCTTGCTGCTCTGCTGTTGGTTTTGCTGAACCACAGTATGGTTGCTTATATTTAAATTCTAACTCAACTTTAAATTTTTTTTGTGCAATTAATTGTAATTGAAGCAAGCTTAAAATGCAAATGATTGTTTTCATGTTTTATGGTGTTGTTGATGAGACCGGTAATACTTTCCCATTATAATAATAATGTCCCTTGTTGGTAAATTCAAAAATGTATTCTGCCATTTCATTTGCCTTCAAAGGCGCTTTATAACCCGGAAATGCTTTCGTTAACATCTCCGTTTGCACTGCTCCTATTGCAAGGCAGTTAACAGAAATATTTTTAGATTTTAATTCTTCTGCCAAACATTCTGTTAAGCCGCTTAATGCAGCTTTGCTGCTACTGTATGCACTTAATCCCGAAAATTTTGCACTCCCTTGAAAACCACCCATGCTACTGATGTTAACAATATGTCCTTTCGTAGTTTTACCCATCAGTGGAACCAAAGCTTGTGAAAGCATAAAGGGTGCAATAAGGTTCGTGGCATAAACTTGCTCAAGCTCTTTTTTTTGAATTTTAAGAAAATTCTTATTAAGTATGCTACCTGCATTGTTAATCAGAGCCGTAACAGGGAGTTTTAATTTTTTAATCAATTTTTTAAGTTCTGTGATGGATTTTTCTTTTGTTATATCTGCTTTAACGACTAATAAATTATTGGTTTTGTTTTTTTTAACAAACTCCGTTAAACTTTGTATATTTCTTGAAACAGCAATCACCATTATGGTTGGGCATTCTGAATATTTTTTCACCAATTCAAAACCAATACCTTTTGATGCTCCTGTAACAACTACCACCATTATTTCGTAAATTTGAGTTACAAATATAAGAAATGAGATTTGTAATACTTTCTATAATTTTTATTTTTTTAAGCTTCACTGTTGTGTCACAAACAGATCAGGTATTTACAGGCGATACAAGTGAAGTGAAAAAGCAGAAAAAAGATAAGTTAAAAAGTAATGAATGGAAAAAGCGTGTGTTTTTTGGAGGAATGGTAACTCCTATATTTAGTAATTCTGCATTTTACCTTGCCGGCAATCCACATGTTGGTTATCGGATAACAGATAAATTCATTGCCGCCGCCGGTGGAACGGGAATCTATTTTAGTCAGAGATTAGGGAGTAATGTTTATAGACAAGGTATTTTTGGACCATTCGCATATACACGCTATTTTTTAACTGAAAATTTCTTTGGTCAGGTACAATATGAACTTTTAAGCCAGCAAAATTTCAATTTATCAGCCAATCAGGTAGAACGAATGTGGGTTCCGTATGCGTTTTTTGGAGGTGGATACGTTCAACGTTTTGGTGACAGAAGTGGTATTGTATTCTCTATACTTTATAATGTATATGCTAATCAAAACTCAGTTTACTCCAATCCACTGGTTCAAATTGGATTTAACTTTGGGTTGTAACCAATCCATTTTTAAGTATTTATAATAACAAGACTAAAGTATTATATTTGCAGAATGAATAAGTTTAATAAAGTTATCACTATTTCATTACTTGGATTTATATTGTTAAGTTCAATACAAAGTTGCTTTTTATTTAAAGGTAAAAATAAATGTGATAGCTGTCCCGGCATTATTAAACATAAGAGAACGAAAAAAAGTACAAAGGGAAGTATTTAATTAAATCTAATATTACTTAGCTTTGATTTTTCCTTTAATGATGAAACTTTGTGGAAAATCAACTTGAATTTTTTTAAGTTGCTCTGTCGCTTCTAGTTTCGTTTTAAAAGCTCCTGCAAGAACAACGAAATTAGGTTGCTGATAGTCAATGTCACAGTCTAAAGAACTGAATTTTTGAGAAAATTTTGAACGAACTGTCTTAGCATTCTCTCTATCAACACCAAAATAAATTTTAATTCTAAAGCCATCTGTTTCACCTCCTGTCAAACGGTGGTATTCTGCTTTCTTTTCCAGAAACTGTTTTAATTTTAATTGAGTTTGGGTTTGGTTTTCCTGTGAAAAACAAGCCATTGACATCAACAAGCTGAACACAATAAAACTCAACAATTTCATATTGCAAATTTAACTAATTATTTGTTTTAAATGTTATGCAAAATGCGCATTCAAAAGTATGGCCAGATTCTAAAGCTATAATTCCTTCTTTCTCCTCTAAAATCTGATTATGTTGGTGATGGTCTGTTATGCCATACCATGGCTCTAAACAGATAAAATCCTTAGAATTTTCTTTAGTCCAAATCCCAAAATAAGGCCAATTCGTACAGGTTAATTTAACTGAGTGATTTTGACTTTGATGAATCAGTTCAATGTCATTTATTTGATTATTGCCTAGTATAATGGCATCGTTCTTAAATAAGTTTTTATCAAGTTTTAAAGCTTTTTCGTTTAATTGAATCCTGTTTCTTTTTTCATTTCTGAGTCCGTTTTCAAGTGGTTGGGTAATAAGTTCGTCAACACTAAATTTTAAAGAATAATCATTTAAATTACCGTTATTAAAATTTGTGTTAAAGGCTGGATGCGCACCTATACCGAAGTATAAATTGTTGTTACCGGAATTATAAATATTATAATTTACTGTTAATTTATTATCAATCAATTCATAACTTATTTCAAGTGAAAATGAAAATGGATAGTTTTTTAGAGTATCTACATTACTTTTTAAATTGAATGTAAGCTTATTTGTTGTTTTGGAAATTAAAGTATAAAGCATGTCTCTTGCGAATCCATGTTGATTTAGATGGTAATTATTTTGTTTAAAAGAGTATTTATTATCAATAAGCCTACCAACTATAGGGAAGAGCACGGGGGCATGTCTTTTCCAGGATTCACCTGCTTGCCAAATATATTCAAATCCGGTTATTTTATCTATAACGCTTGAAAGTTCTGCGCCATGATGCTTAACGTTTAATATTAAAAAATTATTTTCTAAGGTTTCGTAACTCATTTAAAGAAAAATAATGCCGGGTATTTCGTTTGCTTTTACATAAATATTGGTAATACTATCTACATCCATGGCAACTTGTTTAGCTGTTATACTTGTGTACTTTCCACTGCTACTTTCTTTAATATGAATTTCAGCATCCTCATCAAACATATTTTCAACAAGAGCAATTAATCGGTGTTCACTTTTTACGATGAACTTAAACATATATACGGTTGGAAACGTTGTTGTTTCCAATAATTTATTTCTAAAGTTACTAAGCTGTTCGGGGTTCATTCAATAAAATAATGTTTGTAGATTAATAAAACTCCAAATGAAATCAGCAGAAAACCGGTTATTCGATTAATGGTAGTCATGATCTTTTCGGTTAGGAGTTTGTTTAGTTTTGAAGCAGCACTTACTTTCGCAACCTCTACCAGCCAAACTAACCCGAGTGTAACACTAAAGAAGCTAATCATTTTGAATAGTGAATAATCTAATGATTTACTAACCGCAGTGACATTTCCAAGCCAGATAATCCAAACCGCAGGATTTAGGATGTTTAAAAAGAAACCTTTTAAAATCATACTAATGGTACTTGGTTGTTTAATTTCAATTGTTTCGGTTGATTTTTGAACATTTTTTCTGAAATAAAGAGACCCAAAAATAATCAGGATAGTTCCTGCAAGAATACCCATGAAGCGTTGATTTTTGTCGTCTTGTATTACACTGGTTGCGCCATAATGAACTAAAAAAATGATGGAAAGGCAAAGTAAAAAATCGCTAAGTACAACGCCGGTAGCTAGCATAACACCAGTTTTGTAACCATGCTTAATGGCAGTATTTATTAACGCAAAAAATGCAGGACCAAACGAAAACGTTAGGAACAACACGATGATAATGATTTGTGTTATTAAACTAATCACTGTATACTTGTTTTTTATGAGCTTCTAAAAATGCCTGCCATTCGTTTAAGTGCTTGCCTTTTAAAACGCGTGGAAATTTGCTTTGGCCACCTAATTTGTTTTTGCTTGCCAGAAATTTAATAAATGTTTCATTTGGTAAAATTGTAACCAAAACTTCTTTTAAAGCATGTTGCCTTTCAACAGCATAGTCATCATTTAGTACTTTTAAGTGGGCATCAATCTTTTCTTTTACGATTTGATTATCAATTTGTTTGTCTGAACCAATATACCAATGGTGTGCGAACAAACCTTGATAACGTTGTCCAACAACGCAGTATTCGTTCGAGTGTATATCTAACTCCTGAGCAGTTAATTTTAAAGCTTGATTCATGTTGTCTACACTTAAATGTTCACCACAAAGGCTTAAAAAATGCTTAGTTCTGCCCGTTATTATAATTTCATTACGCGCCACATTGGTAAACTTAACCGTGTCGCCTATGAGATATCTCCATGCACCGGAACAATTTGTAATAAGTAATGCGTATTCCGTTTTTTCGTTTACATCCATAAGTGTTAGTGCATTTGCGCCCGGTTTAATATTTCCGTCAGAATCAAAATTATCTTCAGTGAAAGGAACAAATTCAAAAAACATTTTGTTGTCGGTCATGAGTTTCATGCCCTGTTCTTCATTAGGTCTTTCTTGATAAGCAATAAATCCTTCACTTGCCATGTATGTGTCAAGAAAGATGAGAGGTTTGGCGCACAGATTGTTAATACTGTTTTTGTATGGATGAATAGCAACGCCACCATGCACATAAACTGCAAGATTTGGCCATATATCATGAATGTTATTTACATTGTAGTGTTTTATAATTCTTTCAAAAACGATTTGTATCCATGCAGGTACGCCACATATAAATCCAACATTCCAGTCTTTAGCATTCAATACAATTGCTTCCAGTTTCTTTTCCCAATTTGTAATTGAACGAATCTCAGGACTTGGTAACGTAAAGTTTTGAAACCATCTTGGCTGTGTTCCGGTGGTAATCCCACTTAAATCGCCACTATAGTTGGTTCCGTTATAATTTAAATTTGTACTGCCACCTACAAATAATATTTCCGTTTCATATTGTTCTTTAGTAAAATTAAAATGCCTTGTTGAAAGTATCTGCTTTAAAGTGCCTTTCTGGACTGTTTTAATAAAGTCTTTAGTAACGGGAATATGTTTACTGCTACTTTCACTTGTACCTGAGCTTAGTGCAAAGTACTTTGTTTTACCCGGCCAACATACATCTTTTTCTCCCTTTAAAGCTCTGTGCCACCAGGCGTCAAAAATACTTTGATAATCATATATAGGAACATTTTTTTGAAAAGTTTCAATTGGGTCAGACATCAACACCATGTCCGAAAAATTAAACTCTTGACCGAAGCTTGTGTCTTGACTTTTTTCAATTAATTTTTTAAGTTGCTTTAACTGCTGTGAATAAGTGCTCTGTAGAGTTGGTATTCTCGATCTAATGTTTATCGCGCCTTTTATGATGGATCCTAGTATGGGCATTTTAAGTTGTTTCTTTTTTGAACTATTTAATGTATCTGAAATCTTGGTTGTTTCTGATTGATTTAACCGAATGGAAAATTAATTGTATTACATCTTCCACATCTTGTTTATCAACACTTTCAACTGTTGTATGCATATATCGTAATGGTAATGAAATTAAGGCAGAAGCAATTCCATCTGTGCTGTAGGCAAAGGCATCTGTGTCAGTACCTGTACTTCTTGCCGCAGCCAAACGCTGGAAGTTGATTTTATTTTTTGTTGCTGCATCAATAATTAATTTGAGTAAATTGTTTTGAACCGCCGGTGCATAGCTAAGCACGGGGCCTTTACCACAACTTAAATCGCCACTGGTTATTTTATTCATCATTGGCGTGTTAGTGTCATGACAAACATCTGTAACAATAGCTACATTAGGTTTTATTCGCCTTGCAATCATTTGTGCACCATTTAAGCCAACTTCTTCTTGAACAGAATTAACAATGTATAATCCGAATGGTAATTTGGTTTTGCTTTCTTTTAACAAGCGGGCTACTTCGGCTATCATGAAGCCTCCGATTCGGTTGTCTAGCGCCCGTCCGGTGTAATAACGATTATTCAATTCCATTAGTTCATCCTCATAGGTGATTACACAACCGACATGAACTCCCAATTCAGCTACCTCTTTATCTGATTTACAACCAAGATCTAAAAATATATTTTTTAAATTAGGTGATTCTTCTTTACCTGGTTCTCGAACATGAATAGCCGGCCAACCAAATACGGCTTTTACAATTCCTTTTTCTCCGTGAATATTCACTCGTTTACTTGGAGCTATTTGATGGTCGCTACCTCCGTTGCGGCAAACATAAATAAAGCCGTCTTTGGTTATGTAATGCACAAACCAGCTGATCTCATCTGCGTGCGCCTCAATAACAACTTTATACTCTGCATTAGGATTAATTACGCCTACAGCAGTTCCATATGTGTCTACGTATGATTCATCTATGTAAGGTTTTAAATAGTTTAACCAAATTTTTTGACCCGCACTTTCAAAACCGGTAGGAGAGGCTGTGTTGAGGTAGTTATAAAGAAATTTTTTAGAATTCTCTGTTAAAATTGATTTTGTTTTTTTCTGTTTAGCCATGATATTAAATTAAATCAAATAAATTTGAAACGCCAATTGTTCTGCTTTTAGTGAATGCTTCAGCATATTTAACACCTATGCTTCTTCCGTAAACATTCATTTTTGATTTTATGAATTCAAAAAAATGTTCATCAGATATTGGAGTAAGCGGTTCGGTTGAACTGGGATTATAAAATTGAGAACTAAAAGCTTTGATCGCTTTAAGCTTCTCATCTAAATACTCTGTTACATCCACCACAAAATCTGGTGTCAAATAATTATCCTGTGTGTAATGGTAAAGTACTTTTGGACGCCAAGCTTCTTGATTTTTGTTTTGTTGAAATGTTTCAATTTTTAATAAACCTGAATAGAAGCAAGCATCGGCAATTAATTTTGCAGCTCTGCCGTGATCAGGATGTCTATCCGAGATAGCATTTGCCAGAACAATTTCTGGTTGTGACTCCCTAATCACTTCAATTATTGGAATTAAGTTGGATTCGTTGTTTTCAAAAAAACCATCTTTTAAATTGAGTTGTTTTCTGAAAGTTACACCAAGAATTTTGGCCGCTGCCATCGCTTCTTCTGTTCTTAACTTAGCATTTCCTCTTGTACCTAATTCGCCTTTTGTTAAATCTAAAATGCCGACAGTTTTGCCCAGTGCAATATGTTTTAAAATAGTTCCTGCACATGATAGTTCAACATCATCCGGGTGCACACCAATCGCCAGTATATCAATTTTCATTTAGTATTAATTATTTTGTTGATTGGTTTAATTTTTTTATCACATCGTTTAGTTTATCATTCATCTTCGGTAAACTTCTGAACAAAACATAACTCCTTTTGTAATCACCAATTGAAAATGCAGGTGAGCCTTGTACAATTTCACCTTCTTTATCAATATTTGATCCAATTCCACTTTGTCCTGCAATTTTTACACCATCTGTAATTTTAAGATGACCTGCTATTCCAACCTGAGCCCCAATCATACAATTTTTACCAACTTTGGAACTACCTGCAACACCACTCAATCCTGCTATCACAGTATTTTCACCAACTTCCGCATTATGTGCAATTTGAACTAAATTATCAAGTTTAACACCTTTTCTTAAAATAGTGCTTCCCATTGTTGCCCGATCAATACTGGCATTAGATCCTATTTCAACATGGTCTTCTATTACCACATTGCCAATTTGTGGCACCTTCGCAAACGTTTCGCCTTGGGCATTCGGCGCAAAACCAAAACCGTCAGAACCAATAACCGTGTTGGCATGTATGGTGCAATGTGTTCCTATTTCACATTCATGATAAACTTTAACACCTGAAAAAATTATGGTATTATTACCTATTTTACAATTATCGCCAATGTAGCTATGTGGATAGATTTTAACGTTATCGCCAATTTGCACGTTTTTTCCAATATAGGCAAAGGCACCTATATAACAATTATCTCCAAGTTTGGCACTTTCACTGATGAAGCAAGGCTGCTCGATGCCTGTTTTTTCACCTTTTATTTCAGAATAAAGCGCTAATAATTTAGCAAAAGACTCGTAAGCATTGGCAACACGAATGAGGGTAACATTAGGTCGTAAGGCCTTCTCTATCTTGAAATCGTGATTAATTATTACAATACTGGCTTCTGTGGAATATAAATAATTATTGTATTTAGGATTAGCCAGAAATGATAAAGTACCTGGCTTGCCTTCTTCAATTTTACTAATATTATTTACTTTTGCATCAGGATTGCCCTCCACATTACCTTGCAGAAGTTCTGATATTTGTGCCGCTGAAAATTCCATTTCAATAATCTCTATATGTGTTCCAAAAACTTGTTTTTAAACCTAAATAAATATAAGGATTTTGTAATTCATATCCTTTAGAATTTTTTATACTTTGTTGAATATAGCCTAATTCTAATCTTAAGTTAAGATCCGGTATTAGGTAATAAGTGAATTTAACATCACTTTGAAGTATTTCAGTCTTAATGCCTTGTGCCGTTTTATGCCCATACTCAAAAGGACGGGTCACATAACTTAAGTAAATATTACTCCCCAAATTAGTAGTGCTGTCTTTTCCAATTACGGTGTAATTACCTTTAATTTGAAATTGCATTCGATTATGCCTGTAATTAATGATGCCAAGGTATTCATAAAAGTTTGCGCCAAGCGGGTGAGCCAAGGGATATCCGTAATGAGCGTAATTCTGTGAAACAATTCCGTGTGTATAGGTATAAGGCCTCACTTGGTTATACTCTGCCTGTATACTTAGGCCTTTAATCTTAAATGCATTAACATATTTTGCCCCAAGCTGCCAGGCTTGCTTATTAGCCCACCAGCCTCTTCGAGCACGAATTTCTTTTAAAAAAAATTCATCCAAGCCAATTTGAGCATATAATTTTGCCGTTTTGAAAATTCTGCTGTTTATATTAAAGCCAATAAAAGAGTTATCTGGTGAACCCACAGCAAATTCTTGCGGTCTGTAAAAAACAATTGGATTAAGATAGGCAGGATCAAATGTTCTGACTTGGTTGGAGTCAGTTCCCCGCCATATTACATTTTCAAACAACCCAATGTGCAGTTCTTTTATTATGTTGTAACTTAAATAATGAAAAGTGCCGAATTTGTTAGCGAAATTATTTTTGATTCCACCGGCAAGGCTAGGGTCATTCATCCAGGTGTACCATACATTATATTGAAAATGCCATAAATTAGTGTTGATTCTGAAGAAAGGGTAGGCAGGCGCAAAGTCGCTTAATAAAACGCTGCGGTAACCATCACCAATAAAATGCTTATCCCTACCGGCTTGCAAATTAAAGTAAGGGTTGTTGTTAGGAGAATAACTGAGATATCCGAAATAATCTACAAAGGAGTAACCTGTTTTATTAATGCCGTATGTTTGTCCAAACTCCGGGCTTATTTTTTGATTTGTAAAATTTGTATCTAAAAAGAATGGTTGCTGAATATTTCCGCCAATGATTGTTCCGGCAAATGTAAAATCGTTATTAATATTCAGTTTTAGATGCGTGCCGGCAGTAACATTTTTCACGAACCGATTGGTAAGTAAATCCTGGCCACCTTCAAGATCAATCAATGGATGTAATTGTAGTTGATACCAAATCCTTTTTTCGGGCTTTTCATTTAATGTTTTGGTTAAAAAGAAATTATTAAATGCATAGAATTTAAAAGGTATTAAACTATCAGATGCTTTGTAAAATGTTTTACTTAAATAAGGCTTGAAGGAGGAGTGAAAAGTCTGATTTGGGTTTTGAATATGCCAATAATCAAAAGCTTGTTGAATTTCCTGACCCATAAACGCATTTTTTGATGTGCTCTCGTATTGCGAAAATGAGTTGAAAACTATTAAATTAAATATGGTGAAGAACCTTTTCAACCTAACTGGTAAATTTAGGTAAAAATTAAGGTTTTAAAAAGTAAATTTTATTGCATTAGTTTGATTTTAGGTCAACTTAGAACAACATTTAAAGTAATATGAAATAAGGCAAGGCTATTTAACTAACTTTCTTGTTTAAATAATAAGGTCTAAACCAATAAGCTAATCTAAATCCAACAAAATTCCCTGTGTTTGTAAATTCGTGATTGTAATTGGTATTATCAAGGGAATAGTTGACGTTTGCTTTCGCCTTATTATTCAATCCAACATTAAATATCCAAGAGGCATGCAATATGCCGCCTTTTTTATTTACATGTTCGCGTGCCACTACAAAACGAACCATGGCACCGGGCCCGGCGGCGTTAGTTGCTGATAATTCAATATCAGGAGCTTTAATAGCACCATCAGCAAAATAAGTATAGTCACTATTAATTGTTCTTTTAACAGAGTAGGTAGGGACAAATCCGGCCCCTAAAACCCAACGGTTGTTTTTACAGTTAAGATTAAATTTATAATGAACTAAAATTGGTGTAGCTAATTCAGTAAACTTTGCGTTCGCACCACTCCAACGGTTTTGAAGTTGGCTGAATTTATAATTATTGGAAATTCCGAAATCAAAACCAAATGTATTGATACCCATGCCAAACGTGGCCATCCAATGTTTATTATGATCATAACGAGCAATTAAATCAAATGCGCCATCAGGATGTTTGTTGGCATGGAACCGAGCATGTGCATCATCCATTCCACCTGACCATTTATTGTGATTGTCTTGAACTCCCCATTGCAAACCTAGTCTCCAAGTTTTTTCATTTTGAGAGAATAAAACACCAGTAGAAAGTAATGTGGCTAGAATGAATAATTTTTTCATAATCGAGTATTGATAACTAAAGGTATAAAATAAAATCAGTTTTAACAATATATTCACGGCTTAATGCCAATTTTTAACAAACTCTAGGCTTTTTTTCATGAGGTCATGAACAATAGTGTCCTGCGCCATGAATGGAACATGTTTGCGGTAATTGGTTATTAAATCTTCAAGTTTTGAAGATGTGGTTAATGGTCGTTTTAAATCTAAAGCCTGAGCTGCATTCATTAGTTCAATTGCCAAAACACGTTCTGTATTTTCTAAAACGGTTAAACATTTGGTTGCTGCATTTGCCCCCATACTCACGTGATCTTCTTGTCCGTTACTACTCACAATGCTATCTGCACTGGCAGGCGTGCAAAGTTGTTTGCTTTGACTTACAATACTTGCTGCGGTGTATTGCGGAATCATAAAACCTGAGTTGAGGCCGGGGTTTGGGGTAAGAAAAGCAGGCAAACCTCGTTGGCCTGAAATTAGAAGGTACGTCCTTCTTTCAGAAATGCTTGCTAATTCTGATAATGAAATACATAAAAAGTCTAAAACAAGCGCTAATGGTTGTCCGTGGAAATTACCTCCGCTAATTATTTCATCATGCTCTGCAAAAATAGTTGGATTGTCTGTAACCGAATTAACTTCAGTTTCTATTACACTGCTAACATAATCTAAAGTGTCTTTGCTTGCTCCGTGGACTTGTGGAACACAACGAAAGGAATATGGATCTTGAACCTGTTTTTTTTCTTGTTTTTGAATTAAACTTCCTTCCAATAAAGACAATACTGTTTTTGCTGTAGTTAATTGTCCGGCATGTGGTCTTATTGTATGAAGGTGTTCTTTGAACGGATCCATTCTGCCATCAAAAGCCTCTAAGCTTAATGTGGCAACAATATCTGCAAAATAATTTAGTTTTAAACTTTCCAAAACCAGATAGCAGCCATAAGCACTCATAAATTGAGTACCGTTAAGTAATGCTAAACCTTCTTTTGACTTTAATTTTATTGGCGCAATTCCATTTTCTTGTAACACATTTAATGAAGGTTGATTGCTGCCTTTGTAATTGACTTCACCTAAGCCAAGCATGGGCAAGCATAAATGCGCTAATGGCGCTAAATCACCACTGGCGCCGAGGGAGCCTTGCTCATAAACAACCGGAAAAATTTTTGAATTAAATAATTGAATTAGGGTTTGAACCGTTTGCAGTTGGACACCACTTTTGCCATAACTTAAAGATTGTATTTTTAAGAGTAACATCAACTTCACAATTTCGTTTGGCACTTGATTACCAAAACCGCAAGCATGGCTCTTTACCAGATTTTCTTGTAGTTTTTCTAAATCAGAATCAGGAATAATGACATTGCAAAGTGAGCCAAAGCCAGTATTGATACCATAAATAGGTGAAGGATGCTTTTTTACTTTTTCATCCAGATAATTTCTGCAATCTAAAATGGCTTTTTCTGCTTCCGGACTTAAAGCCAAAATATCATCATTTTCAAAACATTTTTGAATGTCTGAAAGTTTCAATTTTTTTTGATTTGATATATAGTAAGTTCCCATTAATTTAGTTTTTCTATAATTTGTTGGATAGTCAATTTTTCTTGTTCGCCTGTAGCTAAATTTTTGAGTGTATAGAGTTGAGTACTCATTTCATCACTGCCAATTACACAAACAAATGGTATTTGTTTTTTGTTAGCGAAATCAAATTGCTTTTTAATTTTTGAGAGATCAGGATAAACTTCACAGTTGATTTTCTCTAATCTCAGTTCTAGCGCAAGTTTTAAGGCATGCTGTAACTCCAATTCGCCAAAATGTGTCAGTAATAATTTTGTTGTACTGATTTGATTGACCGAATCGGGATAGATATTCAGCTCATTCATTACATCAAATATTCTATCGATTCCAAAGCTGATACCAACGCCACTCATGTTTTTTAAGCCAAAGATTCCTGTTAAATCATCGTATCTGCCGCCGCCTAATATGCTGGCTGTAAAGGTTCCGACATTGGCTTTCGCTTCAAAAATACTTCCTGTATAATAACTCAAACCTCTGGCAAGTGTTATATCTAGCTCTAATTGAATGTGTTTAAGTGTCTGCGTTTCAAAATAATTAAGCAAGTATTTTATCTCTTCAATGCCTTTAGCACCAATTGCATGATTACCTACTAAATCAGTTAGAATAGCAACTTTCTCTTTATTGTTGCCATTAAACTTAATAAGTGGCTGTAATATATTAATGGCCTCTTTGGTAAAACCTTGGTCTGCTAATTCAGCATTTACCCCGTCTATACCTATTTTATCCAACTTATCAATTGCAACGGTCATTTCTACAATTTTGGTTGGTTCGTTAATAACTTCTGCCAGAGCACTTAGTATTTTACGATTATTAAATTTCAGTATTACAGGTACTTTGAGTTCAGAGAAACATTTATCTATCAAAGAAATCAACTCTAGTTCGTTTGTTAAACTGTTGCTGCCTATAACATCGGCGTCGCATTGGTAAAATTCACGGTACCTTCCTTTTTGTGGTCGATCAGCTCTCCAAACCGGTTGAATTTGATAACGTTTAAATGGGAAAGTTAATTGATGTTGGTTCATTACCACGTATCTTGCAAAAGGCACTGTTAAATCGTAACGTAATGCTTTTTCCGTTAAGGTTTCGCTGTTTTTGGAGGACTGTAAACTCAGTTGAAATTCTTTTAGCAGTTCTTCTTTTTCTTTACTTTCATGTATTCTGCTATTTAAAATTTTAAAAATCAGTTGGTCACCTTCATCACCGTATTTACCTGTTAGCGTGGTAATTTTTTCCATAGCCGGCGTTTCTATAGGCGAATAACCAAAGAGTTCAAAATTACGTTTAATCGTGTTGAAAATGTAATTACGTTTGAGCATGTCGGAAGTTCCGAAATCTCTGGTGCCGCTGGGTATACTTGGTTTCATAAATTAAGGCTCTAAAATAGCAATTATTGGCTCAGAATCATGATTCCAAATGTAGATAGTTACTTTTTAGATTCAAAGTGTAATTTAATTTAGTGGCGATTGTAACTGATCATACTTTGTATTGAAAAAATCACCTCGGTTAGATAAGCTTGTTTAGAGTATTAAATGCATAATTATGCTGTAACATTATTAAATCGTTAAAATGTCTTAAAATCACCCAAAGGAAACTATATAGACAAAAAAAGTTTCCGTAGTTTTGCAAATCTAAAATAGACTTAAACAATTACGTTAATGTTTTGTTGAAGCATAGGAATACAGTTTTATGAGGTTTAAAATTATTTTGTTTAACTTTTTCTTTGTGATATTTGCATATTCACAGGAAAAATACACGATTAGTGGGTACATTAAAGATGCCAGTAACGGTGAGGTTATGATTGGCGCAACAGTTACCAAAAAAGGAACGAGTATAGGTGTAGCAGCCAACGAATATGGATTTTTCTCCTTGAATTTACCAAAAGGAACTCATGAAATTGTAATTAACAGCATAGGCTATGCGGTTCAAACATTTACTATTGAACTGGATAAAAACACAAAGCTTAATGTGGAAATGAAGGAGGAAGGGAAACAGCTGGATGAAGTTGTAATTACAGGCGAAGCAGAAGATAAGAACATCAAAAGTATAGAAATGGGAACTGCTAAGTTAGATATTAAACAAATTAACAAAATTCCTGCTTTGTTGGGTGAAGTAGACGTTGTGCGTTCAATTCAATTGCTTCCAGGTGTTACCAGTGTAGGTGAAGGAGCCAGTGGTTTTAATGTACGTGGCGGTAATGTTGATCAAAATCTGATTTTATTGGATGAAGCACCGGTGTACAATTCATCTCATTTATTCGGGTTTTTCTCGGTATTTAATCCTGATGCTGTAAAAGACGTAAAACTAATAAAAGGAGGTGTGCCCGCTCAGTATGGTGGAAGAGTTTCTTCTATTTTGGATATCCGAATGAAAGAAGGGAATAATAAAAAGTTTGCTGTAAACGGCGGTATTGGTACAATTTTTAGTCGTTTAAGCATAGAAGGACCTTTAAAAAAGGACAAGGCTAGCTTTATTATTGCCGGAAGAAGAAGTTATTTGGATGCCTTAGTCAAACCATTCTTAAAGGAAACCAGTCCTTTAAAAGGTGTGGTATTTAATTTTTATGATTTAACAGCAAAATTAAATTATAGAATTGACGATAAAAACACGGTATTTGCCAGTGGGTATTTCGGAAGAGACCAGTTTGGAGCCAGCAGTGCATTCAAGTTTAATTGGGGAAACAGCACAGCAACCGTAAGATGGAATCATATTTTTAATAATAAATTGTTTATGAATATGACAACATTTTACAGTAACTATGATTATTATCTTGAATTTACCGCACCTGCAAATAATCAGAGTTTTAAATGGAGCAGTAACATCATCAACTATAGTTTTAAGCCTGATTTTAGCTGGTATGTTAATAACAAAAATACAGTTAGATTTGGAGCACAGGTTCTATATTATGATTTTTTACCTTATAAAGCAATTGGTAAATTTCAGGAGGGCGCTGAGGTTAAATTCGTTTCACCAAAACGATATGGAGCGGAGTATAGTGCTTATATTGCCAATGAACACAAAATAAAGCCAAGGTTAACTATTGAATATGGCATACGTGTAAGTGCATTTACTTATTTAGGAAAAGGAACGGCCTTTACTTTTAGAGATACAATTCCGAACACCGAATTACCATTGCAAGATTCAGTGAGATATGGTGCACGGGTGCCGATACAAAATTATATTAATCCAGAGCCAAGATTTGCGATGAATTATGTTGTAAATCAATTCTCATCAATTAAAGCCAGCTACAATAGAATGGCGCAGTACCTTCAATTAATTAGCAATACCGCAGCAAGCACACCGTTAGATGTATATACAATGGCAACTAATAATTTAAAACCACTAGTTGCTGATCAGGTGAGTGTTGGTTATTTCAGAAATTTAAAAGAAAACATGTACGAAACATCGGTTGAGGTGTATTATAAGTATTTACAAAATCAATTGGATTATATTGATAATGCCAATTTATTCATCAACCCTACTGTGGAAAATCAACTTCTACAGGGATTAGGTAGAGCCTATGGTGCCGAATTTTTTGTGAAGAAAACAAAAGGTAAATTAAATGGTTGGATTAGTTATACGTTAAGCAGAACGGAACGATTAGTAAGAGGAATCAGTAACGGCGATTGGTTTGTTAGTAGATACGACAGAACACATGTTTTAAATACAGTTGCTAATTATGATTTAACAAAACGTTGGAGCTTATCCGCCAACTTTGTTTTTTTGAGTGGCACACCATCCACGTTCCCAAATACCAAGTTAGAGATTCAAAATATTAGCATTCCTTACAATACAACAGGTAATAGAAATAATTACAGAATTACGCCATTTCACCGGTTAGATTTTGGCGCAACATTTAATTTCAGAAAAAATGATGTTAGACGTTACAAGCAAACTTTGGTATTTAGTGTTTATAATGCATATAACCGTAGAAACGCTTATAGCATCTATTTCAGACAAAATTCAACCAATCCTAATATCAACGAAGCAGTGCGTTTTTCAGTAATTGGTTCAATTGTTCCTGCAGTAACATACAATTTTTCTTTTTAACATATGAAAACATTCATTCAAAAAATAATCGTTTTGACAATCTGTACGATTGCATTAGCATCTTGCGAGGATGTAGTTAAAATAAAATTAGATAAAGGGAGTAAATTGGTCGTAATTGATGCCTTTATTGATGATTTGAGAAAACCTCAAATTGTTAGAGTACTCAATAATGCTGATTATTTTTCCGGCGAAGCCTCGGAGCCTATCAGTAATGCGCAGGTTGTACTTAAAGATTTAACTGCCAACAAATCATATACGTTTACTTATTCAGGTAATGGTAATTATCAGTTTAATCTCACCGTAAATGATACCATTGCAAAAACAAATCATCAATATGAGTTGAACGTTTCTGTAAATGGTAACTTATATACAGCTATTGCAACGCAAAAGCGACGTGCTATTGCTTCAAAAATAGATTTGAAAAAGGATTTCCCTTTTATAGATACCAGCGGAATATTTCTAGGTATTGCTGATACTTTAATTGAACCTTCGGGTTTTGGCGGAAACCAACCAAAACCATACTACACTTCTTTGTTATTTGCCGTAGATATTGCTGATAACAATCCTGATTATTATAGAATAAAAGTATTTAGGAACGATACATTATTTAGTAAGGCAGGAGATATAATCGTTTGCGTTGACGGGACAAACGGTGAAATATATAACTCTACTGAACCAGCTAATTTTTTCAGTCCACCTGCAACCTTTTTAGGATTTAAAGAATACCAAAAGAATGACAAATGCAGAGCTGAGATTCATTCGATATCAAGAGACGCTTATAACTTTTTTATTCAGGCGCAAGCTCAGGTTAGCAACGGAGGTTTATTTGCAACCACACCTGAAAATGTAAGAACAAACATAGTTTCGCCAAAAGATGGAATCAAAGGAGTTGGTTGGTTTAATATGGCAAGTGTTACTACTAGTTCGCTTGTTATGGGTTTGTAGCCTTCTTGATAGAGTGGTAATAAAGTAAGCAGAAAAATTTAATGAGAGGCGCCATCGTAGGCCCATTTTAACCAAATGGAACCCCAAGTGAATCCGCCACCAAAAGCTGAGATAATTAAGTTATCACCTTTTTTGAGTTGCTTTTCGTAATCCCAAAGTAATAAAGGAATGGTTCCTGCGGTAGTGTTGCCGTATTTTTCAATGTTCATCATTACTTTATCAGAGCTGATGTTAACACGACTGGCGGTGGCATCAATTATTCGTTTGTTAGCTTGGTGAGGAACTAACCAGGCAATATCCTCACCTTTTAAATGATTTCGCTCCATAATTTCAGCACTTACATCGGCCATTTCTTTTACAGCAAATTTAAACACCGTTTGGCCTTCTTGTACAACGTAATGTTCCTTTTTAGCAACTGTTTCGGCACTAGCGGGCTTAATTGAACCACCTGCGGGCATGTACAAGTAATTTCGACCGGCACCATCAGATTTTAAAATGAAATCCTTAACACCAACATCTTCTGTGGTTGGTTCTAATAAAACCGCACCTGCACCATCACCAAAAATGATGCATGTAGCACGGTCTTCGTAATTAATAATGCTCGACATTTTATCAGCTCCAACAACTACAACTTTTTTATATCTGCCAGTTTCGATGAACTGAGCAGCAGTTGCCAAACTGTATATAAAACCACTACAAGCGGCAGATAAATCAAAACCCCAGGCGTTTTTGGCACCAATTTTATCGCAAATAACGTTAGCGGCAGAAGGAAAGCCATAGTCACCGGTAATGGTTCCAACAATAAGTAAATCAATGTCAAGCGCTGAAATGCCGCGTTTTTTTAATAACTCTTCAATAGCCGGCACACACATGTCGCTCAATCCTTTTTCACCTTTTAAAATTCGCCTTTCTTTAATACCGGTGCGTGTTGTAATCCATTCATCATTCGTATCAACTAGGGTCGATAATTCTTCATTGGTTAAAACGTACTCCGGTAAGTACCCTCCAACGGCTGTTATGGCGGCGTTAATTTTCATTATTGAAAAACTGTTTTTATTTTCTCGTCAAGTTTAGCTTCAGAAATATCCCTTGCTAACAATAACATATTTTTAAATGCAATTGCACTGGAAATACCATGGCCAATCAGAACATTTGAATTAATTCCAAGAACTGGTGTACCACCATACAATTCATAATTAAAGCGGTCAAAGTAATCGTCACTGCGTTTTCTTGTTTTAATTAGTTTGTAAAATGCTTCAGCACTTTTAAGAACAACATTGCCAACAAATCCTTCACAAACAATTACGTCAGCGGCATCACCAAATAAATCACGACCTTCGATATTACCAATAAAATTGAAATCTTTTGAATCTTTCATCAAATTATAGGCTGCTTGAGAAACTAAATTACCTTTTTCAGCCTCTTCACCAATGTTTAATAAACCAACTTTAGGATTTTGGATTTTGTATACTTCTTTTGCAAATAGGGAACCCAAGATACCGAATTGATAAAGCACGTCAGGTTTACAATCAGCATTGGTTCCTACATCCAGTATCACGCCGAAGCCACCGTTTTCTTTAGGTAAGATGCCTGTTATACAAGGGCGAATAACACCCGGTACAGCTTTTACGGTGAACATGGATCCAACTAGCATGGCCCCTGTATTGCCTGCGCTTGCAAAAGCATCAATTTGTTTTTCCTTTAAATGCTTAAATCCAAGAAAAATTGAACTATTAGGTTTTTGCGAAAATGCTTTTGTTGGGTGTTCACCCATATCAATAGTTTCTGTGGTGTGAACATATTCAAATTGTTCAGGGTTGACGCCTTTCTCGGAAAAATAAGTTTTAGCTTGAACGGCATCACCAAACAGTACTAATTTAACGCTTGCCGGAAGTTCATTTGCTGCCAGAATTGCACCATCTAAACAATTAACCGGTGCAAAATCTCCGCCGGATATATCAAATCCAATTTTCATTTAGTTTATGATAAAGTAAAGCACAATAATACTATTTTAAATGGTTAAATGTTAAAAATTACGGCTCAATTTATTAAGAAATTGAATGTTTAATGTTAATTTAATAATGAGGTTGTTTCATTAATTAAATACTAAATTAATAGATTGAAATGCCGGATGCTGAACCAGAGAATTATTCTTATTACCCAACCCTTGGTTTTGACATCTTTATGTTTTAAAACTAGTCATTCAACTTCAAAACTGCCATAAATGCACTTTGTGGTATTTCAACATTCCCAACTTGCTTCATACGTTTTTTACCTTCTTTTTGTTTTTCCAATAGTTTACGTTTACGGCTTATATCGCCACCATAGCATTTAGCCGTTACGTCTTTACGCATAGCCTTTATAGTTTCGCGGGCGATAATTTTTGCACCAATCGCTGCTTGTATTGGAATTTCGAATTGTTGACGCGGAATTAGTTCTTTTAATTTTTCACACATTTTCTTACCAAGGTTGTGTGCGTTGCTGCGGTGAACTAAAGCCGACAAAGCGTCCACCTGCTCAGCATTCAGAAGTATATCCATTTTAACCAAATCACTTTGGCGCATTTCGAGAGGCGAATAATCAAAAGACGCATAACCTTTGCTGATTGATTTTAAACGATCGTAAAAATCGAATACAATCTCAGCTAGTGGCATTTCAAAGATGAGTTCAACTCGGTCAGCTGTTAAATAGTTTTGATTAACAATGCTGCCACGTTTTTCGATACAGAGTGTCATAATTGGACCAATGTATTCACTTTTAGTTATAATATTGGCTTTTATGAATGGTTCTTCAATGTAATCAATTCTACCGGGATCCGGCATATCGCTTGGGTTATTCACTACTACCATTTCACCTTTAGTTGGGTAGGCTTTATAACTAACGTTCGGAACTGTTGTTATCACAGTCATTCCGAATTCTCGTTCTAAACGTTCCTGAACAATTTCCATATGCAGCATCCCTAAAAAGCCGCATCTAAAACCAAATCCAAGAGCTGCACTGCTCTCCGGTTCCCAAGTTAAACTAGCATCATTTAATTGTAGTTTTTCCATGCTGTAACGAAGCTCCTCAAAATCCTCTGTATCAACCGGATAAATCCCGGCAAAAACCATCGGTTTAACATCTTCAAAACCATCGATAGCACTTTCACAAGGGTTTGCTACTGTAGTAATTGTATCACCAACTTTTACCTCACGCGCATCTTTTATGCCGGAAATAATGTAGCCCACATCGCCTGTAAATACTTCATCGCGAGGTTCTTGTTTTAGTTTTAAAACACCAACTTCATCAGCAAAATAACTGGCACCGGTGTTTACAAATTTTACCTTTTCACCTTTTTTAATGCTTCCATTAATGATTTTATAGTAAGCAATAATTCCTCTGAAACTATTAAATACACTATCAAAAATTAGGGCCTGTAAAGGTGCATTGGTGTCTCCTACCGGCGGTTTTACACGCTCAATAATGGCTTTAAGAATATCATCAACACCCATCCCTGTTTTACCAGAAGCTGGTATAATTTCGTTTCTATCGCAGCCGATTAAATCTACAATCTGGTCTTTAACCAATTCAGGTTCTGCACTTGGCAAATCCATCTTATTTAGAATGGGAATAATGGTTAAATCGTTTTCTAATGCCAAATACAAGTTCGAGATGGTTTGTGCCTGAATGCCTTGCGCGGCATCAACAATTAATAGTGCTCCTTCACATGCAGCAATACTTCTGCTTACCTCGTAACTGAAGTCAACATGGCCCGGGGTATCAATTAAGTTGAGAACAAATTTTTCGCCATTGTAATTGTATTCCATTTGAATGGCGTGACTTTTGATTGTAATACCCCTTTCTTTCTCAAGGTCCATATCATCCAGTACCTGAGCTTGCATTTCTCGACTGCTAATTGTTTTAGTGTGTTCCAATAAGCGATCAGCCAAGGTACTTTTTCCATGATCAATGTGGGCAATAATACAAAAGTTACGAATATGTTTCATTGTGTTTTTGGGTCTTTAAAAAAGAGAAACAAATATAAGAAAAATACGCTTTACTTATGCCTTGTTAAATTGATTCATGCATCGCTCTAATCCAATAAAAGTGAATGCTTTAATGGCTTCTGAACAGAGTTTAAGTCTCTCAGGTAAAGCTTTTTGTTCTTCTTCATTCCATTTCCCTAACACATAATTGGATTGGTTTCCTTTATTGAAAGTATTACTAATTCCAAACCTTAACCTCGGATAATTAGTTGTTCCGAGTGTTTCCTGAATACTTTTTAAACCATTATGGCCACCATCGCTTCCTTTAGGGCCTATCCTTATTTTTCCAAACGGTAAGGCTAATTCATCAACTAAAACTAAACTCTGATGAATTTCAATTTTTTCTGTTTGCAACCAATAGTTATATGCTTTGCCGCTTAGATTCATATAAGTCGTTGGCTTAATTAAAAAAAGGGTTTTTCCTTTGTGTTTAAGTTCGGCTACATCCGCAAGTCTGGATGATTGAAAGGAAACTCCTGCTTCATCGGCTAAAAAATCAAGGATTGAAAATCCAATATTGTGACGGGTATTTTTATATTCTTCGCCAATATTGCCTAAACCAACTATTAAAAATTTACTCACTAAAATTTTTTTGTTTTGTATAAACCATGTTTAATATTGTAACGGATGCAATCCCAATATTCTTTGGTATAGGTTACAAATATTTCTTCTCCTGGATTAATATTTTTCTCTGCCACTATAAAACATTTATCATCAAACACTTCGTATTTGCAATTGTTTTTTAGGCCTTTAACAACACTTAAACCTGCGGCGTCATTGGCGTAGCGGGCTTTATGTTCTGGTGTGTGATAAGCATCTAAACATTTTTTTTTATTGATAAAAAAAAGATAACCGTCTTCATCAAGGGCAACTCTTTTCTCATATTCTTTCCAATCAATAATTTCACCTTTGTATTCAATTACTTTTTCACCTTTTTTAATTGCCTTGGTTGTATACAAGCCTTTACCCGCATTGGGTAATTGTGATTTTTTTACGATTAATGCCATAATTTTAGAATTGCAAAAATAGATTTTTATTAAAGCGAATTGTAAAATTTTATATTTTGTTATTAAGAGCTTATAATTCTCCTAACATACCGCCAATGGTAAAGTGAAATTGGCCTTTTCCTAAACCTGTATCAGTTCTTTTATTACCATTACTATCTAAAATTGGATCAAAGCCCCAACCATAGTCAATACCTAATAATCCAAACATTGGTAAAAATACGCGTAGGCCAAAACCAGCGCTTCGTTTTACATTAAATGGATTAAATGTTTTAAAGTTTTTATAAGAATTACCGGCTTCTGCAAATCCCAGAACAAAAATAGTGGCCTGCGGGTTTAGGCTAATTGGGTAACGTAATTCCATTGTATATCTCGAAACAATCGGGTCACCCACCGGTAAACCATTCTCAAATGTTTGTACCAACGATTGATCTGTATAACCGCGTAAAGCTATTATTTCACGGGCTACAAAGTTTTGGAAACCACTTAAACCGCTTCCACCCATATAAAAACGTTCAAACGGCGAAAATCCGGTTCTATTTGTGTAATAACCCAAGAAACCATAGCCCACTTTAGTTCTTAACACTAAATTTCTGGCTTCTTTTCCTTCTGCAGCTTTTTTATTGGTTAGCTGTGTAAACCATTCGGCGGTTATTTTATATTTCTGGTATTCAATAAACTTATATCGTTCTTGTTCGCTTAAGCTAAAATAATCTTTCTTGTTAAAAAGTGAATATGGTGGTGTAAACTTCATATCTAAAACAATGTTACTTCCAGTTTTGGGATAGATGGGTGCATCTGTTGATGACCTTGAAAAGTTTAGTCCTAGGTTAATATCATTTGAGTAACCGGTACTGAAAATGAAAGCCGGATATTTATCAAGTTCGTAATAATTATAACTTAAGGCCGTATTGAAATTGCAAAAGAAATCCGGCCATTTTAAGCGCTTGCCATATCCAATGCTTGAACCAATGATACTCATGCTTTGGCGAGCAGGATTAAATACTTTTACACCGTCTTGCTTTATGTATTTCCGTTGACCTGATTGATTAAACAATGTATGAAATACAGATAATGTTAAGGAGTTTGGTTTTTTGCCACCAAGCCATGGCTCAGTAAATGAAAAATTGTAAGATTGATAAAAAATCCCGTTCGTTTGAGCGCGAACACTTAAGCGCTGGCCATCTCCACTTGGTAAAGGTCTCCATGCCTCTCGTTTAAAAAAATTACGAGTACTGAAATTATTAAATGTAACACCAAGCGTACCAATTATTCCTAGATTACGCTGCTGGGGCAAATTAGGGTTCACAAAATTATTTCTACCACCCCAACCGCCACTTAATTCAATTTGATCGCTAGGTTTTTCTTCAACAATGTATTCAATATCAACGGTTCCGTCTGCTGGATTAGGTGTAGGAATTACATTTAATTTTTCAGGATCGAAATAGCCTAATTGTGCTAAGAAACGTTGTGTATTAACGATGTCTGACCGGCGAAACAATTGTCCTGGTTTGGTTCTGATTTCTCTGTAAATTACACGATCATTCGTTTTATCATTTCCTTTTATGGTGATTTTATTAATAGTTGCCTGTTTGCCTTCATACATTAGTATATCATAGTCAATAGTGTCATTATGGATGTTGGTTTCTTGTGGGTTTACCTGAAAAAATAAATAACCATCATCCATGTATAAGCTGCTTATATCGTTGCCATTAGGATTCATGTAAAGTTTTTGCTCTAGTTTCGCTATATCATAGGTTTCCCCGGCTTTTATGTTTAATACTGTATCAAGTTGCCCACTTCGGTATTTACTATTGCCGTACCAATTAAATTTACCAAAATAGTATTTGTTACCTTCATCAACAATGATGTCAATTGCTACTCTATTTTTAGACACGAAATAAACTGTGTCTTTAATAACTCTTGCATCACGGTATCCTTTTGTGTTATACTTTGCAGCTATGGCGGGCAAATCTTTTTGTAAATTATCTTGTAAGTATTTACCTGAATTAAAAGGGTTGTACCAACGCCTCCTTTTACTGTCTTCTAATTTTCGTCTTAATTTCCAATCAGGAATAACTGTATTGCCTATTATATTAACATCTTGAATACGAACTTTTTTTCCTTTTTCAACATTAATAACAAGTATAGCGTGAGGAATTTTTTTTGTAGAATCTTTTATTTGTTTAATTGTAACGATGTTATGGTAAAAGCCTTTATCTAAAAAATAGTCGCGAACTGTATTTTTAATATTACCTTTTAGAAATTCAGTTACAGGTTTTTCAGGAAATAATCTCAACTTTCCTCTTAAATCGTCAGCTTCACCTTTTCTTACGTCACCACTAAACCTGAACTTCGTTAATTTGGGTTTTTCAATAACTTTAATAACAAGGAAAGCATCATCGCCAACAACTTTATCCAAGTTAATTTCAATATCGTCAAACAAACCTTGTTTCCATAATTTTTTAAGGGCATCTGTAATTTTATCGCCGGGGATGCTTACTTCTTCACCGGCAACTAAACCGCTTAATAATACTATAATTTGTGGGTCAGTGGCTGTTGCGCCAGTTACTGAAATCGGCGCAAGTCGGTATTTTTTTGGAGCTTTAATTGATTCGAGAATAAGGCTATCTGCAATTGTTTGCGCATTGTACTGGACAATACAGAGCAACATGAAAACGATTATTTTTACAAATTTAAGTTTCAAACTTCAATTAATGTTATGGTTGTTGAATTTGTTCACCGGTTAAACCAAATCGTCTTTCTCTTTTTTGGTAAGAAAGGATGGCTTTATAGAAATCTTCTTTTCTAAATTCAGGCCATAACGTATTTGTAAAATAAAACTCTGCATATGCCAATTGCCAAAGCAGGAAGTTACTAATTCTGTGCTCTCCGCTTGTTCTGATCATTAATTCAGGGTCGGGGAATGTGCTTGTATTTAAATGTTTGTCAATTAAGTTTGAATTAATGTCCTTCAATTCAATTTGGTTAGATTTAACCTTTTCAGCAATTTGTTTAACGGCATTAGTTATTTCCCATTTGCTGCTGTAACTTAATGCTAAAATCAGGTTAACTTTGTTATTATTGGCTGTGATTTTTATAGATTCATTTAATTCTGCCTGACAACTTTGAGGAAGACTTTTTACATCTCCAATGACATGTAGTTTAACGCCTTTAGAGTGGAGATTAGACGTTTCAAGACTGATGGTTGCCACCAATAATTCCATTAAAGCATCAACCTCGTCTTTTGGCCTGTTCCAGTTTTCTGTGCTAAAAGCATAGAGCGTTAAATATTTTACCCCAATTTCGCCACATGCTTCAACTATTTCTCTAACTGAATTAACACCCTCGTGGTGACCAAAAATACGGTCTTCTCCATGTTGTTTGGCCCATCTGCCATTACCATCCATAATAATAGCAACGTGTTGTGGAATGTTTTCGGGGTCTATGTAACTTTTGTTGTCCAAAATAATAGGCAAAGATAGTAAAATAGGCTATTAAACGCCCGAATTTGGTTATTTTAACGAAAACATCTCTTTTCACCGATGTTGCATATAAAAGTTTCATTTGTAAATGATTGAACCTGTTGATTTAATGAGTAAATAATTTCCGGCATTCAATTGGATTAACTATCTTTGATGCTAGAAAATTAATTATGAAAAAACAAGCTGTTTTATTATTTATTGCGTTGTTAGTTGTTTTTGGTTTTAAACTTAATGCTCAGCAAGTAACTGATGCGCAGATAGTTAAAATTATCCACACTAGATTACCGAACATAAATCTTCAAAATAAGATCATCGCCTTACATGTATGGTCATCTTCTAATAAGGAAAGTAGAGAAACAAATAAAGAATTTGATAAAGTTTACAAAGCATATGAGTTTGCAAAATTGAAAAACGGCACTCAGGGCTTAGTGTTTATTAGTGTTAATTTAGATGATAATACTGTTGGTTCCATAACAGCAGGCAAAGATGGTATTAGCAAAGCAGTTATTGTTAACAAAAGCGAATATGCCTTTTTATCGAACTTAACTTCCGGCTACAATGTAGTTTATGACAATACAGGAGCAAAGGTTTACGAAAATTTAGAGTCGAATAAGGTTTTTTCTTCATTTAATAGTTTAATTACAAGATAATCCATGAAATATTTTAAAGTTATTTATATTTCTCTGTTTTTTACATTGTTCATTCAAAGAACAGTTACGGCCCAAAATGTTGGAGCATGTAATAACAGTCAGAATTTTTGTACAAACCCAAGTTTTCCAATGACTGTTGGTGGAACAGGTTTAACCGGAGGAGCAGCCGGTAACATAAGTAATCCATTTACTAATCCCCAAGGAATTAACTCCGGATGTATGTTCGCTAACGTGCCCGGGCCACAATGGATGGTTTTAACAGTTTCATCAAACGGAATGTTAGGTTTTTCACTGGGCGCTAATGGTTCTCCAAACCCTCAAATGGGTTTTTATGATTGGATTTTATGGCCTATCACCGGAGGTTTGGCAAATGCTTGCAATCAATTGTTTAGTAATAACCTTCCGCCTGTTTCTTGTAACTGGAATGCGACAACTATCGGTGGTACTGGCATGGGAACAATCCCTGCAGGTGGTAATCCGGGTAATTATCAGCCTTCAATCCCTGTTACTGCCGGTCAACAATTCATATTTTTATTTTCGAACTATAGCGGGGTAAACGGGAATGTTACTTTTCAAAGTACCGGATCCGCTGGTTTAACTTGTAGCCCCTTGGTTGCACCAAGTATTACTTTATGTCCTGGTGCAGTTGGCACCACTACTGCTAATTGGTTGGGTGTTACTAATCCTATCACCTACACCTTAAACCCGGGAGGAATTATTCAAACCAGTCCAATTTTTAATTTCACTGCTCCTGTAAATACTACCTCTTCTGTAGCTGTTTACACTTTGTTGGCTAGTTCAACCAATACATCGGGAGGCGCTATTCAAGCAAACACAACTTTTTCTGTTTTTATAGCAGGTAACCCTAGTATTACTGTCAGCAACAATACATTTGTATGTCAAAATGGATCAACTAACTTATCTGCTACGCTTACAGCGCCAGGCAACCCTACTGCTTACGCTTGGAGTGGTCCGGGTGCGTTCTCTTCTAATGTTCAAAGTCCATTATTAGCCAATATGCAACCCACTAACAGTGGAGTGTATACTGTTACAAGCAATATTAATTTTATGGGCAAGGCTTGTCCGCGTACCAACACTGTTCAAATTACCGTTATTCCAACAAACTCTATCACAATTACAGCTGCACCAGCCAGCACACTTTGCCAAGGCGCAACTTTAAATTTAAGTGCATCAGCTGTAGGTGCAAGTTCTTATTCCTGGAGTGGACCAAGCTCATTCACTTCTGTCAACCAATCTCCGTCAATTGCAGGATTAATGCCTGCTAACTCAGGTAATTACACCACAACGGCGTTCTTTTCTAATTCTGCCAGTACCTTAGTTTGTACAAGAACGGTTGTTTCCAATTACTCTGTAGTTCCTACAAGTTCGGTTACAGTTAGCTTACCAAATAATGTTTGTCAATATGGAACCGCAACGCTTAGTGCAGTTGCCCCCGGCGCAATTGGTTTCTCCTGGACCGGGCCTAACAATTACGTAGCTACAGGTGCAACAGGTACAATATCAAATATCCCTACAAATGCATCCGGACCTTATTATGCAACGGCCCTATTTGCAATTGGTACTGTTAGTTGTACAACTATAGGTAGCAATAATTTAAGTGTTGTTCCTGTCAACCCGATCAATGTGATTCCACAGATATCTCAATGCGAGCCGGCGAACATCAGCTTGCAAGCCAATTCGGCAGGTG
>B570J29032_109959615_pt1 | contig 40166 bp, 32 predicted proteins | sample LakMenEpi16Nov12_FD_29032 | JGI IMG/M metagenome (IMG submission 29032) | reverse complement strand
CTGTAAATAAAATATATACGTAAAACATGTTCAAATTAAAAAAGTCCTCGAAAATTCAAGGACTTTTTGGGTAAGTAATGGGATTCGAACCCACGACCCTCAGAACCACAATCTGATGCTCTAACCAACTGAGCTATACCTACCATTTGGGAGTGCAAAAATACAAAATTAATTTATTTAAGCAAAAAAAACCGCAGGCTTAGTGCTTAAAATGTCGGGTGCCGGTAAACACCATGCTCATCCCATGAGCATTGCAGTATTCAATGCTGTCTTTGTCTTTAATGCTTCCTCCGGGCTGTATTACCGCAGTAATACCGGCTTGGTTAGCCAATTCAACGCAATCAGCAAACGGAAAAAAGGCATCACTGGCCATTACAGCGCCTTTTAAGCTAAAACCAAAACTTTGTGCCTTGGTTACCGCTTGTCTTAGGGCATCAACCCTACTTGTTTGTCCGGTTCCACTAGCTAATAATTGCCCGTTTTTGGCAAAAACAATGGTGTTGGACTTCGTGTGTTTTACCAATTTATTTGCAAATATTAAGTCCTTAATTTCTGCCTCTGTAGGAGAGGTTGTTGTAACTGATTTTAAATCTCCAGCAACTTCCGTTTTAAAATCCTTATCTTGTTCAATTACTCCATTTAAAAGGGTTCTAAAGGTTGTATTGCTTAATTCGACCTTGTTTTGAATAAGAATTATGCGGTTTGGTTTTGATTTTAAGATGGCAAGTGCATCCTCATTATAGGCCGGTGCAATAACTACTTCGCAAAATAATTTATTAATCTCAGTAGCTGTATTCAAATCAATGGTTCTGTTGCCTATTAATATTCCGCCAAAAGCACTTACCGGGTCAGCGGCTAATGCATCAACATAGGCTTGATGAATAGTTGACCTACTGGCTACACCGCAAGCATTGTTGTGTTTCAAAATTGCAAAGGTAGGTTCTTCAAAATCTGCTATTAGATTAACAGCTGCATCTACATCCAACAGATTATTATATGAAAGTTCCTTGCCGTTTAATTTGGTGAACATAGCCTCTAAATCACCATAAAATATTCCTTTTTGATGCGGGTTTTCGCCATAACGCAATACCTGTGCTTGTTGTATGCTTTGTTTAAACTGTAAAAGTTCTACAGATTTATTAAAGTAATTAAAAATTGCAGTGTCATAATGACTCGTGGTTGCAAAGGCTTTAGCAGCTAATAATTTTCGGTCGGATAAATCTGTATTACCTTTTTTGGTTTCTAATAAATTGTTTAATAATCCGTAATCATTTCTGCTTGACACAATAACCACATCATTATAATTTTTAGCTGCAGCACGAATGAGCGAAATGCCTCCTATATCAATCTTTTCAATTATTTCTGACTCGTTAGAAGTACTTGCTACCGTTTCCTCAAAAGGATATAAATCAACTATCACCAAATCAAGGTCGTCTATTTTGTGCTGAGCTTTTTCTTTGCGGTCGCTCGCGTTATCTCTACGATTTAAAATCCCTCCGAAAATCGCGGGATGTAATGTTTTTACCCTTCCTCCAAAAATTTCAGGGTAGTTGGTAACGCTGTCAACGGCAGTAACGGGAATCCCCATTTTCTCAATAAAGGCTAGGGTGCCGCCGGTGCTGTATAATTTAACACCTAGTTGATGAAGTTTTTGAATAATGGGTTCTAAGTTATCTTTATAATAAACAGAAACTAATGCGCTTTTTATCGGTTTTAAATCACTCATGTTTTCAAAAAATTAAGGCACAAAGATAACCGAACATCTTAAATGACATGGGCATTGTTTAAAACTGATTGAAATTTTAAATCTTTTCAAATTCCAATTATCTGCATTAGTTTGGTTAACTTAAAGCTTTTAATTTTTATGCATATGTCAAATATTTTTGAATTTAATGGGTATAAACCGGTTATTGATTCATCGGCTTTTGTTCATCCGAATGCTACCGTAACCGGTAATGTGGTTATTGGTGCGGATGTGTATGTTGGTCCTGGTGCAGCTATTCGTGGTGATTGGGGTAAAATTATCATAGAACGAGGTTGTAACGTTCAAGAGAATTGTACGATTCACATGTTTCCCGGAACTACGGTTTTATTGAAGGAGGGAGCACACATAGGTCACGGTGCAGTAGTGCATGGTGCAACCTTGGGTAAAAATTGTTTGATTGGCATGAACAGTGTTATTATGGATGAAGTGGTAATTGGTGATGAATGCATTGTTGGCGCTTTAAGTTTTGTGCCTGCACAAACTGTTTTTGAGAAGCGCAAGGTTATTGTTGGTAATCCGGCTAAGGCAGTTAAGGATGTTTCAGACGAAATGATTGCCTGGAAAACCAAAGGAACGGCTTTATATCAGCAATTACCAAAGGATTGCCATGACACATTAAGACCTTGCGAACCTCTTCGCAGACCAGCTCCTTTTGATAAAGAACAGCAAAAGGAATACACTATTTGGGCTAAAAATAAAAAGTAATTAGAGTCGTTATTTCCCCTTCGTTGAGTTTGTTGTAGTAGGCGCAACTGTTGTTGATTTGATAGGATTGGCCGTTGATGTTTTTGTGCTTTGGTTAGAAGTTCCTACCGCCTTTACGGTTGAGGTTCCTGACGCAGTTATTGCGTTAACACCATTGGCAGGCGAGCCGGGTTTAACTACCGGTTTAAACGGTTTATCACTTGCTGCCATTTCGCAACTGGTGCATATTTCTTTCCATTTCACATCCATTTTACAATCCGTAGGTTTGATGTAAACCTTTTTAACCGCACTATCAGGCATGCTAAAATCCATGTCTGTTTGCAAGGTTTGCGGACCTTCAAATGTAAAGGGTTCTTTAAAATAATCTTCCAAATGAATGTCTTTGATGTGAATTTTTTTATTAAACACCATGGTGTATAATTCAAAGATTGCTCGCGTAATTTTAATGTAGATCAAATTTTTAACCGGGTCGTAACTTATTTTTACGTCGCCTACTACGGGTGTTTTATAATCAAAAGGACCACACTTAACAATCGCATCGCAAAAGAAATTACTGCTATCCGGTCTGATGGCTATTTTTGGGTTTTTAATGGTCCAATGGTATTTGCCTTTAATTAGCATTACCTCGTAATCATTAGTGCCGCTGATGTCTCCTACAGCTGCTAAAATTTTATTAACGGTTTCTTCATGAATGGTTACCACAAAATCATTTATCACAGTGGCATTTGTTTTTTGAGCGTTACCTGCTAACGTACAAATTAAACTAAGCGAAAACAAAAATATTTTTAATTGATTCATGCTGTCAGTATTTAAAGGTTAAAAATCAAATTGGTAATAAAACCCTGGTTGTCCTGAAACACAGGTCGATTTAAAACTAATCGGTTTAATTGTAAAATTTGATACAAATAGCCGGCCTCTAATTTCATGTGTTTATTAAATTTAAAGCCAATTAAAGCACTTAAACGATTTTGATCAAATACAGCTTGCACCACATTTTTTCCAAAGCCTATAAATAATTCATCATAAACGGCAAAATACAACTGATTTTTTTTAAGACTATCAGTTTTAGTGAGTGGGATTTGGATTCTTAACATGTAACGCATTCTGTTTAAGTAAGTGTATTTGTCTTCCTGTTTTGAGGAAGAGTCAGAATATTGCCCTACCCAACGTTGCTCAAGCTTGTAACGTTGACTAACGTCAATTTTATTTAATGTTTGTTTAAGTGTGATGGCAACGTAACTGCGGTGTTCGGTAAAGTTTTTTCCGAATTTATTAATTGGTATGTCACCGTAATTAAAAGTTTCTATGTTGCCATATCCAACTCGCAGTTGGATAGCAGAATTTAACTCATAATTTATTCCAACCCGCAATAAACTTTGTTGCCAGTCTGTTATAAAGTTATTTCGTCTGAACTGGTATTCCGTATGCAAAGAGAATTTAGGATTTAATTTAAAGGTACCAAAGTAGTTATACCAGCCAATCTGGTTGTAATTAATCCATCTGTTGTTCTGCCCTTGCAGCTTAATCAAACAAATGAATAATATAATTAGAGAGCTTAATTGTCTTGATGTCATTCCAATTAATCAATAACAAAGTCAAATAAATTTAATGTTCTTATGCTTCAACCTCTGTTACAATACTTGGGAAAATTCTCACGTTATTGTTTTCTTCTCTTCTGAACTGATAAGTAAACTTATAATGACTTTCTAATCCTGATTTATTTGGTAAACCATTAATCATCATAATATTTCTGTTCTTAGCAAATTTCAAAAGTTCGCGTAAGTAGTGGGCGCTGATTTGTCCAACCTCGTCAATAATACAATGTACTTTAAAGTCTTTACTGCTGCGGTGACTACTTTCTTTAATAAACACATGCAAAAGGGTAATGTAAATAATGGCTTTCACTAAAATATCTGTTCCGGTACTTCCGATGCTGTCAATTTTATGTGTCCAGCCGGTTTCATTCATACCTTCTTTAATGTTAAACTTCAATTCAAATAAATCCTGTAATCTGATTTCTTCCTGTTCCTGTTCTTTAATTGCTGTACGAAGTTGATCTAACAGTTTAACGGCTCTTGTGCTAATTTCACGCTTGGTTCCGGTTGCAAAATCGGTATTAAATAAGCCTTCATTGTATACTAAACCATGCTCCTCTCTAAATTCTTCAATACGTTTAAGAAGTTTGTACACCTTGTTATCGCTTTCCTCAATTTTAATTTTAATAAACTCAATTAATTTACTTTCCTCAAATTCTGCTTTCTTAAAATCTTCAGCAATAAGCGTAATGATGTGTTGAATTTTATCTTTTTGTCCGCTTAACTCTTTTACTTTAGTTGCAATACTATCAGTTACTAAACCAATTTGAGTTGCAGTTTCAGCGATCGACAATTCAATTTTATTTTCATTAATAAAGCTTCTTAGGTTTTGTGCAAAACGCTCGTATTCACCTTGTGTAGCATCGGTTCTAATAACAAAATTGAAGTGATTCTCTAACCTGAACTTACCTGCAAATTCATTCACATAGCGTTGAAATGCACCATACTCTTCATTAAAGTGCGAATCGTTTTTAAGCATTTGTGTACACAAATCTGCTATTTTAAAATTCGTTCTTTTTGGTTCGGCACGTTCAATAATGTCAGCGTATTTGTTGTGCACAGGAGACTCGCGGAATGTTTCGGTGTAGAATCGGATGCCATTATTAAACTCAATTAGTTCTTCGTCAAATGCACGTTTAGCTTTGTTAAGCTCCATGCGCTTTAAATTATATTTTCTTGTGTTTTCTTCCAGTTGTGCGCTTAAATCGTTATTTGTTTTTACAAATTCTTCTTTTTTCTGAATCAGGTCAGGAAGTTTATCAAATTTTTCACGTTTGTCTTTTAAGTAATCATTCACTAATTGCGCGTATTGTTCAATTTCCTTCAAGGCATCCTGTAATTCTTTCAAGCGTCCTTCAACAGATTTTAACTGCTTAGCATCAACACCTTTGTTTTTAAAATTACTTTCTTTTTCCTTACTTAGTTCCTCCTCTTTATTTTCAAATTCCTTTACTTGATTTTTCTTTTCTACTTCAAGTTCACTAATTTCAGTTTCTTGACGTTCTTTTAATTCGCCTAAACGCTCAATATTGTAAGCGTTAAGTTTTTCAAATTGCAGATTGAAATCATTTAAAACGTTATTTTTCTTTTTATTTAAAATAGAGAGTTCTTCTTCTATTATATTAAGGCGTTGTCTGTTACCTGTTAAAGAGTCTTCAACTTCCGTACCTGCTTTAATTTTCCAGTCTTCTAATTCAATTTGTAACTTTTGTTCGCGCTTATCTGCTAATTCAAGTGAATAGGTTAATACCTTTAAATCTTCTTTTAATTCACCCAATTGCTTACCGAATTTATCGGCGGCCAACATTTTTTCTTCATTATTGGCAGTTTGAAATTGATTGAGACTTTCTTCTAAATCTCTAATTTGTGCCAATCTTTCGTTTTTCTCGAACTGATATTCCTCAATTGATTTAGAAATAACCTCAACATTCTCAAGGTTTAAACTAATGCCATAAAGCGTATTAGCCGCATTTTCTTTGATTTCGGGTGTTAGGTCCGTTCTGAAAAGGAGCTTTTCATTAACTACTTTACCTATATTTTCCTGCCAGTTCTTAACGTTTTTTTCGAGGTATCCGTAAAATGCATCATGTTGCACGTTAAGCTTACTTTCTATTTCTTTAATTTCTGTTTTAAGCTTGATGATATCTGCATTACTTTGATTGATTTTATTGTTTAGGGCAGTTTTAATTTTCAATTCCAAAGCTTCCCACTCACGTTGAATGGTTTGGACCATGTTTTGTTTGATGGCCTTCTCACTTTTGTTTTTATAATTAATTGCACGTAATTCTGCTAATTCTGTTTCAAGCGCTTTAATCTCCTGTTCGTAAAAGCGTGTGTTACGAATAACTTTTTCTTCACTTTTTAATTCATTAAACTCAATTTGTTTAGCCGTCACTTCTCCACTAACATCAGATAAAGCTTCGTCTCTCTTTTGTTTTAATTCGGCATCTCGTTTATTGAATTCGTTTTTTTGAAGTAATTGTAATTCGTTGTAATGATTAAAAATTTCGCTCGTTTTTGAGTTAATTTTATTAATGTAAGCAGCTTTGTCATTTCTGAGTTGCTCAATTAATGAGGAGTACTTCAATTCAATACTAGAAACATTACTGGTTAAACTTTCATATTCGCGACGTGCAATGTTTAATTCGACTTGTAATTTTTCTTTCTCGGAATGCTTTTCTACAGCTTCATCAATATTATTCTCTTTATATTCTTTCAGTTTTTTATTAGCTTCACGAATGGTGCGGTCATAAAAGCCAATCTCTTCACGAATGTCATTTTGCTTTTCTTGAATAGCCTCGGTTTGTGCCTCGTGTTCGTTGGTCAACTCCTCTAATTCAATTTCTTTTTTCTTAGCAGCGTCACGAATAGCTTCGTTTTGTGTTTCGGCAAAGCGTATGCTGCTGCCTAATTTATCAGCTAACTCCATTTGTGAGCCCTTCAGCATCTGAACCTGATCGTATTTTTTATCAATGAGCTCAATTAATTGTCCGGTTTCTTTTTTAATATAAGTTTCTATATCCGTATACTTTTCATTAAATTGTCTTAGTTGGCGTTCAACTTGTTCCAATTTAATAGATGAGTTTTGATCAGTAAGCGAATTGGCAATAAAATCTTTAATAAATCTAGAATCAATACTACTTTTGGAAGATAAGAACACATTGGTAATGGATTTGGGGATATTACCATATTTTTCATTTCCTTTTAATAAATGAAATTTAGATAATTGTTTATCTGTTTCTGTTCCGTAGATGATATTTCTGTATCTTTCAAACGTATCAATTTGATTGGAAATGTAAATGCCTCTTCTCTCCAAGTTGTTGATGATTTCTTTAATTTTCATAGCCTCATCATTACTATTTAAAAAGAAATCTGGGTTATAAGGCGCATCAACAAATCTAAATACTAATTTATTGTGACGGTAAACCATTACAAAAAATGGTTTGTCCTCTGTGGCAATTTCATATATTAAGTAAGAATTTTCATAACGGAAGTAATGTTCTTCAAAACTTTTTTGTGATTGAGCGATCCCTAATCCACGACTATTAGCACTGTAAAAGAATAAGATGGCACGTTGTAAAGACGTTTTTCCAAAATTATTCGTCCCTACAAAGCAAGTGTTACCGCACAATTCAATATCTGCATACTTTACATTTGCAATATTTATTTCTACAATTCTGTTTAATATTCTTACGTTTTCCATTCTATAAATTTTCTAGTTTAAAATTATCCCACTGCTATTGCTGTCTGTTCCGCTTGTTTCTTCATAAATACTGATTGCATTAATCATATCTAATAAATAGGTGTAAGCGTCAAGTACTTTGTAACTCTCTGATTGTTCATCCTCTAATTCTAAAAATGAATCACGGGTCATTAAATTACAGATATCTCTCACTTTATTAAGTAGCGTTTCACTACGGTACATTGGGATTTTTTGTAATTTTTGTTTTAAGCGCACATTTGCATTGCATTCTTCTGCAATTTCACTTGGCCTGAACCTGGCCCCAATCGTTATTTTATTGTCCATGCTTGCAAATAAGTCAATCACATCAATGTAGCGTTCAAATGCTTCCAATTTTTGTTCAATTAAACTGTTTGCTTCATTTATTTTTGAGAAGTAGAAGTAATTATTTCCACGTTCGATGTTATATCTAATGATATTGAAATAGGCTTGTAGGCGATCAAAATTTTCGGGATTGTTAATGATGTCATACAACTTGCTCATGTTATCCTTAGTGCCATTACTGCTGATAAAATGTCCACGCGCCATAATTGCAAAAATGTCGTGTGTTTGTTTTGGGAGGTTATAATCTTCTGCGTTCATTTAAATTATAAATTTTGGTCAATAAATTTTATATGATTCGTTTTTATTTTATGGGAAAGACTAATTAATTCCACATGTTGAAGTGGCTCAGATTTATTTACATTTAAAACCATTGTGTCTCCTTGTAAAGGCTCATAAATGAATTCGTAGGAGTTTTCGTTTTTTCCAAAATCAATTTTTATTTCATAATAGTAGTATGAATTTAATGGGGGTATTGATTCTTTAAATTCGTATTTAATGGAAGTGTAAATAATTTTAAAATTATTTTTTTTACTTAGTATTTGTTCAATTGTAGCTGACTTATTATCATTATTGTTTGAGTAAACTACTCTGCTGTTAAAAGAAATTTTTGAGTAATACTTATTGAAAGCTTCATTTTCTTTTTTGAAATGGTCATGTATCTTAGAGATTAAATCTATGTAATTAAATTCACTTTTGTTTTTTGTTTCATTTGTTTTTAAGCCTTTTAATTTCTGATCCAATAACCAAAATTGTTTATCAACATCATTATCATCCTCAAACGCAATTCCGTGTATAGCCTTATGCATTAAATCCAACGAATTAAAAACTGATTCAGATATGAATTCAACAAATGGTTCAATGTTTCCTCCATCTGCAATGCGCAGTACTTCGAAGTACCTTTCTTTAATTTCTTTTTTGATGATGGCAGGGTGGTATCCAAATTTCACTAAGATGAAATTCATTAAAATTCTTGATAATCTTCCATTACCATCATCAAATGGATGAATTCGAACAAATTTGTAATGAAATTCTGTAGCTATTAGTATTGGGTTAAAGTCTTTTCGCTGTATTTCAGAATTGTACCATTCTAAAAGATCGTTCATTTTTGAACTAACCTCGAATGGCTCAGCAAAATAGAATGTTTCTCCTGTTTTCGTTAAAACATGATTAGATTCTGTTTTATAAACGCCAACCTTTATTTCTTTCGTGGTTTCTTTGCCGTCTGATGTAATTGCTTTTTTAGTATAATTTTCTTTCAATATTAATTTGTGTAACTCTCTGATAAAATTTTCAGTAATATTTCTATCGCCTTTAACAACATCCAAAACAATATTAATAGCTTCGTTATGACCAGTAATTTCAAAGTGATCCCTTAGTGGTTTGCCTTGAGCAGTAATGTGATGTAACAATAATGATTTCGTTTCCCCATATGTTAAGCTATTACCTTCTATGCTATTGGAATGGTAATTCCAATCAATGCGTAGTTTTTGCATCACCTTTTCTTCAATTTCTTTTTTAAAAGGTCTTAAGGCATCAAGCTCTTGTTTTTTTAATATAGCTTTTTCTAAAAACAATTTTATTCTTTTTCTTCTTTAATTTTTTTCGTTTTCTTTTCTTCCTTTTTTAAAGGGAGAATAATGGTGTAACCCAGCCGTTTTTTCGTTTGGTTAGCATCTTCATAATCATGATAACCCAATCGGTATTTAAAATCTAAACTGTTTTGGTATTCCATGGCAATTTCAACAAAAATGGAGAGTCGTTCTTCAAAGGACACATTACCAACGGCCTTTGGGAATTTATAATCAATTAAGTATTCAAATAAATTGAGTTTGTTTTGATTGAGAAATTTATCTACTAGTTTCTCTACATCTAATTTAATTTGTTGATCAATTAGTTGTTCTTTAAAATTGCTTGGTAATTTTCCGGCAATACCTCTCATCATTAAACGAGAGAGTTTATATTTTTCCGCTACACGTTTGCACAAAACATGTCCTTCGTCGGTAAATAAAAAATCAATTGAAATTTTTGTTCTTGGTCCTTTTATGTTATTGTGCTTGAGTGTTTTTACTTGTTTAACTTGTTCAATAAAATCTGTTCGGTAGTGCAATGTGCCATGATCTTTGATTTCTTTCAAGCGTTGTGCTTTAAGATAAACATCTAACTGAAATTGAATTTTATTAATGTAGTCGGTAATATCGGTTTGAATTTCAATTAAAAAGTCAAGGTTTTCAATTAACGTTCCTTTAAGATTGGTTACAATGCCATACAATTCAGTATCATTGGTGTAAGTAAAAAGTTGTCTGGTGTCATTAATAATTTCTTCAGTTTTACGGATAAACTCAATAATTGTATCACGCTTTTCGCGGTAATCTTCTAACTTATGCAGTTTAATTCGGTAATTGGCTTCGTTTTTGTAAGTGTCATCAACATTTTTTTGAAGTTTGATAATTTCTCTGGGTAGAGCAATGTTGATTCGTTTAAGATATTTTTTAATATGTCTTAAGAAACGGTGTTCATGAACTTCTTGATAAAAGCGGATGTAACGTTTAAGCTCGTTAATGTAATCGTTGACTAATCCAGGGGTTACCTCGCCAATTTCCATGAAATCTTCAAACATGGCGATCACAGCATCATTTAAGCTTACAATGTTTTCGTATTCGAAAACAAGTTCTAAAGCTTTCAATCGTTGATAACCTTCGGGTGAGATGTCTTCGCGTGAAAGCAATTCATTTACGGTGATGTTTTCACGGTTAGCAAACAAAAACTCTACAACCCCTCGGTGTTGATAAAGTTGATTAAGAATATCGTTTACATTAACTTGTAAAGCCATTTAAATAGTTGTATGATTAACATTGTAAAATACAACACTTGCTTTACTTACAAAAACGCTATTATGAACAAAAAAACGGAGTAATTAACTATTTGTTTTTTTTATAATGTTGAAAAGTAGCTGACTTTGTTAATACTATTCTTATTTCTTTAAAACCAGCATAGCCCATTCATTTTCTGTTTCAACGCTAACTTTAATAAGATGGAGCTTATTTGCAATTTCTGTTAATTCATCAACATCGGTTAAAAAAAAACCACTTAATACTAAGTGCGACCCTGTTTTCATTTTTTCTGCGTAGGTAGGTAAATGTTTTTTTAAGATGTTTTTATTGATGTTTGCAATGATTAAATCAAATGGTTTTTCAGAATTTAAATCTTCAACATCCCCTTTTTTAATAATTGTTTTTATACATTTATTAATGGCAACATTTTCTGAGCTGTTTTCTACACTCCAAGCATCAATGTCAATTCCTAACACCTCTTTTGCACCAAGTTTTTCTGCTAAAATGGCTAAAATACCGGTGCCACAACCCATATCTAAAATTCTTTGTTCGTTTAGGTTCAATTGAAAAAGTTGTTTCGCAACTAACCTTGTGGTTTGGTGATGTCCGGTACCGAAACTCATTTTCGGTGTTATTTCTATATTTAATTTAACAGCAGTAATTGGTGAATGAAAATTTGCACGGATAGCTAATAAGTCATCAATAATTACCGGCTCAAAGTTTTTTTCCCACTCGCTGTTCCAGTTTGTTTGCTCTATTGTTTGAATAGAAACTGAAAATTTAAAATCATCAAATACCAAATCCGATAAGTTGATTTCTTTGGCATTTTCTTCTGTTATAAAAGCATCAAAGCCATTTGGTTGGATGTTAAAACTTTCAAAACCGTAATCTGCAATCATGGCCATCAATATTTCACTGCCAGGTTCTGGTGGTTCAACGGTAAATTGGTAGTTAAGATAATTCATGTTTATTGATTTGATGGATGCTGGTTGTTGTTGTGTTAAAAACTTCGTTGGCATTTTTGGATGTTATTTCTGCTAATTCAAGCATGCTGCAGTTTTTAATCTCTGCAACTTTTTTTGCAACTTCCAGCAAATAAACCGGTTCATTTCGCTTACCTCTAAAAGGAACAGGCGCCAAGTAAGGGGCATCTGTTTCCAATACCAAGTGTTTTAAATCTATGTCTTCTACAACTTTATCTAACCCACTATTTTTAAATGTTACAACCCCACCGATACCTAATTTAAAAGGAGTAGAATTAAGGATTTGTTTGGCCTGAGCAGTATTACCACTAAAACAATGAAATATCCCTTTAGGGAGTGAATTGAATTCACTCAGTAGTTCCATTATTTCATTATGTGCATTTCTGCAATGAATTACAATTGGATAATTAAATTCCAGAGCCCAAATGATTTGCTGTTTAAATGCAAATTTTTGTTCTTCAAAAAAAGTTTTATCCCAATAAAGATCTATTCCAATTTCACCAATACCTGCAAAGAGTCTTTTCGTTAACCACCGATGAACAATTTCAAGTTCATTTTTATAATCGCTTTTAACACTACAAGGATGTAAACCCATTAAAGGAAAACAGTTTTCCGGGTATTGTTTCTCCAAAGCTAACATGGCCTCAATAGAACTTGAGTCAACATTAGGCATGTAAAATTTTTTAATGTTGTTCTTAAGCGCTTTTTCAATTAATTGTGTCCTATCCGAATCAAACTCTTCGGCATAGAGGTGCGTGTGTGTTTCAATTAACATGTTAGTTTAAAGAATCTATTGTTACTTTAACCACATTATTTAATTCTTGTTTTGTTGCACCACTTTGACTCATTACGCGTAATCCCAATAAAGTATTGTATAAAAACTGAGAGTAATTTTTAGTTGGTTTACTTAGTTTAAGAATGTTGCGGGATTGAGCGTCATTTAACCAACCAGTTAATAGTTCTTGCACTTCATCTTTATTATTACAAATAACTTGTTGTGTTTTAAAGCATTGTTTGCTCATTTCGGCAGCGGCGTTAACTAGCAAACAACCGTTGTCATCAGGGTGAGCAATTAAATGATCTACAACATTCTTAAATAGAAAATCTATTTTTTGTAAACCGTTAACGGGTTTTTCTTCAATTTTATCAGATAACGCTTGATTGTTCTGCTTATAATATTCAAGTGACTGAATATATAAATTGTGTTTGTCTCCAAAAGAGTCATACAGACTGCTTCTGCTTAGGCCTGTGGCTCTTAAAACTTCATCCATAGAAGTTCCGTTGTAACCTTTTTGTTGAAAAATACTTGCTGCTGCAGCAAGCACCTCTGTTTTATCGAATTTTTTTGTTCTCGGCATTTGAGCACTAAGGTATTATTCAGGAATGATTATTCCAAATTATTTTGGACTAATTGTTCTTTTTTAAATTAATTAGAAAATGTATGGACGTTTAGTTATAGATTTATTTAAAGTAACATATTGTCTATCAGTCTTATATGCCCAATAAAACAAGCAATTAATACTACCTGCTGATGTGAATCTGTAAAATCTTCATCTTCAATTAAGGAATTAGCATCAGAAATTATAAAATAATCTAAACGGTAACCATTTCCGGAAAATTTTGAAGCTACTTGTTTTTTGACTTCTGAGAAGCTATAGCCTGCTGCTTTTAAACTTGGAATGGATTGCATGACTTTTGGAATAACAGAGGCCAGTTTTCTTTCCTGAGTACTTAATAAGGTATTCCTTGAACTCATTGCCAAACCATCTTTCTCTCTCATAATCGGGCATGCCACAATTTCAATATTAGTTTTCATTTGCCTAACAAGTTCTTTTATAATAAGCACTTGCTGATAATCTTTAATACCAAAAAAAGCTTTGTCGGGTTTAACGGCATCAAATAATTTGCTTACAATTTGTGCTACTCCGTTAAAATGGCCAGGACGTGCCGCCCCATCCAATACCTTATCTAAATGCCCAAAATCAAATGTTCGTTCATCTTTATGAGGATACATTTCATTCACTTCCGGAATAAAAACTATGTCACAATCAGCCGCTATTAACAGTTTAACATCTTCCTTTTCAGTTCGCGGATAGCGCTCTAGGTCTTTTTTGTCATTAAACTGTGTTGGGTTGACAAATATGCTGCAGACTGTTTTTTGGCATTGTAACTTACTTTCCTTTATTAGGGATATATGCCCTGGGTGCAAAGCTCCCATAGTTGGTACAAAACCAATTTTAAATTCTTTTCTCCAATCATTTAATACAGATTTAAGTTCCTGGAGATTTCGAATAATTTTCACGTTGGCAAAAGTATTAATTTAAACTCAATACGCATTAAATATATCTAACGAACTGTGTATTGCCACTGATAGTTTATTAACTTTTAGTAATACTTAAATGCACGGTAAATGGATTCAAACGAACGGTAAATTGGCATTTTTTGGCCATAAATAATCAGACAAGCTTCTTTTTTCTTTGAAATATGGATTTTTTTTTATTACTTTTGTATTTATATTTTAGGAGCTATTTATGAAGAAAGCCAAAGTTCTTTTTGTTTCGCAAGACATTACCCCTTATCTGGACGAGACTTACATCGGAAAAATTTCTCGTCGTTTGCCTCAGGGCATCCAAGAAAGAGGGAAAGAAATTAGGACTTTTATGCCAAAATACGGCAATATTAACGAACGTCGCCACCAATTACACGAAGTTATTCGTTTATCGGGTATGAATTTGGTTATCAATGACGTTGATCATCCTCTAATTATTAAGGTAGCGAGCATTCCCAGTGCTCGTATGCAAGTTTATTTTATTGATAATGAAGAATATTTTAGCAGAAAAAGTACTTTAACTGATAAAACGTCTGGGAAATATTTTGACGATAACGATGAGAGAAGTATGTTTTTTGTAAGAGGTGTTGTTGAAACTGTTAAGAAACTGGGTTGGCAACCTGACATTATTCATTGCCATGGTTGGTTCACCTCACTTTTACCAATGTATATAAAGAAATATTATGCAGATGAGCCATTATTTGCTGAATCAAAAATAACAGTTTCATTATATAATGATGAGTATCCGAAGAGCCTTAACAAAAAGTTTGCTGAAAAATTGAGTTTTGATGGCTTTAACAAAAAAGACTTGAAACATATTGTTGAAGAGTCAAATCACTTAAATATCCAAAAACAGGCTATTGAGTATGCAGATGCCATTATACAAGGTGATGAAACAATGCATCCTGAATTAGAAAAACACATTAAAAAATCGGGCAAACCGTTTTTAGGATATAAAAACGAAATCGAATATTTAGATGCATTTAATGAGTTTTACGACTCTATTCTGCAAGAGGTAGATGTTTTATCCTAATAACTGATTTCAAATATTAAAAAAGCATTGTCAGAACTTAGGCAATGCTTTTTAATTTTTACATTTTTTATGCAATTGCTCCGTTATTAATTCTGTATTTTTACCCATCGTAAATGAAGCTTAAAACTCATACTAACATACTTTTAATTCTGCTCTCAATTACACTCTTTACAAACTGTAAGAAAGATAATAGAGTTTTAGACAACAGTGTTCTGCCGCTGGAAGATGGGTTGCAGTCTGTGTTTTCTGATACTTTTAAAATTGATGCTTTCAGTGTTTTATCTGAAGAAATACCTTCATTCAATACGAGATTTAAATTTTTAGGTGCTAACCAAGACCCGGTTTTTGGCAGAACCGACATTAATCTTTATGTTGCACCAATAATTAAGGATAACGTAACAAATACAATTATCGGAAATAACCCAACTTATGTTTCCAGTGAAATTATACTAAAAGCAGATAATGTGCAATTTACAGGAGACACAACAATTGTAATGACCTATTCGGTTTTTGAAACCAACAAAAAATTAGAAAACTCACAAGTATACTATTCTAACAAAGGAGATTCATTGGCTGATTTTTCAAAATTAGTTGGAAGTTATGTAGGGAAATTAACCTTTTTGAATAATAGCAAGGTAATTCGTATTCCGGTTACCAACACGGTATTTGCAAATTCGATTTTAACCAATACAACACTTGTACAGAGTAACGAAAATTTTCAGAACACAATTAAAGGGTTTTATATAACTGCTTCAGGTTCCAATATTAATCCATTAAACGCACAAGGTAATATTTATAAATTTGATTTAGAAGACACAACAAGCGGATTTTATCTACGTTATTTAAACGGCCCGCCTTCTCCGACCAACACAGTTGTTAACTCATATAAATTTGTTTTTTATGGCACAACAGCATCACGATTTAATGTTTCATCTTATAGTGCAATAAGCGGAGGTAATACTTTATTAATAAAGCAATTATTCAATAAAGATTCTGTGCTTGCACCTCGCACCAATCTATTCATTAAAGGATTTGCTTCAACAAAAATTAAAATTAAAATACCTTCATTAAAAAATTTAGCCGATTCCCATAAAGTTTCTATTAATCGTGCTGAAATTGCTTTTAAAATAGATCCAACTTATTCCACAAGTGGCGGCACAAAGCAATATGCGGTTCCATCCGGACTATCCCTGCTGGCGCTCGACTCACTTGGAAAAGTTACTTTAGTTACAGACCAAACAACAAGTGGAGATTTAAATCGATATGGCGGATATTTTGATGCATCATCAAACAGTTATGTTTTTAACATCATGAGGCATGTACAGCAAATCGTTAATGGTACAAAAAAGAATTATGGATTTATGTTAGTTGTAACGGATCCTAATCCGCTCGTGTTAAATACACGCGATAACTTTATAGAACGAGCTATTTTTGCCGGAACCGCTCATCCTACCTTGCAACCTAAAATCGGGATTAGCTATATTAAATTCAGAAATAATTGATTGACTTGAATTCAACGCACATAGAGGAGGTGTTGTACAATCAAAACAAATACTCTGAAATCGTTTTTATTTACACTAATAATAAAACTAATCGTTTAAATTATACCTGTGATTTTATTTTTAATACGGTTCTAAACTGTCATTACGAAATCATTAATAATCTGGAGGAATTCGAAAGAAAACAAGGTGTAAAAATTAATTACAGTTCTACACTTCATTCTAAATGCATTAACGTGCCGGAACATCCATTTCTTAATAACGCTTGTCCCATTCGCAAGCAAATGTCTCTTGAAATCGAATCAAACGGATCGTTTGTTTTATTCAGAAAGCAATTAACCGACTACGATTTAAATTTCGACATATTCAGCGCAGTATTCGCCTGCATTAGCAGATATGAGGAATGGATTAATCCAAAATTTGATGAACATAAACGCTTTGAAATAGAGCAAAGTATTTTTTTTAATAGCAATTATCATTTAACTCCACAGGTTGATAAATGGATCCATCAATTAAGAGAGGCATTAATAGCAAAATTCAAATGCAACTTGCCTTTGCAACCGTTTAAACAAATCAGTACTGTTGATTTGGATAACTTATACGCGTTTCAACACAAAGGTTTTATTAGAAATCTGGGAGGCGGTTTTAAGGACTTATTAAAAGGTAAATTTGGTTTGATTGCAAAACGTATGAGCGTTTGCTTAGGTATGAGTAGAGATCCCTTTGATGTATACGATTTATTAATTGAGCACGCAAAGGATAACCAACTTGAGCTTGTTTTCTTTTATTTATTGAATGATAAAACTAAGTTTGATCGCACTTTAAATCCTTATACCAAAGGTTTTAAAAAAAATATAGATCAAGTATGTTCAAAATGCAAGGTTGGTTTGCATCCGTCTTATTACGCATACAATAATTCTGAACTGCTAAAGCAGGAGGCGGAATTGTTTAAGCAATTAACTAATGAACCAGTTCAGTTAAGTCGCCAACACTATCTTCGGTTTGACATTAAATTGACACCAGGTCTACTTGAAAAAAATTGCATCAAATATGATTTTACGATGGGATTTGCCGGAAAACCCGGGTTCCGTGCCGGCACAAGTTTTCCTTTTCCGTATTTTAACTTTGAAAGTAACCAATCATTAAATATTGTAGCAGTTCCGTTTTGCGCAATGGATGGAGCTTATTCTGTTTATAAGGCTTTTGATTATGGCTCAACTTTAAAAAGTTTGAATGAACTTAGAAGCGAGGTTAAAAAGGTAGGTGGTTTCTTTATAACAGTTTTTCATGAAAGAAGTTTCTCAAAACTTCATTATGGAAGGATGAATGAACTTTATTTTGAGTTGTTCAGAAAACCCTAAACTGAACTTTTGTTATTTGGCTTTGTGTCAATTGTTCCGGTTTTTTTATTATACCCGTAAGGACAATGTTTACAGCCACTTTTACAGCAGTAACCGCGCTTCAAATGGTATTTTTCTGTAAATACGATGTAACCTTCAGGGCTGTAATAGAAATCTTCAGGATCCAGTTCTTTCTTAAACACTATTCTAAACGTTTAATTGTACATCCTATGGATTTAGTTTCCTGAGTTGTTGGAATCCCTGATTTAGCTAATGCTTCAATAGCATTTTTAAGATATGCGTCTTTTACGGCTGCGGGGTCTTTAACATTATCATCAATTGCACCTTTGTAGATTAAGCCTTTATTGTTGAATAAAAAGCATTGAGGTGTTCTGGTTGCACCAAACGCATTCGCTAATTGACTTTTTATATCAACAGAGTAATAACATTTTAAACCTTGACCATTATAATATTTTACCATTTCATCAAAGCTATCTTCTTCTCCACGTTGTGCCTCATTGCTATTAATTAAAATACATCCAATTTGATTGGCAGCGCATAAACTACTTAAATCTTTAATTCTGCTTTCGCTGAGTTTAACGTATGGGCAAGTATTACAACTAAAAATTACCAACAAACCCTTTGCTGTTTTAGCCTCATTTAAACTAATTTCTTTACCGGATACATCTTTCATTTTGTAGTCAGGCATAGGTATAGGTGAATTAATGGCAATCTCCTGAAAATTTGAATTGGCCATAAAGGAGATAGAAATTATAAAAATAGTTGATAGAACTAATGAGAGAATTATGGAACGTTTCATGTTATTTGATATTAAAGGTTATATGATAAAGTTACAAAATCATTCACAAAAAGTTCAAAATTAATTGTTAAAATATCAACCTTAGCATGTTATAAATCGCCTTCCGGTGGTTAATTAAAAAAACAATGTTAAAATCACGTAACATAAGTTCATTTTGGCGTTAATAAATTCAACAACTTAGCTAAGTGAACACAGAAATTGAAAAACCTAAAAACTCATTCGGTAAACGTTTACTGAAATTTTTTTTCTGGTTTGTACTAATCTGCCTTTTTATTTTTTCAATTATCTTAATATTAGTTTTTGTTTATAAAGATGATATAAAGAATGCCATCATTAAAGAACTTAATTCACATCTTAAAACCGAAGTAAAAGTAAAACCCGAAAACATTGATATTACATTTTTAAGTACGTTTCCGCATTGTAGTTTGAAATTTAACGATGTATTGGTTTATGAGCCAGGAGAATCAAAAGCGAAGGATACTTTGTTATTTGCTAAGCAAATTAACTTGTTTTTTAATGCCAAGGATATTTGGAATGAGAATTATTCAATTCATAAAATTTTAATCGACGAATCTAAATGCATCATTAAATTTTTCAAAAACAACAAAACTAATTTTGAAATCTGGAAACAAGATACAGCCCAAACTAGCGGAAAATCTGTAAATTTTGCCTTAGAAAATATTACCTGGAATAACTGTCAGCTCACGTATATCAATCAACCCAAAAAAATGCGGGCATCTGTTTTTTTAAACCAGTTAATTTTCAAAGGCGAATTTGGCGAGAAAAAATACTTGCTTGAATCTGATGTAGATTTTAAACTAATAAGTTTATCAGTTAATAAAAGAAATTTACTCAAAAATAAAAACTGTAAGGGAGATTTTAATCTGGAAGTAAATAGTAAAGAGTACCAGCTTAAAAAAGCAAACCTCAGTATGAACAAGGTAATACTTGGAGTAGAGGGTTATTTCTTTTATAACGACTCGTTGTATAACACCGAAATAACGTACAATGCACAGAATTTGGATATAGAATCGATTTTATCTTTATTACCTGAAGCTCAAAAAAGGAATATTTCAGATTATAGCAGTAAGGGAGAATTTTATTTAAAGGGAAAATTAGCTTATCAAAATCATAAGAATTTTGAAATTAAAACAGATTTCGGAGTTAAAAACGCAGCTGTAACTTATCAGCCAAACCAAATTACACTCACTCAGCTAAATTTAAATGGGAGCTTATTATACAGTAATATCAAAAGCGAATTAACATTTAATCAATTTAGTGCCCTGCTTGCAAATGATAGTATTTCAGGGAATTTATTGATTAAAGATTTTTCAAAACCATTTTTAAATACTAGAATCAGATCGAACCTTAATTTACAGAATTTTATAAAATTTTGGCCAATTGATACGATTACTGATTTATCAGGGTTTTTAAAAATTGATGGTCATGTTAAAGGAGAAGTAGAACAGATTAAGAACAATTTTGCAGGTAACACAGTAGAGTTGGAGTTAGCCTCAATAATGAAAAATGTAGTGGTTAAGTTTAAAAACAGTAAGCATGCAACAAACATCATTTCATGTGATTTAAAAGCTAAAAGCAGAGCTATACAGGTTACGAATTTGGAATTAAAAAAAGGGAGTTCAGATTTATCAATTACAGGAGAGATTCCTAATTTTTTTAATTATTTAATTGAAAACAATTCAACATTAAACATAAACGGCACACTATACTCAAATCAACTTTTTCTCGCTGATTTTGTGGAAGAAAATGAGTCTTCAACCGGTACTTCATCTAATACATTAGCATTTATTCCTGCTCGCTTAAACTTTAAATTAGATGCACGCATCAAACAATTTAATTACCAAAAGTTTGAGGCGTCCGATATTTCAGGTGAGTTGGAGATTAAAAACCAAAAGGCAATCTTAAGTGATTTTAAAATGATAGCGTTTCAAGGCGAAATGGAAGGCGATCTATTTATAGATAATTCTAAAAACAACCTTCAAACTGTAGCTGTTGGTTTTTTTAGATCTGTTAACATTCAGTCGATGTTTACTCAGTTTGAAAATTTTGGGCAAACAACTTTATTAGATAAAAACATTAAAGGTTACGCTACTGCTACCGTTAGTTTTAAGGCCAATTGGGATAATCAATTTAATGTGGATGAGAATTCAATTGTGGCACACACCGATTTGTTTATAGAACGAGGCGAATTAATTGACTTTAAACCTTTAGAGAGTTTATCAAATTATGTAGATGTGAAAGAATTAAAACGGATTAAATTTTCTTCCCTCGAAACCACAGTAGACATTGGTTCAAAAGTAATTTCATTGCCTAAAACGCAACTCAATAACAGCGCTTTAAATTTATTGGTTAGTGGTAAACATACGTTTAACAATGAAATTGATTACCATATTCAACTAAAAATTAGTGAATTGCTCGCTAAAAAACGAAAACAGGATAATGAGTTTGGCCCGGTTGAAAATGATAAGGAGAACAGGCGAAGTGCATTTTTATTAATGACAGGTACTGTCGATAATCCAATTATTAAATATGATAGACAAGGCCTTAAAGAAAAATTGAAACAGGATTTAAAAGATGAAAAGCAGAATTTGAAAACCATTTTACATGAAGAATTCAAACTATTTAAAAAAGATACGGTAAAAACAAATTCACAAAAATCAAAACAAACGTTTGAGCTTGAAAAACCAAAACAAAACAGTAACAAACAGCCTGCTCAAAAAAATAACGAAACAGAAGACGACGATTTTTAGTAATTTTATCTAATGAATATTTATACCAAAAAACAACGGTGGAAATTAGTGTTGGCTTTTTTTGCCTTACTAATTGTAAGCGCTTCGCTTTGGTATACTAATAGTTTGGTTAAGAGTATTGCCGCAGAGGAAAGACAGAAGGCTACTTTATGGGCAGAAGCGGTTCAGAAAAGAGCTAAATTGGTGAAATTTACAAATGAGTTATTTGAAGAAATAAAAAAAGGAGAACGTAAAAAGGCTGAATTGTATGCGGAAGCAACTCGGGAATTAAATAGTGATTTACAAAACATTAATTTTGTTTTAAAAGTTCTTCAGGAGAATACAACCGTCCCGGTTATTTTAACCAATGAAAAAGACGAAATTTTAATAACACGTAACTTAGATTCTACTAAGGAAAAGGATCCGAAGTATTTGAGTGAGCAATTACAAATCATGAAGGATTTGTATCCGCCTGTTGATGTTGAGGTATACAAAGGAATTAAACAAAAGCTTTATCATAAAGACAGTAAGGTGTTCTCCAGTATCAAATTGGTATTTGATAGTTTAATCAACTCTTTTATTTCGGAAGTAGCCATTAATTCGGCTGGTGTGCCTGTCATCTTCACCAACAACGATCAAACTAAAATTATCGAACTGGGTAAAATAGACAGTTCGGAAGTTAATACCGCAAGTAAGTTGAAGGCTAAGTTAATTGAACTAGCATCGCAAAACGCACCTATTGCAGTTGATTTGGGTGCAAATGAAATAAATTATATTTTTTATGCTCAAAGTAATTTACTTACACAGTTAAAGTGGTATCCTTATTTTCAGTTTGGCGCCATTGGCTTGTTTTTAGTAATTGCTTATGTATTATTCAGTACTGCAAGAAAAGCAGAACAGGATCAGGTTTGGGTAGGTATGAGTAAAGAAACAGCTCACCAGCTGGGCACACCATTATCTTCTTTACTTGCGTGGAATGAGCATTTAAAAAGTTTAGGCGTTGATGAAAGCATAACTGCTGAAATGCAGCATGACATTCAACGTCTTATCACAATTACGGATCGCTTCAGTAAAATTGGTTCCCAACCCACATTGGAGTTAGAAAATGTAAACGAGGTTTTAGCTAAAAGCGTTAATTATTTAAAACACCGCACTTCCCGTAACACACATTATGAATTGGAACTTCCGCAGGACGCTTTATATTCTCGTTTATGCGTGCCGTTATTTGATTGGGTTATTGAAAATTTATGCAAAAACGCTATTGATGCCATGGATGGTAAGGGCAATTTAACCGTTAAATTAATAGATATTCCGGAAGCTTTGTATATAGACATTACAGATACAGGAAAGGGAATTCCAAAATCAAAATTTAAAACAGTATTTGAGCCCGGTTACACAACCAAACAACGTGGCTGGGGTTTAGGTTTAAGTTTATGTAAACGGATTATAGAAACTTATCACCAAGGTAAAATTACCGTATTAGAGAGTGAGGTACAAAAAGGGACAACCTTTAGAATTGAATTAAGTAGAAGTTAGTGCCTATATTTTTATTCAAACTCTAATAAAACTATCTAACTTTAAATTACGCAATAACCGGTGGTGGTTGCATAACAGTACCGCAAGACTTACAAGTTCTCAGCAGTTCATCTTCGTAAAAGCGCTTAAACTCACCTTGAAACTGTTTAGTAATATCGGTTAAGGTAAAATATGCTTCATGCAGTTTGTTGTTACAATTTTCGCAAAACCAGAGCAAGCCATCCTTTTCATCTCCATGTCTTTTTCTTTCAATAACCAAACCAATCGTGTCTTTAAACCTTCTTGGATTATGTGGAACTTTTGGAGGTAGTAAAAAAATTTCTCCTTCTTTAATAGGTACTTCTACAGCTTTACCGTTTTCTTGAATTTGAACAATGATGTCTCCTTCCAATTGATAAAAAAACTCTTCACTTTCGTTATAATGATAGTCTTTACGGGAGTTTGGCCCACCAACTACCATTACAATAAATTCTGTGTCCTGATAAACTACTTTGTTATTTACAGGAGGTTTTAATAAATGACGATTTTCGTCAATCCATTTTTGAAAGTTAAAAGGTCGAGTAATCATACCTTAAAATTAGGAAATTGTTTTTATTTAAAAAATTAACAAAATAAATTTGCTGATTACTATGATAAGTAGTAATTTTAAACTACAAAATATAGTAAACTTAAAAATCAAAATAAAATGGGTATCAATAAAATTGCATCAAACATTCGCTTTTTACGTCAATTAAGAGGCTTGTCTCAAGAACAATTAGCAGATGAATTGAACATCACGCGTTCAAGGGTAGGAGGCTATGAAGAAGCTCGTAATGAACCACCTATTGATTTGTTAATTCGTTTGTCTGAATACTTTCATGTAGCCATAGACGCTTTGATTAGAGGTGATTTAAAGAAAACTAATTTGGATGGTTTAATGAAAGTTGGTAAGAACCGAATTTTGTTTCCCATTTTGATTGATGGTGATGGTAACGACATGGTTGAGTTGATTCCGGTAAAGGCACAGGCTGGTTACCTGAGAGGGTATTCTGATCCGGATTATATCGAACGCCTGCCTAAAATGAAGTTACCATTTTTACCTACGGGTAAGCATCGTGCTTTTCCAATTAAAGGCGACAGTATGCCACCCATCAAAGATGGTTCATTTGTTATTGGTAAACACATCGAAAAGATGGAAGATATTAAGCTTGGTAATACTTATGTAGTTGTAACCAGGGATGATGGATTATCTTATAAGCGCGTGATGAATGCTACTCGAAAAGAATTGGAATTACATAGCGATAATAAAATTTACCAGCCATATAAAGTAAAAACTGAAGATGTACTCGAATTATGGGAATATACTTGTTGCATTAACATGGGACAGTATGGCGAAGACGAGCTTAATCTTAATAGCATCATGAACATGTTAAGAGGATTAAAGGTTGAATTGTCTGAAATAAAGAAAGATAAGAAAAATTAACCGTTTTATCATTTAGTCAATCATTCATGAAAATTACGTTGGAGGTCACCTGAGACGTGTTGTACTATGCTTTAATCTCATGGCCAGTAAAAAACTATTCTTCCTGAAACCTCAATAGATTTAACCCAAATTATGCATTAGAAGGCGAAGCATGAGCCAAACTAACTGCATTAGTTGGGTTTATCCCGATTTAGAAAATCACCCTTTGGGTTTCACATATTTCTGAACAAATGGCTGATTTTCTTACATCGTTTATTCATTTGGTTTTCCAAATGAATAAAATGGGTTAAAGGAGAATACAACTCAAGAAAAGTCTCGATTAAAATCAGCAAAAAATTGACCAAAGTTCAAAATCTAAACTATTTTAGATGCCAAAAGACTAAAACTTAAGTATTAATGAGTGAATCGAGCTGTAAAATGATTGAATAATTAGCATTTAAAAAGTGGCTAAATTACCTTTACATGTAAAATTTAACTAATGAAGAAACTTATTTACCTGGCCATTTTGTTTGTCGTTTTCGGAACAAAGATTAATGCACAAACAGCCTCTACCACAATCAGTTCAAGTCAATTAATGAATACCTGGTACGAGTGGCCAAATGAATCACCGAATTCAACAACACTGATCTTTCACTTAACACCCTATACAGTAATTGTGGGTAAAGATTTCTTTCAGTTTGATCCTGCCACTTTGAAGTTAGCAGGTAACAACCAATTTATGGCTGAGTTCTTAAAAAGTAAAAATGCAGACCCTGTTACCAAGGAAATAGGTACTTGGCAATTAAACAGTAATAAGTTAACCGTTAACGTTAACAATCAAAGCAGAACATACAAGGTTCAGTCGGTTGACTCAAGCAAACTCGTATTAATCATTGAATAAGAAAAGCACAAATCATGAAATATATTAATAAGATATTTTTAGCAGCATGTTTATCACTTAGCATTGTTAGCATATTTGGTCAGGGTGAAACCTGGCGCTGGAATTTTGGCACTAATGCAGCGTTGCATTTTCCAGGTGGGGGTAACCCTGTTTCTGTGGCAGGAAGTGCAATGAACACATTTGAAGGTTGTGCCAGTATAGGATTACCTAATGGTAATTTGGCTTTTTATACAGATGGAGCCACTATTCGTGGTGCAAACAATTTACCTATGCCTAACGGTGGAGGTTTAATGGGTAATTCATCCACAACGCAGGCGGCTATTATCGTGCCACGCCCTGGTATGCCAAATCGTTATTATGTATTTTGCTCAAGTTCTAATTTTTCTCCCGGAACCTTAACCTATTCAGAGGTTGACATGACTTTAAATCCGCCTTGGGGCAATGTAATAGCAGGTGTTAAAAATATTGTTATTCAAACCAACATTTCTGAAAAACTTACTGCTGTAAGACATTGTAATGGCATTGATGTTTGGGTAGTAGTTCATGATTACACCAATAGTGATTATAAATCGTTTTTAGTAACTACTGCTGGTGTAAACACAACGCCGGTGGTTAGTTCAGCTGGTGCTCCGGCTGCGGGTAATGTAGTTGGTTGTATTAAAACTTCTCCAAACGGCCAAAAAATTGCTTATTGCGCTTCTAACTCTCCGTTTGCCTTACATGTGGCTGATTTTAATAATTCTACAGGTGTGGTTTCTAATGCTATTAATCTGGCAGGAAATCCTGCTTTAGTACCTATGTATGGATTGGAGTTTTCGCCGGACAGTAAAATATTGTATGGCAGCAAATGGGCAAGCAATAACCAAGTATACCAATGGGATTTATGTCAAGCGTCCCCTGCGGGAGTTGTAGCCTCAGCATTAATGGTTGGTAGCGGCGGTAATACCCACGGTCAAATGCAACTTGGCCCTAATGGTAGAATTTACATTGCACGCGCAGGTTCAAATCAGTTAGCAGTTATTAATAACCCAAATGTTCTTGGCATGGGTTGTGGTTATAATCAAAATGGTGTAACATTAACCTCAGGCTCTTCGCAGTATGGTTTACCAACTTTTATTCAATCTTATTTAACAATTCCGATGGGACCGATTACATCAACAATGGTTTGTTTAACCGGTTCTTTTGCCCCTCCTGTAGGTGGTTCAACCTTAACAGGGTGTACAACTTCAACAGCAGCACCTTCCTTTACTTGGAATTTTGGTGATCCTTTATCAGGAGCATCAAACACTTCAACTTTAACCTATCCAACCCATTTGTTTACTGCTGCGGGTAACTATACCGTTACTTTGCAAGCAGGAACCGCTTGTAATGTAGGAACATCTTCTATTGTTGTAACTGCAATAAGTTGCTCTCCCACTGTGGTAGTGCCAAGTCATAGTATTTGTCCGGGCGCATGTGCTACTTTAAGTGCAAGTGCCTCAGGAGGTACGCCGCCATACACCTACACGTGGGTTCCAAACATTGGTGCAGGTGCTGGGCCGCATGTTGTTTGCCCGTCGTCAACAACAACATACTCTGTGTTAATTACAGATGCTATGGGAGTGGTTGCAAGTACTACGGCGCAAGTATTTATTAAGCCGTCACCAACAATTACAGTCAATAATCCTACGGCTTGCGTCAATAATTCTTTAGTTCTTACAGCAACCGGTGGTACGGCCTATGCATGGACCGGGCCGGGTGGCTTTACATCAGCTGCGCAGAATCCAACGTTAATGTCAATGACTCCTGCTATCAGTGGTAATTATTCAGTTATTGTTACAAATAATGTAAGTTGTACCAATATTGCCGTTGCTAATGCTTCTGCTATACCATTACCAATTATAACAGTAGCCGGCTCTAATAATTTATGTGCGCAAAATTTAAATGGATCAATTAACACAGCAACTATTACTGCAAGTGGCGCTTCAACTTATAGCTGGACCGCTCCGGCTAGTGTGCTGGTAAGTAATCCTAATTTAGCTACTTTAACACTAACATCAAATGTAGCCGTACCAACTATTGTAACATTATCAGTATCAGCAACAGCAGCCAGTTCATGCAGAAACAACACAACTTACTCCTTGGCAATACTTGCTAACCCTGTAATTACAGCCGTTTCGGCAAGTATGTGTCCCCAAGGAAATACTGTTATATCTGCAAGTGGCGCGCTAGGCTATGTTTGGACTAGTTCGCCTTCCTTGAATTCTACAACTGGCTCCTCAGTTATAGCCAACCCTTCTGTAACAACTATTTACAGTGTTTATGGTACAAGTTTAAATTGTAATAGTGCTTCTGCAAATCCTATGGTAACAGTTTTGCCTTTGCCTATACTTTCCATATTACCTGCAACGGCAACAGTTTGTGCCGGAACCTCTCTAAATTTAATGGTTAGTGGTGCAACTAATTATACTTGGAGTCCATCTGCTTCGCTAAGTTCTGCATTTGGTGCTAACGTTTCAGCTTCGCCTGCTGTTAATACATTGTACACGGTTATTGGAGAAGCTGCAACTTGTACCTCAAGTGCTACTAAAGAGGTTACAGTAATACCTATGCCGGTTTTAAATCCAACAGCATCCAATAACAATATTTGCCAAGGAGAGCAGGTAGTTTTAAATGCAAGTGGTGCTTCAACTTATACATGGGAGCCTTCGTTCGCCGTTAACTACCAATTTGGCAATAGCACAACATCTTCACCTCAGTCTACAACAATATACACCTTAACAGGTAATAATGGTGAATGTTCCGGACGCGCTACGGTTATTGTTTCTGTAACGCCTCGTCCAAATTTTAATTTAACAATTTCCAAGGCATTAATTTGTTATGGCGACTTAACAACAATTGTAGGTTCAGGGGCTCAATATTACAATTGGTCACCTAATAGCAACATAACATTTAATGGATCAAATAACAGTATTGGTATTGCACAACCAAGCGTTGGAACAACTTATACAGTAATTGGCTACAACCAAAGTGGAGATTTAACTTGTGGTGTTACTAAAATGGTATTTGTTGAAGTAGTTCCAACAATTGATGCAACTATTAGCAACAGTGTTGCCATTTGTTTAGGCGAGTCCACACAATTAACTTCGGGTGGTAGTAACACTTATAGCTGGTCTCCTGCTGAGGGCTTAAATGACGCTAATATTGCCAACCCAATAGCTAATCCTAAAAAGACAACTGAATACATCGTTACAGTTTCTAATCAGAGCAACTGTCCGGTTACAAAAACAGTTACAGTTAAAGTTAATCCATTGCCTTCTGTTTATGCAGGGGAAGATCAGGTGATAAATGCAGACGAGCCTATCTTCATCAAAGGAAGTGGTACTGGTACTTTGAAATGGATTGCAGGTGAAGGCGTTGCTTGTGCACCTTGTCCAACTACTCAAGTTATAACAACTAATTCCGGAAGCTATATATTAGAGGCTGTAAGCAGCTTGGGCTGTATTGCTCGTGACGAAGTGGTTATTGAAGTTACCAAAGACCATAATATTTATATCCCAAGCAGTTTTACGCCGAATGAAGATGGTAAAAATGATTTATTTATGATTTATGGTACAGGTATTGATAAAGTTGAGATTACTGTTTTCGATCGTTGGGGCGAAAAATTGTATAACTCAAAAGATTTCACTGTAGGTTGGGATGGAAAATACAAAGGAGAATACGTTAAATCTGATGTGTATGTATACATTATCACCTTTATTGGATTAGATGGTAAGAAACAATCAAAAGTTGGACACGTTTCTGTATTGAGATAAACAGAACAAAAAATTGAATGACCCGGAACTTAATAAGTTCCGGGTTTTTTGTTGAAATAGAATGAATTATTCCAAATGATTAATTTAACCTCAAACAGACAGATGAAAAAGTTCAACTGTCTGCGATATAAGTATTTGCAAGTGTTTCAAGTTTATAAGTATTGTAAGTAACGCTAAATCGGAGCCTGTCTTGACCTTTGGTTAGGAATTATACGTAATAAGACAGATAGTTGGTAAAATATTGATATCTACTATATAAACACGGTTAAAGCCATTTGATACCGATGTGAAAAAAGTAAGAGTCCAATTTCATTTCACTTTATTACACCGAACTTCTTTCTAATTGGTATAAACCACTGTAACAAAAATAATTATTGGAATAATTATTTTTTTACATTGGAATTATTCATTTGAAAACTCAAATGAACAAAAGATGTAAGAAAATCAACAGTTTGTGAAAAATAAAATAAAACCCAAACTTGTGATTTTCTAAATTAGGTTTAATGATACCTTAATTTTTAATGATTCACCACCACTTTTTTATAAATGGGATTGAATCCATTTTCCTCAACGCTAAAATAGTAAACACCGTTTAACCAATTTTGTGTTGTGATAGACTCCTCTTTTTTGGTGACTTGGTAAGTGTGCTGTAATTGCCCTAGTTGATTATATACATTAACAGTACGATTTTGCTCATTTTTAAATTGCATGAGAACTGCTTCATTGGCAGGATTAGGCACTAATTGAATAAAATTGGTATTAACAATATTTTCTTTAATACCTATTGTTGAAATGCCATTAATATTTACATTATCAATAAAAATATTGTTACCTCCGCCATTGTTTGTAAACACAAATTTAAAATACCAATTAGAGCTTAAATAAGAATCATCAATCATAATGTTCTCGGTTCTCCATTCGTTACTTCCCGGTGCCGGAGTGTAAGATGAACTAATGTTAGTTGAAATAGTTTTTAATGTATTTCCAGCCTTAGTGTATAACTGAAACCAACTTTTACCACAGTCATTAGAAACTTGAACTGTTAATCTATCTGTATTTGGCGTATAACTTGTTGCAGCATAATGTAACTTAAAAGAAAGTGTAACTGAAGATGCCGCACTCATGTCAATAGACGGCGAAATTAACTCATCTATAGCCGGCGCAGATTCGTTAAAGACACCTAAAGCAACGCATTTTGCCCCACTAAAATTAGTGCTACTTGTAATACCCCATGGCGTTAAATTATCTCGGTTAACAACTGTCCATGCGTTATTAAAGTTAAACTGATTTTCGAAACCTTCGGTAAAAGGAAACGAATACAAAGTATTAGCAGTATTATTTAAGATATATACATGATTTGTAAAGGTGGCTGTTTTACTACTTGATAAATAATTTTTTGTCAAATCAACAGAATACACACCAGGAACACTATATACAACCTTAGCTATGCTGTCTGTTGTGTTTACGGAGGAACCCCCATTAAAATTCCAATTTCTAGAAGTGCTTAAACCACCATAGGAATTATCGGTAATTTTTACAGTATCTCCAACACAAGCAATGATTGCGCCATAGGGCAGAATCGCGGGATTGGCGCAACAAGTCGGGGGGTAAACGTAAGGGTCTGCAGTTCCAGTTGCATTCAAATTACTAGTACTCCATAAATTATTTCTGTTAGATACGGGAGAGTTGATCGCTGCCGTCATGCGTGCAACTTGACCTGCACTAAACATGTTTAAGCAATTGCCATTAGTGTAATCCATATAATTGGTGTACATTTCTCCATTTGCACCGGTGCCACAAGTGTTATTTGCTTTATACGGGAAGTTAGGACAACCACTATTGGATGTTTCATGAATTGGTGTATCGCTTACAAAATCATTCCCGCAATTGGCATCGCCCCAAATATGTCTTAAATTAAACCAATGTCCTAATTCATGAATCAAATAACGACCCTTGAAATTGCCCCAACCTGAGTTAGTTGCTGCTGTCCCAATACTTCCAATTAAATCACCTCTGATATTGATTCCATCTAATGTGGGCGCACCGCCCGGAAAGGTTGCATACCCTCCACCTTGACATGGAAGTGATGTTGCATAACGCATTGACTGGACAATCCAGATATTTAAGTACTGATCACTTGGCCAGTAACTTAAAGATTTAACATCATCATTGTAAAAGGAACAATTGGTTAATTCATTATAAACACGATTAATGCCATTGGTACAATTACCTTGCGGATCTTTAGTTGCTAATCTAAAAGTTACATTGAACGGGGCGGCCAATGGTTTAAATGCTAATGGAGTTAAAATTGTATCAGCTTGTTGGCGCTTAAATTCTGCGTTTAAAATGTTTACCTGATTTACAATTTGTGCATCTGAGATATTGCCTGAGCCAGTTGTGTAGATAACATGAAACACAACCGGTATAGTGTAGCCTGTTGAACTCATTTTTAAATTTGAAGATGTGTAAGACTTCGTATACTCTTCCAATATCTTTTGATTTTCAGCAAAAGTTTTATCCTTAATTAGCATCTGTTCATAATTTTCGTGGCTTAAACAGTTATGTTGGTTTTGAGCAAAAAGGGTTATGCTTAAAAGAAGTAAAACGCTTAGGTAATTTATTTTTTTCATAATTTTTATTTATTAAATCCGAAATTAATTGTTTCGGGGTAACTATTATGTGCCAGTGCATAAAAGGTGTAGCCTAATGCAAGCCCAATAGCACCAGTAATTACACTGTGTGTCCTACGTTTACTTCTGGCAACACGTTCATACCCTAGAACATAGGAGTCGTATTCAATATACATGGGATTGCTAACTGTTTTTGATTTTACTTTTACTTTTGGTAATCCAACGAGGGCAAAATAAGTAAAAGGAGCTGCAGGACCGAAAAAGGTTCCGGTTGCACCGCCAACAAAGCCAGCAATTCCGCAGCCAATCATACTTCCTAAAGGTTTAAATCCTTTTCGAGCATCTCTTTCTCCTTTCGTATAATACCACATTTCTTCACGAGTAAACCAATTGTTTTTGGTGCTGTCCTGCTGGTAGTAATAGCGTTTTATACCGGATGAGAATAATACCATGTAAATATCTTCAAGTTCATAGTGTAATTTTTTGTTTGGTTTTTCCGGATGATTAATAGTTACAGCTCCTAACAAAGTATCAATAATGGTTTCACCAACTATTTGACCATTCATTAAGTAAATAGTATCCTTCACTTGTGCTAAAATTGGTTTAAAACAAATGGAAATAAAAAAAGCAATTAGTGCGTACCTAAGTTTCATATTCAAACAAATATACAAAAAACAAACGGTTAGTTCGCGTGATACGATTTTGAAAGAAATCAGATTTCGACTAATAATTGATAACCTGTTCAACAATATTTTCGGGAAGCTGTCTTTCTTGATATTGTTGATTTCTAAGCTGAGGTACAAAGCCAGCCTCACTAATTGCATCTTGAATTGTTTTATAGGTGAAGCGATGTGGCGCACCGGCAGCACTTACAACATTTTCTTCAATCATAATACTTCCAAAATCATTAGCGCCGGCATGTAAACATATTTGAGCAGTTTCTTTTCCAACTGTTAACCAACTGGCCTGAATGTTAAGGATGTTTGGTAACATTATTCTGCTCAAGGCCAACATTCGGATGTATTCATCTGCACTTACATTATTTTGAATACCTTTAACACGTTTTAATAAAGTACCATCATCTTGAAATGGCCAAGGAATAAAAGCCAAAAAACCTTTAGCGTTTTGCGGCTTTTCACTTTGAACTTGTCTTAACCAAACTAAATGTTCAAATCGTTCGTAAATTGTTTCAACATGCCCAAACATCATCGTTGCGCTGGTTGTGATGTTTAATTGATGAGCTGCACGCATGACATCAAGCCACTCGCGACCTGTGCATTTACCTTTGCTGATCAATCGTCTTACTCTATCGTTTAATATTTCGGCGCCTGCTCCCGGTAAGCTGTCTAATCCGGCATCTACTAAAGCTTTTAATACTTCGGTATGAGTACTTTTTTCTAGTTTGGTAACATGGGCTATTTCCGGTGGACCAAGAGAATGTAATTTGATTTGTGGAAATAAGCGTTTAATCTCTTTAAATAGGTTGGTGTAAAAACTAAGTCCCAAGTCAGGGTGATGCCCACCTTGTAAGAGTAGCTGATCTCCACCAAGTTGGATTGTTTCTTCTATTTTTTTAATATAGGTTGGGATATCAGTAATGTAGGATTCAGGATGACCAGGAATTCGATAAAAGTTACAGAATTTGCAATTGGCAATACAAACATTGGTTGTGTTTAAATTACGATCAATTTGCCAAGTTACTTTTGGTGAATTGTTTTTTTGAATTTTTCTTAGTTCGTTTGCAACAAACATTAATTCGGTGGTTTGTGCATGCTCATATAAAAACACCCCTTCTTCAATACTCAAAAACTCAAATTTTGAGGCACGACTTAATAAACTATTCACATTCATAATGATACAAAGATAACAACCAATTTAACGTGTTGTTGATAAATACAAGGAATAATTTAAAACGAATCTATCAAAAGAATTTTTTCGCTACGAGACCTTATTGAAATAAGACCTCATAGGTTCAAAGTAAAATTCTTTCCAACCATCCAAATATTTTTTCCATCGCCTGGTTGTAAATGATAGTGGTAAAGCTCTAAGGTTGTTTTGACATTTTTTTCTTTAAAAGATAACTCAAGAATTGAATCTTCTGCATCAACTGCAAACTCACTTGTTCGCCAACTTTGTTTGATGAATTGATTTTCTCTAAGTTCGAGATTTTTACCTGAAATATAACCATCCCAGGCTGTATAATTTCCGCCAATTTTTGAATTTACTTTTGCAACTCCTCCCGTAAAAGCACTGTGAGATTTGCTGTTAAGCCAAGCTTTAAAAAGTGTTTTAGCCTCAACAGGGAGAGTAACTGATAGTTTAATTTTTTCCATAAGATTACTCATTATCTAAAGTAAGACAATTTTTTTAAAAAAATAATTTGGAAAGCGCTTTTTAGTCTGAATAAATTTACATCAACTGTTTGTTAAAAGCATAAATTGCTTCACTCATTATAAATATAATTAAATAATCGTTAAAATTCCAATAAATCAAATATGATTGACAAAATCAAACCAACTAACAATAAATTGTTACTATTTCTTTTTAAATAGAGATAAAATATTTATTGCCTGTTTTAACTTTGGTTTAAGTAATAAAAACAACACAGCATGGAAATGAATTTTTTGGCCATATTAGTAGCAGCCCTGGTGCCTATGGTTTTGGGTTTTATTTGGTATAACCCAAAAGTTTTAGGTAATGCATGGATGCGAGCTTCTGGTTTAAGCGAAGAGAAAATGAAAAGTGCTAACATGGCATTAATTTTTGGATTGAGCTTCATTTTAAGCTTTTTATTGGCATTTTTTTCACAGGTTCTGGTAATTCATCAATTTCATGTTTCCGCAGCATTTTTTGACTATCGTGAACAATTAAAGGATATTAATACAACCGAAGGTGCGCTCTTCAAACAGGTAATAGACCTAATTGGCACCAGTCATCGTACTTTTAAACATGGCGCTTTTCATGGAATATTAAGTGGTTTATTTATTATTACACCGATTTTAGCTACCAATGCATTGTTCGAACGTAAAGGTTTCAAATACATCGCCATCAATGCAGGTTACTGGATTATTTGTTTGGCCATCATGGGTGGCATTGTTTCCGGCTGGATGTAATTTAAGTCCAAGTAAAAACGGCCTAAAATTCGCAAGTTGCTTTTTTGCATGGTCTTATTAATTCAAACGTATGCAATACAATTATGCCGTTTATCAAGATTGACTTATTTTGTAAATTCTATCGAAAGATTAAAAGGTATAAGGATTTCAATAAAATTATTTTAAACCTTTTCTATTTTATAACATCTAATCTGAAATGAGAGCACTTATTTTATCAGATGTTAATTCCATACACACACGTAAATGGGTAATCGCATTAGCATCTAATGGCATTACCATCGGTTTGTTTAGTTTAACCAAACCCAATAAAAATTATTTTATTGGGTTTGAGAATGTACAGGTATTTTTATTTGAACAACAGGCCTCAAGCGGCTATCCTGAACAAGCTTACAAAAAGCATTTTTTTAAAATTATAAAATTACTAAATCGCGTAATTAAGGATTTTAAACCAAACATTGTGCACGCTCATTATGCCAGTAGTTATGGCTTGTTGGGGGCTATGTTGGTTAGGAAACCATTTGTATTATCAGTTTGGGGGAGTGATGTATATGAATTTCCAAAACGAAGTTTGTTTCATCAGATATTATTTCGGTTTAATCTAATGAGAGCTCAAGCCATCACATCAACCAGCCATATAATGGCTAAGGAAGTACGCAGATATACGAGTAAGCGAGTTGATGTTATTCCGTTTGGTGTTGAGCAATCTTTTTTTGAAATTGCTGAAAGAGAGCTTGGGCAAAACATTACAATAGGTACAATTAAATCTTTAGAGATAAAGTATGGTATTCATGTATTATTGGAGGCTTTTGCATTGGTTAAAAACAGACTAGATCAACCCGAATTGAAACTCAGAATTATCGGAGAGGGTAGTCAGGCAGATGCCTTAATCTTACTGGCAAAAAAACTTAATATTTGTAACGATGTTGAATTTGTTGGAACTATTGCTCATGAAGATTTGGCTATTGAACTTCAAAATATCGATGTTTTTACAGCTTTGTCTGTAGACAATAGCGAAAGTTTTGGCGTGTCGGTTGTTGAAGCAATGGCAGCAGGTAAGCCAATTGTTGTTTCGAACGCCGGTGGTTTAAAAGAAGTTATTGAAGCAAACTGCTCTGGCTTGGTTGTTCAAATGAATGATGCAAACGAGGCCGCTAATGCTTTAATTAAACTAATTCAAAACAAACATTTGGCATTAAAGTTAGGACGTGCAGCGCACGAACGTGCTTTAAAAAAATATCAATGGAAATATAATCAAGATCAGATGCTGGCACTTTATTCTTCATTATTGGTTGATTACAGTTTTGATGCAGAATGGCATGCAGAGGAATTTAAAATAAAGGATGTATTTAAGGTCGCTTGATTAATTTGAATTCAACAATCGGATAATTGTTAAAGTAATGTTTTCAAATGAGGGCATTTCAATTCTTAATTATATATGAAATGTCCTTTTTTCAGTCAGGTAGATATTCATTTCAAAAATATGATGTAATTTTATTACTATTGGGTTATTCGTTAAAACAAAGTTTGATGTTCACATGTTTAAGATGAAATTCACTTTTTAAAAATGAAAATTTTATTGTATACACTTGCTTTCGGCTTTCTGACATTTACTCAACCAACAACTAATTGGGAAATTAAATCTGGCTATCAAATTAAGTTTGATGGTGGAAAAGTAAAGGGAACTTTTCATGGGCTTCAAGGCGATATCAGTTTTGACGAAAATGATTTAACGCATTCAAAAATAGAGGTTGTGGTAGATGTTACAACCATTAATACTGGAAAAAGCGTAATGAATGAACATGCTAAAAATGAAAGTTGGTTTAATGCAAATAAGTATCCAAATATTACATTTAAGTCTTTAGAAATTAAAAAATTGAACAACGGATTTTCAGTTTTAGGCGAGTTAAACATGCATGGCGTAAAAAAAGCACTTTCATTTCCTTTTCGCTACAAACAAACAGATTCGGGTGCTTTGTTTGAAGGGCAATTTAAAGTTAACAGAAAAGATTTTGGCATCAATGGAAATGCTTTTGGTTTTATGGTAGGAGATTTATATACCGTTGATTTAGCAATTCCGGTAAAAAAGAAAAAGTAAATAAAATTTTAAAGGTAGCCTTTATTACAAGAGATGATCTTTTAGATTTCGTTTTGAATTAGGAGCTTTGTTGGCATCATAAAGTCAAAATAGCTTAACTTTAATAACATCAATTTACCTTCTGAAACGTTTTTTGTTCGATTAGGAATTTTAAATAATTGAATATCAGTAAATTGAATTGCAACCTGGTCATTTTTATTTACTTAATTAATTATATCTTTGCAGCCTAACTAATAAACTATGACGTATTTAGATTTCGAGAAACCGATTCAGGATTTGGAGGGAGAATTGGTAAAATTAAGAGAAGTTAATAGTAAAAGTAAGGTAAAATTAGACGACAAGGTAAAGGAATTGGAAGATGAGATTGTTGCTAAAACCAAGGAATTGTATTCATCTCTTACTCCATGGCAGCGCGTTCAGGTTAGTCGTCATCCCGAAAGGCCTTACACGCTTGCATACATTGATTCTATTTCTAACAAAACATTTATTGAGTTGCATGGTGATAGGACTGTAGCTGATGATAAAGCTATGGTTGGTGGTTTTGGCGAGATTGATGGGCAAACAGTTATGTTTATCGGTCAACAAAAAGGTATAAATACCAAGATGCGCCAAATTCGCAGGTTTGGAATGGCTAATCCTGAGGGTTATCGTAAAGCACTTCGATTAATGAAGTTAGCTGAAAAATTTAATAAACCTATTGTTACATTTATTGACACACCCGGAGCTTACCCGGGTTTAGAAGCTGAAGAAAGAGGCCAAGGTGAAGCCATAGCCAGAAATTTACTAGAAATGTGTCAATTAAAAGTACCTGTTATTTGTATTATTATTGGCGAAGGGGCCAGTGGTGGTGCTTTAGGAATTGGAATTGGAGACAAAGTATTGATGTTGGAAAATACTTGGTATTCGGTTATTAGCCCTGAAAGTTGCAGCAGTATTTTATGGCGCAGCTGGAATTTTAAAGAGAAAGCTGCAGAGGCACTTAAATTAACAGCAACGGATATGAAAAAAAATGGCTTAATTGATGGTGTAATTGAGGAACCTATTGGCGGAGCGCACCGTAATCCGGAACAAATTTTTGAGAACGTCAAATCAGAAATTAAAAAACATTTAAAAGATTTAGAACTGCTCTCACCTCAGCAGCGAATTGATAGTAGAATAGAGAAGTTCTCTAGCATGGGAGTTGTACACGATTTAAACGATTAATAATTAATAACAAATAAAATGGCAGACACAGGCGACATTAACGTAGGGTCCATTATCAGATTTAATGGAGAATTAGTTCAAATTATGGAGTATCAACACCGCACTCCGGGTAATTTACGTGCATTTTATCAAGCAAAAATGCGCAATTTAAAAACAGGTAAACAAACCGAAAATCGTTTCAGAAGCGGCGAATCTGTTGAAATTGTGAGAGTTGAATACAAAATGATGCAATACATTTACAACGAAGGAGATTTTGCTGTTGTAATGGATAATGAAACTTACGAACAAGTGCATGTACCTATTGTAATGTTTGGTGATGGTGGTAAGTTTTTAAAAGAGGGAATGGAAGTTAAAATTAGTTTTGAAGGAGATGAAGTAATTGTTGCAGAACCTCCAACTTTTATTGAAGCACAAATTACCTACACCGAACCTGGTGTTAAAGGGGATACTGCTACTAACACTTTAAAGCGCGCCACAATTGATACCGGTACAGAAATAATGGTTCCTTTATTTTTTAACGAAGGAGACTGGGTTAAAATAGACACTAGAACAGGTGATTACGTTGAGAGATTAAAAAAATAAAAATTTCACCAATTAAAGTTAAAGCGAAGTTAGTTACTTCGCTTTTTTTGTAATTTTAATTTTGAAGTGAAATTAAAACTCTTTCTAATGGCATCCCTTTTTCAACTAGGGAAATTATCCGCTCAAACTTTTGAAATAGAACAAGTGGAGCAATTGTTTCGTCCGAGGCTAAAGTTCGATACAAAATATTTATTCGATAGCAAATTTGCCGATACCAGCGGGACCTTTAATTCAAAAGAAGCCAATGCAGTTGTAACTTTTCCTATTAAAACAAAGTTGGATGCCGATTTAAAATTAGATTTAAGCAGTTTAAAATTAAAGGATATTTTAAAAAAAAGTGTCCGCCTGAGAGCCTCACAAACAATGGGTGTTGTGAGAGTAAATGCAAGGCAGGTAAATGTTGGTTTTGATTCATTGCCACTAAAAAATAACTACACTGTAGCTGCAGGATTACTTGGCACTTGGTTAACTAAAAAATACAGAGTTGGTTTTTACAGTGCTAATTTGGCTTTAGCTGAGCAAGACAGAACCTTCAATAAGATGATTCCCAGAGTAAGCGGCGTAATTGGTCAATTGCACATCAGGGGCTTAAGGAAAAATTATTTTTATGGAATGGCAGTTTCTTATAGTGATGGTTTGTTTGTGCCCGCACCTTTTTTTGGCGGCAGTGTGCCTATTAGCAATCACTTTGTTTTTAATTATATTTTGCCGGTTCAGCTTAACGTACAATATAAAACGAATAAACTGTTAATTACAACTGGCGTGAGTGCAGATGGTTACCGCACAGGTATGGAATTTCAGCGTCAAAGGGTTAATGTGAATTACACTTCGGGATTAGCCTACGCAAGTTTTCGTTACAAATTCAACAAAATATTTGTGGTTAGGGTAGAAGGAGGTTATGTGTTTTATCAAAATTGGCGTTATACCGAAAATGATTTGTACCGTACTAACTTTAATTTAAACCCCGCCATTTATGCGCAAGTTGGCTTTAATGTATTATTCGGTAAATCCCTATTTGAGAAGGTGCTTGACAATTTTATAAATAAATAGACCACATTTTAGTAATAAACGTATTTTTATGCTCAACAATTCATGATTTGTTTTGACTAACTCAATTAAAATAATTTTCTTCGTCCTACTCCTTACAGTTTCTTG
>B570J29032_109959617_pt1 | contig 40866 bp, 29 predicted proteins | sample LakMenEpi16Nov12_FD_29032 | JGI IMG/M metagenome (IMG submission 29032) | reverse complement strand
CTTGGCAATGATGATGGCTATGTTTTTTATAAAAATTCATTTTACAAATATAGGTTATTATTATTTAACTTTTGCTTTTACAAACTGAAATGGTTCATATTTGCTTCTGCCAATGTCATGATCACCTTTGTAGCGAGGTCCGCTCACTTTTGAGGAGCGTGAGAATCGTAATTTCCTCACATCACCACCTTTTGCCAATACAGCATCCTTAATTTTTTGTTGTAAATTTTTTGCACGAGTACTAGCTAATTGTCTATTATTTTTAAATGTACGAGTTGGAACATAAGACGCACTGGCCTTGATACGAACAGATACACTACGCTTTTTAGAAGCAATCTCAATTATCTTGTCAATGAACTTATTCCATTGTTCTTCAGTATCATCATTTAAATTTTTATTGTATTTAAAGAAATACTCATATTCAGTTTCTGGCAATGCACCACTGTTTGAACTTGCCACCTGTTCAACTCCAATTAAAAGCGTTTTTAAAATAGCCTTTTTACTTGCTTTACCAGGAGAGGTAAAGTTAGAAACACCACTTGCATTTGCGCCTTCTGTAGCCGATAATTTGTACTTGGTGTTTAAGGCCACATTTATTTCTTTTGCATACCCTTTTTCATCAGTTTGATATTCATTCTTGTTTCCTTCGCTGTCTTCAACAACAACTGAGGCATAAGGTATGGCTTTCCCTGTTCGTTTATCTTTAACTAACACATTTAAAAGTTGTTCCGGTTGGGTGGCAGCTGGTTTACCATCGATGTACAGAACTTGGCTGAATACTTTTGGTCCCTTAATACCATTAGTAGAAATAGTTGCTAGCGCAGATTTCTTGCCATCCTTTTCAGCAAATACTGTATATTTTTTATCAGCTTCTAAAACAAAATTATCGTGCTTTCCACTTGCATCAGATTTTAGAGACTGTGGAGATCCTGAAGCTTCCTGAATACTAATATTGGCATCGGCAACCGGCGACTTTTGTTTGGAGTTATTCAGAACTATGGTGTTCAATACAATAGCTTTCTTCTTTGCTGCAATTTTTCCAAGTAAATTAACGGGTTCCAAATTAACCTCACGTTTAATTTCGTTATAGGTTAAATCATTTGTTACATATACATCTTCATTGTAAAATTCCTCCCCTTGTGGCGCTTGGTAACTAAAATTATATTCCCTTCCTGGAGGCAAAATTGTAGAAAATACTCCATTAACAGTTCTGGGCTTGTAGGTACCTACAATTTCTCCTGTTTCCTTATCTTTTACAACTATAATAAGATCTTCAGGCAAAGTTTCTCCCGGAGCAGGTATAATTTGACCTTTAAACAGCGCCAAAGGTTTTTCTTTTGCTTCAGGAATAGATACCATGTAAATATCTTTTTCTCCGTAACCACCATCTTTAGCGGAGGAAAAATACCCGCGTTTACCATCTACAGAGGAGATATAGAACACATCATCATCAGTTGTGTTAATTGGGTAACCTATATTGGTAATCTCACCGAATGTATTTTCCTCACTGATAGTCGTAAACATAATGTCATAACCACCCATTGTTTTGTGCCCATTCGATGCGAAAAAGAAAGTTACACCATCCGGATGAATAAATGCTCCGTCCTCGTCTGCTTCTGTATTAATCACAGGCCCCATATTATAAGCCTTGCTCCATTTTCCATTTGGCAATTTTATACAACGGTAAATATCCTTACCACCATAACCTCCAGGGCGGTTACTCGAAAAATAAAGTACACTTTGATCCTTATTTAAGCATGCGTGACTTTCCCAATATTTAGTATTTACATCTGAGCCAAATTCCTTTAAGGAGCTCCAATCCTTACCATCATAGGTACTATAATAAATATTACCTCCAGTACCTGTACCATCATCTTTATAAATAATCAAGGTTTGTCCATCTGCTGTTATGTTAACAGAAGCTTCCATATTACCTGAATTAATATTTTCAGATAAAGATTTAGGACTGCTCCAAATACCATTAAAATCCTTGTAACTTACCACAACATCTTCATGATAATAACCAAAAATATCTTTCATTCCGCCGGTTGTACCAGGTCTCCTTGTAGTATAAATCAACATATGTTCATCTGCACTCATTACCGGACTAAAATCAGGGTATTGACTATTGATACTATCACCTAGATTAGTGATTTGAACATTTAAAGGAGCGGCATATTGAGTTTTAGCAAACTCAGAAGTTGCTATAGCACGAGCAATTTTTTTGCCATAAAATTTATCAGCACCAGCGTATTTTTTAAATTCGTTATATTGGATGATAGCCTCATCAAATTTATAGTTAATATTCAAAGCTTCACCGTAATAATAATGAGCTAAAGGCGGGGCAGCTTTTTCGGTATGTTGATCATTTTTATAATTTTTAGATATATTTTTGATAGCTGCACTTAAATGATACTCGGCTTTGTATTTTTCGTTTAAAGATTTTAGGTAGCAGATACCCAACAAATAATTGATATTTGAACTACTCGAGTCAAGCTGGTAGGCTGCTTCAAAATTATCCTTAGCCATTAAATAATTATCTTCCAATAGTAAATAAGAACCTTCTTGGAAATACTCCTTATACGTTCCGCCTGATTTAACTTGCGCGTTCACTGCAATTGAGATAACTACAAGTGCAATAATTAATAAATTTCTCATGGTTGAGTGTTTCATGAATAAACAACAAATATATTATTAATTTAGATATTTCATGAAAAATAGCAGATAATTTAGCAAAATTATATGTCAAAAGGTACTTTTTATCCAATTCATTCTATTTAATTAAATAGGCGGTTTTTACATCAAATTGATTGAGTTTGCTAAACAACTTTCAATATATTTGCAAACTTTTAAATGACATTCGACGAAGAAATAAAGAGACGCAGGACATTTGCAATTATAGCACACCCCGATGCTGGAAAAACAACTTTAACGGAAAAACTATTACTATTTGGAGGAGCTATACAAACCGCTGGCGCCGTTAAGTCAAATAAAATAAAAAAAGCCACAACTTCTGACTTTATGGAAATAGAAAAACAAAGGGGGATTTCCGTAAGTACATCCGTAATGGCCTTTGACTATAAAAACTATAAAGTAAATATTCTTGATACACCAGGACACGAAGATTTTGCTGAAGACACATATAGAACATTAAGTGCGGTTGATAGTGTAATCATGGTTATTGATTGTGTAAAAGGAGTAGAACCACAAACAAGAAAACTTTTGGAAGTATGCAGGATGCGTAATACGCCTGTAATTGTTTTTATTAACAAACTAGACCGTGAAGGACAAAATCCATTTGATTTGCTTGACGAAATTGAAAAAGAATTAAAAATCAAAGTAAGACCTTTAACCTGGCCAATAGGAATTGGTAAATCATTTAAAGGAGTTTATGATTTAGTTGATAAATCGCTAAACCTCTTTCAAGGAGACAGCAAAACAACAGTTGAAGAGCGAATCAAATTTACTGATATTAATGACAGCGAGATTGATAAACTTATAACTGAAGATTTTGCTTTTCAATTAAGAGGTGATGTGGATTTGATTGATGGTGTTTATGACCAATTAGATACTCAAAAATACCTCGAAGGTAAAATTAGTCCGGTTTTCTTTGGTAGTGCAGTTAACAACTTTGGCATTAATGAATTATTGGACTGTTTTGTTGAAATTGCACCAGGTCCTAAGAGCCGAGAGACAGATGCTGGAATTATTGAACCCACAGATAAAAAGTTTAGTGGTTTTGTTTTTAAAATCCACGCCAACCTTGATCCGAAACACCGCGATAGAATTGCTTTTTTAAGAATTTGTAGTGGTACTTTTGAAAGAAATAAATACTACCATCATGTAAGAGAAAAAAAAGAACTGCGTTTTAGTAATCCCACAGCTTTTATGGCTCAGCAAAAATCTATAATTGACGAAGCATTCCCCGGGGATGTGGTTGGTTTATATGATGCAGGTAATTTTAAAATTGGCGACACCTTAACAGAAGGTGCTAACTTTCAATTTAAAGGGATTCCAAGTTTTTCTCCGGAGCTTTTCAGGTACGTAAATAATACTGATCCAATGAAAACTAAACAATTACAAAAGGGTTTGGAGCAGTTAACTGACGAGGGAGTTGCTCAATTATTCACTAGGAAAGTAGATGGTAGAAAAATTATTGGAACTGTAGGTGCGCTGCAATTTGAAGTGATTCAGCATCGCCTAAAGGCGGAGTATAATGCAAGTGCCACGTTTGATCAAATTAATCTCTACAAAGCTTTATGGATTAGCTGTTCAGATAAAAAGAAACTAGAAAATTTTATGCAAGACAGAAACGCTCATATTGCTTTGGACAAAGAAGGAAGACCGGTTTTTTTAGCAGAAAGTGCATGGCTGTTACAGATGGCTCAAGAAAAATTTCCTGAAATTGAATTTCATCTTAAGAGCGAATTTTAATTTTAAAGTCAGAATTTTAGTTTCTAAATTTTTTAAATTTAAATCGTTGTAGAAAATTGAGTGAATTGCATTCTCGAATGAGTAAATAATATAGTTTTCCCATAAGCAATGCGAGTGGCAGTAATGTTGTTTACAATTGGAATCTAGACAAGAGTTTAACTACAAGTATTAATGGTGCAAACGCATCAGGCTGCTATAATCAACTAGGTAACTACAAACCTACAGTTCAAGTAATCGATGCTAATGGTTGTTCTAGAACTACATCTGTTGATATTTATTTAAATCCAAACCCTGAACCTAATTTTAACTTCGAACCAAACAAACCAACATTATACAATAACGTTGTTGATTTGAACTACTTAAAAAACAACGATAAGATTGCTGCTTATGAATGGTACATTAACAACAACCCATCTAGTACATGGACGCCTAATGCAAGTCAAAAATTTGAAGAAACAGGCGACTATTATGTTACCTTGGTAGTTATTTCAGATAAAGGTTGTAAAGGCAGTGTTACTAAGTTAATTAGAGTGGAAGATGAGTTTGCATTATTTATACCAAATGCATTTACACCAAACAATGATGGAAAAAATGATGTTTTTCTTCCTAAAGGAACTGCATTCAAAAATTACAGTTTAGGGATATTTAACCGTTGAGGTGAACTATTATTCAACTCTACCGAATTTACTAATGGATGGGATGGAACCTTCAAGGGAGAAAAGTGCCCGGATGGAGTTTACACATATAAAATTAATGTGATTATCGAAGGAGGTAAGGCAAAAGAATTTGTTGGAAAGGTTTCATTACTAAAATAAAACAGGTTCAAAAGCTTGTGTATTGAAATTTAGCTATTTTTGTGAACTTACAAAAGGTTAAGGCTAAACTATGACAACTTCCTTTCAAAACACAGCTGCTTTTGCAGAAAATTTAGATGCAAATGATGCTCTAAAATCTTACAGAGAACAATTTTATTTTCCTGAGCATAACAATGAACCGGTTGTTTATTTTACAGGTAATTCATTGGGATTACAGCCTAAACAAACCAAACAATTTATTGAACAAGAACTTTCCGATTGGGCAAAATTTGGTGTTGAAGGGCACTTCTTAGCAAAAAATCCTTGGATGCCATATCATGAATTGTTAACTGAAAAAATGGCCAAACTGGTGGGCGCATTGCCGTCTGAAACAGTTATGATGAATCAGCTTACAGTTAATTTGCATCTGCTTATGGTTAGCTTTTACAGGCCTACTAAACAGCGTTATAAAATTTTATGTGAAGCTAAAGCTTTTCCAAGTGATCAATATGTTCTGCAGAGTCAATTAAAATTTCATGGCTTTGATGCGCAGGAAGCATTAATTGAAATACAACCAAGAGAAGGAGAATATTGCATTCGTCATGAAGACATTTACAAAGCTATAGAAGAAAACAAAGAAAGTATTGCATTGATCCTAATTGGTGGCGTTAACTATTTTACCGGTCAGGTATTTGACATGAAGAATATTACAGCCGCAGGTCATGAAGCAGGAGCAATAGTAGGATTTGATTTGGCACATGGAGCCGGTAATATTGAATTAAAATTACATGACTGGAATGTAGATTTTGCGGCTTGGTGTAGTTACAAATACCTAAATAGTGGACCTGGAAGTGTTGCAGGCATATTTGTTCATGAAAGATATCATAAACAAAATGATTTGCCATTATTTGCAGGATGGTGGGGCCATGAAAAAAGCAGTCGTTTTTTAATGGATAAAACTTTTGTTCCTATTCAAAGTGCAGAAAAATGGCAACTCAGTAATGCACCTATTTTTAGCATGGCTGCATGCCTCAGTAGTTTGGATATTTTTGATGAAGTTGGCATGAACGCATTAATTGCCAAGAGCCAGGCTTTAACAGGATACTTAGCTTTTATAATAGGAGAGATAAATAAGCAAAAAAACAATTGTTTAGAAATTATAACGCCTGAAGAAAACAGAGGTTGTCAACTAAGCATTGTAGCTCATGGTTACGGTAAGCCCCTTTATAATGAATTAATTAAGAATGGAGTGATACCAGATTGGCGTGAGCCAAATGTTATCAGATGTGCGCCAGTGCCTTTGTATAACAATTTTATGGATATATATCGATTTGGGCTTATTTTATCTAAATTACTTTAGATTTCTGTAAAATTATTTATATTTGAGTGTTGCTCACTCAAAAACACATAAAGATTTGGTGTATAACCCTACTCCAAACACTCTCAATACTTCATTTGAGGGCTCAAACAGAAACAGAAACGATTATTGATGTTGTTGACACCAAAAGCATTGGGAATCCATTTATAACTTCGGTTTTTCAGGATCAAAAAGGCTATATTTGGTTAGGAACTTTGAGCGGGATAGCTCGTTATGACGGGTACGTGTTTAAAAAATATAACCATGTACCTGGCGATAGTGGAAGTATACATTGGCCAACAGCACTTTGCTTTTCGGCTTTTCATAAAAGTGATTTTCTTATTGGAACTAGCAACGGCTTGAGTTGTTACCACTACGCTACCAATAAATTCAGTGAAGTGCCAATTGACAGCAATTCTATTGATACAGATCAAAAAATAGTTATTAAATCCATTACAACTTCTCCAGAAGGGAACAAAATTTTAGCCACGAAAAACGGATTACTTCAGTTTAATGCTATTCAAAATAGAGTTGAAGCAATTAAACATGGAAAAAAGACTTTGTTAGCAGGCTGGGATATTATGGCGGTTTATACGGATCGTAAGGGAAATATATGGGCCGGATGCAAAAAAAAGGATAACACAGGAAAAGTTGAAGAAGCCGTTTTTAAATGCAACATCAATAAACACACAGTTATAAGGTTTGATATAACTAACACAGGTGGCAGCGCCAATATCAGTGGAATTTCAGAGGATTACCTTGGCAACATTTGGGCAAGCGTTGATGATGGGCTTATTTCGATTAACACAAGCAGTAACAAACAACAATTTTATAAAGCACCAAATAATTTCTTCTCGAGTGTTACTTTTCATTTAACCAGAGATAATACCATTTGGCAATGTTATTGGAGTTTTGGTATTACCTCTTTTGATATTGATAAAAAACAGTTTAAAATATATTCGCATGAACCAGGCAATAATAACTCTTTAATGAGTAATAAAGTTTGGGCTATTTTTAAAGATGACAATGATATATTATGGATTGGGACAGATATTGGCCTCCAAAAAATCACTAACAGAAAACCAGACTTACAAGTTGTAAAAAAAAATTATGATGATCCAAAAAACTCTTTTCCAAATAACTTAGTAAAAGTTGCATTAGCAAGTAAATTAAATAACCACATTGTTTATACCGGTATTGAAGGAGAAGGCTTCTCTATTTATAATCAAAAGACTAAAAAATCATTCAATGTAGGACCTAATGGAAGTTATAAAAACTCAGAGCGTTTTGTAAATCAGTTTTATGAACACAGCCCAACTGAATTTTTTGTGATGGGGCAATATAACTTTCAAAAAGTGACTATCAACCAAGATGGAGTTATTAAATATATAAAAACATACTTTCCCGATCAGGTTTATAACTTTCAATCCTGCGTGCCAAATCCAATTAATCCGAATCAGCTTATCGTCCTCAGTTCAAAAAAGATTTTTTTATATGATTTACACACTGAAAAAATTGTTGAACTAAACAATCCCGAATTAGAAAATTCAATATTTAACCAGGCTTATATAATCGATAAAAAAGTAATCATTTCAAGCATAAACTCAATTCTTCAAATCAACCCTCAAAATCAAAACATACAAAAAATTGAAGTCCCTAAATCCGTTAGTATATATGATCTTATTAAGTTTCAGGACAGCTGTTATTTATTGCTTACTCAGCACCTTGGTTTAATTAAACACAATTTTTATTCAAATACTAATACAACTGTGCTAACACCAAATTTGGACTATTTTCCAAAAGGGAATAATATATTAAAGTATAAAACATCTTATTGGATATCTTCCACCATTGGTTTAATTAAATGGAATTATTTAACTAATGAACTTAGAATATTTGACACTGAAGACGGTTTGCCTTCCAATGTAATTTTTAACATAAGTGAAAAAGATGGTTACTTATTTCTTGGAACTCAACAAGGGATGGTAATATTCAACCCTGATTTTCAAACATCACACTTCACTTTACCAAAAGTTGATGTTACTTGCTTAAATGTACTGAATGATAACTCCAAATTCTTAAACCCTGAAAATGGTTCCGAAATAGTTTTGACTGAAAATCAAAACAGTATTAAAATTGATTTCACCTTACTTGATTTTAATTTACCGGAAAAAAACAAATTTAAATTTAAATTTTTGCCGCTCAATGAAGATTGGGTAGAACCTGCATCAGGTAATACCATAATTTATAATTCATTGGAGCCGGGCACCTATAAATTTGAATTAATTGGGGCCAATTCAGATCAAAACTGGAGTGCCGATTCATTCTTTTTAACTATTAAAATTATACCACCATTTTATAAGGCCAAATGGTTCATTTATTTACTAATCAGTTTTACCCTATTCTCTCTTTTCTTAATTGGCTACCTAAGAAATAAATCTTTGAAGAAAAACAAAGTCCTTTTAGAAAAAATTATCAAAGAAAGAACTGCAGAAATACAAGAGCAGAGGGAAGAATTACTTGATAGTATAAATTATGCTAAACGCTTACAACGTGCCATTTTTGTAGGACAGGAAACATTAAGTGCTGAGTTACCAAATAGCTTTATTTATTATAAACCCAAAGATAAAATTAGTGGTGACTTTTTTTGGATTGGAAAATTAAAAGAGCATCTAGTTGTTTTAGTAGGAGATTGCACTGGACATGGGGTACCTGGAGCCATGCTGAGTATAATCGGAACCTCATTATTGAACAAAATTGTTTATGAAGAACTTATATTAGACCCAGGAGAGATTTTAACGAGATTAAATTACTTATTCTATCAGCAATTAAATCTAAAAGAGTCTAACATTAGAGATGGGATGGATGCCAGTGTATTGGTATTAAACACCAATAACAAAAATGTTATGTTCGCAGGAGCTAAACAGGATTTGGTTTACATCGTTAACCACCAAATTCAGGACATCAAAGCACAAAGAACTTCCATTGGCGAAAATGAAACGAATCAATTTTCCACTGCACACATAGATTATAGTCCGAACAGAACATTTTACTTATATAGCGATGGAATAAAGGATCAATTTGGTGGAGAACAGAATAAAAAATACTCTGGTGCCAGACTAAAAAAATTACTTTTAAGTAATCATACGTTATCCTTTAATGAACAGGCTAAAGTTATTTCCGCAAGTATTAAGGATTGGAGAGGCGATATAATACAAACTGATGATATATTGGTTATTGGCCTTAAGTTTTAATTTCTACACTTACTTTTTTAACATCACCATTCATTGGCGGTAAATGTTTAGTTACTTTAACTCTTAATGAAATAATTGTTGGATGTTTAGTCATAATTTGTTTATGAATCCTCATGCAAACCTGTTCAATCAGTTTGCTTCGGATAGCCATTTCACTTTTACAAATTTGATAAACAGAGCAGTAATCAATTGTTTTAGTTAAATCATCTTCAATGGCAGATTTTGTAAAGTCTACAGTCATATAGACATCAACAATGTAGTTTCCTCCAATTTTTGCTTCCTCCTCCAAACAACCGTGATAAGCGTATAGTTCTATCCCCTCAACATGAATTTCATTTGTCATTTTATTTTAAACTAATTGATCAAGCGCTTTTTTCATTCGTTTGAGAGCTTCTTTAAGAATGCTTTCATTTGTTGCATAACTAAAACGTATATAGTTATCTTCACCAAAGGCAGCACCGGGTACCAAAGCTACATGAGCCTCATCTAAGAGATACAAACTTAAATCAGTTGCGTTTTTAATTATGAAATTATTATATTGTTTACCAAAGTAATAACTTACCTCTGGATAAACATAAAAAGCTCCTTCAGGCACGTTTGTTTTTAATCCTTTAATATCTTTCATTAACTCCAACACTAAATTTCTTCTCTTCAAAAACTCATCCGTCATTGGTTTAATATAGGTTTCATAATCTAATTCCATTGCTTTGTGCATCGCCTTTTGTGTAATACTGCATGTAGCAGATGTAAATTGTCCCTGCATCTTGTCACATGCTTGTGCAATCCATTTCGGAGCAGCCATTATTCCACCTCTCCAGCCCGTCATGGCAAAACCTTTACTAACTCCATTAATTGTAATAACCCTATCCTTTATAAAATCAAACTGCGCAAAACTTTGATGCCCTCCAATGAAGTTAATATGCTCATATATCTCATCGCTTAGAATGTATAAATCCGGATATTCAGCTACCACTTTTGCCAGTTCTTTTAATTCTTGTTGACTGTAAACACTACCCGTTGGATTGCATGGCGTGCTTATCATAATCAATTTTGTTTTAGATGTAATTGCTTTCTTTAACTGATCGGCGGAAAGTTTATAATCACTTTCTATCTCAGTGTTTATGATTACAGGCTTGCCGCCTGCAAGTTTTAAAATTTCCAAATAGCTAACCCAATATGGCGCAGGCACAATCACTTCATCACCATCGTTTACAAGGCAAAGTACAGCATTCGCAATACTTTGTTTGGCGCCTGTACTCACAACAATTTCATCCGGAGAATAATCCAAATTATTATCTCGTTTAAATTTTTTACAAATAGCCTCCCTTAATTCAATGTAACCACTTACATGAGTGTAATAGCTAAAGTTATCATCAATAGCCTTTTTAGCAGCTTCTTTTATAATTTGTGGTGTAGCAAAATCAGGTTCGCCTAAACTTAAGGATATAATATCAACACCTTTGGCTTTTAATTCTCTGCTTTTTCGGGCCATGGCAATTGTTTGAGACTCTGAAATGGCATTAACGCGATTGGATAACTTTGACATAAAATTGTTTCGAAAAAACAAATCTAGAAATATTTTTATTAAAGTCCATTTAATTCCCACTAAAACATTTAGAAAATAAGTTATTTAAACGGCTGTTTTAATGAGTAAAGGATTTGGAATCTATACTAAAAATGAATATTTTAGCCTAGCAAACATTTGAAAATGAAAATAAAACTACTTTACGCATTAACAATTGCTGGTTTAATCAACGGAACTATTTATTCTCAGCCAAATTTAGATCCTAACAAAGGTCGTACCTGTGCAACCGAAACGCCCAGTGCTGAATGGATAAAAGGGTTTAACAAATCTGTTGAAAAATATAAAAGTAATTTACAAGCAGGCAAAGCTCAACAACCCGCGCCATGGGTTATTCCTGTAGTTGTGCATATTGTGCATAATGGGCAGGCCGTAGGAGTTGGTGATAATATTTCTCAAGCTCAAGTGATAGATCAAATTAACATCCTTAACGCAGACTTTGCAGGTACAGGCTTTAATAATGGCAATGCGCCTGCTGCATTTGCTGGGGTAAAAGCTGATTGTCAAATAACATTTTGTTTGGCTGTTAAAGATCCAACAGGTGGTATTTTACCTGAGCCGGGAATTGATCGCATTGATAGAAATGCCAAAGGCTGGACCAATGGTCCTTACGCAACTGCATACATTAACGCAACAATTAAACCAAATACCATTTGGGATCCCACCAGGTATTGTAACATGTGGGTAATGAATTTAGGAGGGGGGTTATTAGGTTACGCAACATTCCCTGCCGGCATCAGTCTTACAGGTGTTGCCGGTGGTGGAAACGCCACAAATGACGGTGTAGTAATGTTAAACACAGCTTTTGGAAGTATTGGCACAGCTACACCTGCACCATACAATAAAGGCAGAACTACAACACACGAATTGGGTCACTGGTTAGGTTTGATACACACTTGGGGCGATGATGGCGGAGCATGCACCGGTAATGATTTTTGTAATGATACACCAAATTCTGCTAATTCTGTATTTGGTTGCCCTGCTTTACCTTTTCTGGATGCTTGCGCAACGGCAGCGCCTGGTGCAATGATCATGAATTTTATGGATTATACTGATGATGCGTGCATGTATATGTTCACAAACGATCAAAGAACCAGAATGCATACCGCCATGACACAAGGCACGTATAGATCTTTATTAGGCACACATGGTTTATGTTCTAATGGTCCGCCTCCGCCACCTCCGGCTCCCGGACCTGCAATAGCGAACTTTTCAGTAGGATCAATCCCTTGCGTTGGCCAATCTTTTACACCAATTAATAATTCTACCGGTGACATGCCGTTAACATATAATTGGTCATGCTCACCGCCAACAGTTTCCTACTCTCCAAACAACACTGTTGCAACACCAGCAATCACGTTTACAGCTCCCGGCAATTACGTTTTAACTTTGGTTGCAACAAACACAGCCGGAACTTCTTCTTATTCAACAGTCATTCAGAATGTAGCTAAATGTAAAACTTGTTTAGATACAGCCAGGGTAATGACCTTAACAGATACCTTAATGCGCTATAGCACTGTTAACGATATTAATACACCAGGTTGCCAAACAGGTTATGCGGGATTCTTAGCCGGAACTAATTGTTATCAAGATAAAGAATTCGCTCAATTTTTCCCATCCGGTACATATAGCGACACTCCAAATCCACAAGTTTATAGTGTAATTGTCTTGTTTGATAGTTTAAAGACACGTGCTGTAAATCCAGGAACTACAATTGATTGCAAATTATATGGTGGTACAATGGCTAATGGTCCGCAATCTTTTATAGGATTACAATCGGTTAATTTAGGAATGATTGCAGCTGCACAAAAAACAACCACAATTAAATATTGGGGTAGTAAAACATACACTATCAGTGGAACCAAAATTATTCCTTACAAGATTAATTTGGCTACACCACTTCCTCTTCCGCCTACAGGCTTCTTCACCAGCATAACTGTTCCACCGGGAGCTAGCGGTGATAGCGTAAGAATTTTCACTAATTCAAGAAATGGTCTTTTGAATGATAGTAGTGCATGGTTGTTAAATAGCAATAATAATTGGAAAACATTACGCTCTTATCGTAAATCAAAAGTGCAATTAGGTATTATACCTTTAGTTTCATGCAGACCAATTGTTGGTATTGAAGAAAATTCTCAAAATTTAACCTCTAACGTTAGTATAGTTCCAAATCCTAACAATGGGGAATTTAATATAGTGTTTACTCTAAATAATACTAGTGATGTAGAAATCAACATATACAATTCCTTAGGACAAAGCTTAGGCAAACAGCGTATTTCTGATATTCAAAATGATTTGTTTACTGTTAATCTTTCAGATAAACCAGATGGCATCTATTTCGTTGAAATAACCTCAGGTAAAGAAAAAACAACTAAAAAGGTAATTGTAACAAAATAATTTTATTTGAACCTTTTAAAAGGCTTTAACTAATTGTTAAGGCCTTTTTTGTTTAATTTTGTCGCATCTTTAAAGACTATTACTTTAATTTCTTATGCACAAATATGAAGGTGTAGTATTTTGAATAACAATGGATAAAAGGGCTAACAACTAAATTAAGACAGATGAAAAATCAAATACTAGCATACGGATCAGCAGCGATGCTAATTTTTGGAGGTATGTTTATGCTTTTAGCTAACCAATATCTGGCTGGAGGTTTAATCATTGCAGCAGGAATTGGAAGTATCATTCTGAATACTAAATTGAAAAAATAACAACTGGTATTTATTGTTATTAATGCTTAATTATTTATCGGTTAAACCTCAATCGCACCAAAAAAATAAAGCGAAATAATTCATTTCTAAGATTAATCACCTGATTGAAATGAAATTCAAGTGAGTCTTATTCTTTAACTTCTAAATTGAATTGAAATACTTAACTCAGAACAATTATAATAAAAACCAAAAGCCCCGCTTACGCGGGGCTTTGGCTCTCAAAAACTAAAACCTTGGCAGGATTTAGTTGCCCTTTACTACACGTAGTAATGGGAGTTTTTTAGGTATTCTATTTACCGTCTAATTTATTTTTTAAATCTGATAAAGCAGAAATATCACCCAGTGTAGATTTCTCAACACTGTCTTTTACCTTCTTTACAGCTTTCTTGGCATCTTCAGCTTCAGCTTTTTTACTTGCTTTGTCAGCTTTTTTAGCTTCCTCTTTCACTTCTTCATGTAAACGAGCATGTGAAACAACAATGCGCTTAGCATCCTTACTAAATTCTATTACTTTAAAATCAAGTACCTCTTCTGCCTTAGCATTACCACCTTCTGCCTTATTTAAATGACGTGCAGGACAAAAACCTTCAACACCATAAGGTAAACCAATAGTAGCACCTTTATCATTCACATTCATTACGGTACCTTTATGAATTGAATCGATTGTGAAAATAGTTTCAAAAACATCCCATGGATTTTCTTCCAATTGTTTATGACCTAAAGATAAACGTCTGTTTTCACCATCAATTTCTAAAACAGCTACATCTAACTTATCACCAACTTTACAGAATTCGCTTGGGTGTTTAATTTTTTTACTCCAGCTTAAATCACTAATGTGAACTAATCCGTCAACACCTTCTTCTAATTCAACAAATACTCCAAAGTTTGTAAAATTACGAACTGTTCCGGTATGCTTGCTTCCTTTAGAATATTTATCAACGATCATATTCCAAGGATCAGGCGTTAATTGCTTCATACCTAAACTCATTTTACGCTCTTCTCTATCTAATGTCAACACCAAAGCTTCAACATCATCACCAACTTTTACGAACTCTTGTGCGCTGCGTAAATGCTGACTCCAGCTCATTTCACTCACGTGAACTAAACCTTCAACACCTGGAGCTATTTCGATAAATGCGCCGTAATCATTAATTACAACTACTTTACCTTTTACTTTGTCTCCAACTTTCAACTCAGCATTTAAACCTTCCCAAGGATGCTTGGTTAATTGTTTTAAACCTAAAGCAATACGTTTTTTATCATCATCAAACTCTAAAATCACCACTTGAATTTTCTCGTCTAATTTTACGATTTCCTCAGGATGATTAATACGGCCCCAAGATAAATCAGTAATGTGGATCAAGCCATCTACTCCACCTAAATCAATGAATACACCATAAGAAGTGATGTTTTTCACTGTACCTTCTAATACTTGACCTTTTTCTAATTTAGAAATGATTTCACGTTTTTGAGTTTCCATTTCAGCTTCAATTAAAGCTTTGTGAGAAACAACAACATTTTTGAATTCGTTGTTAATTTTAACAACTTTAAATTCCATTGTTTTACCAACGTAAATATCGTAATCACGAATTGGTTTTACATCAATTTGCGAACCAGGTAAAAATGCTTCTATGCCAAATACATCGACAATTAAGCCGCCTTTGGTACGACACTTAACATGACCTTTAACAACTTCTTCAGTATTAAGTGCCTCGTTAACACGATCCCAACTTTTATTGGCACGTGCTTTTTTGTGAGATAACATCAATTGTCCTTGAGCATTTTCAGCACTTTCAACAAATACTTCAATGGTATCACCAATTTTTAAATCAGGGTTATATCTAAACTCAGATAAAGCAACTACGCCATCTGATTTATAACCAATGTTCACAATAACCTCGCGGTTATTTTTCGACACAACTTTACCTTCAATGATTTGTAAATCAGTTACGGTATTTAGTGATTTTCCGTACAACTCATCCAACTTAGATTTCTCTTCCGTTGTATAATTGTCTTGTTTTTTTCCAATCGAATTCCAATCGAAATCCGGATTTCCTACTTGGGCATTATTTGCCATGTTTTTTAAATAATTGTATCAAGCCTTAAGGCTGCTTGAGGGGTTAAACTTCGTTTTCCAATTTGCCTTAAAAATTGGGCTACAAATATACTAATTTTTTGGCAGGATTTAAGGCTTTATCCGAAAATTAAATCATTGAATAACAATTAATTAATTTAATTAACATTTCGATAATCTGGCAGGTTTAAGACATAAAAAAAGGTCACATTTCTGTGACCTTTTCAAAATTATATTGAATTTGATTATTTTTTCAAATTAACAGGGTAAGTTGTGCTCTTAACAGTAATAAAAACACTATTGTCACAACTGCTTCCAACAGGGCTTCCATTAGCAAAATCTATAACTCTAGGCTCTGATTCTGAGGCAACTGTAATGGTGGCCATACCTGCAGAATATGGATGCCACTCAGAGTTTACAGTCATAACTGACAAAGTAGGAGCTGTTCTAATAATTATTTTATCAGGCGAACAATTATAATCTCTTGACATCATCATGCTTGGATCTGAACTCATTTCAAATTTATAATCTTCTGTCTTTTTGTTAACTTTTCCTTCAATGGTACCTTTATATGTTAAAAATGCTCCAGGAGTTGCCGTGCTTGTGTTTTTTGACCATAAAATTGGTGAAGTAGTAAAGTTGTTACCAGCCATAACTAATGAATTGGTAGAATTAGTCAACATTTTAGTTAGTTTACCTTTCCAAGTCATTGAGTCAGTTGCACTAGCTAGTGTAAAATCTCCATCTATTTCCCAAACCAATGATGTTGCTCTAGCATTAAAGCTAGCTGTAGGTGTTGCATTAAAAATGGTGAAACTGTTTACAGCCGATGGGCCATTAACTCGTACTTTTACACCATCCACTTCGTATCCGGTTAGCGTTACAGTGGCTCTGTAGCCGGGTTTTCTGTATGATTTTGAATTTGCAGGAGCACTTGAAAAATTAACACTTACTACACCGCTTCTTTTTCTACCATCAATACAAGTAACAGTACCATTATAAGCAATAGCATAAGCAGAACCAGGAACTGTTGTATAAGAAATTGTACCTGAACTACCTGCGTTAGCAAACAATTTACTTGAAGGTGTGTTATCATCTGCCAAATATGCAGCAATATCTTCAACCTCGGTCACCACAGCATTTGCATAGGCAGCGTCAATAGTAGATTCAAACTTAGTATCTGCAGTAGGTTCTGGGCTAGTGTTCTTTTTCCCACATCCGGTAAAAATTATGGCAACAGCAGCAAACGAAGTTATACCTAAATTAATTTTTTTCATATTCTTTAATATTATTGAAATAATTTGTTGCAATTTAGCACAAATATTTGAACTGGCAAAATTTGTTAAAAAAATGCTATTATTTCCAAATTGTAAGATAAATATCGGTTTAAACATTACTCAAAAGTACCCAAACGGTTACCACGCACTTGAAACGGTATTTTACCCGATTGACTGGACAGATATCTTGGAAGTAAATGAAAAAACTAATCAACCTGCAACCCTTACCATTAATCAAAGCGGCATTAAAATTGACGGCAAAACAGAAGATAACATCCTTTATAAAGCTTACAATTTATTGTCAGAAGTAAAAACCTTGCCTAACCTTTCCGTTCACTTACACAAAATTTTACCAATGGGGGCCGGCTTAGGAGGAGGCAGTTCAGATGCAGCTTTTTTCATTAATCATTTAAACACTACTTATGAACTAGGTTTAAGTTTGGAGGAGTTAAATCAATTGGCTTCAAAACTAGGTGCAGATTGTGCGTTTTTTATCACAAATAAACCTGTTTATGCAACCGGAATTGGAAATGTTTTTGAAAATATAACCCTAGATCTAAACAACTATTATATCTGCCTTGTCTATCCAAATATTCATAGCAATACTAAAGTGGCCTACTCAAATGTAATTCCTAAACAACCAAGCCATAATCTAAAAAATTGTATTGAAACGCTACATCCAAAAGACTGGAAAAATAGCCTACAAAATGATTTCGAAGAATCAGTATTCTTAAATTACCCGGAAATTAAAGAACTAAAGAACTATTTATACCAACAAAAAGCATTATACGCATCTATGAGCGGAAGTGGAAGCGCCGTTTATGGTATCTTCGATGCTATGCCACAAATAAACCTTCCTTCGGAATATTTAATGCATATTCAACTTCCAAATGAATAGAAATTCTAAAGCATACTGGATTTGTCAATTTGTTGGCTGGATTGGCTTTATTCTCCTTAACATATTTGTTTTCTCTTCCGGAAGAATAATTACACAACGCGAGTATTACATTTTCATAGCAAGTATTTTTATTGGTATTGGAATTACGCATCTATATCGTTATTTAGTTTTGAGATATGATGTTCCAAGAAAAACAATTCTAGCTCAGATTATTATTATCATCTTTTTTAGTTTACAAAAAGCGAATTTGTTTTTTTTAATTACCAAATTTTTAGCCAGCTCTTTTATTACGAATTATGTTGGTCCTGACTTCAAGGAAATTATTACCAGCATTGTGAGTTTATGGATTATATTTCTCTTCTGGAATTTAATTTATTTTAGTTTTAAATATTTTCAAAGTTACAAGCGCAGTGAAATCAATGCGCTTCGCTATCTGGCGAGTAGTAGAGAATTTGAATTGAGTAATTTAAAATCACAATTAAACCCTCACTTCATGTTTAACAGCATGAATAGTATACGGGCTTTAGTTGATATAGAACCGATTAAAGCCAAAGAGGCAATTACTAAACTCAGCAGCATACTTAGAACAACTTTACAAATGAACAAGAGTAAAGAAATTTACCTTAGCAGCGAAATAGAACTCGTAAAAGACTACCTTAGTTTAGAAAAAATCAGATATGAAGAAAGATTGGTATTTGAACTAAAAGTAGATGAAAACGTAAACAATATTAAAATCCCGCCTTTTATCATTCAATCGCAAGTTGAAAATGCCATTAAACATGGCGTATCCGTATTACCGGGTAAATGCTATATCGTAATTGAAGCGTTTAAGCTAGGTGGATTTTTAAAAATAAAAGTGAGTAATACCGGAAAAATCAGCAATAAAACACCTGAAACCGGCGTTGGTTTTATAAATAGTAAACAGCGATTGGAATTATTGTATGGTGTTGATGGAACCATTTTTATAACAGAAATTAATAATTTGGTTGTTGTGGATATTAATATACCTTTACCTTAAAAATACAAAACATGAAAGCAATTATTGTTGACGATGAACGCCTTGCCAGACTGGAATTAAGAAATTTACTTGCAACTTATAAAGACATTGAAATTATTGCAGAAAGTGCTGACGCTTCGGATGCCCTTGAGAAAATTAATCAGTTGAAACCTGATGTTATTTTTTGTGATATTCAAATGCCCGGTAAAACCGGACTAGAATTAGTTGAAGAAATTTCAGGCATGATTGATGTCGTTTTTGTTACGGCTTATGATGAGCATGCTATAAAAGCATTTGAACTTAATGCGTTCGATTACTTGCTCAAGCCGGTTAATCCGGAACGCTTATCAGAAACAATTAAAAAACTTTCGATTAAAGAAACTAGTTTAAAATCAGATAACGATAGTCCACTTTCCACAAAAGATCATATATTTATAAAGGACGGCGACAAATGCTGGCTGGTGAAATTAGAAGATATCAGACTTTTTGAAAGCGAAGGAAATTATGTGCGAGTATATTTTGATAATTTTAAACCACTAATACTACGAAGTTTAAATAGTTTGGAAAGCAGACTCTGTGAAAAAGAATTTTTTAGAGTTAGCAGAAAACACATTGTTAATCTCAACTACGTTGCAAGCATCGAAAATTGGATTAATGGTGGACTAAACATGCGTTTGAAAGACGGAAAAGAAATAGAAGTGAGCCGCAGACAAACAACCAAACTCAAAGATTTAATGAGCTTGTAGCAATAATTACAGTTAATTAGCGTTATCGTTATAAAAAAGAAATTGAGGTCATTTTTAATAACATATTTTGTTACGTTATCAATTTTTTTGAACGCTCAAATTGGGGGCACAAGGGCTTTTAAGTTTTTGGATATTCCAATGACTTCGCGTGCCGCAGCAAATGGCGGAACAAACATGGGCTTATGGAATACGGATATCCATTCCTTGCACAGTAATCCGGCTCTTTTAAACAAATACATGACCAAACAAATTGCACTCAATTATTGTAACAATGTAGGTGATTTAAATTTTGGGTATGCGGCTTACGCACATTCATTAAAAGAAAAAGGAGTGATTGCGGGCAGTCTTCAGTTTTTTGATTATGGCACCTTTAATGGTTACGATGAGTTTGGCACCAAAACCAATAATTTTAAGGCCAACGATTACAGCATTAATTTTAGCTATGCCAAACCGTTTAAAGACAGTAGTTTTAACATTGGCGCAACGTTTAAAACGTTAATTTCTACCTACGATGTTTATCAAAGTTTTGGCAATGCCTTAGATTTTGGCATTGTGTACCGTAAAACTAATTTTAATGCAAGCATTCTGGTAAAAAATGTAGGTATTGTTTACAAGAGTTACACTACTAACAGCATTAACGATAAACTGCCTATCAATTTACAATTAGGTTTTAGCTACAAACTACCTAAGGCACCCTTTAGGCCATTTGTTACATTTGATAATCTCAACAACCGCAATTTAAAATACATCAGCCCAATTGATACTACAGGCAAAACCAACGTTTTAGTTACTGATTCCCGAAAATTAGATTCAACCGGATTTCAAAAATTTGGCGTACGTTTTAATAACCGTTTTGATGGTTTAATGAGGCATACGATTATTGGAACTGAAATCGTATTTAGTAAGAATTTTAACTTACAGATTGCTTATAATTACAGAAGACAAAAAGAAATGACCCTACCTGAAAGAAGAGGTGTAAACGGTTTAAGTTTTGGATTTCATATGAACTTTAAACGCTTTGCCTTTGCCTACTCCTTCAGTAAAATGGCCTTCCCGGGCAATGCCAGTATATTTAGCTTAACTGTAAAATTGTAAATGTATCGGAGTTTTGTGTAAGTTCTTTTAAGGAGGGCTTATATTTAATTTATGTATATAGTGGCAATAATTTTGTTTTTCAAAGCAAATTTGTAGAAGATAATTAATTGTTGTACTTTAGTTAGAAAGATGTTTAGATTTAAAAACCTTTACCCAAAAATTAATTGTGGAATGAGAAAGTTTTTATTCATAACTGTGATATTGCTTTCTTTTCAAGGTAAGGCGCAAATGTGGTTTGCAAACGGTGCAGAGTGGCATTATTATGTAAATTATTTTTCAATAAGTGCAATAGGGCATAGTGGTAACGGACATTATAAAATTAGTGTAACGAATTCGTTAACTATTGCAGGTGATACTTGTTTTGAATTATCGCGCAAATTCACAGGCATACCAACATGGCCAACCTATCCACCGGTTGTAAATGTTGACAAAGGCAAATTTCTTGTAAAAGTTAAAAATAACGTCTTAAGCCTTTGCACGAACACAGGAACGGCAACTTTTGACACGATCTGTGATTTTAATGCTGTAGTTGGCGATAAATGGAAGACGCTTTTGGATTACGGTTGCTCAGCTTCAAACGCAACTACTGAGGTAACATCTGTTTCTACGGTTACAATAAACAATGTTGCCTTAAAAAGAATCGGCGTGGTAAATAAATATGCATACAGTGCCAGCTATACTATAACAAGCTATAATGTATATACAGAAAAATTTGGCGGTAATGTCTCATTTTATTTTTATAATTGCTGTACTCCCGACTGTGGACAGAGTTTTGGAACATTATCATGTTATCAAGATGATAACTTCCCATTATACAAAGTACCTGGTTATACTCTAGCTTGTAACTACTCACCTGTAGTTATTAAGGAAAACAACTTTAATAATTCTGATTTAGAGATTTACCCGCAACCTGCCAATAATGTGCTTAACTTAAGCAGTGTTTTATTTGCCAATAAAACAGCGCAAATTCAAATTAGTAATAATTTGGGGCAACTATGTTATGAGCAACAAATTCAATTTTACAACGGCAACGCCCAACTGCCTGTAGCCAATTTACCCAAAGGCATTTATTTTCTTAAACTAATTGACGAAGATTTAAAAACCTTTACCCAAAAATTAATCATAGAATAAGTTAAGTAATGAATTTGAATTGTAAGCGTTTAAATTCTAACGCCAAAATTACCCTTTAGGTTTTCTTGGTGCTAAAACCATTTGCATTTTCTTACCCTCTAAAACAGGTAATTGCTCCGCCTTACCATACTCCTCTAATTCACTGGCAAAACGCAATAACAAAATCTCACCTTGCTCTTTAAACACAATTTCGCGGCCTCTAAAAAATACAAAGGCTTTAACCTTACATCCTTCCTGTAAAAATTTCATGGCATGATTTTTCTTGAAATTAAAATCATGGTCATCTGTATGAGGACCGAATCGAATATCTTTAATAACTACCTTACTTGCTTTAGCTTTTACCTCTTTGGCTTTTTTCTTTTGCTCGTATAAAAACTTTCCGTAATCAACAATTTTACAAACAGGCGGATCAACGTTCGGTGCAATCTCAACTAAATCCAAGCCTTGCTCACGAGCCATTTCCAGGGCCTTCGACACTGAATAAACACCCGGTTCAATGCCTTCACCAACCACGCGCACTTGCTTCGCAAAAATACGATCATTAATACGGTGTTGTTCTTCTTTAACGCCAGGGCGTCTGAAGCCGGCCTTTAAGCCTTTGGGTTGTTTAAATACAGGTTTTTCTTCACCAGGTTTTACAGGACCGGTGTTGGTGTTCGTGTTGTTTGGTTTAGGACCGTTGAACGGTTTTTTGAAGTGATTGATAGTGACCTCCGTTTTTAAGTTTGTAATTAATTAATTGTTTTTGAAATCATTTTGTATGGTTTCGTTGACAAATTTAATAAATTCATCAATACCAAACACACCCACATCGCCTTTTCCGTGTTGGCGAACGGCAACTTTATTTTCAGCCTCTTCTTTTTCACCAACGACTAACATCAGCGGTATTTTTTTAACTTCATTATCGCGGATTTTTTTACCGATTTTTTCATTGCGATCATCCACAAAACCTCGAATATCGTGCTGTGCCAACTCTTCTCTTAATTTAATGGCATAATCGTTGTACTTTTCGCTAATAGGCAAAATGGCATACTGTTCAGGCGTTAACCATAGTGGAAAATTCCCGCCACAATGCTCAATTAATACTGCAATAAAGCGTTCTAAGCTTCCAAAAGGTGCGCGGTGAATCATTACCGGGCGGTGCTTTTGGTTATCACTTCCGGTGTACTCTAACTGAAAACGCTCGGGTAAATTATAATCTACCTGAATGGTACCTAACTGCCACTTCCTTCCTAATGCATCTTTAACCATAAAATCCAATTTAGGGCCATAAAACGCTGCTTCACCCAATTCGGTTACAGTTTTTAATCCTTTTTCCTGAGCACTTTCAATAATCGCATTTTCAGCAATCTGCCAGTTTTCGTCGGTACCAATGTATTTTGATTTATTTTCAGGATCACGTAGACTAATTTGCGCTGTATAGTCTTTAAAGCCCAAAGCATTAAAAACATAAAGTACCAGATCAATCACTTTACAAAACTCTTCCTTCACCTGGTCGGGCCTGCAAAATAAATGCGCATCATCTTGAGTAAAGCCTCTAACACGCGTTAAACCATGCAATTCGCCATGTTGCTCGTAGCGGTAAACAGTACCAAACTCTGCCAAGCGCACAGGTAAATCTTTATACGATTTAGGTGATGCTTTATAAATTTCGCAGTGGTGCGGGCAGTTCATTGGTTTCAAGTAAAACTCCTCCCCTTCGTGCGGTGTTTTGATTGGCTGAAACGAATCGGCGCCATACTTTTCATAATGACCGCTGCACACATACAATTCTTTTTGTGCAATATGCGGTGTAACAACAGGCAGATAACCAGCTTTTTGCTGAGCCTTACGCATAAACTGCTCTAATTTATCACGCAGTGCTGCCCCTTTTGGCAACCATAAAGGTAAGCCCATCCCTACTTTTTCACTGAAAGTAAAAAGTTCCAATTCTTTACCGAGTTTACGGTGATCGCGTTTTTTAGCTTCCTCTAATAAAATCAAATAATCTTTTAACTCTTTATCCTTTGGAAACGAAATCCCATAAATACGTGTTAACTGTTTGTTTTTCTCATCTCCTCGCCAATAAGCGCCGGCTACTCTTAAAAGCTTAACAGCTTTAATATGGCCGGTATTGGGAATGTGTGGTCCGCGACATAAATCGGTAAAGTTACCTTGAGTGTAAAAGGTGATGCTGCCATCTTGCAAACCATCAATTAACTCCAATTTATAAGGATCGTTTTTTTCTGTAAAATATTTAATGGCATCCGCTTTGCTAACTTCTTTACGCATATACTCACTCTTGGATGCCGCAAGCTCCATCATTTTTTTCTCTACATTTTCAACCTCGTCAATTGAAAATGTTTTATCGCCAAAATCAATGTCGTAATAAAAGCCGTTTTCCACAGGAGGGCCAATCGCAAATTTGCTGCCGGGATACAAGGCTTCAAGTGCCTCGGCCATTAAATGGGCTGTACTGTGCCAAAATGTTTCTTTGCCTTCGTTATCATTCCAGGTTAATAACTGCAATGCAGCATCTTGAATAATTGGTCGGGAGGAGTCCCATACCTGACCGTTTACTTTTGCTGCTAACACGTTTCTTGCTAAACCTTCGCTAATGCTTAATGCGATTTGGTGAGAGGTAGTTCCTTTTTCGTATTCACGAACAGAACCATCGGGTAATGTAATTTTAATCATAATGTTTTCCTACTTACAACGTAGGTTTGTTTTAGGCTTACGAAATTAGCAAATTCAAAGCAAATCCTAAAATTTTTTATTGATTAAATTCATTAATTATAAAAATTAAAAAAAATAATTTGGCACCAGTATTTATTACTCTAAATTTGTTGAGATGGACATTATTGAAGCACTTGAATTAACAGGGAAATTATTGGATTTACACGACGGCAATGCATTTAAGGTGAAAGCCTACGGTAACGCTGCATACAGATTAGATAAACTCAGATACAATTTTGAAGGAAAAACAGAAAGTGAAATTAACGCCATTGAAGGGATTGGTAAAGGAATTGCCAAAACCATTGTTGAAATTTTACAAACAGGCCAAAGTAAAGAATTAACGGAATTACTTGAAAAAACGCCGGCAGGAGTAATTGATTTATTGAGCATTAAAGGACTAGGACCAAAAAAAGTAAAACAACTCTGGCATGAATTGGAAATTGAAAGTACCGGCGAATTACTTTATGCCTGTAATGAAAACAGACTAACAAGTTTAAAAGGATTTGGTGAAAAAACCCAATCAGCCGTTAAACAAGCCATTGAATTTAAATTAGCCAATTCAAATAAATTTCATTTTGCAAGTATAGTGTTTATCATCAACAATCTACTGGATGCAATACGTGAAAAACAGCCGGAACTTCAAATTGAAGCAGTTGGAGAATTAGCCAGAAAATGTGAAATTATAACTAAGGTTGAGATTTTAATGGATGGAGATTTAACAGCCGATTATTCTGAACTTGAAAAATTGTGCCCATTAAAAATTAATTATTCGACATGCAAACCGGACGAATTTTATTATGAACTAATTCAAAAAACCAGCACAGCCAAACATCTGCAACAAATTGGTTTTAATGATTTAACGGTAACTACATTTTACAGCGAAGAAGAAGTTTACGAATCGCTGGACTTACCATACATTGAACCAGAATTACGCGAAGGACTGGGAGAAGTAGAATTAGCCCGCAATAATGCACTACCTGTATTGATTGAATACGATCAATTGCGTGGCGCCTTGCACAATCATACAACCTATAGTGACGGCGTTCACACCTTAAAGGAAATGGCCAATTTTTGCATCCAAAAAGGCTACGACTATTTTGGTGTATGCGACCACTCTAAAACGGCTGTATATGCGAATGGACTAAGCATTGAACACGTATTAAAACAACATCAGGAAATAGATGAATTAAATAAAACGTATCATAATCAGTTCAAAATTTTTAAAGGTATTGAAAGCGATATTTTGGGAGACGGAAGTTTAGATTACCCGGAAGAAATCTTAAAACAATTTGATTTCATAGTAGCCTCCGTTCACGCCAATCTTAAGATGACAGAAGAACGTGCAACAGAGCGCTTAATTAAAGCCATTGAAAATCCTTACACAACGATATTGGGCCATCCAACAGGAAGATTACTATTAAGCAGACCCGGCTACCCCATCAACCACAAAAAAATTATTGATGCATGTGCAGCAAACAACGTTTGTATTGAATTAAATGCTCACCCTTATCGCTTGGATATTGATTGGAGATGGATTCCGTATTGCTTATCAAAAGGAGTGATGATCTCAATTAATCCGGATGCGCATCATACCGAGGGATTGTTAGATATGTATTATGGCGTTTGTGTAGCACGTAAAGGCATGTTAACTCAGGAACATTGTTTAAACACTAAAACGCTTACCGAATTAAGTGCCTACTTTTCATCCAAATAACTCGCCAACTAAAGTTAAGCCATGCCAATTCTTAATTCGATAGCCAGCTGGATCATGAAAAAACGAATTCATCAAATTGAATTGTTTATCAAATATCCTAATGATGTGCAGGAAGAGTGGCTTACCAAATTAATGTTTGACGCAGCCAACACATACTATGGCAAACAACATGGCTTTAGTTCAATTAAAAGTTATGAGGATTTTAAAAACAAAGTTCCTTTAAATGATTACGAAAGTTTAAAACAACTGATTAACGGAACGCGCGAAGGTGAACAGAATTTACTTTGGCCAAGCGAAATAAAATGGTTTGCTAAAAGTAGTGGCACAACAGACAAAAGTAAATTTATACCGGTTAGCCCTGAAAGTTTAGACGGTTGCCATTATAATGCGGGTCGAGATATGATTGCCTTGCACTGCAATAACCACCCGGACACGCAACTATTCACCGGTAAAAACCTGGCTTTAGGTGGCAGTTTTAAAGAGGCTTTTTATGGAAAGCACAGTTCGTATTATGGAGATGTAAGTGCAATTATTATTCAAAACTTACCCATGTGGGCCGATTTTTTTAGAGCCCCAGCGGTTGAAATTGCATTATTAGATGAATGGGAAGATAAATTGGAAAAAATGGCGCAAAGCTTAAAAGATGAAAATGTAGTAAGTTTAGCCGGTGTGCCAAGTTGGATGTTGGTGTTATTGAAAAAAATTCTGACACTTAAAAACGCATCAAGCATCAAAGAAATCTGGCCAAATTTAGAAGTGTATTTTCATGGAGGGGTAAGTTTCTCGCCTTACCGCTCACAATTTGATTCACTTTTAAATTTACCTAAGTTAAGTTACATGCAAATGTACAGCGCCAGCGAAGGTTTTTTTGGTATACAGGATGAAACCAATTCGGATGAAATGTTATTGATGTTAGACTACGGAATTTTTTACGAGTTTATTGAGTTCGATTCACAAAAACAATGCTACAGCACCGGCGATACCATTGCTCTTTACGATGTTAAAAAAGATTGTGATTATGCGGTTGTGATTTCTACAAATGCGGGTTTGTGGCGATACCAGCTTGGCGATGTGATTCGCTTTACGAACACCAACCCCTATCGATTTAAAATTAGTGGCAGAACCAAGCAGTATTTAAATGTTTTTGGAGAAGAGTTAATGGTTCATAACACGGATAAAGCCATTCAAACAGCTTGTGAAAAAACAAAAGCAACGCTTATAGATTACACCGTTGCACCCATTTTTATGAATGAAAAAAGTGGTGCGCACGAATGGTTAATTGAGTTTGAAAAATCGCCCACAAATTTTGAATTTTTTGTTGACATACTAGATACGGAATTAAAAACTTTAAATAGCGATTACGAAGCCAAACGCTACAATAATTTTGTAATTCATCAACCTAGAGTTAAAGCCTTACCGCAAGGCACCTTTTATCAATGGTTAAAACAAAATAATAAATTAGGCGGGCAATTTAAAGTACCGAGATTAAGCAACACAAGAATTATAGTTGAAGAAATACTTTCCTTGATTTAGGTTTCTAAATTTAAAATTAAATATCATTCAAACTTTGAATTCGTTTAGTGATAATGATCCAATTTAAAAAATCAGTCAGGCTAAGCCTAGAGCATACTAAACGTCAGGCGGAGCGGAGTCGAAGCCTGTTTGTAATTCTATGGTCTTTGAATATACCCTTCAACTCCGCTCAGGGTGACACGTTTACTTGGTCTGTCTGAGCGACACCGAAACCGCTGTTACCATCAGAACGTGTAGAGTCGAAGCTAAAGTGAATGTCAGGCTGAGCGGAGTCGAAGCCTGTTTGTAATCCCCTTATCTACAAGCTTTGTATACACCCTTCGACTCCGCTCAGGGTGACACGTTTACTTTGTCAGACTGAGAGACAGCGAAACCGCTGTTACCATCATAACGTGTAGAGTCGAAGCTAAAGTGAATGTCAGGCCGAGCGGAGTCGAAGCCTGTTTGTAATTCTATGGTCTTTGAATATACACTTCGACTCCACTCAGGGTGATACACAGAATACACTCAGGGTGACCAGTATCAAAAGGAAGCCTAATTGGCTTACTGAAATTAACCGTGATATACCCTTGAAGCAACAATTTTTTGATTCTTAATTTCCAAAACCTCCCCAACTTTTAAATCATCTTCGCCCGGAACTTGCCTTATGTACTCAATAAAAACAAACTGTTCATTTAATATAAAGTTTGTAGCCTGATAATGCAATTGAGGTATGCGATCAAATGCTCCTTGCCACCATTCTCTGAGCGCAGTATGCCCTTTAATAAAACCGTTGGTTGCCGGTTGCGCAATTTTTAATTTCGGACTATAATGTATTGCCTCCGAGTGGTATAAATTTAAAAGCGCTTCAATATCTTTGGTATTAAACGCGTTTATCCATGTTTGTGCAATTTCTTGATTCATATTACCTATTTTAATTCCCAGGCGTTCCAGTCCATTTCTTCGCCACTCAAAATTTTTAAATAACTCATGTAACGTTCTTCATTTATTTCTCCACTTTCAACTGCCTTCATAATGGCGCAGCCCGGTTCATTCTGATGCAAACAATTGTTGAATTTGCAATCCTGCATCCGTTGTCTGATCTCCGGAAAATAATGCCCCACTTCTTCTTTCTTCATTTCAACCAAACCCAATTCTTTAATGCCCGGACTATCAATTACAAATCCGCCAAAGCTTAATGTGTGCAATTCGGCAAAGGTTGTGGTATGCGTTCCTTTTAAGTGAGCCGCGCTTATTTCGCCGGTTTTCAAATTCAAACCCGGCTCCAAATTATTGATCAGTGTACTTTTTCCAGCCCCGCTGTGTCCTGCAAATAACGTTGTTTTATCCTTTAACAAGGTTTTTATAATCTCAATACTTTGTGGATCCTTAAAACTACTTTTATAACAAGCGTAGCCAATATTTGAATAAATTTGAATCACCTCATCTTGTATAGCATTCAATTCTTGATCTAACAAATCGCATTTATTAAAAATCAATATGGCAGGTATTTGATATGCTTCGGCGGTGATGAGAAACCGATCGATAAACCCTAAACTGGTGCGCGGCGCTACCATGGTGCAAACCAGCACAGCCAAATCTAAATTACTGGCTAAGATATGTGCTTGTTTACTAAGATTTAATGATTTGCGAATAATGTAATTTTTACGTGGTAAAATTCTCACAATGTTACCTTCGTTATTGATTAACTCTACTTCAATATGATCTCCAACTGCAATGGGGTTGGTTGTTTTACGACCTTCTAATCTGATTTTTCCTTTTAATTTACAAGACACAATTTGATCATTTAGTTTTACTAAATAATTACTGCCGGTAGACTTAATGACAACCCCTGTTTGAAACATTTTGCCAAAGTTAACATTTTAACTATTTGCTAACATTTAACGTTTGTTATTCTATTAAAACCTTACATTTAGCGCGATTTAATTTAAACTTAAAAAAATGATGAAAGAAGTCTATATCGTTTCAGCAGTGCGTACCGCCATGGGTTCATTTGGCGGAACATTAGCAGGCGTGAGCGCAACAAAATTAGGTGCCGAAGCCATTAAAGGTGCTTTAGCCAAAATTAATTTGGATGGAAAATTAGTACAGGAAGTTTTTATGGGTAGTGTGTTACAAGCCAACTTGGGCCAGGCGCCTGCCCGTCAGGCTGCGAAATTTGCAGGATTATCAGACAGTGTAAATTGCACAACCGTTAATAAAGTATGTGCCAGTGGTATGAAATCAATAGCTTTAGCAGCACAAAGTATTTTGTTGGGTGATAATGATATTGTTGTTGCCGGCGGTATGGAAAATATGAGTGCGGCACCATTTTACAGTGATAGCACACGTTGGGGCGCTAAATACGGTAATGTACAGTTAATTGACGGTTTAGCCAAAGACGGCTTAACCGACGTATATGGCAATGTGCCTATGGGTAATTGCGCAGAACTATGTGCTAAAGAACATCAATTCAGTAGAGAAGATCAGGATAATTTTGCGATTGAATCCTACAAGCGCAGCGCAGCAGCCTGGAGTGCGGGTAAATTTAAAGAAGAAGTGATTGGCATTACTGTTAAAACTAAAAAAGGCGATGTTGTTTTTGCAGAAGATGAAGAATATAAAAATGTAAATTTTGAAAAAATACCAACTTTAAAACCGGTATTTCAAAAAGACGGAACCGTAACTGCGGCCAATGCAAGTACCATGAATGATGGCGCAGCAGCCTTGGTATTAATGAGCAAAGAAAAAGCTGATGCTTTAGGTATTAAACCAATAGCAAAAATTAAAAGTTATGCTGATGCCGAACAAGCACCTGAGTGGTTTACCACAGCACCAAGTTTAGCAGTACCAAAAGCAGTTGAAAAAGCAGGTTTAAAGATGAGTGATATTCAGTATTACGAATTAAACGAAGCGTTTAGTGTGGTTGGTTTAGCGAACATGAAATTAATGAACCTTGACCCTTCAAAAGTAAATGTTAACGGTGGTGCCGTTTCATTAGGACACCCTCTAGGTGCCAGCGGTGCCCGTGTAATTGTTACGTTGATTAATGTGTTAAAACAAAACAATGCAAAATATGGCGCAGCCGGTATTTGCAACGGTGGCGGTGGTGCCAGCGCCTTGGTGATTGAGAATGTTTAAATACTGAGGTAACCAATCTAGTTTCCTTTACAAACGACCCGCAATTGTGGGTCGTTTTTGTTTTTTAGGATGAAACTAAAAAAATGGCGAGCTTATTTTTTACCAAGCGAAGTAATAATTGATTTAAAACCTTCTAAGCCGGCTTCAAGATTAGCGATTATTTCCTCAGCTAATTCATCAGGGTCAGGTAAGTTATCTAAATCGGCTAGGGATTTATCTTTTAACCAAGTGATGTCTAAAGATGTTTTATCTCGAGCAATGATTTCTTCGTAAGTAAATTTACGCCAACGTCCTTCGGGGTTGGTTTCGGCATTATAGGTTTCTTTACGTTTTTTTGGATTGGTGGGATTGTAAAGTTTAATGAAGTCTTTTAAATCATCTAATTTTAATGGATTCTTTTTTAAGGTGTGGTGAACGTTGGTTCGATAATCATACACCCAAATATCTTTTGTTTGAACCGTTTTGCTTGATTGCTTACCATCAAAAAATAACACGTTTGCTTTTACGCCATTGGCATAAAATATACCGGTTGGTAAACGTAATATGGTGTGAAGGTCGGTTGTTTCTAATAATTTTTTACGCACGGTTTCGCCAACGCCTCCTTCAAATAATACGTTGTCAGGTAATACAACGGCTGCTTTACCTGTCGTTTTTAACATGGTGCGAATGTGCTGCACAAAGTTTAATTGCTTGTTACTAGTGGTTACCCAAAAATCGGTACGGTTGTATGTTAAGTCTTCTTTTTCTTGCTCACCTTCTTCGTTGGTAAAGGTCATGCTGCTTTTTTTACCGAAAGGTGGATTGGCTAAAATATAATCGTAGCGTGTGCCCGAATCTGTGATTAAAGAATCGTTTGGTGAAATAAAATTATCGCTATCAATATCGCCAATGTTGTGTAAAAACAAATTCATTAAGGCTAAGCGGCGTGTACTTGCCACTATTTCGTTACCAAAAAATGTTTCATACTTTAAAAACTTCTTGGCTTCTTTATCTAAATCTTGGTTATCTACTATCCAATCATAAGCTGCTAAAAAGAAACCTCCTGTACCACAAGCAGGGTCTGCTATGGTTTTCATTGGTTCAGGTCGCAAACACTCTACCATGGCTTTAATTAAAGGACGTGGAGTAAAGTATTGCCCGGCACCGCTTTTGGTATCTTCGGCATTTTTTTCTAAAAGACCTTCGTATATATCTCCTTTATCTTTTACACCCATTAATATCCAGTTCTCGGCATTAATGAGGGCAATGAGTTTATAGAGCTTGGCAGGGTCTTGTATTTTATTTTGACTCTTGGTAAATATTTGGCCCAGGATGCCTTTTTCTTTAGCTAGCTCACGTAACATGGTATTGTAATGTGTTTCTAACTCTGCACCACTTTTGTTGATTAAGGTATCCCAGCCATATTGTTTTGGGATAGGCATTTTGCGGTTGTGTGGTGGTTTGCTATACTCATCTGCCATTTTTAAAAATAGCAAATAGGTTAACTGCTCTAAATAATCTCCATAACCTACACCATCATCTCTTAAAGTTTGGCAAAACGCCCATACTTTACTAACAATGCTTGATGTGTTTGCTGTTGTTTCTTTGCTCATAACTTTATCCTACTCATCTATTAATAACGTCCATTAATTTTTTAAACTTATAAATCGATGGTTTACGTCCCGTACCTTTTCTGGTTATTTTTAAAATATCATTTTCTGCTAAGGTTGTTAGTATTCTGGAAGCACTTGCTTTAGGAATTTTTGTTGCTTTAAAAAATTTACTAGAACTAAATACTGGTGTACAAAATAGTTGATCTAGTGTTTGTATAGCAAATTGCGAATGCGTGTGCTTGGTTATTTTTTCTTTCATTTCATCGTATAACGCCATAATTTCTTTAACCTTATTTGAGTTTTCTTTTGATTGTGTGATTAACGCTTTAAGAAAAAATTTGATCCAATGACTCCAATCCCCAGTATCGGTTATTGTTTTTAATGAATCATAATATTCTTGTCTGTGTTCTTCAAAATAAGCACTCAAATAAAAGGCGGGTTGATGAATTATTTGATGGTGGTATAAAAATAAAGGTATAATTATTCTACCAATCCTCCCGTTACCATCTAAAAATGGATGAATTATTTCAAATTGTGCGTGTACAATGGCAAGTTGCACCAATGGATCAACGTCTTCGTGATGAATGTATTTTTCCCAATTACCCATATATTCCATTAGATTTGCAGGCGATGGTGGAACAAACCTTGCTTCCTCTTGCTTACTGCCTGGTTTGCCAATCCAGTTTTGTATCTTCCTAAAATTACCTCTATCTTTACTTTCACCTCTTACTCCTTCTAACAAGATTTCATGTATTCTTCTTATCATGTTAATGCTTATGGGGCGCTCTTTCATCTCCTTAACTGCATACGACAAAGCCTCTCTGTAATTTAACACTTCAAGTATATCATGAACTCTACTTAGCGTTTCATCTCCATTTTGTTCTGCCTCAAATTCAAATACTTCTTCTAGGGTAGCTTGCGTACCTTCTATTTTTGACGATAATACTGCTTCTTTTGTACGAAGCGGCGCAAGCAAAACCATAGGCTCCGGCACCGACTGCAATAGCCCATCGTACCTGGCTATTTCACGATTTGCCAACGATATTTCAGCAACTAAATTGGTCCAGTTAAGTTTATCTAAGGGTAAAGTATGCGGTTTAAAAGGTTTCATGGCTTGTGTCTTATATATGAGCTACAAATATAGTTACATCTCACAAAATGACAAATATGAGACACAAAATAGTTATCAGCTTACCGATGATACACATAAAGTATTGATAGTGAAGCCCTAATTGAATACTTCTCAATTTAGTTGCTACACAAGTTATGGCAAAATGCCCATACTTTACTAACGATGCTAGATGTGTTTGCGGTTGTTTCTTTGCTCATAATATTTTGTTTTGTAAATAAGTTTCAATGCGTTTTACAATAGTATCTGGTTCGGTAAATACTTCATCGTTGGTACATCGTATAACGGTTATTCCTAATTCATTAATAATTGCTTCGCGCTGTTTATCGCGTTGTTTTACTTCTTCTAAATCATGTATGCTGCCATCAATTTCAATCACCAATAATGCTTCGTGACAATAAAAATCGGCTATAAAATAGTTTAAGGGATGTTGTCTTCTAAATTTTAATCCTAAAATTTTGCGGTTACGAGCCATTTGCCAAAATAAATCTTCGGCAGAGGTACTGTTTTTACGCAATAGTTTTGCGTTTTTAAATGTACTGGGTGTTGCACCATGATATTGTGGAATTTTACTATGCATGGTTTTAGGTGTTGCTGGGTGTAGTGCCCTCACCCTTAGTCCCTCTCCCTCGTGGAGAGGGAGACAGAACAGGTTGTGCGTTAAGCGCTCCCTTCTCCGCTAGGAGAAGTGTTGGGGATGAGGGCAATAACTCCCCACTAAAAGCCTTTTTTAAAATACTTTGGCGCAAAGCCTCCGCTTGTTGCAGGCTTTGGGTTAAACTTTCTTCTAGTTTATCCGCTACACTTAAACGACTCTCGATTTCTTGAACAACAATTGTTTGTTCTTTTAAATCAAGATTTGGAATTTCTATTTCTTTTAGACTAGTTAAATTTATTCCTAATACAGTAGTTCCATTTGATTTTTTAACACATTCTTTTTCAATGGATTTGAAAATGTAAAAAATGAATTTAGGAGTAGTTTTAAATTTTGGACTTACAATTTTTAAATCCTGATTGACAGCAGTTTTTATATTTGTAATAATAGTTTTACCAGGAGAAATCCTTGTAATCAAAATTACATCATTTGGGTTCGCAATATTTGCTGAACTATTTTTTAATCCATCTTCTGAGATTCTATCTTCTGTGTCATCTAAATAATCACCCTTAATGTCTTTCACAGATGCCCATGGAATATTACCTTTCCAATAATCTGGATTTTGTTTACTTGGTGTACCGCCTCCAACAAAATCAAATAGTTCTCCAACTGTAGTTTTTAACTTTCCTTCAAAAGCCCATTTTAAAACAGATTGACGGTAGGTTTTTAATTGTTGTTGGGCGGTTTTTAAATTGGCAATGCCATTATCTAACTCGCTAAAAAGCTCTTCTATTTTTGAGACGATGGCTTGTTGGGTTGAAAGTGGAGGAAGGGGGATTTCAAGTTGTTTTAAAATTGTTTGGCTAATATTAGGTTGAGCTCCGCCAATTCCCTGTCCTACTAAATCTCGTTTTTTATGAAACAAATAATTATATAAAAATTTAGAATCTATATTTTCATTTTGATAAATACCGCATATAGCCTGATTAGTCGCTGCGTCAACTCCAAGAAAGGCAAGTTTACCAATTGTTGCACCGTATAAAGCAATCAACAATGTTCCTTTTGGAAAGACTTTAGCGCTTGAATTTTTAATCGCCTCTTCTGTAATTTTTTCTTCAGTATCTAATATTAAACCTCTATCTAATTCCCCCGATTTTACCCAAGGAATATTACCATGGTAATAATTTTTATTTCCACGACTAGGTGTTCCACCACTTGTTGTGTGGCAAACATCTCCAAGTGTTTTTAGTTCCCAATCTTTAGGTAATTTAATATCTGTGCTCATTTCATATTTTGTTTGTTTTTTCTACCAACCTTTTCTACCCACCTATTCACCCACCTTATTCTATTCAATCTTTATTGTTAGACCACCTTTTCTACCCACCTTAATCTATTAAATTTTATTATCAGACCACCTATTCACCCACCTTATCCTATTCAATCTTTATTGTTAGACCACCTTTTCTACCCACCTATTCACCCACCTATTCACCCACCTGTTAGACCACCTGTTAGACCACCTGTTAGACCACCTGTTAGACCACCTTAATTACTTCCCAATTGCCCCCAAATTTAGGTCCTATTCTTTTAAGAATTCCTTTTTGTTTCAGATTCTCAATTTGTTTTTGTACTGCTGATACATTTATTCCTAATTTTTCAGCCAATTCGGTTTTTGTGATTTGATTGTTATCGATTATTAAATTTAAAACTTCTTGTTGCCTATCTGTTAGTTTTGCACTACTTTTTGCACCACCTTTTATTTGATTAATCTCGGCACTTTCTCTAAAAAAAGTTACCGCAAAAAAATTATTAAAATGAAATTCAGGCTCAGGTAATTTTGCTTCTTTTATTAAATCCTTTATACGGTTAACGCCTGTACCTAGTTTTTCAATTAAACCAGCTCTTAATAATAAATCGGAAATAACAGGGTTGCGAGATAAACTGTATTTTCCAAAATCTTTTTCAGTTAATCCATCAGGTAAACCACCAGGATTAGAAATGATAACACGGTTGCTATATATTTCAATCATAATGTGTGCGCCAGTTTCTAAATAATTACGATGCGCTACTGCATTCACTAATGCTTCACGTAAGGCTACCAAAGGTATTTCTAAAACATCTTCGCGCTTTAACCCTTTAATGTGAGACGCTTCGTTTAAATGTCGTCTTAAAAAGGCTAGTCCGGAATCAATATTTGTAATTAAATCATCTTTAAAATCTTTACGGTCGAGTATATCCACTTTTTCAGTTCCATTAAACGCTACACAAGTAATTTGTGCTTGTTTAATAATAGATGAAGGGGTAGTTGTAAAAAAAAGAATACCGGCATTGGTAAAATAACGAGTACCAGAAACTTGTTTAACAACCCCTAAACTGGATAGTATATGAACTTTATCTTGGAATACATTTTTTATTTTAGCACTCGTCATAAACTGATCCACTAAAGATGCATCCAGATTCTCTTCAAAATTTACATCCTTTCTTACACGTTCATCAAATTGTATTCTTCCTGATTTTTCAACAAACTCTATAATTTTAGCAGTACTTAATTTTTGACAATTAGGACCAACTCTTAAATAAAACCCATTAGTTGAACGGTATGGCTTTTCTTTTCCTTCGGCTACAGTAACCACCAAAACATCATCTATTTCCTGCATTTTAATATCAACAGGTGGGTCACATTCAGAAGCGTGTTGTTGAATTACTGACCGAAAACTATTATCAATCTTCAACTTTTTTACAGTTCCGTTATCTTCAACACCAATTAAAATATAACCACCAGATGCATTAGCAAAAGCAACCATCTCTTTTTTTAAATCAGCATTAAGCTCTCGTTTAAATTCAATGGTATAACCTTCGCCTTGTGCTATGAGTTGTTGTAATTCTTTCTTTGTCATTATGCGGCTAAAATACTATTTAACTCATCAATAATTTCATCGCTTTGTTCGCCAAACAATTGCCATAACTTGCTTAAACCACCTTGTGCATTAAATGGGCTTAGGTCAAAATCATCTTTCTCTAAATTAAAACTATTGGCAATGTAATCCTTCATCATATAAAGCCATTGCATTTGTTCTTCGCTAAACTTAGGGGCGTTACCTGCTTGTTTTTTCCAAACCCAGTCGGCAAAGTTTTTATCTACGGTTTTATCGTATGCTGTTAAGATGCTATCTATACCAATTACTCTGCGTATTAAAGATACAAGAGCTATTAATTCGTTTTTAGCTGAGCCATTGGCTTTTTCTAATTGCTCGTAGGCTTTCCAAACGGTTAAAGGTGCTAATAATGGTTTTTGTGTTTTTAAAGTGTCGCACAAATCCTTTATCATTTTGTAGGTAAAGGTGCGGTGTCTAAAATCTTGAGCATAAAAAATTTGCAAGGCCGTTATTTCATCCTTGTTAGTTTCTATCCAAGTTTTAAAATCATTAATGGTATTGGCGCTCGCCGCTGTTTGATCTTTTACCCAACCAATATTGGTAATGGTATCTATATTTACCACATCAATAATTTGGTCGTATTTTTTGCGGATGTCCACAATAAATTCTCTTAAATCAGGATTATGAAAAACCGCTACGGCTTCTTCAATTAATTGTTGTTTGCCTTTTTCAATGGCTTTAGTAATATCAGCAGGTGCTTGTCCTTTTAGTTCGGTTTCAAGGCGCGCTTGCATATTCACAATAGCATCTGGATCGTAGGCATGCAATAATTGTTTTACAACATGGTTTATTGTAAAGCCATTGGCTTGTTCGGCAAATTTTAGTTTATCTTTTTCGCTCAGTTGTTTATCTAAACGTATTAAACGGTTAGCCAAAGTACTTAGCATATCTTCGCTGGTATTACCAACGGCAATGCTTTGTAACACATCTTTTAACGAAACACCAGGTGCTTTTTCTAAAGGGCGGCTATCCGTTTTTTGTGAGCTCTCCACACCAATGGCATCAATAATTACAAAATGGTCTTTACTATATTTAGCACTTGGTGTGCCTTTTGCTTTTAATTCTTCAATAGTACAGGTACGTGTGCCACGGCCTTTCATTTGTTCGTAATAGCTGCGGCTTTTTACATCGCGCATAAACAGCAATACTTCTAAAGGTCGTATGTCAGTACCGGTAGCAATCATATCAACCGTTACGGCAATGCGCGGGTAATAATCGTTACGGAAATTTTGTAGTACCGATTTTGGATCTTCTTCACTTCGGTAGGTAATTTTTTTACAGAACTTATTTTCTTCGCCAAACTCTTCGCGCACAATATCAATAATATCTTCAGCATGAGAATCGGTTTTAGCGAATATCAACATTTTTGGTACTTCAAACGTTTTCCCCTCACCCTTGCCCTCTCCCTCTGGAGAGGGAACAAAACGGTCGGGGAACATGGAAGGTAAATTATCTTTCACTGCTCTAATAATGGTGCGTATGGTACTTGGGTTTACAATGTCTTTATCTAATTGCTTACCACTGTATTCTACATCTTCATCAATAGCTTCCCAAAACTTTTTACGAGTGAGGCGTTCGCGCTTATCTACTTTTTCACCCAGTTTAATGATGTTACCATTTTTAGTAATTTCGGTTTCAATAGTAAATACATTATAGGGCACTAACACGCCATCAATCACGGCTTTTTCGTAACCATAATCGCATACTAAGTTTTGGTTAAAGTAACCAAAGGTTCTATTATCAGGTGTGGCAGTTAAGCCCACTTGAAACACATCAAAATAATCTAATACCTGTTTCCATAAATTGTAAATGCTTCGGTGGCATTCATCAATTACGACGAAGTCAAAAAACTCAATCGGTACTTTTTCGTTGTATCCAACTGGGATGGGTTCTTTAGCTTCAAATTTCGTTTCGTTAGGATTTTCTTCTTCGGCACTTTCATCCAATTCTGTTTCTTTTAAAATAGAATACATGCGTTGAATGGTGCTAATATATACTTGGCTATCGTTAGGAATAAAACTACTGCTTAAACGAGTCACGCCATACAGCTCTGTAAACAAACGGTTGTCATCATTTGCCGTAAACGAACGAAATTCAGCTTCGGCTTGTTCGCCTAAGTTTTTAGTATCTACTAAAAATAAAATACGTTTGGCTTTGGCAAACTTTAATAAGCGATAAATAAAGGTAATAGCCGTAAAGGTTTTACCCGAACCCGTTGCCATTTGTATGAGGGCTTTTGGGCGTTGTTCTTTAAAGGATTTTTCTAAATTAGTAATAGCAGTTACCTGGCAATCGCGCAAACCTTCGATTGGTAGGGCAGGAATATCTTGTAAACGTGCTCTTAATGTTTTATCATCTTTAATCCATTGCGCAAAAGTTTCAGGGCGATGGAATGTAAATACTTGTCTTGCTCTAGGTTTTGGATCTCGGTAATCGGTAAAGCGAGTAATCTCTCCAGTGCTTTCATACACAAAAGGTAAAGGATCGTTATTTAATAAACGCAACTTGGCATGGGCGTACTGCGCAGATTGTTCTTCAACAGTTGATAAACGCACACCTTCTTCTTCACGTTTTGCTTCAATAATACCAACCGCTTTTTTGTCAACAAACAATACATAATCCGCAGGCCCAATATCGGTTTGGTATTCGCGCACGGCAATACCCAAACCGGCTGACAAGTTCAATTTCTTTTTATCCTGAATAATCCAACCACAGGCAAGCAATTGCTTGTCGATATGGTCGCGGGCTATTTGTTCAGGGTTTTGGTTTAGCATGGTTTTCAACTATAAATGTAAGGGTTGGAATTGAAATTTCCATGTAAACCTCGATTTATTTAAGGTAATTTTTAATAATGATGCCGATAAACAATGTTAGTTTTAAGCTAAGTATTTCAGTTTTTTTGAAAAAGCTGATTGCCAAAAAGTAACAACCGAGTAGGTTCTTCAAGGTTTTTAAATAAACCCATTTTATTCATTTGGAAAACCAAATGAATAAACGATGTAAGAAAATCAACCATTTGCACAGGAATACATGAAATACAGATGTGAAATAAGTAATGGTCCAATTTCGTTTCACTTCATTGCACCAAACTTTTTTCTAATCGGTATAAACCACTGTAGCAAAAATAATTATTGGCATAATTATTTTTTCACATTGGTATACCCAAATGGTGATTTTCTAAA
>B570J29032_109959619_pt1 | contig 41572 bp, 27 predicted proteins | sample LakMenEpi16Nov12_FD_29032 | JGI IMG/M metagenome (IMG submission 29032) | reverse complement strand
ATATTAAAAAATAGTGACTCTCAAACAGGAACTATTGCTACAAACAATGGAGGTATGAGTATAGGAGTTTATGGAGGATATGCTGGTAGTAGAGGCTATTATTATAACGGAGATATTGCTATAGTACGAGTATATAATAAAGCTCTTTCAGCTAGTGAAGTATTAACTAATTATAACTCTCTTAAAGGAAGGTTTGGACTATAATGGCTACTCATTATGGAAATATGAAGGCGACTTTTTATAGAGATTTTACAACTCAACAAAGCCTTAATCCGTCTACTGGGGCTATTGGCGGCCCAATAGTATTCACCAGATCGACTTCGGGTACATACATTGGAAGTGATGGATATATTAAAACAGCAGCAGTTAATGAACCCAGATTTACATATGAATATGATAGTGGAGGAGTACTACAATACAGAGGATTGTATATTGATTCTCAAAGAACATCATATAATTATTTTAACTATAGTGAAGATTTTTCTCAAGCAGTTTGGACGAAAACAAATTCTAGCATAAGTTCCACATCTACTTTATCTCCTGATGGCATTACTAATGGGTCTAAAATTAGTTTGGTATCATCTGGAGGAAATATTAATTACGCTTTAACTTCTGCTGGTAATGCTAGCACATCTCTTAAAAGACAGTTAACAGTTAGCATAATAGCCAAAGCGTCAGAATGCCAGCACTTAAATATTAAAATTGATAACGGAACCACTACCGTTGATTGTTATTATAATTTATCAACAGGAGCTTTAGGAAACAATACTAATGGCTTGGGAGCACACTACCCGTCAGGAGTTAATCAAAATGGACTACAATTTATATATAAACATATTTGCAATATGGGTAATGGATGGTATAGATGTATTTTAAGCGTTGAAGATAGCATCACAGTTAGTTCTGCCAATTATACTATTAGTTTTATTCCATCGTCATCAGCATCCTCTATCAGCTTGACTAATAATAATGATGGAATATTAATATGGGGAGCTATGGTTGATACCATACTAATCAGTTTTAACTATCATTATTGTTTTGCTAATTATATCAAAACTACTGGAAGTTCAGCTTCTTGTGGCACTGAAACTTGTTATGTTTCGAATAGTAATGCAACAGAAAATAATTTATTGGAGGGATACAGTGCAGATTCTTGCTCAATATATGCTGAGTTCACAACTCCTTATTTTTTTATATCCACAATAGTAGGCACTATAATTTCTCTTGGAGCAACATCCAAATACAATGCTGGCAATAGTGCTAGTATGAGAATTAATACCAGCGCAGGACTTGCCGCTTACGTCACATACTTATATAGGCCGCCAGCACAAAGTGCGTTTGACTTTAATGCTGGTGGACCGGTTGTTGTTTCTTCAACCAATAATAAAATGATTATTACTAATAGACAATATGCTCCAATTATGTCTGCTATGAACGGGACCACAGGAACATCTGCTACTAACTTAGTTCCTCAAAAATTTAATACTTTCTATTTGGGTGGAGTTGCTTGTTATAAAAAATTATTTTACGTTCCAACATACTTTAATTCTAACCAATTAATAAGATTAACCACGCTATGAAAACTTTTGAAATCAATTGCATAATAGCAGATAAAGAAAATCCATCAGTTGAAAATGAAGATGTGATAGAGATTATTTTATATACAACAATAATAGCAGAATCCTTAGAAGCTGCTATAGAAAAGATAAAATCTTTATATAATATAAAAACTATTATAGACATACAGGAAATAATATGAGTTATTCTAATGGTCCAAGAATAGTTACAGATGGATTAGTTTTGTATCTTGATGCTGGTAACAGTAAGAGTTATCCGGGGACTGGTACTGTTTGGAATGATTTAAGTGGAAATAATAATAATGGAACGCTAGTTAACGGACCAACATTTAGTAGCGCGAATAAAGGGTCTATTGTTTTTGATGGAGTGAACGATGGTTGTAATATCAATAATAATTCATTTATAAATCCAACTAATGCAATAACTTTTGGTGCAATAGTAAATTTGTCTGGTTATGGAAGTAATTATGCTCCAATAATTTTTAAGCAAAATAATTATACCAGTTTGTACGAGCAATATGCTTTATATTTGACCAATTCTTCTGTTGGTGCAGCTGTTACTGGAGTTGATAGATCTCAAAAAATTGTTTCTATAAATCAAGATCTTAGAAATCAATATTTACATTTGGTTGGAACTTGTGATACAGAGACTAATCTTTTATCCTTTTATTTAAATGGATCTCTAATACAGAGCGTAGCATTCACTAGTACCTTTGATATTTCCACACAAAATCTAAGAATAGGATATATGGATTCTAATTATCTTGGTTTTAGTTTGGGAAAAATTTTTATAACTTATATTTATAATCGAGCATTATCACCAACAGAAATACTTCAAAACTACAACGCAACCAAAGGCCGATTTAACCTATAGGTGTATACTAATATAGAAAACCATGGAGAAAATACATGCCAGATATTATTATAACGCCAAGTAGCGGAATCATAGACTTCTTTCCGGTTTCAACAAGAGTTGGCCGAATTGAGGGATCGGGTAATACTATCAATATAATTAATCCTTCTGGCTTTATTGCGGTCAGTGGTAGTGGTCTGTCCATTAACACATCTTCTCCAAATGCCACATTTCATGCGTACTCTGCTACTTCTGGTGCGACACTCTTAAATATTGAGGGGACCAACGGTAGCTTATTTAGCGTTATAGACAATCTGAGTGGAACGCTCATGAGTGTTAATAATAATGCGGGACTTCCGGTATTTGAAGTTTTTAGTGATGACCGAGTAGTTGCTGGTCGTTTTGGTCAGAATGATTTTATTATGACTAGCGGTGGAAATGTTGGAATCGGAACTGGCGTTCCATCTAGTAAGTTTCATGTTGTAGGAATTAGCACTTTTAATGGTGATGTATCTTCAACAGGTTCGTTTATAGCAGGCTCTGGTAGTGCGACCAATCCATCTTTTGAATTTATTGAAGATGTTGATACTGGTATGTTCAGTCCTGCTAGTAATGTGATTGGTTTTGCTACTAGCGGAGTTGAGAGATTACGAGTAGATAGTGTTGGTAATATTGGTATAGGAACAGTTAGTCCAACCAGCAGATTACAAGTTAGTGGATTAATAACAGCTAACAGTGGAAATTTTACTAATTCTTTACAGGTGAATGGTACTGGAGTTTGGCATAGTGGTAATTTTGATAGTAGTAATATTGTTAGAACTACTGGAACTCAAACTATTAGTGGAGTTAAAACATTTTCTGAGGGTTTAAAGGTAGTTGGTAATGATGCTGGTATTCCGATAGAACTGGGAGTGTCTCAGGATGCTATTGTTTTATTTGGTAAAACTAGTAATGGTTTGGGTATAGGTAGTAATTCTTTTAATTTTAGTGACTCTTCTACTAATGTTATAGATTCTAGAGAATTATTAATAGGTCTAAATGCTAATGACCCAATTCTGACTATTAGTCGTGGATTGTTATTTGCCGGTAATAGCGGTGTGGGGGTAATAAATTACTATGATAATGGAGCTGCTGTTAGTGCTAATAGATTGATATTTGATGTGACTCCAGCAACCACCCTTGCTTCTGCTAATACCACATTGCGTACCACAACAGAAGATGGAAATAATATAGTAGTAAATCTGCCAAATACTAGCGGAACATTAGCATTATTAACAAGTATAAATACTTCTCAAATTACTGGAACTTTACCAGTTAATAAGGGCGGTACAAATATAACTTCTTATAGTAATGGACAATTACTAATTGGTAGCGGAACAAGTTTAGTTGCTAATACTTTGTCTGCTGGTACTGGAATAGCTATAACTAATGGCAGTGGGACCATAACAATCAATACTAGTGGACTTCAAACTATTTTAACTAATCCTGTTACTGGTACTGGTACTGGAGCTTCAACATCAGGATACTTACCACGATGGAATAGTACTAGTGGATTAAGTAATAGCATTATTTATCAAAGTGGTAATAATATTGGTATTGGAACATCAACTCCAAGCGGACAACTACATGTTATCGGCAGTGGAATATTTAGCAGCGGCATAATCGCTAGCAACATAAGCGTTACTGATAACATGATATCTGCCACCAATACCAATGGTAATCTAATAATAAAACCAAATGCTAGCGGAGCATTACAGGCAGATGATGCTGGAAACTCAAGAGGCATATATAGTGTAGACTTACAAAGAAGCAGAGTTTCTGTTTCTGGAGTAGCTCATGGTAGTTATAGTGTTATAGGAGGTGGGTCAAACAATAATGCTATGGGTCCACTATGTACTATTGGAGGAGGAAGCAACAATACTGCTGGCGGTGATTATTATCCAGGAAATTGCTCAACAATTGGAGGAGGAGAAAATAATATTGCTGTTGGGGAAAAGTCAACAGTGGGTGGAGGAAGCAGTAATAGTGCTGGTGGTAACTATTCTATAGTTGGTGGAGGACAGAGTAACAGTGCTGGTGCTCCGCATTCTACAGTTGGTGGAGGAATTGGTAATAGTGCTATCGCTAATAAGTCAACAATTAGTGGTGGAAGTTATAACAGTAGTAGTGGTGAATACTCTATAGTTGGTGGAGGAAGAAGTAATAGTGCTGCTGGGTACATATCCGCAGTTTGTGGAGGAAATAGTAACAGTGCTTCTGGTAGTCTTTCTACAGTTTGTGGAGGAGATGATAATACTGCTGGTGCGGACGCCTCTACTATAGCTGGTGGAAAAACTAATACCATAAGTGCTTTTGCGAACTATTCAACTATAGCAGGAGGACAATATAACTATACTGGAAGTTCATATTCTAGTTTCTATGGTCTGTATGCATTTGTTGGAGGAGGCTATAGTAATGCTATCTATAGTAGCTATTCAACCATCGGAGGAGGAGAAAATAACACTATTGGAAGTGATACCTATAGTGATAGTTTGTTCACAAAAAGTGTTATTGGAGGAGGATCAAATAATACTTGTGATGGTGTTGCTGCCACAGTTGGTGGAGGAATATCAAATACCGCTAGTGGATACCATTGTACAGTTGCAGGAGGATTTTCTAATAGCGCTAGTTCATACGAGTCAACAATTGGTGGAGGAAATTCTAATAGTGCGACCGCTACTGGTAGCACGGTCGGTGGTGGAAGATACAATACAGCCAGTGGAAATAGTGACTCTGTAGTGTGCGGAGGCTCAAACAATCTTGCTAGTGGTCCAGGATCTACTATTGCTGGAGGATTATCAAATACCGCAAGTGGTTATGCTAGTGCTGTTGTTGGTGGTATAGATGCTTTGGCTAGCAGTCGAGGCGAAATAAGTCATGCTACTGGAAAATTTGCTGATGATGGAGATGCTCAACACAGTATATTTGTACTAAGAACCAAAACAACGAATAATACGGCTACAGAAATGGGTCTTGACGGAGCTTCTGTACGATTAACAATAAATAGCGGTCAAATATTATCAGGAACAATTAATATAATAGGATCTCGTAGTGATGGTTCAGCAGTGGCTCGATATCTTAGACAATTTACTATAAAAAATGTTGGTGGAACAACCAGTTTAGTTGGATCTATAATAACACTAGGAACAGACGAGGCTGCTGGAACAAGTATCAGTATCACTGCTGACAATACAAATGACTTTTTAAGTATTAAAGTTACAGGAATAAGTAGTCAAACATGGAGATGGGTTGCTGTTGTTGATTGCATCAAAACAAAATATGGAACATGATAATGAAAAATTTTATTTTTATTAGTGGTCTTCCTCGTTCTGGAAGCACACTTCTTTGTAATATATTAGCACAAAACGATAATTTATTTGTTAGTAAAGCTACTAGTGGATGTCATGATATATTATTTAATATACGAAATCAATGGGATAATTTAATCGAACATAAAGCAGAAGGAATTGATAAAAATCAATTAAAAAGAGTTCTACAGAGTGTGCTTAATAGCTATCATTCTACAGATAAAAATTTTATAGTAGATAAGGGTAGGGGCTGGCTAAGTTTGATAGAGATGGCCGAATTTATATTAGGATATACTCCAAAGATCATAGTTCCTGTGCGAGATATGAAAGAAATTTTTAGTAGTTTTGAAAAACTATGGAGAAATAGTACAGGTTCTACTCAATGGCATTTTGAAAAAGAGGATTATTTTAAAAGTCAAACTATTGAAGGAAGATGTGATATTTTAGCTCATCAAAGCCAAGTTGTCGGATTAGCATACAATCGTGTTAAAGATGCTATAAATAGAGGATATAAAAATAAATTATTTTTTGTTGAATTTGATGATTTAACACAAAAACCTAATGAAACCCTAAAACAAATATATAATTATTTGGAATTTCCAAACTTTCAACACGATTTTAATAATGTACAACAATATACTAAAGAAGACGATGATGGTGTTCATAGAATACCTGGTTTACATACGATAAGATCAGAAGTTAAATCTGTATACAAAGACAGTTTAGATATTTTAGGTAAAGAATTAGTAAATAAATATAGTAATCTAGAAATATGGAGAAATTAATATGAGCATACTAGATAATATCGGAGAGAATTCTATCTCAAACCAAGTTGCTAATAGAATTAAAAATCAAACCAGACAAACTTTTCAAAATATGGTTAATGCTTTTAATGAAGGATCAAAAATCTTTTGGCAAAATCCTCGTGGACTAACACCAACACAAATAGCAGAGGCTCTAGGAACAGATGCTAGGGAAGTATTTGAATTACACTATGCATTGGGACTATTAATTAATAGTATAAAACCAGAGAGTATACAAGAAGGTTGGGCCGCTATTGGCCAATTTACAATGAATGAAGATGGAACAGTAACTGTGATTTCTACCAGTGGCAATCCATAATAAATGTATGGGTGTATACTATTATATACAGCATATACTCTAATAAAAAGGCCGTATTATGTCATGGGATGCTGAAATACCAATAATAGTCAGAACACTAATTAACGATCTTGGTGATCAACCAACATATAGTGACGATAGAATAAAACAAATTATAGCCGTTGCTGCTAAATATGTTCAATTTGATGTTGTTCTTGACCATTCTTACAATGTAGATGTGATAGAAGGTAACATTAGTCCTGATCCAACTGATCATAATGATGAAATTTTTATTAGCTTAGTTTCTCTTAAAGCTGCTTGTATTATTGATCAAAGTGTTCTAAGAACAAAGGCCGCTTTAGAGGGTATAAGAGCATCACTTGGGTCGGCAACATTGACAGTAAAAGGAAGTTTGGAAGGATTCATAAAGATACTAGAAAAAGGACCATGTGCATCATATGATGAATTGACTTCTCACTGGGATGTCAGTCAGGCTACTGCCATTAGAGCAATTCTTAGTCCGTTTGTTGGTAATAAATTTGACCCACGATCACTATTCTCTGATAACAGAGGAAGAGATTTATATTAATAAGGAAGTTTTATGGCAGCAGTAAATTACAATTTTCCTATAGAACAAGGTAGTGATTTTGAAGTTAATTTTCAATATAATGACTCTAATGGTCAGCCAGTAAATCTCGGAGATAGTAATACATCTTGCGTTGTTATGCAAATTATTCCAAATTCTGGTGACTCTTTTGGATTTTCTACTAAAAAAATTGGTAACACATCGTTATTTTCTAACGACAAAGGATTAATAACATTAAAAATTAGTAATGCTTTAACACAAAGTTTTCAATTTGATAATGCTATTTATGATCTTGATGTTCTTATTGGAGACAAAATAACTAGATTGGTCTATGGTACTATTAATATAATTAAAAGACAAACACCATTTCCTAATTGTATTCTTAGTACCCCCTCAACAAACGGTAACGATACCCCATCAACAACTCCAGTTCCGTCAGAATCTTTAACAGAATTCCAAAATTTATGTTTAGATACAGATTGCTTGAATCTAGATATTTATTCCACAGCATATCAAGGATCAGGATTAATAATAAACGATTTATCAATATCAAATAGTAATATAACGACCACAAATACTAATAATATAGAAAATATAGAAGTTGTTATAAATAATCTAAATCATACATCTCCACAAGATTTACAAATATTTTTAGCTCCACCGTCCGGTAATAAGATACTATTATCTGCAAATCATAAAATGCCAAAAACTAATTTTAATTTTATGTTTTCTAATAAAGCACTACCAACATCTTATGTATATAATATTAATAATGGATCATATTGTAATATATACGACAAAACTGACATAGTTAAATATTCTAATGAAACTTTATCATCAAATTTTGGATATCTTATTGGACACAGCATAACCGGAGTATGGTCATTATTAATCAAAGACACCGATCCGGATGCATCTCCTGTAGGATCAGGTTATATGGATGGATGGAAACTAGTAGTAACTTATCAGCCCTAACTCAAATAATAAACCAGAAGGGTGGCAAGTATATTAATGACTCAATTTCATAATGTAAGATCTATTACTCAAAAAGATAAAATTTCTTCATTAGAAGATAATTTAAAATCATTCTTAGATTGGTCTTTTTTGAATATAGGTGGTTTTGTTAATGTGCCAAATCCTTCTCCAGCAATATCCGGAACATCTGGATTTCATGTTCTTAAACTAGCACCAGATCCAACAGTAGTAGGAAGCAGATTATGGCAGTCTATCCGTAAAGATTGGGTATATGAGTCAGGAGTAAACTATAACAGTACGGCCCCGTCAGTATTTTCTGGATTATATCTAAATAATATTTTTCTACCGGCGCCAACAGGAAGCGGAGGATACGGATACTCTGTTAACTATCCTCTTGGACAAATAAAATTTAATAATGCAGTATCATCATCTAGTTCTGTTATTGCTAGCTATTCTTATAGATATATACAAACATATAAAGCTAGCGATTCTATTTGGTGGAAAGAAGTACAAAAAGAGACATACAGTCCCTCAAATTATAAAGCAAATGGAGACTATGCTATAACCTCTATTCATAGAGTTCAATTGCCAGCAATAATTTTAGAATTAGCTCCCAGCACCAAACTCAAACCGTATGAATTAGGTACTACAGAAAATATTTGGACTCAAGAAATATTTCTTCATATTTTTGCACAATCTGCTACTCAACGAAATACTATAATAGATATATTAATAGCACAAAAAGATAAAGTTCTTCATCTATATGATTCTGACGCTGTTGCAAAAACACTTTCTTTTGGACTAGATAAATATGGGGCAATCAATCCTAATGGTAAAAATTATCCACAATTAGTAGATGAATTTCAATATAATTATTTTACTATTATTAATACTTCATTAGGTGAATTAAATACACTTAGTAGCACTTTATATAATGGAATAGTAAGATGGTCTATAGAGATATTGCCTTACCACAAGACACAAACAACACCAACTCCAACTTCTACTATTGTAACGGGCACAACTCCGCTTGTCACGCCCACTGTGACTTCTACTCCAGCACTGGGTGTTAGTCCTACACCAACATCTACTAAAGCACCAAGTGCTAGTCCCACAGTAACGCCTACTAAAACACCAACTGCAACTTCTACTCTCCCTATGAGCGTTAGTCCTACGCCAACACCCACTAAGACACAAACTGTTACTCCTACTACAACTCTAATTAATATTGTAAATAATTTTATAGCAATTGCAGATAATTCTAATGTAACAGCGTTAAGTAGTAATAATGGGTCCTCATGGTCACTTAATAATCTAACAGCCACCAGATCATGGAAAGATGTAGCTTATGGAGCCTCTAAATTTATTGCTTGTGCATATGGTAGTTCAGATTACGAATATTCGACAAATGGTATAACATGGACTAGCTCAAATTTTAATGTAACAAATGTTAATAATCAATGGACATGTATAACTTATGCCAATAATAAATTTATTATATTAGCAAACTCCTCTGCCAATGGAATAATATCAACAGATGGTATAAATTGGACAAAGTTTACATTGCCGTTTCAAATTTATATTGGTGGACCAAATGCCCCATCAGCGTCCAGTTGGAACGGCTGTGCATACGGTAATGGTATTTTTGTAGCAATGAATTATAATTCGTCAACCATTGCAACATCCACTGATGGCATAACATGGACACAAAGATCTTTACCAATCACAAATAACTGGAACGATATTATTTATGGAGATAAATTCGCTATAGTTGCTTCACAAACTGATAAAATAGCATACAGCACAAATGGCATATCATGGACAACAGCTGATCTTCCCGAATCTGCAGGATGGAAATCTATAGCATATGGTAATAACACTTATGTTGCTATAGGATATAATTTAGCTAATATTATAGTATCTAATGACCTAATAAATTGGACTAGTAATATAGTATTAAATGGACCATGGAATAAAATTATTTACAAAAATAATACTTTTATTATTATAGGAAGTACCACCACAGTATTAACATCAACGAATGGAATAAACTGGACTCAAAGATCAATAGATAATTATAATTGGATTAATCTTACATAATTAAAGGGAAAAATAAATGAATTTAACTTATTCAATAGATAGTAATAATTTTTCTGTTAAAATATATTCTGACGATAGACCAGAACCAATTATATATCAGCCAGATTGGCCAAATGGGACAGCATGGTCATCGGCAGCAGAAGCAGAATCATGGGCTCAGTTGTGCATACAAGCAATAATTGATGAGAATGCCCCGTATGCTCCAGCCGGTCCAGGATTAGCAGGAGAACCTAAAAAGTTATCATAATAATGAATATAACATTACAAACTAATATTACAAAAGTTGCACTAGAAATTTATCAAAAAGATTTATCTGTAAATCTTATAGACTTAATTAATAAAACCATTTATATATCTAATACTAGTACAACATTGTATGGACTAGTTATTGAATCGTTAATAGATATTAAAGACACAACATCCTCAGATATAATTTATATATAAAATGAATAATTTATTTGGTAAAGAATTTAAAAACCTGTATAAAGATGCTATAAATATATTACTGGATAGCAGTGGCCTAACTGTGCCATGTACTTTGAGATACACAGGAATTAATAGCCCAATATATTGCAATAATTGTATTTTTGATAGCATATCACAATTATCTACTAATAAATATAACGGCACAGGACCAGTATCATTTACAGAAGGAACTATTTGTCCTGTTTGCATGGGAATGGGAATGATGCAATCTAATATTGGTACAGAAGTTGTCTACCTTGCTTGTATTTTTGATAGCAAACATTGGATAAATTGGTCATCAAAAACATTGAATATACCTGACTCAATGGTTCAAACAATATGTAAAATTGAATTATTGCCAAAATTAAGAAATGCTACAGAATTAGTTGTAGATAATAGTATTAATAAATATGGTAATTTTGTATATGAAAGACATGGAGATCCTGAACTTGCGGGATTAGGAGACAATGCTTATATAATTTGTATGTGGAAAAGAAAATGAAAATATCTTTAACTTTACTAGAAACAGATAGTAAAATTAAAGACTTGATACTTATTGAAATTAAAAAAGTTATTGATAATGCTATAAATAAATCAATTAAAATTATTTCTAATGAAATTAAATTTTTGATAGCAGAAGCACTAAGATCTCAACCAGAATATTCTTCTTTAATGGCAGGAACATTAAAAGCAGAGTTTGGAATATCAAATCCAGGATCAATACCTCTAGTAATAGATGCATTAATAGATACCTTAGATGTTAAAAATTCAAATACAAAAATATCTTCAAATGGTATAATAGGTGGTTTTACTATAACTATGATGAAATCCGATGATATGAACGGCGTTATATCAGCAAATATAGCTACTGTTTCAGATGAAAATAAAGGATATGTGCTTCCTTGGTTAGAATGGTTATTATATGGAGGAAATGAAATAATAGTACAAAATTATGAAGTTGTTTATGGTAATTTCTCATATTCTAGATCTGGCATGGCAATTATGAAACCTTCTAGCGGAGCATGGAAAGTACCATCGGAATTTGCAGGAACAGAGGATAATAATTGGACTACTAGAGCTATTAATAGTGTAGAAGATAATATATATAAAATTATACAAAAAAATATAGAACAATATTTATAAGGAATATTTATGGTAAATACAAAATGTTGTGAATGTATGTTTGCTAGTCCAGTAGAAGATTCGAATACATTAAAAGGATGTTCAAAAGATATTATATCTAAAATTATGAATATTAAAGAAATATCTATTGATGAGAATGGATATAATCATATTCAAAATTATGCTTGTAGATATGGATTTTCTCAAAATATATATAACCAATATAAAGAAAATTTTATAGATGGATCTTTAGAACAAATGATAAATACTAATACTTTAATTAGACTATATTTAATAATTGATTGTTCTGATCCTTCTATTGATTTTGATAATATTATTGCCAAACTATCCAACTTAGATATTCCGCCAGTTGCAATATCTTTTATGTTCAGATCAAGGTCATTTAGGCCATTTTTACCTGAAAAACACAATGATCTTTGCAACTCCTTACTGAAAAACTGTAAGTGGAAAGCTCATAATTTTTTATATGATATAGTAATAGATGATGCTATTAGTCATGTCTTATCTACCAATGCTAAAATGAATAACAGTTATTATTTTTTGGTGTATGATGGTAGTAGAATTGATCAATTAAATACAGATATAATAAATATTAATGATAATGTTATATTATATCAAAAACCCATGATAGCCATGATTGAAAGCCAAGACGCTTTACATAAATTTTTTATGAGTTTTGATAATTATGCAGTTTCCAAAGAAATCTCACATAGCTTATTAGAGTCAATAAAGAAAGAACAAAACAATATAATTTATTACTAAGTATTTGGTGTATTCTATAAAATATACATCCTATTTCGCGGGAGTTTACAATGCCGAACAACAGAATTTATTATGCTTCTCAGGTTGCTCAGTTAAGACCATGTAATGATACTGGATCCAGCGTAACAAGCTATTGGTATAATCCTCTAGGTGTTCAAAGCGTTGGTATGACAACAAATTTTAACCGAGAACAAACTTTTCAACTAGGAACAGTAGAAATATATGATAATGTTGAAACCGTTCCAGAAGTTGAAGTAACTATCAACAAAATAATAGATAGTACTAGTCCTTTATATTTAATGGCAATGGGCGGTGGCGGCGGGATAGGAGATGCCATAAATGCTAGTTTAGTCTCATTATCAAATAATAGAGTTCATTTTCGTTTAGGAATTTATGAAGATAACAAACAATTCACAGAAGATGCAGCAGCTTCATATGTTGTATGCACAGGAATGTATTTGTCTAGTTTTAATTATACATTGCCAGTAGAAGGAAATGCTACTGAAGAAATTACACTTGTAGGAAATCACAAAAGATGGAATTATAATTATCCTGGAATAAACACTGGAGCACCTTCAGTTGGTGATACATTTACTCAAGGAAAAGTAGCGAATGGAGTAAGACCATCAAGTAGTAGTGGAATTTTACGTAGACAATATTTTAATATTCAACAATCAACACTTCCTGTTGGAACAGGTGGCATTGGTGGTCCAACATACTCCAAATTACCTCATATTCAAAATATTACCATGAGTTCTAATCTTGGAAGAGAAAGTATCAATCAATTAGGTAAATTTAGTCCATATTGTAGATATGCAACATTTCCTATTGAAGTTACTAGCGAATTTGAAATTATTGCAGAAGATGGCGATGGTTTAGATTTCAAAGACTTTAGTGGTGATAGTTTTTGCGGAACATCTAAAACTAATTTAGCATACAAAACTATTAGATTAGCCATTTGTGACTTTGACCATACTAATGGTAGTAATTCTATGGTTTTTGATCTTGGGTCAAAAAATACATTAACTGCAGTTAATTATGCTGGCGGCGATACTGGTGGTGGAAATGCCACAGTAACATATAGTTTTAGAAATTTCAATGACTTTAAAATAGATGCTAGTGGTACGTATGCTAAGGGAGTTACTATCAATGACGATGATAATGCTGTTAATGTTCAACAAATAAATAATCCCACAGTGTCGGCCACCACACCAGCATCAACTTCCACATTAGAATCAAATACTGGAGATATTTATAATGGGTAATCTTAATAAAAGAATTTTTTATGCTACACAAAGTATTAATCTTCAACCAGTATCTACTGGAAATGCCGTCCCTATAAATTATAGAGACCCAAGTCATTATGTTACTTATGGTCGATGGATTCAACCACTAGGTTTACAAAGTGCTGGTATAAGTACAACATTTAATAATGAACCAGTTTCTCAACTTGGAACATTATCTATTTATACTCAAGTAGAAACATCTCCAGAAGTTGAAGTAACATTATCTAAATTAGTAGATGGAACAGCTCCTTTATATTCTTTATGCACAGCATGGACCAATGGAACCGCTGTTGTATCTAAAAATAAAGATATTACTGAAATATCAACAAATATGGTTAATGCTAGATTTGCTGTTGCTAAAGATACTAGTTCTAAAGCTAGTGGAACACTTAGTCATCATACTTTATGCTCTGGTATGTATTTGAATAGTGTGTCTTTCACTTTCCCTGTTGATGGAAATGCTACTGAGCAAGTAACATTAGCCGGTAGTAGAAAAACATGGGGTGGTTCAGTTACTGTTCCTAATGGGGCTGCTGCTGAGGCTCTTGGAGACTTAGCAAGTCTTGTTGTTAGAAGACAGCATGTTGCAATAACTGGGGCTCTTGCTACGCTAAGCACAGTCAGAGATGAAAATGATAAAATTACAACTTTTCCTGCCTTTACTATGCTACCAACTGGAATACTAGTTCCATATAAGCGAGAAATTAACGGAGGAGAAGATACTCCTAAAGTACAAAATATAACAGTTAGTGCTTCTCTTAATAGAGAAAATATTAATGAATTAGGATTCTTTGGTCCATATTACAAATATACCACATTTCCTATTGAAGTGACCAGTGAATTTGAATTGGTATCAGTATCTGGTGATTTTATCAATGCTAATGATTTTATGGCTTATGACAATGAAGATAACCCCATCAGTTCTGCAACATGCGCAACAGATTATAGCAATACTCCTAATGAAGAAATTGTTATTAAAGTTTGTGGAGCAACAAATGCTGATGCTTTATATCTAGATCTTGGAACAAAGAATAGATTAACCTCAGTTAATTATACAGGAGGAGATACTGGTGGTGGTAATGCTACTGTTACATATAGCTATCAAACATTCAACAAGTTCAATGTTATTCCTGAGGGCTCTTATGCTAAATATCTTAGCCATAATGGATCAGCCTATGCCTCTGGTACATTAACCTAAACATCAATTAAATAGGAGTTTTTAAATGGGTAATAATAATAGAATTTTTTACGGCTCACAGATAGCTCAATTAAAACCATCAACAACCGGAAATAAGTATGGTTCATGGTATCAGCCCCAAGGTGTTCAGAGTGTTGGATTCAATAATACACTATCTACTGAGCAGGCGTTTCAATTAGGTGCTATAGATATTTATGCTATTAGTGAGAATACTCCTGAAGTTGAAGTTACTATTAATAAGGCTCTAGACGGTACATGTCCTTTATATTTAATGGCCATGGGTGGCGAAACTGGAATCGAAGGAGCTAATACTAGCAGCTTCACAGATTCAAATCAACTTAAAAATAAAGGTTTTGCTGGATTAGCATTTAATACTGTAGACTTTAGATTAGGAATATATAGTGATATTAAATCTACAGTTAATGGTACCACAACTGACTGGGTTGAATGTACTCCTATGTATTTATCTAGTTTAAACTATACTTTCCCAGTGGATGGAAATGCTACTGAAGAAATCACTTTAGTTGGAAATAATAAAAAATGGGCTAAAAATAGTGGCGGTACTATGGGAGATATGACAGCTGCCACAATAAATAAAACAGCTAATAAATTAGCTCGTAGACAGTATATAAATATTAGCGAATCAGTCTTACCAACAGGATTTAATGGAGTATTTAAAAGCGGCGGTTTGCCAACTGGTGTTGATGTTGATTTATACTTACAGAATATAACAATAAGTGCTAATCTTGGTCGTGAGCAAATTAACGAGCTTGGTCAGTTAGCTCCATACTATAGATATGCAACCTTTCCTGTTGAAGTTACTAGTGAATTTGAAATTATTGGTCAGGTCGGCGATTATATTACCGCAAATGACTTTATATTTAGTAGTGGCTGTGGTGTTAACTATAATAATCTAACAGAATTTCCTATTAGATTAAAGATTTGTGGTAGTGGTGATCCTAGTAGCAATAATAATAGTTTACAATTCTATTTAGGTTCTGGTAATAAACTAACATCTGTTAATTATGCTGGTGGTGACACTGGTGGTGGAAATCTTACTATTACTTATGGTTTTAGAAACTATAATGATTTTTATGTTAGAGCCACCGGCAGTTATGCTGATGTGCCAACAGTATAATAAAAATATATTTAATTAGGAATTTATAGAACAAGGATTTAGGATTAAAATGGATGAATTATTTCAGATAATAGGAAAATTGTATACCGATATGTATCATGCTCAAAAGTTTTTAGAAAATCTCCAGGAACAAATAAAAATTAAGGATGGAGAAATCTTAGCACTTAAAAGTAAATTAGTAAACAGTCCTAAGGATAATATGGAAAAATAGTATAATGATATGGTGCAAGAATTAGAGAGGGATATATATAGAATATTGTCTGGGAAATTACTATTTTCTTATAATAAAAAAAAATATGTATTGACATTTCCTAAACCAATATTAAAATATAAAGCTAATTTAATTTATGAATCTATTATTAATGATGAAAAGTATAATGAGTGGATCAGATTGGAAAATTTAGATAAATATATGCAATATATGGGGGTGTGGGAACCTGGGATGTCAGCATTTATGAAAAAATCAGAACAAGAAATAGATAATCTTAAAGTATCATTATATAATAATAGACTTAATGCAAAACTAACAAATAGAACAAAATTACAATTAAATAATTTAAGAGCCAAACTAGGTCAGTTAAATGGAATCAAACAAACATACTATATGCAAACACTAGAGGGATATGCTGAAAGTATAAAAAATGAATTCATAATGGTTAATACCATTTACCATAATGGTAAAAAAGCTTTTGATAAATTTAAATCATTAAAAAATTCATTAAATAAATTTACTAATATTGTATCAGAAATAGACAAGCACGGACTTTCTGTATCAGACTATAGAAGAATTGCTAAATCTGATTTATGGAGATCTTTGTGGAATGTTGGAAAAACTAATATATTTAAAAATGCAGTATCAGAATGGACAGAAGAACAATTAACTATAGTCAGTTATAGTATGATGTATGACAGTGTATATGAGCATCCAGAAAAACCTACAGATAATGTTATCAATGATGATGATATGCTTGATGGATGGATGATAATACAACGTAGGGCAATAGAAAAATCAAAGAAACAAGATGAGATGTTAAAAACAAATAATAAATTGGGTAAAGCACAAGAAGTATTTATTTTTACAGATTCTGATGAGGGTATCCAAGAAGTTATGTCAATGAATTCTGATGAAGCAATTATGGATATTGCTCACAGAGAACATGTAATTAATAAATATCAACATATAGAACATACAGAATTACCAGATATTCAAAAAGAGACTAAAAATAGGAATTAATTTATGGATTATCAACAACAACTAATTACTGAAATCGAAACACGATTAAAAACAACTATGATAGGTTCATTAGCAAGATTCGAACAATCTTTTGGTCATTTGTGGGAAGAACCGGGACCAGATCAGCAAGAATACATAGATCTTTGGGAGTATACTAGAAATTCTATTTTAAATAATGGAAATAAACAAATAAGATTAGCATTGGAGACTCTATCATCTGTGGTATATAGATCGTATAAAACTAAACAAACATATAATTTTAATAATAAGGAACTAGGAGATAAATATGAAAACTAAAAATTTTAAGGTTACTATAGACGGTACAGAAAAAGAATTTGTTGTCAAGACACCATCATTAAATGATCAAAGAGAAGCACAAAAAGTGTATAATCAAGCTTTCACTGATGCTATAAAAAGCAAAAGTGTTGTAAGAGCAAAGTTAGACGATCTTTTAGAAGATCAAGGTTTATGGAATGATGAGAAACAGGCTAAATTCACCACTTTACAAAAAGAACTTTTAGACGGTGAAAAAAGACTAGCAAAGGGTGGATTTAGTTTAAATGAAGCCAAAGACCTAGCTATTAAAATGAAGGGCATTAGAGATGAGATACGAGATCTAATTAGTGTTAGAACTAGTTTAGATAATCATAGTGCCGAAGGTCAAGCTGATAATGCCAGGTTTAATTATTTGGTTAGTGTTTGTGTGGTGTATAATGATACTAAACAACCATACTTTAATAATATGGAAGATTATCTTAATAGGTCAACCGATCAGGTTGGTTTGTTAGGAGCGCAAAATTTGGCTAATATGTTATATGGATTGGATAATGACTATGAAAGCAATCTGCCAGAAAACAAATTCTTAAAGAAATTTAAATTTGTTGACGATAAATTGCGACTTGTTGATAAAAAAGGTAGGCTCGTTGATGCTGAAGGTAGACTAGTAGATGAAAGTGGTAGATTCATAGATGAAGAAGGGAATTTTGTTGATAAATATGGTAACAAGGTAAATTCTGATGGAGATTATCTGGTTGACCCTCAGCCGTTCCTTGATGATAATGGAAATCCAATTATTTTAGAAGAAGACAAAAAAGATGAACCAACAGCAGTACAAACAGAGACAGCAAAAGAACCCCCAGTTTCTGAACCACCAAAAAGCACTGTTGCAGAATCTACGGAGCCTGTTAGTTCATAATAAGATTAATAATAATATTAATTTAATAGGTATTCCTAACCATGAGTTTAACCTTGTGGTTGGGAATATTTTTTTGGATCGTTAATTCTTTATAGGATAATATTATGGCAACTTTTAATCTAACAGCACAGTTGAATCTTAAAGGTCCAACAAACGTTAAGCAAATAGCTGCTCAAATTAAAAAAGATCTTGGCGCTCTTAATGCAAATGTACAATTTAAACTTGATCCGGCAGCATCAAAAAATGTTGCAGCATTATCGTCTTCTTTAAAAGTTTTGAATGCTAATTTTGCCTCAACTGTCAAATCAGCCAATGCTGCCACATCAGCAATAAAGGCTTTTGGTAATAGCGTAAATTCTGTTAAAATTAACAATGTCCCTCAACAAATTAATCAAACTTCATCAGCAATTGCTAAATTAAATAAAGTATCCTCATCAACATCTGGAGGATTGCAAAATGCCGCAACAGAGATGCAGGAATTCGGCAAGCAAGCTGGTTTAGCAGTTAGAAGATTCGTTGCATTTAGTGCTGTTACAAGTGTTATATATGGAGTAACAAATAGTATAAATAATGGTATACAGGCTTTTATTGATTATGATAAAGAGCTTGTAAAATTACAACAGGTTACTGGAGAATCTGCTGCCGGATTATCCAAACTACAATCTCAAATTAGTAATTTAGCTGTAGAATTTGGTGTTAGTTCTAAAGAGCTAACTCAAGTAGCATCAACATTAGCTCAGGCTGGTTTAAGTGCCAGAGAAACTGAGAAAGCTTTAAAAGCCTTAGCACTTAGTAGTTTAGCTCCGTCATTTGATAATATGAATGAGACTGTGGAAGGTAGTATTGCTATAATGAGACAGTTTGGTATTAGTGCTGCTGATTTGGAGGCATCATTAGGTGCGGTTAATACCGTGGCAGCAAGGTTCGCAGTAGAATCTAGTGACATCATTACCGCCGTGCAAAGAACAGGTAGCGTATTCGCTACTGCGAGTAAAGGGGTAAGCGAAGGAAAAGACGCTTTAAATGAATTTATTTCGGTATTTACCAGTGTTAGAGCAACTACCCGTGAAAGCGCTGAAACTATTGCTACTGGATTACGAACAATATTTACTCGTATCCAAAGAGGAACAACGATAGACGCCCTAAAAGAGTTTGGTGTTAACTTAACAGATGCTGAGGGTAAGTTCGTTGGAGCGTATAAGGCTGTCGAATTGTTAAGTAAAGGATTAGGTAAAATAGACCCTAGAAGTTTGGACTTTTCAAGAATAGTTGAAGAACTTGGTGGATTTAGACAAATTGGTAAAGTTATTCCATTAATTCAACAATTTAGTGTGGCTCAACAGGCGTTAAAAGTTGCTCAACAAGGACAAGGTTCGCTAGCTAAAGATGCAGCAACAGCACAATTAAGTTTAGCTAATCAAATAAGTAAAGTTCGTGAAGAATTTTTCTCACTATTTCGTGAAATAGGTCAATCCAAAGGATTTCAAAGTTTAATCAGAGGAGCGTTGTCTCTAACTAGTGGTTTGATAAAAGTAGCAGATGCTGTTAAAGGAATTCTACCAGCATTAGCAGTACTTGCAGCATTTAAGGGATTTAAAGCATTAACAGAATTTACTACAGGATTTGCCACAGGAGTTAAAAGAGGACCAGATGGTAAAGCTAATGGCGGAGTTATAAGAAAATTCGCACGAGGTGGTGTTGTTCCTGGTACTGGTAGTGGAGATACTGTACCAGCAATGTTAGAGCCAGGAGAATTTGTTATACGTAAAAAAGCTGTTGAAACTATTGGTACTGATAGTCTTCATAGTATGAATAAGTATGGAAGTGGTGGAAGTATACGAGCAGGAAAATCAAATAGAAGAAAAAGATTTGGGGGTGGAGGTAAACTATATGACGATATTGATGTTCAAGAATATTCTAAGTCTAACAAGCAGTATGCTGGTAGGCTCAAAGCTTATGATGCAGATAGTATAAATTTATTGGTTGATCCAACACAAACACTAGTTAATAAACGTTTTAAAAAACTAACTGGCGATTTAATTTATCCTAGTGAAAAAGGTAAATTTAAAGTCACATCCAGACTTGAAGGAATAGATGCTTTTGAAATTAAAGCATCAAAAAAAGAAAGAGAAGAGTATGCTAGTCAAGGAGGAAAAGGTCCGGCATATGCTAGTAATAGAGAGAAAGGCAAAAGAGCCAAAGATATAACTATAGATTTTATAAGTGGACTTGGTAAAGAAAAATTAGCTAAAATTTTTATCGACGCTAATAAAGTAGATTACTATGGCAGACCAATGGCGGAAATTGGTGCTCTTAATAAAAAATTAGTAGGAGAGAATGTTGCAAAATATAGTGGAACTAAAAAAGGTCAAGACATTATTCAAGCAGATAAACTAGCAAATAGACTAGAGATAATGAAGAAAAATTCAGGATTCGGCAATACTAATAAGTCATCATGGGATAGGGTTATTAAAGATGATTATATGTTTAACTATATGCCAGCAGGATCTAAGGATAGGTTTAACAGTTCAGGGAATATAATACAAGACGACTCCCGGCCATTAAAAACTATCTCTGATATTGGTTTTATTAAGAAAATGACAGAGACTAAAGGATTGGCTAAGTTCATGGTTGGAGGAAAAGTAGAAAGAAAAATTGGAGTAGTTGATACGGACGTACTAAGAGATGAGGCTAATGCGGCGATAGTTAGGCCAGCAATGGAAAAGCTTGGAATAACTGATGTTAGTGACTATACAACAAAACTTGGAGAATTGGCAGGCAATGCTAGAAAAAGTGGATCGCTATCTAGGTTTAGAGCTATTGCTGGAGCTGCTGGAAGTGGAAAAAGCAGTTTAGCAACCGGAAAGGGAGCTAATGATGATGCTACTTTAAGAAAAACAATTCGCTCTCAAATATTAACGCCTGAAGATATAGACAAAGTTAATGAAGTTATAGTATTAACATCGACAGCTAGTCAGACTAAATTAGATGCTTATTTAAAAGATGTTGATAGAGCATATGTATTAAGCTCTAATAGCAGAGAGGAACAAGATAGAGTTAGGTCAAATAGAGAGAGCAGAGACATTACAGGAGAAGGATTGTATGGTCGTAAACCAGGAACCACAAGAGCAGCTGATATTGATTTTGGTCTGGAAGAAACCATATTACGAGATGAACTTGGCAAAAGAGCCACAGTATTAGGAAGAAAAAAAGATAGTTTCGGTTTAAGACGTAAAAGAGAAAGCGAACTACCAGAAATAGTTCAGGCTGGTGGATTTTATATGGGTGGTTTTGCCCCACCAACAAGAGGCCATAGAGGAGCTTTAGATACTTTATTAGAAAACATGTTAGCAAAGAACCCAAACTCTTCTTTAGAAGATATTCTTGTTAGTGTTGCTCCTGACCTTCCAATGATTGTTGATAAAGAAGGCATAGACCACGCTGCACGATATGGTATTTTCCCATCAGACATAAGAACCTTATTTAGCCAAATGAATTTTGGAAATGCTATGATTAGCACTCAAAGCCAGACGGGTGGTGGTTTACCAAAATTTATGGAAGTTACTGATGCTGGAGATAGAAGAAAATTCGCCAGATTAAAAGGAGCCATGGCAATAACTTCTGGTAAAGACGATAAAACATTGGGCAAATACCAAAGAGCAGGAATAGACGTTACAGATATTCCTAGAATAGAAGATATTAGTGCTACTGCAGTTAGAGACGCATTATTTAATGGTGACGATAAAACACTTACTAGTTTAATGAATCCTGATATAGCATCAATATTAATGGGCAATAGAGCACAATTACGTAATCGTAGCACTATGGTTCCTATGCTCATCGAAGAAATACAAAAGTTTGTTGATCAAGATAAAGTACGATCCAATGCTGAGGTTACAGAAATATTATCAAATGCTCCTGGTGGTCCATATGGTAATGTTAGTGCTGATCTAAAGAAAAATTATCCAGAAATAGCTGAGCAAGTTAAGCAGATAAGAGACAAAAGAGATAGAGTATCTAAAGGAGCATTCGGCTATAGAGCATTTAATATAATAAGCGCCCTATCTGCCAAATATCCAGAAACTTATGGGTTAGACCCATCAAGAAAATCCGCCGTATCTGCGCAACCATCAGACATAACCAGAGAGGCCATAGCAGCACAAATTTCAGAACAGATGGCTGGTGAGTTTGGTGGAGTTCCAACAGCTATGCCTTCTGGACTAGAAGAGGCAATACTAAAAAATGTAGAAAAAGCCACCCAGGTCAAAAAGTCTTCTGGAATATTACCAACACAAGGATCAGAGATTCTAAAAAGATTTGGAACTCAAAGATTACCAAATGATCCAAGTTTTGGCCCATTCTCAGGAAAAACAGTAAGAGATACAGCCGAAGGAGGAAAATTAAAATACTGGAATTCTGCTTTTAGACCAGAAACAAAAGAAGATAAGCTCGCTTACTATATTGCAACAAGAGACTATCTAATAGACAAATTTAATGAATCACAAGGAATTCAAAAGGCTACAGCTCTAGAAGATACAACTAATGCTGTGTTATCTTCCAAACAATTAGGATTAGTTGGATTAAATCCGCTAGGATATACTGGATTATTGGGTCCAGAGACTTGGAATCTTGGAGTCGATCCGTCTGGCCAAGAAAGATCAATAGACGCTTCAATAGTACAAAGAGGACTACCAACAGAATTCCAAAACGTTATTGATTATCTTAGTGGACAAACAGCAGAAATAGTACAAGGAGCATCAAAGCTTCTTGGTATTACTCCTAAAGAATTAACTAAAAAACAAAGAGAAACATTAGGACAAGGAAATATTGAGGGTGCTTTACTAGAACAAATTTTTGGATCAGCAGATGCCACAATATTAGACGATGCATTAAGAACAAGACCAATTGACTTTCCAATGGGTATCGGACCTAAAGCAGCAAAAATATTTGGTATCGATCCTGATATTCCAACAGAAGTTAAAAGAACAATAGATAGTAATAGTAGAGGTAAAGCTGTTGAAGAATTTCAAAAATATTTTAGACAACAATACGGCATTCCTGATCCAGAAAAAGTAACAGCTTTTGCTGACGGCGGAGAAGTATATACTCCACAACAACTAGTCTCATTAGCCAAATACAGAACAGGACCATTTCCTGGTGGTGGAACTGATAGCGAATTTATAAATAGATATTTAGAAGATAATGATTCTTTCATGGAATATCTTAAAACTTTCCATGCTGATCCTCCAAAGGCGTATGATGCCACAAAGAATGCTGCAAAAGATTTATTGGAAATGTTTACTAGCCAAGAATCAATGAGTGGCTCAAAGCGTTCTGGTAAATTATATTCCACTGTTGCTGGTGGTAAATTAAAAACCATTTTAACTCAAATTAATAATCCTTTAAACTCTAATAAAGATATTTCTGATGCTATTGGTAAAAACTTTAATTTAAATGGCTCATTATTATCAACTAGTGAATCCCCGGATACAGCTAGTGTATTTCAGCCAGAAAATGGTTCTAGTGCAATGTTGAGTATCATTAGAAATAAAAATATTCCATCTATTGATGTTGATAAGGCAATATTTGATACCTCCACAGAAGAAGATATTATAAAAGCATTATCAAAATATATAGACCCTGTCTCTGGAAAAAGCGGAGCAGATTTTCTAAGCAGAAGTCGATCAGCAACACGAATAGAAAAAGAATTCATTCTCCCACAAACTTCAAAATTTAGAATAGATGATATTGATAGAATATTTAGTAAAGATCAAGAAGATAAATTATTAGGTGGAAATATTCGTCATATAGAAGGAATGAAAGTTCAGCAGTTTAAAGATGGAGGAATGGCATTTGGTAAAGAAAATGAATTTGAAAAAATAAGACAAAAAATATTAAATCAATATCCAGATATTAATTTTAGAATTTCCAGACGAAAGAATGGTTTTGGATACAATATATTAGGCGGACTAAAACAAGAAAGTAGTAACATTGGTAATTATGCAGAATTTAAGCAAGCTGGTAATCTTTCTAAAATACAAGAAGTTGCCGATAATATGGCATCCTCTCTGCTATATGAATATGGTCCAAATATAGATCCGTCTCTTCTAAAGAAGATGCAGAATAAAAGAAAATTTGCAAATGGTGGGTCTGCGCAGGATACTGTACCAGCATTATTAACTCCTGGTGAATTTGTTGTTAATAAAAAAGCAGCAGAAAAAATAGGATATGGCAAGTTAGAAAAATTAAATAAAGCAGATAAAATACAAGGATACAATAAAGGAGGAATTGTAGGAGGAGTACAAAGATTTGCTTTAGGTGGAGGTGTAGATGGCTTTCTTTCTGGATTACAAAGCATAGCAAGTAATTTAGGAAGAACACAAAATATTACTAATAATCGCCCAAATTCAATAGATACTAGTACAATAGCTGTAGACCCATCTATTCTGCAAGATACAAAAGCATTTGTGGACACTCTTTATGATGCCGGAGACGGCATGAAGTATTTAAATCGTTTATTAAATGAAAATAAACAATTATCTATACAAGCAGTATTAGAAGCTGGTAATAAAGATCTAGAAAGATTAAAAATTAGTGGAGCATCTATTGATAAAATTATAGAAGCTGAAAAGGCATTGTCTAATATTAGAAATAAAGGACTTATTGATGTTACTAATCGTCAATTTTTAGAGTCTGGATTTAAAGAAAGTTCAGTTGGTAAAAAATTAGGATCAGGAGCTACGCAACAAAAAATATTATCTTTAGCAGAAAAAGAAGAGCGACGATTAATAGATAAAAGAAAAAAGGCTATAGAAGCTGATATAGTATCATCATCCAAACAACCAATATCTCCATCAGACTTAGCTGATCAGGTCGCCCAAGCTATATCTTCTGAATTAAATGATATTAAAACGCAAGCATTTTCTAGAGCTACAGCAGCGGCTACAGGAACAAAAACTTCTACTGGCATAAAAGGGAATATAACAGAAAGTGAATTAAAAAATCTAAATATAACTGGAAATGATATTCAAAAATATATTTCTGATTCTATGAGAGATAGAAAAACTCTCAGACAAATGGATCAGCAGTTAATAGCTATGAGAATGGAAGAGTATAAGAATGCTGGAACTGTTAGAGGTATTAGCGTTGCTTCTGCAGAGGAAGCTAAAAAATTAGCACAGGAAGAAGTTAGCAAACGAAGAGAAGCTATAAATGATCTGGCAAAAATGAGAGGAGAACGAGGTGTTGGAGCTGCTGGATTAATGGATACTAGAAATAGTCCTATTAATCGAGCATTTAGAGAAAGATACTTTACTGGAGATCTAGGAAAAAGTATGCAGAGAGGATTGGGCGACATTGGATTAGCGGCAGGATTAGTTGCTGGACAAGGAGACAACATAGCATCAGCATTATTTGATACTAAAACCGATAAAGGCAAAATACAAGCGGCAGATACAGGCGCAAGAATCGATAAAGCAGCAACAACACTGTCTGTTGGTCTAACAACATCAGCACAATTAGCTGCTATAAATCCTATGTTAGGAGCTGCTGCTGCTATAGGCACAGCACTGTATGCTGGCGCTGATGCTGTATATGATTTCTCAGGCACTGCCAAAAAAGCAGCTCAAGAAATGGCAAGAGCTTTATTAAATGATAAATTATCTGCTGCTAGTGATAATCTATCAAATGCTTTGGAAAAATTAAGCAGAGATGCTAATAACGTTGAACTTAGAGCAAAAACAGCATCAACCATTAAAAGCTTAACAGATACTGCCCTGGAAAGCACAGCAGATACAGGAATAACAGGAAAGAATAAAGCAGAGACGGAGCGTAATTGGTCAGATTTTGGCAGAGGAATATTGTTGGCCATTGGAGAAATTGGAGTTGGTATGAATCCATTCTACCAAGACATGGACCCTGTAACGCTTGCAAAATCCAAACAAGGCTCTTATGGCATGGAAGAAGCAAGAGTTGATGCTCAAAAAGAAGCAGAAAATTTTCAAAAAATAGCTAATGCTGGATATACCGATCTAGAAAGGCTATATGCAAAAGGATTCACTAATGATCAAATTATGGATCCTACTAATGAAGCTGGAAATATAGTTAGAGAATCTATAAAAGGCATGATTCTAGCTGATTCTGAAAAACGAGCTTTATATATGGCTGCCGGACCACAAGGTAAAGAAGCTATTGCTGGTACAGCAGCGCAACAAGCATTTTTAGCTAATGATGAATTAGCAAAAGCTTCTCAAGAAGCTGCAAAATTAGCAAGAGCTATGGAAATTGCTGATAAAGCAGGACGAAGATTAGCAGCAAGTTTTGATAAAATAGCAGATATAGTAAATGAATCTGTTAATAGAATATCATTTGAGTCTGATGCTAGAGTAGAAGCGGCAAACCAATATGCATCATCATTACGTGGAGAGTCCAGAGGTTCTGGTCCAAAACTAAGAGAAAGAAATATTTTAGAAAATCCCAATGCATATTCTGAAGCAGAATTTACTGCAGCACTACAAAGTGCCACAGCAGGATTAAGTGACGGACTTAGAAAACAACTGATTGGCGGTGCTCAATTACAACAAAACATACCAAAAAATATAACAAAAAGCATAGCAACTGTTTTAGACAAGAGCGCCGGCTCAGGAGTAGATGAACTTAAAAAAGCAGCAGTTGATACTGCTAAAAATGAAATAGAAAATAATGCTAATTTATCTAGACAACAAAAAGATGAATTAAAACAAATAGCTACGGCCAGGATAGAAACTATAGCTAAAAAAGCTAAAGATAACAATGCCGATAATACTACGCAAGTATCAGAATTTAGAAAAGAACTAGAAGAAGGTACTAGTGTTTTAGGTGATTTTGGTAAAAAATTATTAGATTCTATAAAAGGTCTATCATCATTCAAAGAAGGAGCATTAGATAAATTTGCTAAGGGCTTGAATGAAGCTAGCAAAGCAGCTAAAGAATCTCAAAACTATTTTAGAAGATCAAGAGAAATCTCTAACGAAGGCAATATGAACCTAAGAGAAGTCTTGAGTGGATACGGTGAAACATATGATGAACAATTTAATAGAATTATGGGTGATGTTGGTGGTTTAGCAGGAGGTGAAACAACTGTTCAGGGAATTAAAAATAGACAAATAATGCTTGCTGAGCAAAGAGATACTCTACAGAATCAACAAAATACCCTTACAGATAAAGACGCTTTGCGTAACAATGTTGAACAGCTTAATAAATTAGATGATCAATTAAGAGATAATAGAGAAGCATTAGATATGCTTGCTAATAGTACAGAATTAGTAGATAAAGCTTTCAACAACTTGCAAAATACTGCAGAATTACAGAATAATCGACAAAATTTTGTTAATCAATTATTAACTAATACGCCAGAAGAAGCAGATAAACTTAATCAAAGTTTTATTAGATTACAACGAAATCTTTCTGGAGGACTCAATAGTGCATATAATCAAAGAGACGCTAGAAAAGCATTTAATGAAACATTATTTAAGACCGGAAATGTAAGAGAAGCAACTCGCGCCGGAAATACTGTTCTTGCTAATCAAAGAAAAGAAACACTATCATTGATGCAGGATCCCGGATTCAGAGCTGCTCAAGAATTACAGATAAGAAATCAATATGCTCAGAACCGAGGAAGACCAGGAGTAGATGCTGATCAAGCAGTAGCAGAATATTTTCAAAAACAGCAATTACAAGTAACCAAACAAATGGCGATAGAAAGTGGAATGATAAATAATCCACTTGTTCAACAGTCATTGGCTGTCCTAGAGGATCGCAAAGCAGATCCTGCTATGCAACAGGCTGCTGAAAGATATTTAGAAGCTGTTGGATTAAGAGCCGATGCTACAAAAGCACAAGGAGAACTGGCTTTATTAGAATCACAATCCATACTAAAAAATTCTAATGATAATTTACGTATTAGTATTGATGATTTAAGAGCAAGCATCGAAGGAAATCTGAATAATGCTAATATAGGTATGGACGCTGCTGGTAACAGAATAGTTAATCCTGGGGTGGCTGTTCCTGCTCCTGCTGCGGCCAGATCATCTGGAGGATTAATATATGCTAGTAGTGGAAAGCTTATTGATTTTAAGCCTAAAGGTACCGACACTGTTCCTGCCATGTTAAGTCCTGGCGAATTTGTTATCAATTCTAAGTCTACACAAAAACATTTACCATTATTGAAAGCTATTAATAGTGGAAATTATAGTAAGGGTGGAGTGGTTTATTTACAAAAGGGTGGTAAAGCAGGAACTAATATTGACGAAGATATAGATCTAAATAAAGATGGAACAATTACAGATGAAGAACGACAGATTTATCAACGTCGAAAAGAATTATATCTAACAAGATCATTTGGACAAATGGATTATAGACAAGCATATTTTACTAGACCATTCGGATATAGTAAAGGAGGGCCAGTAAATTATTTAGCCAATGGTGGCGAAGTACAAAAAAGAAAAGAAGAAAGAATAGATGCTCAAAAAGAATCATGGATGATGTCAGAAGCAGCCGGAAGAAGACCTGATGAGGTAGTTTCTAGAACATCATCTAGTTGGGCAGAATCTCAGGTAGGTAGTAATAAATGGCAAAGTATGACAGAAGAACAAAGACAATCAGAAACTAAAAAATATGAACCAGAATTTCAAAACAGATGGGATAATTATAATAATAGACAGAATGACGCACAACTCAGAAGTGCTAACGATGCAGGATATGGCAGTATAAAGGAGGATCCTAACTCTGGTATTGTTGGGGTTAATTTTTATAATGAAGAAAAGAAAAGAGCTAAAGAAAGATTTGAAAAAGCTAGTGCGGCTGAAGCTGAAACGGAAGCATCAAATAATCAAATGACTCAAAGCTCTATGGAGCAACCAGCTCCAGTAGCAGTTCCTCTACCCGATATGACAAAAATACCTTGGGGCAGAGGAGCGGCAATAAAGATTGGACCAACACAAGAAACTATCAATGAGAGAAAAAAAATTAAATCTGAAGAGTCACGAAGACGATCATTATGGCTTAAAGGAAGCAAAGGAATAAGCTCAGAAGAAGAAACAGAATATGCAACTTTAAAATCTAATCAAATAAAAAGAGAGGTAGGCCCGTATACTGTAGAAAAAGATCGTAATATTTCTTCTTTAGTAAATAGTGCCTATCGTAAAGGTGCTCAGTCTAATGAGATAACATCAGAAGAAAGATCAGCCCTAAAAGAGTTAGGCTCTGATCCTAGAAATAGAGGAAGTTTACGAGCCCTATCATTTAGTGCTGCGTTGCCTCCAATAACTAGTAACGGAGGAAAACCCGACCCTATTGATCCAGCAACTGTCGCTAGAATAAATCAGAGTGCAAGACCTGACATAGCCGATCCTGCAGTCTCTTCAGGTGTTCAAACAGGAAATCCTTCAGAAGGAATGGTTAATCGTACAGCTAATAATAGAGCTTATGAGGCTAATCAGGCTAAAAAGAGAAAAATGGCTGGATTAGCATTAGGATTGTCAACAGAGGCTGATCAAGAAACAGCAGACCTTTTGGAACAAATACTTTTTGGTGGACCTATAGAGAGACCTATAGAGAATAATCCAGCAAGAGAAAAAAGACAAGCAGCTTTAACTACAAATATTATAAACCAAGCCTTAAATAAAAAAACACCAGATTATTCCATAGCCACCCCAACATCTGGTGATCAAACCACTAAAACTGAACGACTAACCAAAGAATTTATTGGATCTTCAGCAAGCAGACGAGCATTTAATGCAGTTGCTAATAATGGCGGAACATTAGCAGAAGCCAATGCAGCAGCTAAAAATGCCATACAATCACAGGCTGAAAGATCAAAAAGCATAGTGGAAAAAAGAAAAGACGAAGGTAAAAAAGTAATAGACTATTATGAACAAAGACTAAATGAAGCCAGAGCAGACAACGACGGAGATGGACGACCAGACTTTTCAAACGAAGAAATAGACAAGAGAAAAAGAGAAAGAGATAGCGCAAGAGTTAATTTTTCTGGTAACATGAATCCTATTGGTCGTCAGCCAGAATCATATTACTCATCTAGAAAAAATGCTGAAAGATGGGGAGCTAAACAATATACTAGTGCTGAGGACTACTTTGCTGCTCAAGGAGCAAGACAAGATTATCTTGACAGACAAGCAAGAATAAGAAAAGAAAATGAGGCATCTGCTGAAGGATTTAAGGCAGGGGTTTCCCATGTTGTTAATATGACGGAACCACAATATGCTGCGGCATTTAGATCCACATATGGAGATACAGCAGCCGATGCTCTTGGTAGAGCTACTAGAATGGATCCATCAGTAGGGCGTAATAATGAAAATACAAGAATAAAAGACGAAGAGAAAAAAACACGAGAAACATTCGATAGGGCTAAAAATTATGAGGGGCCACTAGGAAATGCTGCTTATGTTGGAGATACTTTAACACAAGCTATTGTTGGAGCATTACCACAAGATCGTGCTCGTAATGATAGTCAAGACATGAAAGACATTAATGCTCGTCGTGATGCTTATAGAGAAAGAGAAAAACTAGCTGGAAATAAAGATTTTAGTTTTGAAAATAGTAGTAATTCTTTTTATAGAGGTCTTGGAACTACAGGCAGATACATTGGAGATCTTACTGCAGTAGCTACTAGTCCCTTTAGAATTATTGGCGGAGGTGGGGGAGCATTGTTGGGTGGGGCATCATTAGGCATTGCAGAAACTCAAAAGGTGCTTGGTTATGACGATACTATGGCTAGAGCTTTTGGCGATAAGGCATTAAGTCAAGCGTCTGATTCTGTTGGTGCTGGTATTTCAGATATTAATAGACTAGCTGAACAAACAGGCAGATTAGCCACCTATGCCGGTATTCCTTTTGGATTAGAAGCAGATCCTTTACTTAAAAATAATTCAGCAGGAATGATATTCGACGAAAGAAATGTTTCTGAAGCTGGACCTTTAGGGCCCGTAGTTAGGGCCGCTAATGTGATTAGAGATGTTACTGCTGATTCGGTTATGCCATTACCAATTCCTGGAGCTGGTAAAGTTAGAAGCGTTGCTGGCAGATTGGATGATATGGACAAAGCTGCAGAAAAAGCCTATAAAGTTTCGCAAAGAGCCTACGAAGCAGCACAAAGATCATCCATAGCCAGTGCCACAGAATCTACTATTCCTAAAATGATCCAAAATTATGTAGAAAAATTGCCAATACCTTCAGAGGCTACAGGTTCTATAGGGTCCATGGGACGGTTAAGCAGAGGGGAAGCTTTATCTAGATCATTAAAAGATTTGAGAGAAGTAAAAGTGCCGTCATTACGCAGTGACCCTATGGATATGTCTAAACTTGGTAAATCAGCAAAACAATCACAACCAATATTAGATCCTTTACAAGAAGCTGCCAAATCAGCTGCTAAGCCCAGAATTACGGCAGCAGAATATACAAAACGTGCAGAAGAAGCAAGATCTGCTGCCAGAGCCAGCAAGCCAAGAGTTACTGCTGAAGAATTTATGGCCAGAACAAAACCAGATGCAACAACATTACCAATCAAACGACCACTTCCAGAAGTTATAGATGTTACTGATACCAAAACACTAAGACAAGTTCAAGAGAATTTAGCTAGTGATTTGGCTGATTATGCTACTCCAGCAAAAAGAGATCAGTTCTTGTCAGAATTTGTTGAAAAGTCTACACCGCAATCGGTATCTGTTGATCCTAAAGCACTAGCTGAGGCCAAAAAGAAAGTTGCTAAGACCATAGGTCCGGTAAAAGCCCCAGACGGCATGGTTACTTCAGGTAACAAAATGATATTTAAGGACGCTAAGACAAAAACATCAGTAGTACAGCATGAATTAGCCCACTCTTTTCAAACTAAAACTGCTGGAATGAAGGGTGATCCTTTTGGAGGTAAAAAAATACAGCTATCAGGACTAATGAAGGAAATCGAGTCATTTGTTGATGATCCGAAGGGATTAGTTGCTATAACAGGAGGCAAAGGATATTCTGCAAGTCAAATCAAAAAAGCCCCATATGAACTACTAAGCACCTTGATGCAACATATGGAAAAGGTAAAGGGTAATAAAAGAGCAGAAAATATTTTAAAAAAATTAATGAAATTCCATGGATATAGTAAGGGAGGATTAGTATATGCTAATAATGGAGCTTTTATTAATGCTAACAATGGAACTACAGATGATACTCCTGCAATGTTAACTAAAGGAGAATTTGTAATAAATAGACAAGCTACTAAAAAACATATGCCACTTCTCAATGCTATTAATAGTGGTCATTTAAATAGAGGCGGAATTGTTAATTATTTGGCCAATGGAGGTATAGTCGGTCCACAATATCTTGCTGCTGGTGGTCGATCAATGGCTAGTATATCAAATTCTAATATATTACCAGAACTATTAAATAAATTATCAAATACTGGCATGAATTCTTCTGGTGGAGCCTCACAACTAGCACCTCTTTCTAATGTTGTACAGACACTTAAACAAACCGCATCCTCTGCCGGTGGTGTATCTAATAATGTTAGTATAGATACGGCTAATATATCATCATCCATACAGGATGCTGTTACAAATGCTATTGGTCAATTTAATGAATATACAGAGCAAATTGGGGCTAATTTTACTGAACAGTTTGGTGCTGCACAAAAAAGTTTGTCATCATCTATCAACACATTCCAAACAGCCACCGCTCAATTTGGAGAACATGCAAATGCTATACCAACGTCATTATCTGCTAATGTTACGCAAACAACATCACTTCACCATATTGGTTTAGAATCTATAAAAGGTAATATGGAAAAAAATATATACGACAATACTTCTGTTAGTTCAAAAAATATTGCCCAAGACACCGTCATGCAATATGATAAAACTGTTTTTGAAGGAGGCATGAATAGTGCCGCTAAACCAAGTATTATGGGACGACCATCATAAAAATATTTTGTATATTTCATAAGGTATAAATTAAATGATAAATAATAAACTAATAAAAGTATTTGATAATGTTGGATTTTCATTTACGATAGAAAATGATCATTTTAAAATTTTATCAAAACTTAAAAATTATAATTCATTAAATTCTACTCATGTTGGTTTTTATATACCTTATATAGCAAGAAATATATCTTATCAATATTTTGAAACTGGTGTTGGAGAAATAGTATTTGATGGCGCTGGTAATATCTCCGTTAAAAGAAACTCTATTTCATCATCTTCTAATGAAAATAAATCAGTTTTCTTTCCAGATTCTGGTAATGAATTTTATGTTTTTGCTAATCAAAGTTATTTTGATACACTATTAAATAATGTTATTATATTAGATCGTAGCTCAATATTAGATAATATAAGTGCTATATATTTAGTAGATACTTCTAATGGAGACATATCTCTAACATTACCAAGTCCATCTAAAAAAGATATTTTTCTAGAATTTAAAGTAATACAATCATCTAATGCTTTAACTATTAGAGATTATAACGATAGAGTATTAACTGTTCTTGTGGGTAGCAATAATTATATCAGACTGGTTTCTACTGGCGAGGATTGGGTAGTACTAAACAAAATATCAGAGTCTGCTAATATACAGTCATTATCTGAAAATGATTCAGTATCAATGTTATCTAATCCTGTAGGCTCTAACTATTCTTTACAATATAAATATGATGATACAACTTTTGGATCCTCACAAGCGTACTGGTATTCTACTGCTAGTGGACAAGCTCTATTATTGGGTGCTGATAACCTCAATGATGCGAACTCGGTTCTTGCGACATCAGGAACAAATAATTTTCTATTTAATAAAAACAATGCAGCTAATGATTTTATAGTTTATGGTAGTGGTACAGATAATAGAAATTTATTTTTCTCGTATGATGGTAAATTAGGTATTAATATGCCATCAGGAGTAAAGCCATCAACATTATTACACATAGTTAATAATCTATGTCAAAATTGTCAAGAAGGTATTAGATTAGAAAATAGGGCCTCGACTTATCCTACAAATATTACTTTATATTATAAACCATCAACTAATATTCCAGCTAATACTATAGTCTCAAGACTACAATTATCAGCATCTAATTCTTCTGGCATCCAAACAAACTATGGAAAAATAGAAGCTAGAGCAGTAAGTTCATCTCATGGATCCGAAAGAGGCGCGATTGATTTGATAGTTGTATCAGGAAGTACAGGGGTAAAAACACTCAATACTAGTGTTGAAAATACTATTTTAGGATATCCAAACACTAAAATTACTATTAATAATAATGGAAATATGATACTGTCTAATGGGTCAAACCAGATAGAGGTCGGATCCTCATCAACCACAGTATCATCTGAAACAGTAACAATAACTGGTATTTCATATTTAAATACAATTAATTCTCAAAATATAACTTCTCCAAATATTTATGTTAGCAGTTTATCTCAAAGTGGATTGTTAACAATGTCTAATGGTAAAATTGCTAATAGTCAGATAACAATTAATAGCAATGGGTCTTTAAATTTACCTATTCCCTCAAACAGAATACTCAGTACAACATCCAATGGCTTGGTAACTGGTATTTATAATACAGATGATTATTTCTTAACGCAAAAAGATATAACATGGAATAAATATTCTCCAAAATCAGCTACAGTATGTTTAAGACAAGTTATATTAGTAAATCCAATTAGTTCAAATGAGTTTTCTGTTGATGATCAAATACTAATTAGTTTATCGGGCACTAATTATTATAGAAATATAGATACAATAACACTAAATGGTGGTAATCAAATTACAGAAATGTTATTAGATACAGCCGTTCCTTTTGGTGATACTAACGATATTACTATACAGTCTATTACCAAGGGTGGATATTTAAGTCTTTTTAGATACGCAGACAATGAAACTTCCGACTCAACATCTCATATTTTGAGCATTAGACCCAATTTCAGTACAGTATTTAATACATCCAAAAAAGATACAAATTTTGAAATCTATGGATTGAATAATAGTCCAGCTTTATTTGTACAAGCTAGTGGTTCAAGTGTAGGAATCAATACATCAAACTTATTCACTATACCATCTGGGCAAAATGTAATTTTTCAACAACCCAGTAACATTCCAGCAAGTTTAACAGTTAGTGGCTGGCTGTATTCAGATAATATTATGGTTGGATCAGCAAGCTCTGATGTTCCCGCGCTAGTCAGTCCAGGCATAATAGAATCAAGTGGAATAAGAGCCAAAAAAGTACAGTACATAAGTCTTGAACAAATAGATATTTCGGGAAATGTAATATCATCATCAACTTCTTCAATAATAAACAATAAAGTTGTAACTACTTTTGATCAGGGTATCAGAGCCTATGCTAATACTGGTGACCCAGGTTTATATTTGTATCCCAAAATTAATAATGCATTGAGTGGAAATGCTTATGGTGGAGTTTCTTTTACTACATTTTTAGACAGAGCCAAGTCAACTGCATCAGGATGGTCTTATGATAGAAAATCTAAAACCACTATTAATACTGATACTCCATATATTTTAGGTTCATTAGCAACTGGAACATACGAAGCTAATGGTATAACAGTAACAGGATATGGTTATTTATATTCAGATTTAACCGTAAATGGTATTGCTTACGCATCCGAAATAGTATCTGAAGATATATATTTAAGACCAGCTCCAAGTACAAATAATACTGGTAAATATATAGCAAATGCATTTTTAACTTTAGATCGTAATGGCAAAATAGTTTCACAAATTCCAACAGCCAATTACACAACTCCAACTGCTCCTCAAAATCTATCAGCAACACAAGGCAACGGTATTGGTAATGGTGAGGTTTCTTTATCTTGGACAGCTCCTCAAAGTAATGGCGGCACTTCAATACTAGCTTATATACTAGAATTTTCTTTGGATTCTGGTTCAACATGGACAAGATTGCCTGTGGGTAATTATACTTTAAACAGGGCACTAAGTAATTCTACTCATTGTTCAATTTTAGGATTATCTTCTTTAAACACTTATCGTTTTAGGGTCGCTGCTCAAAATAATGTTGGAATTGGATCTTTTTCACAGAATTCTTCAGCAATAACCCCAGCGTCCTCTGCTCCAAAGGCCGTAAATAACATAACGTATACTAGAACCTTTAATGATAATAATACATCAAGCATTGCATTAAGTTGGTCTGCAAGCGATGCTGGAGGATCTGCAATTATAGGTTATACTATTCAAGAGTCAACAGATAAGGGGTTAACATGGCAGGATTACAATAATACATCTAATTTAATAGATGATACCTCAGAAACCATATATGGAACAAGTTCTAGTTTAGATTATTATTATAGAGTTTCTGCTTGGAATAATTATAATAGTTTAAATAATCAAAGTGCATTTGCTTACTCCTATGTTTCTGGAACAAATCCTGGAGCGCCATTTGACACAATAGATAGTAGTTTTTCTAATTGGGACTTTGGTATGGTATTATTTACAGGAGTGTGTTAATGAAAATTTTATTAAAAAGAGATGAAACAAGCCTAGGGTTCCCTGGCCCAGATCAGGTGAGCATTGGTGAATTAGTCATGAATAGTAAAACTGGTAAATTATATTCCAAACTTACTGACGGATCAATAATAGAATGGTCTGGTAAAATTGTTTGTCCTAGTAACACTCTATCAACAGATGCTAGATTATATTATAAATCTTCGCTAGTAAGTACAAATTTAATTAGTAACTTTTGCAGCACTGGTGATGCTCTGGAATTTGAAGTTCTACCCATAATAAACGATTTTACTGATTACTCTTTTGAATTTGTAGAACTAACGAATAATTCTTCTGTTGGTAATATAGCTATATCTGAACCTGTTTATAGTACATATACAGATAATGGAATAACTCAATCAAAGGTTTCTGTTCGTGTTACTTTATCTATACCGAATCCACAACAATCAACTAGTATTTTCAAGTTTTCAGTATCAAGAACAGATATTAGTCAAAAAATTATTGAAAAACTAATAACAATACAGTGCGTGTAATACTATGATTAACGAATTCAATACTAATATAAATAATTTAGAAAATGGTATTATATTAACTTTTCCGTCTCCAAGCTCTTTGAGTTTACATCAAGAATATATTTGCTATTTTAGCACTACTAATATTATACCAGATAATGTTTTAACAGATATTACTTTTGCTCCTTCTTCTTACGCAATAAGCGGGTCAAATAATAGTCCCATTACAGCAATAGCAAAAGGAAAATTGTCTCATAAGATATATACAAAAATTTTAATTAGATTACAAATAAAAGATATCTCTAATGTTATTGTTCATATAGACTATATCTTGGTTAATTGTTCTCCTGTCAATACATCTTTCTCTATTAATGGAAAGATTTTAGCTGAAACTCCTGCTAATTATGGTCCTAATGGCGGCAGATTATTCGTCATGTCAGAAGCTAATCAATTAGCTCCATCATTAGTAACAGAGGGTGATGTTTTAACTAATCCATTAATACCAGAAACTCTTAGAGTAAAAATAGGAAAAAATATAGATCCTTTTACGTTTGAGCTGAATGCAGCTCCTATAGCAGGACTAATTGAATCTTCTATTAATAATCCTAAATTAAATAAAAGTGAATATTCTGGAAGTTTTACAATAACAAAGTCAGAGTGTGTAGGAATTAATTTACATGAATATCCTAAATATACTATTTTAGACCAATCTAATAATTGGACATATTCAATAAATAATAAAATATTAGCCCAATTTATTCCAGACGATGCAGAAGAAAGTTATGACTCTGTGATCATGCTACCATTAAAAGATTTTTCTCTTTTGGATGATACTCAGCCACAGAGTATACCGTTTATTTCGTCGGTCATTATTGGAGGAACAGTTGGCCACACGTTTACTCCTGTCACAAATATATAAGGGTGTATATCTCATTACAGCCATATAAACTTCATTATTAAAAGAGTCTATTATGATAATAAATAGTCCATTATGTATAACACACTATGCTGGACAAACTCCATTAAATTTAACCGGTCAATCAGCAAATTTGACGCCGGATCAATTAATAGATTTTAACAAATTATTACAATCTGTTAGTACTATATATGCAAGTCAAAATCCTCCCAACGGAGCAGTTCCAACTTTCTGGACAAAACCTTTGGCAGTTGAGAATGGAGTAAAAATATATCAACCAGACTCGAATTCTACGCTAGTGTCATTACAGCCTAGACAGTCTTACTATTTTATAATGAGAGAATCTGCACAATTACCAATAAATATCCCAGCAGCCGGAGGTCCATTAGAAGGATTTATAGATGATATACAGAATTTACCATCTATTAAAATAATAACTTCAACAGTGCCTGTTTCTAATTTAACAGCAATGTCCTATCCGTCTGCTTCTATAACATCTCCAGAAAATAATCCAGTTGTTGTTCCTCCTGTTGTTGAAGGATCCGAAGGAAACACCAATAATGAGACAATGGGCACCCAAGCCATTATACCTAATTCATTTAATGCGACTAATAATACTTATAGTTTTAATATAGCCGTTACTGGATTACAATCTTATAAAAACTACACCTATAGTGTTGATGTTATTGATGCTGAATGGCCAACCTATTTTGTTGGAAAACCTTCTGGCACATTAACTACTGGTAAAAATACATTAGACACAATAGAAGATATATCATCTGTAACTAACCGATTAGTATTTTGTGCATCTGGCGCCTGTGATTCTTATCCAGAAATATTGAATCCATATACAACACCTGATTATCCTATTCTTTGGCGATCCAGTATCGACTATAGAGTAATTATTAGAGCATCACTTAAATGTGATGATTGCCTAAATGATAATACTGTATATAGCGATTATATAATATTAAAATACGCCACCTCTAACCTTAACACGACACCATCTTTGCCTAATATTAGTTTCAAAATAACAGAATAATTGATCAAATTTAACAATCTAATATGGTGTATTAACCATTGATTACCATATGTTTTGAGGTATTATAATGCCAAATCCAAAAGACGTTACTGTAACATTGACCAATTTAACTCCAAATGAAAAGTATAACTATACTTTCAAAAGCATAAGTTCTAATTGGCCCATAACTATAACTCCTATTAGTGGAATATTTTCTTCAACTAGTACTAGTGGGACCATATCTGCTTCCGCTTATTTTTGTCCAACTAAAACCAGTTGTGATGAAAATTATGAGGGATATCTTCCATGCACAGAACATTTTTGTACAGTAGGGGACGATTATTTTAGTAATATAGCTATTGATTTTAATCTAGTAAGAGATCCAACGAAAATTTATCAAAGTTCTGCATTTAAATTAAGCTCCAATTATAGTCTACCAAAAGCCGAGATAACAGCCTCCCAAACATTATTGACTACGAACGATGAAACAAATTTGAGTATTAAATTTATTAATCTTACTCCACAAAAAACTTATCAATATTCTATATATTCTTTAGATGCTAATTGGCCATTCGTTGTTTCTTCACCAACAGGATATTTTCATTCTGGTAGCGGTGGAACTCCAGCAAATCCAGTAGTATTAAATATAGATGCTGGATTCTGCCAGAATTCAGGAGTTTGTTATAATGGTAGATATGGAGTTTTAAATTATTCAATTAATAATCATCCAAAATTGCATTGGTATAATCCTGAAGTTACTATTAGATTATCGTATTCCGATACAGAGTATTCCGATATTGTACATGACAGTAATATAGCTAAATTTTATTGTTCTGATTGCATAGCAATTCAAGAGAGTCAAGCAACTAAAAGTGTAAATATATCACTCAGCACACCATCAAATTGTACTTAATAAAAATAAAGAGGAAATAATGTCAACTATCCAAGCAATAAATGTTAAAGTAAGTGGATTTGATCCTGCTACAAAATATAATTTTATTTTTAAGAATAATGGTGGAAACTGGCCTGTAAGAATATCTCCATTGTCTGGTGTGTTTTTCCCCGACAGTGTTAAATCATATGTTTATTTTTGTTCGAATTCTGGAGAATGTCCAGAATCTGACCCTAATGTATTTTATAATGTTCCAGAAAATAGTCTTACCGCACCTGGTTTAGATCTAGATAATAAAAGTTTATATACTATTTTAGATTTAGAAATTAGAGATAATGATTCTGATGAACTTCTATATACTCATCCGTGCATAGTGCAGTGTGATCAATGTATTCCATCATCATTATCTTTATCTTTTAATAATGGAGATGGCGACCTATCATTAACAAGCACTGATGGAAATTCAAAAACATTTAATGTTAAATGTGAAGGTTTAATACCAAATCAAGAATATACTTATGTTTTGAATGGAGGAGGAGGTAATTGGCCTTTAAAAGTAACGCCCAGATCAGGAATCATTACCACCTCATCTTCTGATTTTACCGTTAATGGACTACTATCTTTTTGTCCATCAACAGGAGCTTGTCCAAGCACAGATCCGTCTATAATTAATTATCAGAATATACAAAATAGAAGATTTACTGAAGATCCTTATTCTATTATAGATGTATCGTTAACTCCAAATGATAGTACATTTCAAAATA
>B570J29032_109959620_pt1 | contig 41579 bp, 40 predicted proteins | sample LakMenEpi16Nov12_FD_29032 | JGI IMG/M metagenome (IMG submission 29032) | reverse complement strand
CCCTGAGCGTAGTCGAAGGGTGCTTGAATATCAGACTTCGACTCCGCTCAGTCTGACCATAGACTATTTAACAATTATAAATGGTATAATACAATTAGTTCGGCTCATGCTTTGCCTACTAATGCATAATTTGGGTTTATTAGGCAAACTATCAATCCAACCAAAACATAATGCCTCATCTAAAGCCTCCGGATAATAGACACTGGCGATTCCACTTTCCTTTTTGTAAATAATTAGCCAAACAGATTTTTCTGAATCATGGTTCTTTACCAACCAGTTGCGCCAATCTTGTCTGGTTTTAGCATGATAAGTTATAGTGTTTTTGTAGGTTTCCATTCATGTTGATGCCATTAAATTTGAAGGGTTTGGTTTATCTAAAATTATAATCTGTAATTCATTACTTCTCGAACTAAATAAACAGATTTCTAAAAAATTAAATTGCTTGCGTTTTTTAATTCGTCTACTTGTATTTGTTGTATTTGCGTAAAATCAGCAACTCCTTTTAAAACCTCAACAACCTTGTATTCGTAAATCTCCAAACTTTCTCCTCTAACAATTAAAAAATAATCTGTTTTAGGTAGTTCTTTAATTAAACGTGCCCTTTCCTCTACAGCCTGAGAAGCAAATAAATCATTTGACCCGGCATCAATCACATCACTTTCAAAATTACTTAGGTTAGAAATTAAATTAAATTCCAAATATAGTTCCGGTACTTCGCAAGTATACAAATTGTAACTAAAAGTGCTATTACCCTTTAAATGGTAGGGTACTATGCTTTGTAATCCCAAATCAATATTTAATTGCTTATTTAAAATGGTTACAACGCTGTATTGATCAAGTGCGCAAGAAATGCCAACTAACAGAAAATTAAATTCTTCTGCATCGTCATCTAAACTATACTTGATCTTTTTGCTCATTGAGTTTTTGTAAAGTTAATTCGGCTGCTTTTTGTTCTGCCACCTTTTTACTGAAGTTTTCAAAAGTCACATATGCAATTTCATCTATCCTCACCTCTATCTTATATAATTTCCCTTCTTTATGAACGGTTTCATTAATTAAAGCATATTCTAATTTTAATTTATTTTTCTGACAATAAATTTGAAGCTGACTTTTAAAATCATCGTTAGACTCTGATAACTCCCTTAAATCTATGTGCTGCGAAACAATATTTTTTAAAACAAATTTTTTAGTTTTAACGTAACCTAAGTCCAGGTATGCCGCACCAATAAATGCTTCAAATGCGTCACCAAAGGCACTGCTTTTAACTGTTTCGGATTTACTTAATGTTGCTTTTAAATAGGAATCAAATCCAAATTTAATAGCTAGTTTTTTTAATTGTTGTCCGTTGACAACTTTACTTCTCATTTGCGTTAAAAAACCTTCGTTTTCCTTTGGATATATATTAAAAAGGTGTTCAGCTACAATGCTTCCTAAGATAGCATCACCCAAAAATTCAAGGCGCTCGTTGCTTTTTAATTGATCGTTACTTTTAGCAACTGCACTACTATGCCTGAAAGCTTGTTTATATAAATTAAGATTAACAGGTTTATAACCTGTAATAGATTTTATCCAACGCTCAAATTCTTTATCATCACTTTTAGAGTTACCTAATAGCCGACGTAAAAAACGATTAATTGGCAAAATATTATGATTTAAATTTCTTAATGACAATGGCAGCATTGTGTCCACCAAATCCAAAGGTGTTACTTATGGCAGCATTTACCACTCTTTGCTGTGCTTTGTTAAGCGTTAAATTTAATTTCGGGTCAACATCCGGGTCGGGGGTTGAGAAATTAATAGTTGGAGGGATAATGTCATTTTTAACTGCCAGAATAGTGGCAATACCTTCTATTGCACCTGCACCACCCAATAAGTGACCGGTCATACTTTTTGTTGAACTAATGTTAAGCTTGTAGGCATGCTCCCCAAAAACCGACACAATAGCTTTTAATTCGGCAACATCACCTAAAGGTGTACTTGTGCCGTGTGTATTGATATAATCAATTTCAGTTCCTGCAATTTCAGCGTCTTTTAAGGCACGTTTCATTACAAGGCTTGCACCTAAACCTTCCGGATGAGGAGCAGTAATGTGATGAGCATCTGCACTCATACCACCACCAATGACCTCAGCGTAAATTTTTGCACCTCTTTTTATTGCATGTTCGTATTCTTCCAAAATAATGGCAGCTCCTCCTTCACCTAAAACAAAGCCATCTCTGTCCTTGTCATAAGGACGTGAGGCTGTAGAAGGACTCTCATTTCTGGTACTCATGGCCTGACAAGCATTAAAACCTCCCATACCACTTTCATTAATGGCAGCTTCACTTCCACCGCTTACAATAGCGATTGCTTTCCCCCAACGAATGTAATTAAATGCATCAATAAGCGCATTGGTAGAAGAAGCGCAAGCAGAAACTGTTGTGAAATTTGGTCCTCTTAATCCATAACGCATAGAGATATGTCCGCTACAGATATCAGAAATCATTTTTGGAATAAAGAAAGGGTTAAATCTTGGTGTTCCATCACCTTTTGCAAAGGCAAAGGTTTCGGTTTGGAATGTATCTAAACCGCCAATTCCGGAACCCCAAATAACACCAATTTCATTTTTATCAATTCCCTCGGCGCCTAAACCACTGTCTTCAAATGCCTGAACGCTAGCGGCAATACCATAATGCGAAAAAGCATCGAGTTTTCTGGCTTCTTTTTTATCAAAATAGTCCTCAGGATTAAAGCCTTTAACTTCACAGGCAAACTGTGTTTTAAATTTAGATGCATTGAAACGTGTAATGGGCGCTGCACCACTGACACCGTTAATTAAATTGGTCCAATAATCATTAACACTATTACCTAATGGGGTAATGGCGCCAAGTCCAGTTACTACTACACGTTTCGGTTGCATAAAAAATTATCCTTTTGCGTTAGCTTCAATGTAAGCAATAGCATCACCTACAGTACCAATTTTTTCAGCCTGTTCATCAGGGATAGCGATGTTAAATTCTTTTTCGAATTCCATAATTAACTCAACAGTGTCTAAAGAATCAGCACCTAAATCGTTCGTAAAGCTCGCAGTTGGAGTTACTTCTTTTTCATCAACACCTAATTTATCAACGATGATTGATTTTACTTTGTTTGAAATGTCAGACATTTTATTATATTTTAAATTTTGCCACAAAAATAACCATATAACGTTTATAACAAAACATAAAACAACAATTTACTCCCTTTTTTTTAACAATTTAGCAATACAAAACTCCCTCAAGAATGATAATTTGCTAAAAACGAATAAGTTAAACTAAGTGTTATTATTTTTAAGATGTTTTTTTAGATAGGTTTCGGCAGGCAACATGGCCTCCTGAATTTTTTTTGCATAATTTATAGAATCTACAATTTCCCTCTGATGTTCTTCTATCTTTTGTTTTTGTTGTTCTACTTCTACTTTTTGAAAAAGAATGATTTGATTAGCCTTTTGTTGTTTTTTAAATCCTCTAATAATAAAGAATAACAAAATTAATGTAACAAATAAGCCTGCAATGACCAGAATGATAACTGACCTCTGAAATTTTAAACTGGCCTGATGCAACAAATTATCTTTCTGAAGTATCTGATTCATTTGCTCTTTTTTTTCACTGTCGTATTTTGCTTCTAAAGAATTAAGCTGAGCAATATTTTCATTATTAAGCAAACTATCTTTAAGAGCTAAGTGTTTTTCTAGATAAAAAACTGATGATTTATAATCATTAAATTGATAGTAAGATTTATATAAGCTGAAGTAAATTTCCTTTAATGCATTCACATCATTTAAGGTTTCGGTTATTTTTAAGGCTCTTAGAAAATATCTTTCAGAATTACTTTTATCCTTATTTTTTGCATACAAGTTTCCAAGATTTACATAAGCCTCAGACAAACTAACCTGATCATTGTTAGACTCAGCTAATCGAACCACCAAAAGTAAATGTTTCAAAGCCTCTTTGGTGTTTCCAGTTTCAACATAAACCCCGGCAATATTGCCGTTGGCTTTTATTTGCCAATCGGCATAACTTTTTTCATTTGCTAATTTAATTGCCTTCGAGAGTAATTTTACTGCTTTATCATAATCTCGCTCCTGAGCGTAAACACCTCCGAGATTAATATAAGAAGCAACCAAACTATAATATTGAACGTTCGGTTGGCTCTCAATTAACCGGATTGCTTTTAAATTATACTCTATACACTTTTTATTGTTATTTAATCTTGCATAAACATTAGCCAATCCAATTAATATATCAGCTGACCGTGCTTTAATCTGATGTTTCTCACAAACATCCAAGGCTTTAAAAAAATCATTTAATGTTGATTTATAATCACCTAAAAAAACATGCATTACACCTCTGAAATAAATTACAGAAGCAAGACCATCATACATTTTTACCTTTTCAAAAAAAGGTTGTGCTTTAGTATAATATTGAATAGCTTGTTTAAAATCACTTCGTTTCTGAAATGACATTCCAATACCCAGGTTAGAGATTGCCCTTCCGCTATCTGAATTTTGCTGATTGGAGAGTTGCAAACCCTTCTCTGCATATAAATAAAGTGTATCAGCCTGCAAAGGCCTGAAATTTTGAAGATAGTTAAGCAGGTGCTTAAGTTTTTGAGGATCCGTTTTAGAATTTAAATAAAGTTTAAATGAAGAATCTGAGTTAAATCCTTGAGAAAAACCTTGATGATTTATTAAAATCAATAACAATATTTTTAAAGATCTTAAAAAAACACTCATTTACCCACTTCAAAACAGTTAATCATTAATGCTTCTTCTTCACCATTGTTAAAATTGTAGCAATTCCTACCGTTTGACCCGCCTGATCAATTGCATCAAACTTTTCTAATATACTATTATCACTACAATCAACAATATCCACAACCCATTTTACAATTCCTACGCTCACCTCTTCTCCATTAGCAGCCTTTAACGGTTTATCATTTTCGATTTTTTCTTTACACGTGAACTGAACTTTAAAACTCATACCGGGATAAATCGGTCTGGTGAATCTGCATTCATCAATGCCGTAATTTAATAAAACCGGTCCTTTGGCAGGATCAACAAATAAGCCGGCAGCCTTGCTTAATACAAAATAACCATGGGCAACCGTTCGCTTGAAAATGGTTCCTTCTAATGCATCAGGTTGTAAGTGTGCGTAAAATTTATCGCCACTTAAATTCGCAAAATTCACAATGTCTTCTTCAGTTACAGTGTGACTTGGTGTTATGGTTGTTTCACCTACTTCAAGATCTTCGAAATATTGACGGAAGGGATGAACATCTTTAATAATTTGTTTAGCACCAACCTGATAATTATTTAAAATACTTGTAATCATGGATGGAGAACCCTGAATAGCGGTACGTTGTAAATAATGAAACACACCACGCTTTCCACCCATTTCTTCTCCTCCTCCTGCTCTACCCGGCCCACCATGCACCAACATTGGCATAGGACTACCATGACCTGTACTTTCTTTCGCACAGTCATTATTCAAAACTAAAATACGACCATGCATACAAGCAGCGCCAATAACATATTTTCTTGCAATAGTTTCGTTAGCGGTAACAATGCTGCTAACCAAGGAACCTTTTCCTAATTTACTTAACTCAATGGCATCTTCAATAGTTTGATATGGCATAATGGTGCTAACAGGACCAAAAGCCTCCACTTCGTGGCAATCGGTGTTAACAAACGGATTTTCGTTTAAGAAAATAATTGGTGGCATAAAACAGCCTTTTTGTTTATCAGCTCCTTTAACTTCAAAATTTTCGAAGTCGCCAATAATCATTTTTTGTGTTTTGCTCAATATTTCAACTTTTTCCTTTACTTCAATTAGTTGAGATTTTCCTGCTAATGAACCCATTCGAACACCTTCTACATTTGGGTCTCCGATGATATTACTCGCTAAGCGTTTTCCAAGTGCAATTTGTACGTCTTCCACCAAATTTTGCGGAACAATAATTCTTCTAACAGCTGTACATTTTTGTCCGGCTTTGGTAGTTATTTCGCGCACAACTTCTTTAATAAAAATATCAAATTCCGGCATGGAAGGTGTAACATCAGTTCCAAGAACTATGCAATTTAAACTATCTGCCTCCATGTTAAAATGGACACTCTCTTCCAATAAGCGTGGATGAGATTTCAACATTTTACCCGTGCTTGCTGAACCAGTAAAGGTTACAACATCCTGATTAATTACATGATCAAGAATTCCGTTTGCACTGCCGCAAATTAGTTGCAATGAACCTTCAGGTAAAATATTACTTGCAACAATTTCCTTTACAACTGCCTCGGTTAAAAAACTTGTTAATGTAGCAGGCTTTACAATGCTTGGCACGCCTGCAAATAAGTTAACCGCTATTTTTTCTAACATTCCCCAAACCGGAAAGTTAAAGGCATTAATGTGAATTGCGACCCCTTCCTTAGGTACACAAATATGATGACCAATAAACGTATTGTTTTTTGACAAACGCGCTACATCCCCATCGTAACAGAATGTTTCATTCGGAAACTGACGGCGCAAAGAGGCGTAGGTAAATAAATTACCAATACCTCCTTCAATATCTACCCAGCTATCGGCTTTTGTAGCACCCGTGGCCCAGGAGATTTTATAAAACCCGTCCTTTTTACTTAACAAATGTGTTGCCAAAGCTTTCAACATCATGCCACGCTGATGAAACGTTAACCGACGAAGGTTTGGGCCTCCGACTTTTCTGGCATACTCCAACATACGTTTAAAATCTAGTCCTTTACTGCTAGCGGTAGCAACAATATCACCGTTAATGGCGTTATATAATTCGGTTCCTTTATCTGCGCCGGCAACCCATTGGCCGCATGCATAATTTTGTAGTTGATTCATAAGAAATATTAGAAATTATAAATATACAAAAGAATGATTAATTTTGAAATTAAGTATGTCATTTAGAGATTTTCAAAAGAAGAAACAATTATTAAACTTTATTTTCAAAATTTTTCCTTTCATTGATCTTCCGCTTGGCATTGTTATAGTTTGGCTTTCATCAAACCAACTCTTATCGGCACTGCTTATCTTAATGATACCTCTTAACGCATTAATCATTGAAAAAAAATTAACAAAAAATGAGCGTTTACCCGGTCCATTAATATTTACGATTAACACAATTATATTTTTTATTCTCCTGTTTGTTAGTGGTAAAAATGCTCCTGTCTGGTTACTCCTGGTTAATGTAACTGTAGGAACAGTATTTATGTTTGCTAAGGCCATTACAGGTCAGTTGATAATGCAAATTTGCATTACCCTTACCTTTACTGTTTCTTATTTCTTTATCAATCAATCATTAAATAATAACCTAACATTGTTTTTAGTATTTAGTGGATTTAATTTTCTGATTGGACGTGTTTATGAGTATTTAATTATACAACAAAGTGAAATTGAAAAAACGACATCTTTGTTAAAAGAAAAAAACAACAATATATTAGATAGTATTAATTATGCTAAAAGAATACAAACAGCTCTTCTGCCAAGTCCATCCCAACTTTCAAAATTTTTCTCAAACACATTTGTACTTTATCAACCAAAGGATATAGTTAGTGGCGATTTTTACTGGTTTCACGAAGTAAACCCAGCCGAAAAAATAATTGTATGTGGCGATTGCACCGGCCATGGTGTGCCAGGTGCATTTATGACTGTTGTAGGCAATAGTTTATTGAATCAAATTATAATAGAAGATGGGCAAACGAATCCAAAATTGATTCTATCGGAATTAGACAGAAGAGTGACTTTAACTTTGAAACAAGATAGACAAAGCGATTCGATACAGGTTAATGATGGAATTGATTTAAGTTTAATTAAAATTAATACCGCCACTAATACCGTTACCTTTTGTTTGGCTAAACACAATGCTTATGTGATTTCCGGAAATGAATTAAGAACCATACATGGCAATAAATTTAGCATTGGCGATACATTTGGCTCGAAAAAAGACTTTATCGAGGAAACACTTGAAACTGATTTAATTTCCTTTGTTTACCTTAGCACAGATGGATATGCAGACCAGTTTGGTGGAGACAAAACTAAAAAAATAGGGACTAAAAAATTTAAAAGTTTACTTTTAGAAGCAAGCAAAAAATCGTTTAATAATCAAGTCGAATACCTTAGTTCATTTTACAACAATTGGAAAGGCACAGAGGAACAGATAGATGATGTTTGCGTAATTGGAATTAATCTTCAATAATATTAAAATCATTTGTAAATTTGTTTATTAACCTGACAAATTGGAATTAATATCAATTTGCCACTTATATAAAACTAACATTAATAACTCACCTTAAAATAAATCAAATGAAAAATTTAAAAAAAATAGTTTTGTCAGTTTCCTTAGTTATTGTTACACAAATTACAAAAGCTCAAGATTGCGGAGAATTAATCATTAAAAACGCACCAGGTCAGCAAGAAAAATTTATTGCATCGATTAATGGAGTAAGGATTGTGAACAGCTATTCAACAGCAACTACTTTTAATTGCTTGGAAGATTTGAACTACAAAATTCAATTTTTAATTGCAGGCCTTTCAAGTCCATTACAATTTACCGTGAGTAGCATGCCAAATTATGTGAGCAACTACATTTTAAATAAAGATATGTTTGGCAAATATTCACTCATATTAGAAAGCAAATCATTAATGGGAATTAAAAATGTTACACAACCAACCGAAACCCCTACTTTAACGCCAACTTTTACTGCTAATTCTACACCAACTGTTATCACCACAACAACAATTGTTAATACCAATACAACGGTTGCATTAACACCAACAGTTGCGCCTTTAGGTATGAATGATGCGGAATTTAACGGCATCGTCAACATGCTTAAAAAAGAATCGATTGAAAGTAATCGTTTGGATTTGGCTAAAAACTTTTTAAAAGGAAAACCGCTTTCAACTGCACAGGTTGTCTCAACTGTGAGAACATTGAATATAGAACGAAATAAAACTGATCTTGCCAAACATCTTTATGCTCAAACGGTTGACAGACAAAATTATTTTAATGTAATGACCCTGCTTAACATTAGTAGCAGTAAACGCGAATTATCTGAGTACATCAGTAAGTTCAATAATTAAGTTTCGATATTTTTTACATTACTCCTACTAAAATGCTTCACCAATTGTGAAGTATGGAAGTACCTTTTTATTATCAGTGGCAACATCAATTCTCAAATTTATTTTTTGAGTTTTATTTAGTTGAAAGCGCAAACCGGCGCCATAGGTATAAAGCCAGTTATTAGTACTCATTTGGTTCCATTGGTTTGCAACCTGGCCAACGTTTCCAAATAGCGCAATTCCGAAACGCTTATATAACATTTGTCGATATTCTCCTTGTAATAAAAAGAGTTGATTATCACGGTAACGACCTTCATAAAATCCTCTCATTCGGTTTTGCCCACCCAACAACCCCATTTGATAAAAGGGAACAATTCCGTTTGTATAAACTGCAAAACAATTAAGTGCAAATACAGATTTTCGGTAATGAAAATATTTACTGACATCAGATGTAATCTTTACAAAATTAAAATCACTGCTTAAAAACTCATTACTTAGTAACCCTGTCATTTCGATATAGCTTCCACTAGAAGGATAAAATAAATTATCTCTTGAATCATAAACGCCGGTTAAACCCAAACCTGATACAATTCCACCTCTGCTTCCGGCAATAGCTCCTTTGATGAGAGAACCTGTTGTATCCAAATTAAATAATGTTACGTTGTCATAATTATATTTAATTCCTGCATAGAATTGCTTTTTAATCTTTCTCAAAAGCGAAAAGCGAATCCGAGGATATTTCAAGAAAAACACTTCTTCGTTATAAGGCGCATTACCAATACCATAAAACAAGTAGTTGAAATTATAGTATCCAACTTCGCCTCCGCACTGATAAGTTCTATTTTTTAAAAATAAAAGATAAGGCAGATAAAGTAATACCTGTTTGTTTTGTGTGTAAACTGCAATTAAATTGACTCTTGATTGTTGGGCACCAATACTATCCTTTTTAAAATTAAATGTGGCGACACCCGTTGCGCCAAAACCTACCCTTGTTTCGGGTGTGTAAAACAAAACAGGAAATCCAAAGTAAAATGGTTTATTGGTTTTTACCATTTGTATTTTAATTGAATCTGTTTGAGCAAGTAACGGAGACTTTATCAGTAAGCAAGTCAAGGTTAAATAAGTTGTGAAACTTCTTTTTAATAAATTTAATTTGGTTGAACTGTTGATTAAACAATCAAAAATTAAATCGCTAACAGAATTAAAACTAAGTCTCATTTAACCACTTGGCTAACTAAAGCAGCAAACATAAACCAAAAGTTTAATTAAAAAAAATACCATTGAACACCTAATGCATACAATGGATAAAAAAAAGCGTAAGACTTGCGGTAAAATGGCAGTCGAGCAGACAACTCAATTCTTAAGTTAGATTTAATTATTGTTTGAATTCCCGGAACGATGTCGATGTAATTTCCACTCTGCAGAAGTGGCGTTGCAATTGGAACATTAACAAAACCGTATTGCGTTATTTGTGCTGCCGAATAACTTTTTCCCAAAAACTCCATATAAATATTCCAATTCGTTTGATTATAACTTTTATAAACTCTTGGCCAAATAAGATAGCCAAAAGATAAATTGTACTCAAAAGCTCGCCCATACTTAATTCTTGTTGGAACCGGACCGCTTCCATCAGGGTCATTTACAAAACCATTTTTATCCATTGGGACGATGTACCCTCCGGTAAAACTTACCGCAAATTTATTTTTAAGATAGGTTGTTATAATTCCACCACCATAACCACTATTGTCATCCATCAAATTTGGCTCAGCTTCTGTATGCGCTGTGTTTAGGATGGTCCCTTGAGCATATAATGCCATTCTAAAATGCTGATTTTTACCGTCGTTGGATAAAAAGCGGTACTTTGTATAAAAATTAACGCCATTAAATTTATAAATGTAATCGTTATTTGTTTTGGTATCCCCCGTAGAAAATATAGTTTGATTACCCTCATGCACATGCGTAGCTAAATTATCAGGGAAATTTCTACCATGATGATTGGACACATTTGGTGTAGCCATCATAGACAATCTAGATGTTAAACCATACATCACTCGTAGCGCAAATAAATTTCGAACTTGTGTAGCCTCGTTAAAAGTATGTTGGATATAACGTATGCCTATCACATTTTTCGGAATGCTACTGGCTGGTTCTGTATTTGGAAATAGTTCTTGCGCTTGAAGGAAATGAATACCCATTAATAAAACAAAAACTATGTGGGTAAATGCTTTCAATTTTTTTAATTCGTTGATTCGAGCATTGTAAAATAAACCTTCCCTCTACTTTCAGAACACTGATTAATTAATTGAATTTTTGTTCCTTTAAATTCTTTTTTTGATTGAAACGCACGACCAAGAAAACGAATTGTATTTGCGTTTCCTTCAGAACTTATTTCGTTACTATTTATTATACTGACTGCACCATCTAAACCTTCAAACACCATACAAGGCTTAAGCTCTAAAGATGAAAATCTAAGCTTGAGGTATCTGACACTAAAACCTGCGTTAATAACGGCCTTGCTAATGGCATCCGGACTAACAATGGATGTTTCATTGACCTGAATGATTGCCCGTGTAGTTGCTAACTGCATATCTACTTCTTTAACAAAATCCAGTTTTTTCAACTGCTTTTCAACGCTTTTTGAACATTGAGAACAAGTCAAACCGTCAATACCAAGGTCAAAAGAGATTGTTTGTGAAAAAAAACAGCTAGTTGACAAAAACAAAAGAAAGGTGCTAAGTATTAAACTTAATCTCATTATTCGTAAATTTACGAAACATTCTTCAAATTAAAAAAAACACAATTACCTGAAAATCATTTACTTATGTTAATAACAACTAATTTCCTCATTTTTAATTAGATAGTGCTAATTAGAAAAAAAGATTGTATATTTGCAGCCCAATTTATAAAACAATGAGTAAACATTATGAGACGGTCTTCATTTTAACTCCCGTTTTGTCTGATGATCAGGCAAAGGAGGCCGCAAAAAAATTTAAGAAAGCCATTACCGATTTGGGAGGCAAGGTAGTGAACGAAGAAAACTGGGGCTTAAGAAAATTAGCTTACCCTATTCAAAAGAAAACAACCGGGTTTTACCACCTGATTGAATTTACAGGCGAAGGGCAAGAAATTATCAATAACCTTGAAGTAACTTACAAACGTGATGAGCGTATTTTACGCTTTTTAACTGTAGCCTTAGACAAACATGCTGTTGCTTATGCTGAAAAACGCAGAGGTAAAGTTGCAGAAGGTAAAACTAAAAAGAAAGAAAGCGTTAACGCTTAATGGTTTAAATTTAAATTAACAACATGAGCACATCTAAAGACATCAGATATTTAAATCCTCAACAAAATGAGGTTAAAAAGAAAAAATACTGTCGTTTCCAAAAAAGCGGTATCAAGTATATAGATTACAAAGACCCTGATTTTTTATTGAAATTTGTAAATGAGCAAGGTAAGTTATTGCCACGCCGTTTAACAGGTACTTCTTTAAAATTTCAACGTAAAGTGGCGCAAGCGGTTAAACGTTCTCGTCATTTAGCATTAATGCCTTACGTTGCGGACTTAATGAAATAATAATTAAAAGGAGGAAAGAACAATGGAAGTTATTTTAAAACAAGATATTAAAGGTTTAGGTTTTAAAGATGATAAAGTTGAAGTTCGTAACGGTTACGGCAGAAACTTTTTAATCCCTAAAGGAATGGCTATTTTAGCAACTGAAAGTGCTAAAAAAATGCATGCTGAAATTTTAAAGCAAAAAGCATTTAAAGAAGATAAGCTTAGAAAAGAAGCATCTGCAAATGCTGAAAAATTAAACGCTTTAACAATTAAAGTTGGTGCTAAAGCTGGCGAAAGTGGTAAAATTTTTGGTTCTGTAACCAATATTCAAATTGCTGAAGCTTTGCAAAAAGCTGGTTACGCTGTAGAGCGTAAAAACATTGAACTTGGCGAAGACACAATTAAACAACTTGGTTCTTATACAGCCAAAGTACGTTTGTTTAAGGAAGTTGTAGCAAATGTGAACTTTGAAGTAGTAGCTGAATAAGGATTACCTATTTTTTTTAAACCCCGGCTTTTTAAGTTCGGGGTTTTTTATTGTTAAATAAATACGTTCAATATTAGTTGTATAATAACTAGTATCAAATCTAAAGACATATTGACTATCTCGCTCGCCATAAGCAAAATGAATACCTTCTAAAAAATCATGATAAATGACATCTTCATCCATAAAGTGCATGATGATTTCTCCGGATGGTTCCTTTAAAAATAATTTTCGTGTTTCAATACTAGTCCTGCTGTTCGAACATTGCTCATCAGTATTCGATCTAATAGTGTTATTGGCTGTAAACAAATCATAATACAAATCAGCCTTACCAAATAAACCTGCATCAAAAACTTTATCAAGTAAAAAAATACTATCCAGTACAATTTCCTTAATGGTGTAGTGGTAATTTTTTAATTGAATTTTTTTTGTGAATTGAACTATTGGTTTAAGTTGCTTAATGATTTTTAGAACATCATTTTTACGGTAAGTTGCGCTATCTATCAATACAACTTTAAATTGTAACTCCAAATTGAGTGCTATGGAAGTATCAGAGGTTAAATGCCAGACAGGTAAGGATTTTTCTTTAAGGGCTGAAAAGGAAGAAACAGGTGATTCAAAAATTAAACTCTTGGAATCCAAATAATCAATGCCTGAGTAGTACTCTGAATAGTAAAGCTCCGAAGAATTATATGTTTTTAAAGACTTGCCATCCTTAAAAAATTTAACTTCAGTTAAATAATATTTTTTAGCCACTGAATCACACTGAACTGAATTACAATTGAACTTACTGCTAATTTTAATTACATCTGCTTGTTGATAAACCTCTAACCTGAGTTCATGAATCGTTGTGTCCAATAAACCATTATAAAATTTGTCGTTTTTTTGAATGCGTGAAGGTGTGATTAAATAATTTAAAGAGTCTAACCGCCTGATGGAATCTATTTCATGTTGTGATATTTTCTCTACTACACCTCTTGAACGAAAGCAAGATGTACCAATTATAACAAAACTTAAAAAAATGAAACGAAACATTTAATCATCGTTCTTAGGGGCTTTTACCATGTTCACTTTATACTTGCCATCCTTGCCCGTTAATTTTACATTAACATAACGAGTTCTTTTAGTTCCATCTTTATACTGAATTTCATCTTCTTGATCTACAGAAACAGAATCCTTACCTCCACCAAACAATTTACTTTTTGCTACATCTGCAACCATCTTCATAGGTATTCTGAATACATATTCCATATTCATATTCATATCCTGCTTACCTTTTATTTCCATGAAACCTAAAGAGGAATTAATAGTCATCATCGGAAAAGATATCTCGCCATTCTTCATATCAATGTGATTTTGCAAAGTGTCAAATTTGACTTTTGAAGTATTTTTGTCCTTAAAGTAATCTGCCATAGCGGTTAAGGGTTCATATTTATCAAGTCTTCCATCAGTTATCTGAACATCCATGCTAAGCTCTGAATTGTCCATAATTGGAACCAAATCATTATGCATACGTATTTTTCCTTTTATTAATCCTGAGAATTTTCCATGAACATTTTCAGTTACGAAATGGTCTTGACCAAAATTTTCGAATTTAATAAGCAATTTATCTAAATCAAGTTTAGTTATTTTTAAAAGCGGGCTGAAATACAATTTGCTTCGATCAGAACCATTGAAATAACCGTTCATGTTTACGTGACCATCTGCCACATCCATCTTAAGGGTATCAATGTAGAGGTAATGATTTTCAGTTGTTTTAGCCTTACACACAAAATTATTGAAATGATAGGTATGATATTTAAAATGACCAATGTTCATGTCAAATGTCATGTCTGTAAATGGTACATCAAAAATACTGAATCCCTTGTCGTGATCTGCGGGCGAAACAGTAGTTGTTGAAGGTGTTAAAGTATAGGCTAAAAGTTCATCCAAATCTAAGTTAGAAGACTTTATACCAAAATGATTATCTCGTTTTTTAATTGATTTATCCTTTCCTAAATAATAATTTATATCGAGCTCAAATGAACTATTACCAATTTTGGCAGAAAAATCCTGCACCATTAAATGTTCTTTTTCATAATGAATTCGGCCATTAAACTTTTCGAATTTATACTTATGAATTTTCATTTTTGATGTAAAATTATCAAGGTAAATATCAGTAGATTGAAGCCCTTCATTAAAATGAAGGTCGGCATGACCATGAAGTTTAAAATCCCTTAATTCTTCCTTTCGATAATCTTCAGGAACATAGTTTGCACCATTATATGAAAACACATCTTGAAATTGAAGTAATTTGGATGTTAAGTCAAATTCGATTTTTGTATCGCCATGCGGCTTTTTCATGAACCAAAGATTGTAATAATTTAGTTTACCATTGAAATGGAAATCGCTCTCATCAATTAATCCACTAAAATCTATGATTTTAAAATGAGAGGTATCAATATAAACGTCTGCTCTAAAGTTATTAATCCGATGAGGATAATTTTTAAAACTGGCATGTAAGTCATCAATGAAAAATTCGCCAACGGGTAAATTAGGTGATTCTGTGAATGCATTGGCAGCACTTTTAAATCTAAGCTTAACTTCAAAATCCTTAATCGATTCGTTTACAGGTTTAGACTTGCTTGTATCTGACGAGGTTAATTCTTTCAGATCCAATAAACGAGATTTAAAATCCAAATCACATGTCACCATGTTTTTAGAATGGTGAATTATGGCAGGCAAATCGCTTATGTGCCCTTTTAAGGAAATATCTGACTTCCCAATGCGTGCCTCAAATCTATTAATTTTGGCTTCGTGACCAACCAATTGAGCATTGATGTTTACATTTTTGATAGGTACATGAAAAGCTTTGGTACCGAAGGAGAGGTTGTCAACCATCAGTTCTGTGAAATAAGACTCATTAAGTTTTTCAATGGCTCTTTCAGGATGAGCAAAATCAATTAAATCTTTAAAATTTAATGTCAATTTAACCTTTCCGCTTAAATCTTTTAAACCGTCAACATTTAAAAATTTGGCTAAAAAGTCAAGATCAAAGTCCGAAACAATTTTAGTGTCAATTTCCGGTGCAGCAAAGTTTTTCATCTTAAGGTAGCCGGTAAACTTACCTGCTTCGGGCCTCGAAGAAAAATCCATTAATGAAAATTCCATCGGCTCTAAGCCTTTTTTACCATTATTTGTAAAGTGTGCCTTAAAATTAAGGTCATCCAATTTTTTATCTGTTTTAATGTTGTGTAAAAAGGCGTGTTCACAAGCAAAATCAACATTAATAAATGGCAAATGTTTGTTTATTAAAGGTCCTTTAATATCGGCCTTAAAATAAATAGTTCCTTTGTTTTCAAATTGATTTAAAACCGGCGCCAATTCTTCCGGTGCAAAGGCGAGAAACAAATCAAAATTTGGTTTATTACCAACGATGCTAACATCTGCATTCATGTCACCATTCAAGTCTATCGAACCTTTAAAATCAAACTTAGCATGCTCCAGTTCTATTTCAGATGGTTCAATTTTTAGTTGGTTTCCTTTATTGAAGTAGTCTAATTTTGTATTAATGGTGATATGTTTATGTTTAAAGAATGTTGTATCAGTTCCTTTAATAAGGTTTACCACTAATTTTGTTTCAAGATCGATCATGGTGTGATCGTTAGATGTTTTAAACCCTGTTTTAGCTTTATTAATAAAGGCTTCAGTTGTTAAGTTATTACTTTCGTTCTGGTGTGTAATATCTACATTGTTCAATGTAATGGATTTCAAATGAAGATGGAACTCCTCTTCTACATTCTCTGCTTTTTGTTCCGTTTCAAAAGCTTTCACGAAATTTAAATTTCCTAAGGTATCTTGCTTCAAATGAATAAATCCATTCTCAAGTTTTATTGATTTAATGTCAACTTTGCCACCTATAATTTTAAACAAATCAAAACCAACATAAATGTCTTTCAATTGCATCATTGGTTCTGTTTGTAAAGATTTGCTTTCATAAATAACTAAATCATCCACATCAATAGAAATGTAAGGAAAATTTGCAAAGGGGGCAATGTGACTATCCCCAACTTTAATTTCTGCGTTAAAATCCTTGTTCAATTTTGTTAGCAACTCGCTAACAATTTCATCCTGTTTGTAATAAACCAAGGTTATTGCTATGGTTAACAACAAAATTGGAACGACTATAATTCCAATAAAAATTCGTTTAAGTACTTTCTTATTCATCAATTATTTCACAATAATTTAGGTTCAAAATTAACCCTTTTAGGACTTAATATGAAGTTATTTGTTAAATATTTTGCAACTTTACAGTATGAAATTTTTACAGCGTTTAAAGTTCTATGGCATCGGCTTTGGTTTTGGTTTATTAATTGTTTATGCCATGTTTGGTACCCGAAGTTGTGTTAGCCCTAATGAGCAAAAGATGCAGGAATTGGTTTTTCAGGATTTTGCTCTTTCGGATAAAGCCAAATGTAAATTAAAATGTTTAATTAAAAATGAAATGTTGCTTAAAATTGAATTAAGACATTTTGAAGTTAATTACGACCTCAGCAATATTCATAAAGAACCTTTTGGTGATTATTACATTCAGCCTAAAGAAGAATTTAAGAATAAATATAACTATCAGCTTATCATTCAGGATTGTGATACCGTTTCTCGCATCAATGATATTTCTACTACACAAAAATGCAATTGTGATTAATGGAACAAGAGAGCCATGAACGATACATGAGAGAAGCACTAAAGGAAGCAGAAAAAGCATTAGCTTTAGATGAAGTGCCGATTGGTGCAGTTATTGTTGCAAATAATAAAATTATTGCAAGGGCTCACAATCTTACCGAGCAACTAAATGATGTAACTGCACATGCCGAAATGCAAGCCATTACCTCTGCTGCAAATTACATTGGTGGTAAATATTTAGTTGATTGCACCATGTATGTAACGGTAGAACCATGTTACATGTGCGCCGGCGCGCTTAACTGGAGTCAAATTTCAACCTTAGTAATAGGAACCAGTGATTCAAAAAAAGGATTTAGTCAACTTGATGCTAATTTACTACACCCAAAAACCAAAATTATAACCGGTATTTTAAAAGAGGATTGCAAAGCGCTGATACAAGGTTTTTTTGAGAAAAAAAGAAAATAATTGCCGTATGGCATTATTTTTGTTATCTTTGATTATAAATCTTTAATCATGAAATTATTTAAAATCTTAGCCTTAGGCTTATCTCTTTCAATAACGGCTGCCAACGCATCTGCTTTAACAACTTCTGCACTTAGCATTAAATTAACGAACATGCCCGACAAAACAATTTGTTTGAAGCATCCACAGGCTGCTAATACAGATAAATTCTTTTCCTCTACTACCATGTTGAGTTTTGAAATTTACAAACCCGGTAATACTGACTTCGTAAAAGCAGTTATTGCCTCTTTGAAATCAGATCCTAATGTGCAGAGTGTAACTGAAGGTGCAGTTACAGGAGATTTTTACGCAGTTACCATTTCGTTAAAATCCGCACAATCTAAACAATGGTTCATTAATAGCTTTAAAAAAGCTAAATTGGCAAACATAAAAATCAACAACAACGAGGTTGTTAGTGTAGATAAAATGTAAGTTTAATTTTTCATCAAATTATAGCCAATTCTGAGAGGAGTTGGCTTTTTTTATGGATTAAAATCTTACATTTGTGCTTCAAAAAATTTAATCTATGTCAACAACTATTATACCCAATAAAGGACCAATTTCTAATTTTATAGCTAATCATTACAAACATTTTAATGCCGCAGCATTAGTTGACGCAGCTAAAGGTTACGAAACACATTTACTTGAAGGTGGTAAAATGATGGTAACGCTTGCCGGAGCGATGAGCACGGCTGAACTTGGTAAATCACTGGCAGAAATGATTCGTCAGGGTAAAGTTGATATTATTTCATGTACAGGCGCTAACTTAGAAGAAGACATCATGAATTTAGTTGCGCATAGTCATTACAAACGTGTACCTAATTACCGTGATTTGAGTCCGCAAGATGAGTGGGACTTACTAGAAAATCATTATAACCGTGTTACGGATACATGCATTCCTGAAGAAGAAGCTTTTCGTCGTTTACAAAAACACATTCATAAAATTTGGAAAGATGCCGATACAGCCGGAGAGCGTTATTTTCCGCATGAATACATGTATAAAATTTTAAATAGCGGTGAATTAAAACAATATTACGAAATTGATCCGAAAAACAGTTGGATGTTAGCTGCTGCTGAAAAAAACTTACCAATCGTTGTGCCGGGCTGGGAAGATAGCACCATGGGTAATATTTTTGCTTCTTATGTAATTAAAGGTGAAATTAAAGCCTCTACCATGAAAAGTGGAATTGAATACATGGCATGGTTAGCAGACTGGTATGTGAAAAACAGCGAAGGTAAAGGTGTTGGATTTTTTCAAATTGGTGGCGGTATTGCCGGCGATTTTCCTATTTGTGTAGTACCTATGTTGTATCAGGATATGGAAATGGAAAACATTCCTTTTTGGAGTTATTTCTGCCAAATTTCTGATTCTACAACTTCATATGGCTCATACTCAGGTGCAGTACCAAATGAAAAAATCACCTGGGGTAAATTAGATATTACAACACCAAAATTTATTGTAGAAAGTGATGCAACCATTGTGGCACCATTGATGTTCGCCTGGATATTGGGGTGGTAACTGTTTATTTAAATTTTCCTGATACAGTTCTAAACAATTGGGTTGCACCCAACTCGTCCTCTTTTAAATAAGTGTAACGAGGATGATTAAATACGGCGTTTACGACGACTGAATCTATCTTTATTTTTATTTACATTTTTTGTTTTATTTGTGCGATGCAATCGCACTTTTAAAGCATCCTCGTTTCCGCTTCACTCAAACTAGGACGAGAGGGGGAGGTATAATTAAAAAAGACCACTAAAATAAGTGTATTGCAATTCTTTAGTTTTATTTGTACCTTGTACCCTTATAATTATCAATAATTATGGCAAAATTCAGAAGAGAAGATGCCTTGGATTACCACTCACAAGGTCGTCCGGGTAAAATTGAAGTAATACCTACCAAACCCTACAGCACCCAACGCGACTTAACTCTGGCATACAGCCCGGGTGTTGCCGAACCTTGTTTGGAAATTGAAAAAAATCCGGAGGATGCATACAAATACACAGCAAAAGGAAATTTGGTAGCTGTAATCAGTAATGGTACGGCTGTTTTGGGTTTAGGAGATATAGGTGCATTGGCTTCAAAACCTGTTATGGAAGGTAAAGGGTTGTTGTTCAAAATTTTTGCAGACATTGATGTGTTTGACATTGAAATTGATACTAAAAATATTGATGAATTTGTACAAACAGTAAAAAATATTGCACCAACCTTCGGCGGTATTAACTTAGAAGATATTAAAGCACCGGAGTGTTTTGAGATTGAACGTCGTTTAAAAGAAGAATTAGACATTCCTCTGATGCACGACGATCAGCATGGAACAGCTATTATTAGCGCAGCGGGATTAATTAACGCAATTGAACTAAGCGGCAAAAAAATGAGCGATGTGAAATTGGTTATTAACGGTGCAGGTGCTAGTGCTAACTCCTGCGCCAAAATGTACATTGCTGTTGGCGTCAAAAAAGAGAACATTACCATGTTGGATAGCAAAGGTGTAATTCATGTTGGTAGAACTGATCTTGATCAATACAAACAATTCTTTGCAAGCACAAACACCAAAATAAATACTTTGCAGGAAGCGATTAAAGGCGCTGATGTATTTGTTGGCTTGAGTAAAGGCAATATTTTAAATCAAGACATGGTGCGCAGTATGAATAAAAACTGCGTTGTATTTGCATTAGCGAACCCTACACCAGAGATCAGCTACGAAGAAGCCATAGCAGCTCGACCGGATATTATTGTTGCAACAGGGCGCAGCGATAATCCTAATCAAGTTAACAATGTTTTAGGATTTCCATTTATTTTCAGGGGTGCTTTAGATGTGAGAGCTAACACCATTAATGAAGAAATGAAATTAGCTGCAACTCGTGCTATTGCTGAATTAACTAAAGAGCCTGTACCTGATTACGTTAACCTTGCATATGGAAGTAAAAATTTAAGTTTTGGCCCGGATTACATCATACCTAAACCAATTGATAACCGTTTAATTAGCGCTGTTTCATCTGCGGTTGCAAAAGCTGCAATAGACAGCGGTGTTGCAAAATATAAAATTACTGATTGGGAAGCTTATAAAACAAGTTTAGAAAACAGACTCGGTAAAGACAATAAACTAATGCGAAGTCTTGCTAACAAAGCAAAAAACAATCCTAAACGAGTTGTTTTTACTGAAGCTGACACGTATAAAATTTTAAAAGCCGCTCAGCTTGTGCGTGATGAAGGTATTGCTAAGCCAATATTACTAGGCAATAAAGATAAAATAAATACCATAGCGGCTGAGAATAGCATCGACTTAAGCGACATGGCCATTATTGATCCTATTTTTGAAGATGAATCAAAAAGAAAAGAATTTGGTGATTTGTTATGGCAAAAAAGGCAACGTAGAGGCTTAACTCAGTATGACGCCATAAAACTAATGCGTGACAGAAACTACTATGGTGCCATGATGGTAGAAACCGGAATGGCTGATGCCATGATAAGCGGTTTAACCAGAAAATACGGTCAACCGATAAAACCGGCACTTGAAATTATAGGTGTACAAAAAGGAATAAGTAAAGTGGCAGGCTTGTACATGATGGTTACTAAAAAAGGTCCTTACTTTTTTGCCGATACTACTATGAATGCGAATCCTACTGCCGAAGAATTGGCGGATATTGCAGTATTAACAGCTAATACTGTTGCGCAGTATAACATCAAACCCAGAATTGCCATGCTCAGCTACTCTAATTTTGGCAGCTCAGAAGGCGAAGTTCCAAGCAAGGTTGCCAAGGCAGTTCAATTATTACATAAAAATTATCCGGGTTTAATTGTTGATGGTGACGTACAAGCTAATTTTGCCGTAAATAACAGTTTACTCAAAGAACAGTTTCCGTTCAGTACATTGGTTGATAAGGATGTAAATACTTTTATTTTTCCTAACCTTGCGGCGGGTAACATCGCCTATAAATTAATGCAGGAACTTGGCGGCGCTGAAGCTATTGGTCCTGTGTTAATGGGATTAAATAAACCTGTTCATGTTTTACAATTAGGAAGTAGTGTACGTGAAATTGTAAACATGGTAATTATTTCAGTGGTAGATGCTCAGAACAATAAATAGGGCATGAAATTAATAACCCTCTACAAACTAAGTGGCTATGTATCCATATTGCTAGGATTAGCCGCTGCATTTAGTATTTATAAAATACAATATATTAAAATAGGCCTTCCTTTATGTATTGCAGGTTTTATTTTAGCCGGCATTAATATTTTTTTAAATGCCAAATATTTTTATGATGAAGAAAAAATACCCAAGGGCTACTTGGGTATGTTTTTAAGTTCGGTTCCGGTATTATTTCTATTGTTCGTAATTTATCGCCGTTAAGCAATTAATTATTAATAAATCCATCACGGAGTAATTGCTCAACATTGATAACATGTGTTATAAATTTTACTTGATTTAAAAGTAAGAACTGGGGGTTTTTACTGCAAAGCAATTGATATTTTTCTTGATGTGTTAATTGAAGCGTGGCAGCAACGTTGTACACACGCATTTGACTTACTGTTTCATAATCTACAAACTTGTTTTGTATGTTTCCATAGTAATTTACCAAAGCATCCTGCAAAGCATTTAAAGCAATTTTTTGATTATTGTTAATTGGTTCTATTACACCGGCACCATAAAGTTTGGGTGTTAATTTCCTCGAATATTCAAGCATTTTAAACACGCCAACACCTTCAATTAAAATATCCATTTCTCCGTTAGCGTATTTCTTTAAAATCCGTTTTATCTTTACTTCACTGCCGTACGTTAGCACCTTACCTTTTTCAAAAAAAGGAATTCCAAAGGAGGCATCATTTTCAAAACATTCATTAACCAACTGTTTATAGCGCTCTTCAAAAATATGTAGTTTGGTTGTTTCGCCCGGTAATAATACCATGTTAAGGGGAAACATCGGGATGGTTAAATGGTGTGTATTCATAACAAATAGCCTTATTTTTTAATTATACGATTGATAACAGCAAAACGTGGGCTAAAGAATGAAAAAAAATGTAAAAAAGTATAAAAAGTGAGTGAAAGTAGCCTTTGGTTGAGTTAGTCATCGAATGCACTATCAAAAAGTTCCCAGGTATGATCAGCTAATAATTTTACGGAACTAATAAATTCCAACTCAACAGGCATTTTATTTTTACCCCATTCATTTGGGCCAATCATCATCAATTTAAAAGATTCACCCTTTTTGTATAAATGATATACATGCCCTACAAATGGCTCAAAACTCAAATCCGCACGGTATATATTTTCGCTTACTTCTACCCTTTTCTTGATTTCATTAGCCTGAGCAGCAATTAATTCTGCTTGTTTTTGTAATTGTTTGAGCTGACGATTTGTTTGCTCACGCATAGCAGTTAATGCTCTTGTTTTTAACTTTCCTTCGTCCTCAGGTTTTATTACTACACTGCCAACATTGTGGGCATATGGCAATAATCCTGGGTTTTCAGCTACTTTATCTTTATCAATTGGGTTTTCCATGCGTATCAATCAACAGCCTTGCTTAATAATTGTTTATATAATTCATCCATATCATGGCACAATCTATCATATGAAAACTTTTTAATTACCTGCTTCTGTCCAATCAAAGCCTTGTTTTGATATACTTTAAAATTAGTTACGGCTTCTAACAATTGCAAAGCAAACATGTCTTCATCGCCTGGTTCAACCAATTTCCCTGCACTTTCTTCTAAGATGTCTTGTACACCTCCAACATTCGTTGTGATAATGTATTTACCGGCGGCTTGTGCTTCAATTAAACTAACAGGTGTACCTTCATTATTAGATGTTAAACAGACTAAATCCAGCCCTGCCAAACCTATGTCTACCTCTTTTACCCAACCAACAAACTGGATGTAGGAATTTGGTTGATTGAAGGAAATATGGCGTTGATTTAAATAATTTTCAAGACTTTCTCTCATTTCTCCATCACCAATAATTAAAGCCTTAAATGGAATATCTGTTGACTGCTTCAGCTTAATTATGCTGTTTAAGAACATAAAATGATTTTTAATTGGGGCCAATCTACCTATGATTCCAATTGCTAACTCGTTAGGGCGCAACTGATGAGTAGACCTAAACGTTGCACGTTTGTTTAATTGATTTTCTGCAAATTTTTCTAAATCAAATCCTAAAGGAATAACTTTGATCTTATCGGCAACGCAAATCTTATGAATCTTGGATAAGTCAATTTTTTGTAATTGACTAATGGCTAATATCATGCTCGTTTTTTTTGCAAGGTGCCTTTCAATCCATTTAAAAATAGTTGTTTTGAGTATAGAAAAATAACCATTAAAAACATGTCCATGAAAAGTGTGAACAATAACCGGAACCCCACTGTGGATGGCCGCTAAGCGCCCAATAAAACCGGCCTTACTAGCATGAGTGTGTACAATATCAGGTTTGAACTCTTTAATTATTTGTCTTATTCTTCTGTATGCTATAAAATCCTGCAAGGGATGAATACTGCGTCTCATTTCAAAAATTATTTCAGGTTCAAGCCCAACTTGTTGAGGTATATATAACGAGTTTTGTTCGAATTTTTCTTCAGGCCCCCCAATTAATTTTGTTTCATAATATTCGGGCAAATACTTCGACAAATAAGTAACGTTATATGTAATCCCACCTAAATTAAATCGGTTAACTATCCTTAATATTTTTGTTTTTTTCAATTAAACCCGTGTCGCTTTTTCAATCATAAAAATAATCATTAAACAAAAGCCGGTTCATTAATTTTTTGTACTTTTAAAGACTCAATTGATAAGAAAAAGCCTCATATTCATTTTAACTATTCTCTCTTTTGGAGTAAATAGTCAGCAATTAAAATTTAAATACCTCGACAATGAAAACGGCTTAAGTTCCTTATATGTTAGTGCTATTGCACAAGATGATAAGGGATTTATGTGGTTTGGCACACAAGACGGTTTAAATAAGTACGATGGCTATCAAATTAAAGTTTATAAAAGTGATCCCGACAGTCCGGACAATTCCCTAAGCAGTAATGAAATATACTGCATTAAACAAATTAGTAGCACACTTACAGCTATTGGTACAAGAGAGGGTGTTACCTTATTTTACCCATTAAAAGACCAGTTTGTTTCACTCAAAAAAAATAAACTCATAAATGGGAAAATTAACGTGATTTCTCATTTATCAGATGCTGAAATTTTAGCCGGCGGCGATGATGGATTGTTTAAATTAAACTTAACATCCAAAGCCGCTACTAAACTAAATTTTGGGGTTGAAAAGATCCCTGTTATAACATGCATTTTAGCGCACGATGATTATTTTCTCATTGGTACCAAAAATTTAGGTTTATGGAAGTTAAAATCCGGTAAATTGGTAAGGGTTGACCTTAAAAGAGACGATATAACAAAAGTTAAAATCGAAAATTTAGATGCCATAACCACCCTAATTGAATATGCGAACAGGGTTTACATTGGAACGGCCGGCACTGGTATTTACAAATTTGATCCGCAAGATGGTACCATTGAAGAAAATATCAAATTTAAAAACACCGAAGGAGTTGATGGTGCTAATTTTATTGAAAGCATGCAAGCAATTAATAGTAAACTGTATGTTGCAACCAACAATGGCTTCTATATTTATGATTTAATTAAAAAAGAATCTTCTGTCACTCAAAAAAGTCAGGATAATACACAAAAAAATGGTTTATTGGGCAATAATCTTAAAGCGGTGCTGGTTGACAAAGAAGGTAATTTATGGATTGGCACAGCTATAAACGGCATACATATTAGCTTTAAACAATCTCAAAAATTTCCTCAAGAACCTTACTTTACCAATTTTAAAGAGATTTATGTGTTTGCCAGCGGTAATAAAAATGAATTGTTGATTGGTGGAAATTTTAAATTAACCTTCTTAAATCCTCAAACCAAAGCGATAACTGATATTTCCAATATTATCGGCAAGAACACTGCTATATCAATTTACAAAGAAAATTCAAATATATACTGGATTGGCACCTGGGGCGTTGGATTGTTGCGTTATGACAGAAGCACAAAACAAACCAAAAAATTTTTTGGACCTGAGTTTGCCGGCACCATTATTTCGTTAATGCCGGATGGTAATGGCAATTTATTATGTGCGGCCTACCAGGATGCCCTGATTAAATTAAATCTTAAAACGTTCGAATACAAAGCTTATGGAAAAGCCGAAGGCTTGCCTAACGCAAGTTTATATTCCTTATTTAAGGATAAAGCAAATAATATTTGGTTGAGTACCTATGAAGATGGTGTATACCAATTAAAAGGCTCAGAATTAGGAGATAAAATTAACATTCAAAAACACTATCAAAATACCGGTAAACCAAACGATATTGCTTCAAATGCCGTTTTAGCAATTAACCAGGATAGAAAAGGTAACATGTGGTTTGCAACTACCTCTGGCTTAAGCAAATTACAGGCAAATAACACCTTTTATAACTTTTACGAGAAATCTGGCTTACCAAACAGTTATTTATACTCCATAATAGCTGACAGTACCGGAAATTTTTGGATGAGTTCTAATAATGGCATCATAAGATTTGATCCGGTTGGTGCAGAAAAGGATATTAATTTTAAAAATTATAGTATAAAAGATGGTTTAGTTAATACAGAACATAATTCAGGAGCTGCTTATTTTTCCAATGATGGTTATATGTGTTTTGGAGGTACAAATGGGATTAACGTATTTAGACCAAGTACAATTAAAAACAACAACAATTTGCCATCAAGTTACCTTGTAAATTTTAAACGAAGCGGTAATGAAGTAATGTTAGACACAAATATTGTTTACAAAAAATACTTGAAACTAAATTGGCGTGAAAACTACTTTCAACTGGAGGCTGTAGCCTTAGACTACACTGATCCAAGTAAAAACAAGTTTAAATATAAATTAGAAAACTACGATAAAGATTGGTCAACTGCCTCCAATATCCGTTACATATCATACTCTGAGTTACCCGGTGGAGATTATATTTTGAAATTAAAGGCTTGTAACAATGATGGTATTTGGAACGAAACGCCTTATGAATTATATATTACAGTTGTACCACCTTTTTGGAAAACAATGTGGTTTTATATATTAGTAGGTGTATTTGGAACAGCTGGTGTCATTGCATTCATTCAATTTAGAACGCGTGCCATTAAAAAAGAAAATAAATTATTGGAAAGTAAAGTAGCAGAAAGAACCAAAGAATTGGCTGAAAAAAATCATGATATTATGAGTAGTATTCAATACGCAAAACGTATTCAAGAAGCTATTCTGCCGTCGAGAGACCATATTTACACACGACTTAACAAGTCGTTTATCTTGTATAAACCAAAAGACATCGTGAGTGGAGATTTTTATTGGTTTGCTGAAAAAAATAATGTCAAAATTTTTGCCTGCGTTGATTGTACTGGCCATGGTGTCCCAGGCGCATTTATGAGTATGATTGGCCACAACCTACTCCATCAAATTGTTTCTGAAAAAGGGATTACAGAACCTGGTGAAATTTTGAATGCTTTACATCATGGTGTTCAGTCCGCATTGCGCCAAGGTTCTAATGAAGTTAACACCAACGATGGTATGGATGTCTCTCTTATAAGTATCCACTCTATAACAGGAAAAGTAAACTGGGCAGGTGCCAATCGTCCATTAATTGTGATTGACTCCACCGGCACTTTAACCAAACACGAAGGAGATAAATATCCAATTGGGGGTGCACAATTAGACGGTAATAGAAAATTTACAACTAAATCAATTAACTATCAACCAAATAGTATGGCATACATGTTCAGCGACGGATATGCAGATCAATTTGGAGGAGAAAAAGGGAAAAAGTTTATGGTGAAGCGGTTTTACGACTTACTAATGGATATTCACGCTAAAGACATTATGGATCAAAAATACCTGCTTTTAGAAAATTTGGAAAAATGGAAAGGAAATCATGAACAAGTTGACGATGTACTTGTAATTGGTATTGGAATTTAAATAAATTGTTCTATATTTGTATAATAAATCAATTTTTATAACATGAAAAAAGCATTAAATATTATTGGAATTACTGCCTTAGCTGTTTCCATTTCATTAGTTGGTTGCCGCAAAAAAGAAACGGTTGAAGTTGACAATGAAACGCAATCTGCTGTTGATAATGCTGTTGCAGATCAAGAGTATGCTTCAATTTTACCTACCGTTAATAATCATGCAATTAACACCAAAGGTACAGGTGCAAATAATAACAAAACAGCAGCAGCACCTTGTGATGTTTTAAACTTTTTAAACCTAACAAGTTCGGTTACAGTTGGAGGTACAGTTTTTCCAATGGCTGATACAACTTTAGATGTGAATGGTAAATATTTAAAAGCCCCGGTTTATGAATTAGATTTAAGTGCGCCAACCTGTACGGCATCATTTCTTGATAATAAATTGAGAAGCGGTAAATGGAATATTATTTTCACAGGTCCGCTTAAAAAAGCAGGAAGTCAGGTTATAGTTAGATTAGTTAATCACAAAACCTTAAACAAAATTACCTACAGTTGCGATAATTTTATTATCACTACAATTGCTAATAATACTGTTGCACCAAGATACGTTGAATACAATATTAAATTAGTAAACGGTGTTTGTACCAGTCCTGACTGGACCATTAAATATAGCTTTGACAGAACCTTTAGACATTATTTTAAAGGAAATCCTGAAGGAACAGATCCGGTTACAATGGTTTCCGGAACAGCTAATGGCATCACTCGTCAAGGAAAACCATTTACAGTGAGTATTCCGGCCGGCACTGCTTGTGTTAAACATAAAAGCTGTGAATTCTTTGATAAAGGTATCATTGAGTTAACTCCTGAAGGATTTAAAACACGTACTGTTGACTTTGGCAATGGTACCTGTGACGATAAGGCAACCTTTAGCGTGAACGGAAGTACCGTAGAATTTAAACTAAAATAAATCCATCTCAACACTTGTAAATAATTGTTCAATGGTAGACGTATTTGACATTTACGATAAAATGGAACGGAATAATATTCTATTATCGTTCAAAGGTGAAATTACGTCGGACTTGTTAACCTCTATTCTTCAAATCATGGAGAATAAAATGGATAACATGCAGGAAGAACCGAAAATTAAGAAGAAAGTTTATAATGTTTTGGTAGAATGCCTGCAAAATTTATATCATCACTTAGACGAAATGAGTGAAGATGAACTAGATCGTAGTAAATCTGCGATTTTCATGATTGGAAAAGAAAGTGGCAGGTACTCCATTTTTACCGGAAACTATATTCTGAATGAAAATATTATTCCGCTAAAAGCACGTTTAGACGAAGTAAATTCTTTAAACAAAGAGGAACTTAAAGAATATTATAAGAAAGTGTTAAATAATGGTGAAATGTCCTTAAAAGGTGGCGGTGGTTTGGGCATGATTGACATTGCCAGAAAAACTGGTGAAAAAATAGGTTACAATTTTTTGGAAATTGACAATAAAGTTTCTTTCTTTACACTCAATATTAAAATAACTAATAATTAAACTACAAATTATGGACAAATACGCAATTGAAGGCACACCCAAAACACCTAGTATCAGCTTTGACTTAAATGCCGGAATACTTGAAATTAAAGGTCGCTCAATTCCTGAAAATTCAATTGAATTTTACAAACCTTTAGTAGATTCACTAGATAAGTATTCAAGTGCGGCTAAACCTGCCACTACTGTTAATGTGCAATTGGAGTATTTTAACACCTCATCATCTAAATGTATTTTAGATGTTTTCAAAAAACTAGAAAGCATCCATAAAGGAGGTAGTGCTGTTACAATCAACTGGCATTATGAAGAAGATGATGAAGATATGCTTGAAGCTGGTGAAGATTATCAAGCCATCATCAACGTACCATTCAAAATGGTAATGGTAGCTGAATAATTTCTTTCGAATTAATAGCCCTGCCAATCATTGGCGGGGTTTTTTTTATTATATTTATACCCTTAATTTATTAAAATGGCTAATTCAATTGCAAAACTATTAGGCGATAAAGCAGACAGTTTACTAAACCATAACTGCAAAACAATTCCTAAATCAACTATTCACGCCCCTGGTGCAGATTTTGTAGATCGCATTTTTATGCAAAGTAACAGAAATCCACAGGTATTGCGAAGTTTGCAACAACTATACGGAACCGGTAGATTGGCAAACACAGGTTATATGAGTATACTTCCTGTTGATCAAGGCATTGAACATAGCGCAGGTGCTAGCTTTGCTCCTAATCCAATTTACTTTGATAGTGAAAACATAGTTAAATTAGCTATTGAAGGCGGATGCAATGCGGTTGCGTCAACATATGGCGTTCTAGCCTCTGTTTCAAGAAAATATGCCCACAAAATTCCATTTATTGTAAAAATAAACCATAACGAATTCCTTTCATATCCAAATAAATTTGACCAAATCATGTTTGGTTCGGTTGAAGATGCATGGAATATGGGTGCTGTTGCGGTTGGTGCTACAATTTATTTTGGTTCGGCCGAAAGTGGGCGACAAATAATTGAAGTTGCTCAAGCTTTTGAGCGAGCGCATGAACTTGGCATGGCAACAATACTTTGGTGCTATACAAGAAACTCTGATTTTAAAAAGGATGGCGTAGATTATCATACTGCAGCGGATTTATCAAGTCAGGCTAACCATTTAGGTGTTACCATTCAAGCAGATATCATTAAACAAAAATTATCTGATAGAAATGGTGGTTATAATGCAATTGGTCATGGTAAAACACATCCAAAAGTATACTCTGAATTAACAACTGATCATCCAATTGATTTATGCCGTTATCAAGTTGCTAATTGTTATATGGGCAGAATGGGATTAATAAACAGTGGTGGAGAAAGTAAAGGCGCAAGTGATTTAGCAGAGGCGGTTACAACCGCAGTTATTAATAAACGTGCTGGAGGCCAAGGACTAATTTCAGGAAGAAAAGCATTTCAAAAGCCATTAAAAGATGGAGTGTCTCTACTTAATGCTATTCAGGATGTATATCTTGATAACACAATTACGATAGCTTAAGGAATGTTGAATGATAAATTTTGAATGTTGAATTCGAACATTTAAAATTTATAATTTATAATTTATAATTTCAAAAAATGGGTTGGTTTAAAAGATTAAAAGAAGGTATTACTACCTCTACAAAAGAGAAAAAAGAAACGCCTGAAGGTCTCTGGTATAAATGTCCGTCTTGTAAAAAAATACACACCTCACAGGATCACGCCAACAATAAGTATGTTTGCAGTGATTGTGGATACCATGAAAGAATTGGAAGTAAAGAATACTTTGAAGTTATTTTTGACAATAATCAATTTACAGAGTTGCATGAAAATTTAGTAAGTGGCGACCCCCTAGATTTTACTGATACCAAAAAATATACAGATCGATTAACAGATACAATTAAAAAAACTGATTTGAAAGATGCCCTCAGAAGTGCTTACGGCACAGTAAATGATCAGCCATTAGTTGTATGTTGTATGGATTTTAATTTTATTGGTGGCAGTATGGGCAGTGTTGTTGGAGAAAAAATCTCACGATCAATAGATTTCTGTATTAAAACCAAATCGCCTCTTCTGATAATCAGTAAAAGTGGCGGTGCTCGTATGATGGAAGCTGCCTTTAGCCTTATGCAAATGGCAAAAACCTCTGCCAAATTAAGTTTATTAGCTCAGCATAAATTACCTTACATCTCATTGTTAACAGATCCAACCACAGGTGGCGTTACTGCAAGTTACGCCATGCTTGGCGACCTAAACATTGCCGAGCCGGGCAGCTTAATCGGCTTTGCAGGTCCGCGTGTAGTTAAAGAAACCATTGGCAAAGATTTACCAAAAGGTTTCCAAACAGCTGAGTTTGTATTGGAACACGGCTTTTTAGACAAAATTGTTCCAAGAACCGAGCTAAAAGAGAAACTGGGCAATTTGCTAAAAATGTTAAAAAATTAAATTTGGCTCAATATTTGAAATCAATAACAGAATTTAAACCATTAATAACATGAAAAAAATAATTCTTAGCACAGTAGCATTTGCTTTAATGACTTTATCCGCTTTTGCCGGCGATGGAGATAAAATTCCTACGGCAACTTTAAAAAAATTAGATGGCAGTAAGGTAAGCAGTACAACATTTACCAATAATGGAAAACCAATCATTGTCAGCTTCTGGGCTACTTGGTGCAAACCATGTAAAAAAGAATTAGATGCGATTGCCGAAAACTACACGGATTGGCAAAAAGAAACAGGTGTTAAATTAATTGCAATCAGTATTGATGACGCACGTAGTAGTGGAAAAGTAGTAACTGATGTAAAAAGCAAAGGCTGGGAATACGAAGTATACATTGATGAAAACCAAGATTTTAAGCGTGCCATGAATGTAAATAACGTGCCACATACCTTTATAATTGATGGTTCGGGTAAAATTGTTTGGAGCCACAACTCATACAGTGAGGGCGACGAAACAAAATTATATGAGAACGTTAAAAAAGTGATGAGTGGCGAAAAGTTGACACACTAAAATTAACGCTTTATTAAAAAATTGTTTTTCTTTGTATAATGAAAAACACTCCATATAAAAGTAGCAGTTTTGCTACTTTTTTATTCTTATTATTTCTAAATCCATTTAACACTTCCGCACAAACCACAATTGCAGATGAAGTAAATTCCATTCACGGTAACTTTCAAATTGACGCACAATATTATAACCCTGATAGCTTAATTGGTGCACCAAAAGTACCCGAAAAAATGCTAAGTAATGCCTTTGGTAATATTAACTACCAGCGTGGTAAATTTAGTGCCGGTTTAAGGTACGAAGCCTATAATAATGTGATGCAAGGTTTCGATCCAAGATACAAGGGTCAGGGTATTGTGAATCGTTTTGTGAGATATCAGGATGATTTACTGGATATAACTATTGGCCATATCTACGAACAATTTGGCAGTGGGTTGATTTTTAGAACCTATTACGAACCGGGATTGCTTTACGACAATGCGCTTGACGGTTTTCGCATCATTTCCAATCCATATAAAGGCATAACCCTAAAAGCACTAACCGGCAGACAGCGTACATTTTTTTCAACCGGTGCCGGCATTGTGCGAGGTGTTGATGGAGAAATTAACGTGAATGAACTGCTTGACAGTGCAGCAGCCAGCATCAAAACCAAAGTTATTTTAGGCGGTAGTTTTGTAAGTAAGTATCAGGCAGATTTAGATCCAAATTTTAATTTACCTCAAAACGTTGGTGCCTATGGCGGACGATTAAATATTATTAATGAAGGCTTTAATTTCTTTGCAGAGTACATTCACAAAGAAAATGATCCAAGTGCCGACATCAGAAGTGTGGCCAATGGTAAAACCTATTACAGCTATAAAACCGGCGAGGCCTTATTTGTTTCTGCATCCTACGCCATGAATGGATTTTCAATTTTGTTACAAGGAAAACGAATTGATAATTTTAGCTTTAGAAGTGACAGGGATGCCAGTTTACAAAATTTATTAATTAATTTTTTACCTGCCACCACCAAACAACACACTTATTTAATGCCAGCCTTTAATCCATACGCTACACAGCCAAAAGGCGAAGTTGGCGGCATGGCAGAAATACAGTATAAAGCTAAAAAAGGAAGTTTACTGGGTGGTAAATATGGAATGGATATTACGTTAAATATTTCACACGCCAATGGCTTAAAACAAAATGGCGTAAACGATAGTACAACAACTATGACTTTGTATCGAACAAAATACACTGAGTTTGGCACAGATTTATACTCCGATTTTTTTATTGAAATAAATAAAAAATTTAGTAAAAAATTTAAGGGAACATTTTTGTTTGCCAGACAGTTTTATAACAAAAACATTGTTCAATTTGGTTCAATTAATGCGGGTTACAAAAACATTCACTCCAACATTGGCGTAATTGATTTAACCTATAAATATAAATCGTCATCTGCCATTCGCTTTGAAACACAGTGCTTACTAACCGACAACTCGGATGCTAAAAATTTAGGTAGTTGGGTTACCGGAATGCTTGAGTGGACGCCTAACTCTCACTTTTTTTTAGCGATTCTAGACCAATACAATTATGGTAATGCAGTTTCAGACTTAAGATTACATTACTTGTACGGTAGCGCGGGCTATACCACTGGGCCTCACAGAATTAGCGTAAGTTATGGCAAGCAACGAGCCGGTATTTTTTGTGTTGGAGGCGTTTGTAGGGTTGTTCCGGCAAGTAATGGTGTAGCTATTTCAATTACCAGTAGTTTTTAGTATATTTACAATATAAAATTATTTAATAAGTCACATCTAAAAAAATTAAGTCTATGAAAAAATTTAATAAACTTTTTGCAATTATTTTTTTAGGAGTTTTATTCACTTCTTGTGATAAAGAAAAAAATCCAATTCAAAATCCAACGTCGGCTAACAACCCTAATTCCACGCCAACGGGCACTACACAAACACTTGTTAGAAAGGTGATGATGGAAGATTACAGCGGGCACAAATGTGGGAATTGCCCAAGAGCCGGTGCTGTTCTTAAAAATCTCTACAAAGATAATCCTAACACTATTGTACCAATTGTGATTCACTCCGGAAATTTTGCAAAGGCTGATGCTGTTGGCACCTATACTTACGAATTTAGAACACCGGTAGGAAATGATTGGTCTTCTTCAGCGGGTTTTAACATTGGTGCTTACCCAAGCGGTATTATTAACCGTAAAGACTTCGGAGGCGGATTAACCGTTGGTGAAACAAGTTGGGCTTCTAATTTTGGATTAGCTAAAAACGATCCTTACATACTCGGCCTTACTTTAACAAGAAACTATAATGAAACAACCAAAGCATTGCTGGTTGATGTTAAAGCAAAGTTTAAAATAAGTCATAACAATAACGTTAAACTTAATGTGATTTTAACGGAGGATAGTATTATCTCACCACAAACTGATTATGATTTACCTTCCGGATCACAAACCAAATTCGATTACGTGCACATGTATGTGCTGCGTGCCTCTTTAAACGGTAGTTGGGGACAAACATTAAAGAACACACCTATTCTGCCAAACGACTCTTTAATTATAAATTTACCTTCTTATACGCTTGACAATAAATTTGTACCAAAAAATATTAGTATTGTAGCGTTTGCATATGATGAGGTTACAAGAGAGGTATTACAGGTAGAAAAAATTAAACTCAAATAAAAATTAACAGGTTATTAAAAAGATGCGTTTTTTTATAACAAAGCATTACATTTGTATCCATAAAAAATTAAACTATGAATTTTCCTTCTGAATTAAAGTACACAAAAGACCACGAGTGGGTTAAAATAGATGGCGATGTTGCAACTGTAGGTATTACTGATTTTGCGCAACGCGAATTAGGCGACATTGTTTACGTAGATGTTAACACGATTGGTGAAACCGTTAGCAAAGAAGCTGTATTTGGAACTGTTGAAGCGGTAAAAACAGTTAGCGATTTATTTATGCCTTTAACAGGTGAAGTATTGGAAGTTAATAAAGACATTGATTCGGCGCCAGAAAGCGTAAATAACGACCCTTACGGAAAAGGATGGATGATTAAATTAAAAATGACGAATGCTTCAGAAGTGGCTGAATTATTATCAGCTGATGCATACAAAGCCTTAATTGGTGCGTAAGTTTACCTGATTTTTTTATTGAAAAGCGACAAGTGATTGTCGCTTTTTTTGTTTAATATTTAATTGGATTCACTGAAATTCCAACCATTGGAAATAACCAAATATTTAACTAGCTAAAAAAGGATGCTCCTAAACTAATGCTTTTCTGCAATTACCCTCGCTAACCAATATTCCTGCATATCTTGCACTAGATCAAATTTAAATGGCAATTCTTTTATTGGTTGACCTTTATTAAAAATAACCAATGCCCCCGGTTCAGCTTTATAATTTTCTGTAGTAGGTTGAAAATTTATTTCAGTTTTCAACCAATTTAAATATAAAAGCAAATCTTGTTTCAATCTGCCAATCACAACTACCTTTTTATTTTTCAAAATCTCGTTATTTGTAAATGCAGCATGCATTAAAGTTGGTAGATCATAAAGATAATAACAATGCCTTGCTATTGTAAATAAAAATAATAAAACGAAAACTATTTTAACTTTTTTCCACTTACCTGCTAAATATAAAATGCCCTTGGTAGTTATTAATGCGATAAACATAAACGTTGGGGCTAAATACCAAAAATTTTTTGTAGAAGCAAGGGTCAAAACAATAATTAAAGGAGTCACAACACAAATAGAAAATACTGTCATTGTGTTTGCTTTATTTTTAATATAAACCAAGGCATTTTTTCTAAACTTATACAAAGACCATATGCCAATAATTACACTGATGTAAAATATATAATTCCACAAATTAAGTCTTGCATCTAACACTTCGAAAAAAAACAAGTAGTTAGTCTTTCCATTTGAGTTAACTTGATCAAAGTTAGAGTTGGTTAATCGTTGATATGTATCGTGATAAAACATCGTTTCAACTGTACTTCCACTATTGTAATATGATTTTTGAGAAGTTTTTCCAAAGAAGCTTAATATTATCATCCATGAAAATATGAAAGCAATATAAATTCCTAATGCCAGCCACAATTTGTAATCTTTCAATAATTTTAGTTGTTGTTTAACAACCAGGTATAGCCCCATCCCGGGAACCAATACAAAAGAAGCCGGACCTTTGGTATAAAAAGCAAGTCCTAAAAAAACTGCACAAATAAATATAGCGTTTGACTTACCTAACTCAACATATTTGAAAAAAAACAAGGTAGAAGCTGTTAAAAAAAGGATTAATAAACTGTCAAAATCTGCTGTAAGACCTATGTGGTTTCCTATAACTGCCTTACATGATAGTAATACTAAACAAGTTAAAAAAGCAACAATCTTCTTTTCAAATAACTGAATAAAATAAAAACAGAGTATAAAAAAAAGTATTGTGCTTAATGCTGCGGGAAATCTTAATGCAAATTCATTGAATCCAAAAACCTTATAAGAGCAGGCTATTAACCAAATAAATAAAGGTGGTTTCGCATTCCAGGTGTCTAGTTCATGGTTGTAATATAAATTAATATAATCCTGGGTAACTAACATTTCATAAGCGTTAACACCATTTCTCGATTCATCCCATTCCTGCAAATCGTAATTATGCTTTTTACTGAAAGAAAGAATAGTTGCTAAAAAAATTATTAAAAAAAACAGTAGATGGCCATTATTAATGGATTTATTCATTTTAAACAAATATTCTCTAAACCTAGCAGATAAAAGCCTTTTGAATATTGATGCAGTATGCATTTTTTCTAACTAGGGAATTTCAAAATTAAATGATTTTACAATTGTCTTTTAAATCATTTAAATGTAATGAATTTTAGTGGCGATTACAAATCGCTATAACTATGGTTACTGCTGCGCAGCATTAGCTAGCACCCAAGCTAAAGCTTGGAAATACAGAGTAGCGAGAATAGCTATCGGAATCGCCTTCTATTGCATAAATTGGGTTTTTATAATTTCCAAATTGTTACAAAAAAAAGCGACCATCACTGGTCGCTTTAAAATTTATGTAAAAAGTTGATTAACCAAAAGCATTAAAGCCGGTTACATCCATCCCTGTAATTAATAAGTGGATGTCGTGTGTTCCTTCGTACGTAATTACACTTTCTAAATTCATCATGTGGCGCATAATTGGATATTCACCCGTAATACCCATTCCACCATGTATCTGGCGGGCTTCGCGTGCAATTTGTAAAGCCATGTTAACATTGTTGCGTTTAGCCATACTTATTTGCGCAGGTGTTGCACGGTTTTCATTTTTTAATTGCCCTAAACGGTAAGTTAACAATTGTGCTTTTGTAATTTCAGTAATCATTTCTGCCAGCTTCTTTTGCGTTAACTGAAATGCGCCAATTGGTTTACCAAACTGTACACGCTCTTTACTGTAACGTAACGCACTATCGTAACAATCCATGGCTGCACCAATAACACCCCAAGCAATACCAAATCTGGCACTGTTTAAACAACCTAAAGGTCCTTTTAAACCTTTAACATTCGGGAATATATTTTCTTTAGGTACTTTTACATTGTCAAATACCAGCTCACCGGTTGAACTGGCTCTTAAACTCCATTTGCCATGCGTTTCGGGTGTTGTAAAACCTGCCATACCACGTTCTACAATTAATCCTCTGATGTCGCCAACCTCGTCTTTAGCCCAAACTACTGCAATATCGGCAAACGGACTATTACTAATCCACATTTTAGCGCCATTTAAAATAACGTTTTTGCCATCACCGGCATCCTTAAAGTTAGTTATCATCCCGGCAGGGTTACTTCCGTGATCAGGTTCTGTTAATCCAAAACAACCCATTAAATCGCCGGTTGCTAATTTTGGTAAGTATTTCTTCTTTTGTTCTTCGCTGCCATAAGCGTAAATAGGATACATTACCAATGAACTTTGAACTGAAGCCGTTGAACGTAAACCACTATCCCCTCTTTCAAGCTCTTGCATAATTAATCCATAACTGATTTGGTCTAAACCCGGGCCGCCATATTCAGCAGGAATGTATGGACCAAAAGCGCCAATTTCGGCTAAACCTTTTATCCATTGTTTTGGAAAAGTGGTAGTTTGACAAGCGTCCTCTACAATTGGAGAAACTTCTTTTTTTACCCATGCGCGAGCAGTTTCGCGAATTAATTTGTGCTCATCACTTAATAATTCATCCATTAAGTAATAATCATGTGCCTGAAAATTATCGGTAGCCATACGTGTTTTTTTAATGGAACAAATTTAACCATTAAAAGTTGATTTAACCAAGAATTTAAGACCTAAGTGTGCAATTAAGCCGCCAATTCAGGATTACCAAAACGCCTTAATGTATTAACATGTGATTTAATGGCTTGCCACAGCGTTTCATTCTCTAAATAAGGTATGCCGTATTCCTCAGCCGTTTGTTTAACTATTGGCGCAATTGCAGGGTAGTGCACATGGCAAATAGATGGAAACAAATGATGTTCAACCTGAAAATTTAAACCACCCACGTACCAGGAAATAAATTTATTGCGACGTGAAAAATTAACCGTTGTGTTTAATTGATGAATAGCCCATGTGTTCTCAATTGTACCATGTTCATTTGGTAAAGGGTGGCTGGTATGTTCAACCGTGTGAGCTAACTGAAAAGTAACTGATAAAATAAAGCCGGCAAGAAAGTGCATCAAGAAAAAACCAATTAAATATGGGCCGGTTTCAACCTTTAAAATAAAAATTGGTAAAATAATAAATACAGCATAATAAACCAACTTACTCAAAATAATTTTAAGTAAGGCCACTCGGTTTTCACTTGGGCTAAGCTTATTAACCCCTGCTTTGGTGTATTTAGAATACTGCACAAAATCTTTTAAAACCACCCAATAAAGTGTAAGAATACCGTAAAACAAAAAAGCATAAACATGTTGCAATTTATGATACCATCTCACCTCTGTGTGCGGGGAGAACCTCATGATTAATTTATCTTCAATATCATCATCGTAATCTGTAACATTTGTGTAAGTGTGATGTAAAATGTTGTGCTGTAACTTCCAATTAATAACAGCCCCGCCTAATAAATTTAGGGTGTGTCCCAGCCAATAATTGGCTTTACTGCTGTTTGAATAGGAACCATGATTAGCATCGTGCATAATAGACATGCCAATGCCTGCCAAAGCAATTCCCATGATTATGAACAATACAATTGTTAACCAAGCCATTTGGCTAAAGAACAGAATAAAAACAAACGGAAGAATGTAAAGTGCCAATAAAGTAATAGTTTTTATTACCATTCCTGAATTATAATTTTTAGAAATTTGGTTTTCTTTAAAATAACCATCAACACGGCTTCTTAAAGTGGCAAAAAATTGCAACTTATTTTTGTCTTTATCAATAAATTGAATTGTTTTCATTAGTCTATTTTAGTAAGCAATTATAATAAAAAAACCAAAGCTTTCAAAGGCTTTGGTTTCGTATTTATTCATTTAACTGAATTGATTAAGCAGATAATGTAACGTTAACGGCATTTAATCCTTTTTTACCGTTTTCTACGTCAAATGTTACGACGTCGTTTTCGCGGATTTTATTTTTTAAGCCGGTTACATGAACGAAAATTTCTTCGCCATCTTCTGCTTTAATAAATCCGAAACCTTTTGTTTCATTAAAAAATTTAACTGTTCCTTTTTTCATTTTTGTGTTTTTTGTGTCTTGCTAGACGATTATTATTGATTGTTAATTGTTAGTATTGTTAAGTGTAACAATCTAAAACCACTTAAAATATTTACTTGATTGCCTTATTAGTATTGATGGGATTATGGTAACTTTACTTATGTTTAATTTGTTTTTAGATAGTACAACAAAAAACATATTTTATTGAAACATTCTCGAAACTGCACAAATTTAAACATTAATAATCTATTTTCAAACAAATATTACAATTCAATGGCTACTTTAGCTTGTTTTTGGACAAATAATTCTCAAATAATTGCTTTTTGTATTGGTTAATTAAATCCGTTTTTCTCTTATTAATGATAAATGATTTAATATTTTGACGTTCAAAAGAGAGCGGAGATGGGCTATTTCGTATTTTTTCATCCTTTATTTTCAAATAATAAAAGTAAAAATCATCGTTAAATTCCATTACGCGACCTTTATTAAGTACCAAATCGGGCTGTTCGCGTAGGTTAGGAATCTCTTTTTTGATATCTTCCAGATAAAGCCAGGTACTATCGCTGTTGAAAAAATTCTCCGCATACTGTAATGCTAAATTTGCCAGTTGCAATTTATCCTTTTCTGAGGTAGCATTCAAAAGTCGTTTCATTTTCTCAAGCCCCTGAGCTTTAAGCGGAATTTTATAATAATTTACTTTAACAATGTTATCCTTTAAAATAAAATTATCAAGATGGTTGTTATAATATGCCTCGATCTCCCCTGCGCTGACGTTAGTATCAAGATTAGCTTCAATTAATTTTGTTTGATAAATATGATTTACCAGTTCTTTTCTGTAATCATTCACTTGGGATTCAATATCTACTTCTTCCTCTAATAATTTTGACTTCGCTTCTTCATAAAATATGGCTTCCGTTAACCAGGCATTTAATTGTTGTTTGGCCATTTCCGCGCTATCAGAGCTATTTAATGTTTTAATAGCTGCATCTAAAAACTGTGTCTTCGTTAATTTTTGATCACCAACATTTGCCAGAATCTCTGATTCCTCAGTTCCTGTCTTATCA